>Ga0302279_10000217_pt1 | contig 82759 bp, 78 predicted proteins | sample III_Bog_N3_3_FD_194541 | JGI IMG/M metagenome (GOLD analysis project Ga0302279, IMG submission 194541) | Peat permafrost microbial communities from Stordalen Mire near Abisko, Sweden - III_Bog_N3_3 | ecosystem: Environmental > Terrestrial > Soil > Wetlands > Peat | place: Sweden: Abisko...
GTCGAGACCATCCGCAGACCAGCTGAGAGCGGCGCGCTCCAGCGCCTGCGAATAATGGTAGCCGGCAACGGAGCCGGCCTTGCGGCCGAACACGCCGCCCAGCATTGGACCGCTCTTGTTGCCGTCCATCGCGTGACAGGCGGTGCAGCGTTCGGTGAAAAGCTGCTCGCCATGAACCGCATCCGGCGCCGCGTCAGGCTCGAACCGCGAAAGATTCTTGGCCTGATCGGGGTTCACCGAGCGCAACATCGTATAGCTGAGCGTGATCGTGTCGACGTGGGTATTGTCGAAATCCTTCGCAAATGCCGGATCGACATAGAACACGACGGGCATTTCGACTTTCTGATGCGGGTCGAGGCGCTCCTCATTGAAGCAGAAGCATTGAATCTTGTTGAAATACACGCCGCTCGACTCCGGCGTGACGTTGAACGTCGCGTGTCCGACGATCGACTCGTTGCTGAGATTCTCGGCGGTGAAGAACACCAGCTTCTGTTCGCCGAGGTGAACGGTCACCGAGCGCTGCTCCGGTTCGAATCGCCATGGCAGATTAGGCGCAACGTTGCTGTCGAACGCAACGGTGACGGTATCGTCGGAGGTGGCGGTCGGGTCGGAATACGCCCGCTGCGTCGTCCCTCCGTAACCGGTTGCGCCGCAGAATGCGCGGTACAGCGCCGGCGCGTAGGCCACCAGCCCGAACATGACGCCGAGCACGGCGAAACAAGGCAGCAGAACATTCAGGTTCCGGTGGCGCCGCGCCATTTGCACTCCTCGCACTGGCGCCCCCGGCGCCCCGCGTGATGTAGACCGATGCAGCATGGCCGTCCACCGGGGAATCCCATCGCGCCTCATGCCGCGAGATATCGACGAGTTTTTGGCCGTAGTTGACGCATTCGTGATTTCTTGCAGGTCGGAAGCTGCTGCTGCCGAATCTTGTCAATGGTCCGCGGTCCCGCTCGGACCATCGCATCCTTTTGACGGCCGCCTGTCGGGCAAATCCGCCCCGGACTCCGTCAGGCTCGCGCCGACGCGCAGGATGGTTGCCGGGGCGGCGGCTGGCGCCGCCCCGGATTCCCCGACTCAACCGAGCAGCTTCAGCACCTCGTCGTGGTTCATCGGGCGGGAGAACATCGCGAAATTGTGCGCCAGCGCCATGTTCTGCTCTTCCCCGCTCAGCGCGGCCGTGCAGTCCTTCAGCGTGACGACATCGAATCCGCGTTCATAGGCGCTGCGCATGGTGGACTCCACGCAGCAATTGGTGAGAAAGCCGCCCAGCACGACGGTCTGAATCCCCTTGCTGCGCAGGATGAAATCGAGATTGGTGCTGGGAAATGCATCGAGGCCGCGCTTGCCTTCGATCACGATGTCTTCCGGCTGCGGCTTCAGCACGTCGACGATGGCCGCGCCCCACGATCCCTTGCGAAACGCCTTGTTGTCGACGACTGCCTTGAGGATTCCGTAAGGGTTGGCGGTGAGTTCCCCGTACCCTTCCGCGAAGCTGATGGGTGCATGCATCACGGTGGCGCCGCCGGCGCGGGCCCTGTTCACGAACGCGACGGTGTTGGCGAGCATGTTGTTGGATTGCATCACGCCCTTGACGCCGTCGTGAAACACCCCATTCGGCGTGGTAAAGTCGTTCTGGTATTCGATCAGAACGATGGCTGTGGTTTTCGGATTCATTGGCCGTGCTCCTGTTGTTTCCTGCCTTGACGATTCTGCAGCGATGGTCATCGTGCGGCTATCGAGCCAGGCGAGCCCGACCCCGGCGATCCCTGCTGCTTTCAAAAAATGGCGCCGGCCGCGGTCGGCACACCTGACGCTCTTCTGCGCGGTCTTTCATGCCTTCCTCCCTGTGGTTCCGGATTGGAAGCGCCATCGACGCCCTGCCCTTGTGCGCGGGCAAAACCAGGCTACGCGCGATCGCCGCGCGACGGGTAACAGCCGATTGCTACCGCCGCGCCGATCGAAGTTTTGCCGGTCAAGCAAGCCCATCCCCCGCGCGTAGCAACCCGTTACTACACAGGTCCCGCGTGAGCTCGAGCTCAAGGGAACCGCGGAAGGGAAAGAGGTGGCGGCCCGTCGGTGACGAGGCTAAGCTTGCGCTTCACGATTGCATCATAACCGCCGGGATAGCCGAGGGGCTCATGTGCAAGATATTCGTTGGCGCCGATCCGATGCTTTACGAGACCACCACCCGGTCGATGCGGCTGCACGGTGTCGTGACAAGCATCCGGCTGGAAAACCTGTTCTGGCATGTGCTGGGCGAAATCGGCCGGCGCGACGGCATGAGCGTCAACCGGCTCATCACCAAACTCTACGACGAAGTCGTCGAAGCCCGTGGCGAGGTCTTGAACTTCACCTCGTTCCTGCGCGTCTGCTGCCTGCGCTATCTTTCGCTGCAACTGATGGGCGGCATCCCCGGCGACGTCGCGGTGCCGATCTGGTCGCTCGATGCCAATACCGTGCTGGCCCGCGAACGCGCCGCCTATGCGCCCTCCCGCCCGGGCGATCTGGGATTCTCAGGCGATACGCAGCGCTTCAGGCCGCGAAGTTTGGCTGAAGGCGGCGGGGATCATATTTTCCGTCGTCCGCGGCGCGCGGCCGAGCCGCGATGAACACGGTTCGCGACAAGCGCAGGGGCTTCAGGAACGCAGTGCGTCGATGACGGTCCCCCCTCAAGCCACGTCGAACGTGATGCCCTGGGCGAGCGGCAGCGTGCGGCCATAATTGATGGTGTTGGTGGCGCGGCGCATATAGGCCTTCCAGGCATCGGAGCCGGATTCGCGCCCGCCGCCGGTGTCCTTCTCGCCGCCGAAGGCACCGCCGATCTCGGCGCCGGAAGGTCCGATGTTGACGTTGGCGATGCCGCAATCGGAGCCGCGCGCCGACAGGAAGGCCTCGGCCTCGCGCAGGTCGTTGGTGAAGATCGACGACGACAGTCCGTGCGCAACGGCATTGTGCACCTCGAGCGCGGCATCGAAGTCGCTGTACCTCATGACATAGAGGATCGGCGCGAAGGTTTCCCGTTCCACCGGTCCGATTTGCCCGCCGATCTCGACCAGCGCCGGGCGGACGTAGAACGCATCCTCAGCACCTTCGACGGCGACGCGCTCTCCCCCGACAATCGCACCACCCGCAGCCCTCGCTTCGGCCAGGGCATGCTGCATCGCCTCATAGGCGAGGCCGTCGATCAGGGGACCTACCAGATTGCCGGCGAGCGGGTTGCCGACGGAGATCGACGCATAGACCTGCTTCAGGCGCGGCATGAAGCTATCATAGATGCTGTCGTGAACGAACAGCCGGCGCAGGCTGGTGCAGCGCTGGCCCGCCGTGCCCATCGCCGCGAAGGCGACGCCGCGCAGCGTCAGGTCGAGATCGGCGGTCGGCGCGACGATCGCCGCATTGTTGCCGCCGAGTTCCAGGATGGCCCGGGCGAAGCGCCGGGCCAGCTTCGCAGCGACGGTGCGTCCCATGGCGGTCGAACCGGTCGCCGAGACCAGGCGAACCCTGGCGTTGTCGACAAGCACCTCGCCGATCCCGCGTCCCCCGACCAGCACGGCGGACAGCCCGTCGGGCGCCGGGCCGCCGTCGGCCCTGAAGCGGCTCAGGGCACGGCCGAACAGCGCTTCCGTCGCCAGGGCCGTCAGCGGCGTCTTTTCCGATGGCTTCCAGACGATGCTGTTGCCGCAGACCAGGGCCAGCGCGGCATTCCACGACCAGACCGCGACCGGAAAATTGAAAGCCGAGATGATGCCGGTGACACCCAGCGGATGCCAGGTCTCCGCCATGCGGTGCTCGCTGCGCTCGGTGGCCATCGTCAGGCCATGGAGCTGCCGGGAAAGACCGACAGCGAAGTCGCAGATGTCGATCATCTCCTGGACCTCGCCAAGACCTTCGGTTTCGATCTTGCCGACCTCGATGGAAACCAGCCGGCCGAGCGCGCGCTTGCCGGCGCGCAGCTCTTCGCCAAGAAGCCGCACCAGTTCGCCGCGCCTGGGAGCCGGGACCAGACGCCATTCGAGGAAGGCCGCGTGCGCCTGTTCGATCGCCATGGTCGCCTCGGCGGCGGTGGACTCCCTGACCTGCGCCACGGTTTCGCCGGTGATCGGGGTTTTCGCGGCCAGCGTGCCGCCGCCATGGCGGACCGGCTCGACACCGAGCTCGAGCAGCAGCGCCTCGACATCGGCCTTCAGTACGAGGTTTCCGGCCTTGGCGGATTGCTTGATCCTGTCGACTGGCATGAGCGGCTCTTTTTTCGAGGGCGCAAGTTGAGTTCAGTGGGTTGCTACGGTGAGCGGCCGGCACATCGTGCGCCGGGCGCAGCGCGGCGCCGCATGACGGGGCCGGCCGGGCACCGATTCTCGCTCGCAGGCTCGCACCGAAGTGCCTTCAAGACAATATTTGGTCGTGTGACCGGCCTCTTCTTCCGAACGGGCCCGGCGCAGACCGAGCAAATCCATGTGTGCCCACAACGCAAAGAGCGGATCTTCGTCGCTGACGCTCCTCGCAATGACAGCCAACAGACACTTTTGGCGTTGCCGCAGGAAATTTCGTGCCGAGGACTTGCCCTTCCCTCGCCGCCGCCGCCGTCCTCCCGCGGACAGCGCACCCGGCTGGTTCGGTTCGATGCAGAATAGCGTGACGGACGCCGCAAAGCTCCGCGCTCAGCCGGCTATCGCCAGCGCGAGCGCATCCCTTCATGACAAACAATGGCTCGCTTTCATCGATACGCTTCACGCGCACCCGGCGACACGGAACCGCTACATCGCAAGATAGCGCCGGCGGATATCTTCATTCCGGGCAAGGCCTGCGGTGTCCTGGCGATGCACCACCCTTCCCTTGTCGATGACGAGCGCCTGTTCGGCGATCCGCGAGCAGAAATGCATGTTCTGCTCGGCCAGCAGGATGGTGGCGCCGCTGGCTCCGAGTTCCCGCAGCACCTTGCCGATGGTGGCGACCACGAGCGGGGCGAGACCCTCGCTGGGTTCGTCGAGCAGCAGGACCAGGGGATTTCCCATCAAAGCGCGCGCGATCACCAGCAGCTGCTGCTCGCCGCCGGACAGCCGGCCGGCCGGGCGCGAGCGCAGAGCCGCCAGCAACGGGAAGGTCTGCCAGATCCGCGGCAGCGCCCAGTCCCGCCGTCCATCGGGACCGCTCTTGCCCGCGATCGAAAGATTGTCCTCCACGCTGTGCTCGGGGAACACCTGGCGGTCCTCGGGCACGTAGGCGAGGCCGAGCCGGGCGCGCGCATGCGGCGGCGCGCGGGTGATGTCGCGGTCGGCGAAAAAGATCCGGCCGGCCCGCGCCGGCACGATTCCCGCCAGCGTCTTCAGGGTCGTGCTCTTGCCGGCGCCGTTGCGCCCCAGCAGCGCCAGCGTATGGCGTTGCTTCAGGGCCAGATCGACATCGAACAGGATCTGGCTGGCGCCGTAAAAGGCGCTCACTCCCTCGGCGCGCAACAGGTCGGTCATGCCGCGTCCGCCTCGGTGCCGAGATAGGCGTCGATCACCGCCTGGTTGTTGCGGATCTGGTCGGGCGTGCCTTCGGCCAGCACCCGGCCGTAGCACAGCACGCGGATGGTGCCCGCGATCTGGAACACGATGTCCATGTCGTGCTCGATGAAGATCAGCGTCAGCGCGCGCTGCTGCCACAGTCCCCGTACCCGTTCGATCATGCGCCAGCGCTCTTCGGGGCCCATCCCGGCGGTCGGCTCGTCGAGCAGCAGCACCCTGGGTTCGAGCGCCAGCGCGATGGCGATATCGAGCAGCTTCTGGTCGCCGTGGGAGAGGATCGCGGCCCTGACGTTGGCGACCTGTGTCAGGCCCACCAGCTCCATCACCGCCTCGGCGCGCTCGCGCACGCCGGGCGACGGAAAGCGGTGGGAAAGATTGCCCCAGCGGCCGAGATAGGCGGTGACGGCGGCCATCAGGTTCTCCGCCACCGTCATGGTGGGAAAGCAGCTTGCGACCTGAAAGGCCCGCGCGATGCCCCGGTGCATCCGTTCGGTCCGGGACAGACCGAGGATCTCCCGGCCGTCGAGCAGCACCTGGCCGGAGTCGGCGGGGAACGCGCCGCTGATCAGGTTGAAGAAGGTGCTCTTGCCGGCGCCGTTCGGACCGATCACCGCCGAGAGCGATCCCGACGGAAAATCAAGCGACACCTCGTCGATGGCGCGCAGGCCGCCGAAGCTCTTGGTGAGTTTCTTGATCTCGAGCTTCATCGCGCGCGCCCGGGCCAGGCCAGCCTGAGAAAATCCAGCACGCCGCGGCGCAGCCCCAGCGCGAAGGCCAGGATCACGAGGCCCAGCACCAGCCCATGGTATTCGGTGAAGCGGGTGACGACATCGTTCAGCGCCAGCAGGATCATCGCGCCGAGCACGGGGCCGAGGAAGCTGTCGACGCCGCCCAGCATCACGGCAAATATCGCCTGGCCGGAATTCGGCCAGTCGGCTAGCTCGGGATAGGCGCCGGAGACGAACAGCGCCGCCAGCACGCCGCCCACCCCGGCGAAGGCGCCGGCGATCGTGAAGGCGCCGAGCCGGGCGCGCCACAGCACGATGCCGAGGAAGCTGGCGCGGTTCTCGTTGTCGCGGATCATGCGCAAGGTCTGGCCGAACGGGCTCGCCGAGATGTGGCGCAGCGCCAACAGGCCGAGCACCGCCACGATCGCGCAGAACCGGTAGAGATGAAGCTGCGAGGCGAGCTCGAAGCCGAATATCTCGCGGCGCGGGATGCCGCCGCGCAGGCCCTGGTCGCCGCCGGTGAGGCTCTGCCAGGAGATGATGATGCTGTAGAACAGCATCTGCACCGCCAGCGTGATGAAGGCGAAGTAGTCGGTGCCAAGGCGGACGCAGATCGCGCCGACGCAAAGCGCGGCAAAGGCCGTGACCAGCACCGCCAGCACGAAGGCAGCGGGCAGCGATAGGTCCGTCATCTGCATCGTCAGCGCGAAGGCATAGGCGCCGAGGCCGTAGAACATGCCGTGGCCGAACGAGACCATGCCGGTGTTGCCGACCAGCAGGTTGAGCGAGGTCGCAAACAGCGCCATGGCGCTGAGGCGGATGATGAAATCCTCGAAGGCGGGGCTGCGATGCAACAAGGGGATCGCCAGCACGACGATCAGGGCAAGGGCGGCGATCGCCGCATCGCGCAACCCCGGGTAGCTCCTCATAACCGCCGACCGAACAGCCCCTGCGGGCGCAGCACCAGCACGGCAATCATGACGATGTAGATCAGCCCGTCGGTGAACCCCGGGAAACCGATGGTGCCGAAGCCGCGGACCATGCCGATCATCAGCGCCGCGACCAGCGCGCCGGCGATCGAGCCCATGCCGCCGATCACGGTGACGATGAAGCTCTCGATCAGGATCGAAAAGCCCATGCCGGGCGACAGCGAGCGCACCGGCGCGGCGAGCGCACCGGCCAGCCCCGCCAGCCCGCCGCCGATGGCGAAGACGACGGCGAATAGCACCGTGGTATTGACGCCCAGCGCCGAAACCATCTGCGGGTTGACCGCGGCGGCGCGCACCGTCTTGCCGAACCGTGTCCTCGACAGCCCGAGGCTGAGCAGAACCGCGATCAGCGCGGCGATGCCGACCAGCACCCCGTAAAACGGCGGAACCACGCCGCCGGCGATGATGAAGGGCGGCACCTGGAACGCCGGCGGCATCCCCATGGCGTGGAATTCGGGACCCCAGACGATCTTGACGAGGTCGTCGAAGATCAGCACCACGGCATAGCAGATCAAGAGCTGCATCAGCACGTTGGCGCCGTAGACGCGGCTGATCAGGATGCGTTCGAACAGCACGCCGGCCACCGCCATCGCCAGCGCCCCCGACAGCACCGCCAGCGCATAGCTGTCGGTGGCACCGATGGTGGAATAGGCGACATAGCCGCCCAGCATGTAGAAGGTGCCGTGCGCGAAGTTGACGATCTTCAGCACGCCGAAGATCAGGGTGAGGCCGGCGGCGACCAGGAACAGCAACATGCCAACGATCAGCCCGCTGGTGGTCTGGGTGACCACACAGGCCGACGTCATCAGGCAGGCGCCGAGCGCATTGAGGTCCATCGAAACTCAGATGTAATTGTGCTGCTTCTTCCACTCCGTCTCAAGCTCGATGATCCTGCCCCAGTCCGCGGCCTTGACATCGACGATGAACGGCTCCTTCGGGGTGGTCTGGCCCCAGCCGATGGCGTAGCCGATCGTGGTGTGGTCATCGCGCATGGTGATGGTGCCGTCGGCACCGAACGGCGTGTCGATCTTCATGCCGGTGAGTACCGCGGCCAGCGCCTTGCCATCGAGCGAGTTGGCCTGCTTGATGGCCTTCTCGTAGAACTGCATCGCCACCGTGTTCTGCCACGACCAGTTGGTCGGCCGCTCGTTCCACTTCTTGAGGTAGGCCTCGCCCCATTGCCTGTTGGCGGGCGTATCCGGGAAGGTCTCCAGATAGCGCGTCGCCGACTGGATGCCGGCCGGCAGATTCTTGATGGCGGCCATCACGGGATAGTCGACATTCGGCGTCGCCACCGTCATCTGCGAGAACAGCGCATAGATGTTGCCCTGGTTGACGAACGCCGAGAGGTCGCCGGCATAGAGCAGCGTGAACAGCGCCTGCGGCTTGGCCTGCAGCAGCTTGGTGATGACTTCGGTGAAGTCGGGCTGGCCGAGCTTGGGCCAGGCCTCGGCGATGACCTCGATATCCGGCTTGAACTGCTTGAAGAACTGCAGGTACTGCGCGGTGGTGTCGCGGCCATAGGCGTAGTCCGGCGAGCAGGTCGCCCACTTGTCGAGTTTTTTGACCTTGGCGAATTCCGCCAGATAGATGCTGCCGGCCACGGCGTCATGCACGCCCTGGCGCGCGACGCGGAAGGCGGTGGGGGCGCGGATCTTGGGGTCGGCGGTCAGCGACGAGGTTTCGCTGTTGGTGTGGATGCAGGCGACGCCGAGGTCGCGGACCACTTCCTGGACCGCGAAGGACGCCGACGAGGCCTCGGCATCGACCAGCAGCTCGCAGCCCGTGCTGTTCACCAGTTCGCGGGCGACGCGGGCCGCCTCCTGGGGCTGGCCCTTGGAATCGCGGAACACGAACTCGATCTGCCGGCCGAGAAAGCCGCCTGCCGCGTTGATGCGATCCTGTTCCATCATCAGCGCGTTGCGCGAGGAAGTGCCGAGCAGCGCGATCGGTCCCGACAGGATGCTCTGCATTCCAATGCGCAAGGTGGTGGCCTGTGCCCTCGCCACCCAGGGGGCGGCCAGCAGGCCAGCCGCACCACCGGCCAATATGGTGCGACGCGTAATGAGCTCGCTCATTGCACTGAACCTCCCCTTGAAGCTGTTATCGCCGTCCTGTTTTTTGCGGACGGTCATTTTTTAATGCGGCCAGCATAGATCGCCGATGGCGGTGCGATCAAGCCGGCATTTGTCGGGATCGTAGGCCGGGAGGCGAAGCCGTATCCCGCCACGTCGGTGAACGACGGCCACGATTTGCTTTTCCGCAGCGGCAAGCACGAGCTGTGGTGGCGCGAGATGGCGGGTTACGCCTTCCGCCTTCGCCGCAGAAGCTATGGCGGACGGCTCGGCTTCAACCCGCCCTGCCCGGTGGCCGTTACTCCGCCGCCGCCTGCCGCTTCAGCCAGGGCAGCATGACCTTGGTCAGCAATTCCTCATCGCGCCATATTCCGGGGACACGCCCCATGTGCATTCCCATGGGATGGATCCAGGCCTCGTTCGGAGCGGTGCCCGAGGTCAGCATGGCAAACAGGTCGCCGGTGGGAATCAGTGGGTCGCGGGCGCCGCCGACCACCAGCATCGGGACCGTCGGCTTGCCGAGCAGGCCTTGCGCGCGCAACGACATGGCGCGCCAGGCTCGGGCGGTGTCCTCGGGCCGGGTGCCCAGCATGAAGGTGACCGACGGTACCGCGTCGGAGAGATAGAAGCTCGGTGCCAGCGACTTCGGCGCGTCGATGTCGACGTTGAAGGCCAGATCGATCGGACCGGACTGATCGATGGCGCCGCGCAGCCGCCCTGCTTCCAGGATCGCCAGCCGCGACGACCAGTATCCGCCCATGCTTCCGCCATGGACGAATATTCTGGCCTTGTCGAAGCCGGGCTGGGCCTGCGCCCAGCCGATCAGCTTCGCAAACATGCGGTCAGCCTCCACGCCGGCGCCCTTCACCGGCGAGTCTCCGGTACCGGGTGCATCCACCGCCAGGCAGGCAAAGCCGTTGGCCGGAAGCGCATCGAAGCGTCTCGTCATGTCGTCGCGCCAGGCGTCCAGGCCTCCGATCGTGATCAGCAGCGGTACGGGACCGGAAACCCGGGGCACCCGCAGGATGCCGACGATGTCCCGCCCGTCGGCGAAGGGAATGTGGATGGTATTGGCCGGCGGATCCATCAGCTTGCCGTGCTCGTTGAAGGCCTGCTTTGCCTTGTCCCATGCCTCCCGCTTGGCAGGGGAAAGCAGCGTCGGCCATCGCGCCAGGCTGTAGTAGCGCCACGCACTCGAGAAGTCGGCATCCGCGCCCGCGCGATCCGCCGGCAGTTGCTGGCTGGCCTTGGCAAAATAGCGGTCGCCGATTGCAATCCAGATCCGCGCCCAGGCATCGCAATCCGGGGCCGTCGCCTGCGGCAGCGCGGCCCGCACCTCATCGGCCTTGATGCCGATCAAGGGATAGATCTGGCGGTCGGCGCGGGTCTGCACCTCGGCCTTCCATTGCTCGAACGTAAGGGGCTTGGGAATATCGATGGTGCAAGAGGCCTGCTGGGCTCCCGACGGCGTCGCGGCGGCGATCATCATGGCGGCGGCAACCGCGGTCCAGACCGCGGATGTGCGGGGGTGTTTCATTTTGTGCGTTTCCCGGTTTGGTCAGGCGTTGTAAGTGAAAAAGCGGACCTGGTTTAAGCGATTTCGAAGTCCGAATCATATCGGCTGGTGGCGACCATCAGTAACATTTCGTCATTCCGGGATGCGCTCTTGCGCGAGCCCGGAATAACGAGCGATGAATCCACTTCCGTCATTCCCGGGCGCGCGCGACGCGCGAAGCGCGGCATAGGCGAGCCCGGAATCCATATTTGCCGCAGCGGTTATGATTCCGGAGCTGCACCCTTGGCCGGCTGTCGCCGGCCAAGGGTGCATCCCGGAATGACAAATAACGCATCATTTCCCATAAGACCGGCTTGATAAAGTCGCTCGCCAGACAGGTGTCGGCTGCCAACGCCTTGCCGCTCCGGGGCGCCGCCGCGGCTGCTGACGTGAGCGGCCATCATTCCTTGCCAGCAGGGATCACGGGCAGCAGAACAAATGACTCTTGCCCGGCCTCGAAGTGCAGCGTGTTGACGCCACCAAACAGGGCAGTCGGGCGATCGGTCGGATCCGAATGCAGGAACGGGCCGACGCCGCTCATCTTGTAAGGCGCGTTGGCGAGCCCGATGTCGCCCAGCCCGTGGTCATAGTCGCACCCGCGCACGTTGAGGGCCAGGGTGTAGCCCGGCGGCACGACGATACAGGTTGGCCAGATCTCGATGTCGAGCACCACCTTCTCGCCCGGCGTGAGCGGCTGAAGCTCGTCATGGGAGTGGAAGGGCCGGTACGGAAGGCTGCGCGCCGGGTCGAGCTTGCGGTGCGAAGCCCGCAGCCAGCCCAGGCCGATCGGCACCCGCGGATCGTTGGAGCCGATGAACAGCACTTCCTTCCCGTCCGGGGCGAACAGGCGGAGCGCCAGGAACAGGTCTGCGTCTATGGTGTCGGAGGACACGACCAGCCGGGCGGCCACCGGGCCGGTGATCTCCATTTCCTCTTTCGCCGGCGGCAGGGAGAAGGTGATGCCGTCGCCCTTCGTGTCGTAGGACAAGCTGTCGCCCGCGACCGGCTCCGTGCCTAGCCCGAGCGTGCCGGGATCGAGGTAGAACCGCGTCCATTCGGTGCGGGACAGCGGCCATTCCTGCTCGTTCCGCACGGTGAAGTGTTCGCCCGGACGGCGGATCTGCAGCTGCAGCGGCGGCTGGCGATCCCAGCCGGTGTCCCTGCCCTGAAGGAAATAACCGAAGAACCGCTTCTGCAGCACCACGCCCGCGTCCCGGTAGAACGGCGCGAAGTGGGTGTCGCCGTGGACTTCGAGCCATTTCCGGGCGGAGGCAGCCGCCACAAAGCCTTCGAAGTTGCCCCGCGTGTGCAGCCCCATGCCACCCCAGTTGGCGGAGGACAACAGGGGCGTAACGATACGAGTGAAGTCGGGCGAGTGCTCACGATAGAAGGCTCCGTCCAGCGGGCGGCTCAACACTTCCTTCCCGGGGTCGCTGCGATTGGCTGCGAGCTCCGCGTCTGTCAGGGTGTCCGGACCGGTAACCAGTTCGCCGGTGACGGTGCTGCGGGCGCCGCGCTCGCCGTAGCCGTGCTGCAGCGGCAGGATCTGGCGGCTGTAAACCGAATCCCCCATCTGGCAATAAATGCCGCCGTGGCGGCGGGCGTCCCGGTAATAGTCGGCCGCGCCCTCCCATACACAGATCGCGGCCAGATGCGGGGGCTGAAGTTCGGCGACGCGCCACTGGTTCATCGCGTAATACGAAATGCCGTTGAGGCCGACCTTGCCATTGCTCCAGTCCTGCGCCGCCGCCCACTCGATGGATTCGTACAGGTCGCGAATCTCCCGGCTGGACATCGTGTCAAGCACGCCCGGCGAACGCCCGGCGCCGCGGCTGTCCACCCGCACGCACGCAAAACCGTCCGGCACCCATTTCTCGGGATCGACGACCTCCCAGTTCTGATACTTGTTGGAGGAGCCCTCGGCGATGTCCGGGTAGGCAGCGACCATCCGATCCCAGGCGCTCTTGTAGCCGCTCTGGAACGACAGGCCTTTGCCATAGGGGCCATAGCTCAGGATTGCGGCGTAGCGTCCGGGGGCGTCCGGCAGGAAGACGTCAGCGCGCAGCACGACGCCGTCGTCCATCGGGATGGGCATGTCCCACAGGATGCGCATGCCGTCGGCACGCGTCGATCGAGCCGGCGTGCCGACGGCGGCGATGGCGGTGTTGGAGATGATCTCGTTCATGGTGGCGACCTCCAGGTCAGGTTGGCGGTAGTGAGGCGGCGGCAGGCTGGGCTGCACCTTGGCTGTCAAAGTCAGGCACGGCCGGCACCGGCCCTTGCTTCGGCTCCGCCAACAGGCTCAGTGGCCGGCCGTGCGTTTCCACCCGGAACAGGGTGCAGGCGAGCCCCGCTACGGCCGAACAGATCGCGAGGAAGATGAATGCGGTTGGCGCGGCGTCGGCCGTGGCCTTGGGAGAAATCACGTCGCCTGTTCCGGCGATCAGGGCGAGGAACAGCGGTCCGACGATCTTGCCCAGTCCATTGACGGATTGGGCAAGTCCGGCCGCCCGGGCGCCGAGCCGCACCGGAAACGCTTCCACCGTATAGGGCGCGATGTTGGCAAAACCGCCGCTGTAGACCGCGGCCCCCGCTACGATCAGCAGCGCGAACACCGACCAGCCCGCGACAAAGTGCTGGTTCAGCAGGCCCGCAAGCAACAGGATCACGGCGGACCCGTAACCCATGATTTCGCCTGACCGGCGGCGCCCGATCCGCACCGGCAGCACGGAGAACAGGATGCGGCCCAGGAACGAGGCGATCGAGAGGCCGACAAAATAGCCCGCGGCCTCGGCCGGCGGGATGCGCAGCAGCTGCGAAACGATCGTCGGCCCCCACAGCGTCACGCCGTAGGCACTGATGCTCGTGCCGAGCCAGAGGGCCACCACCCACCAGAACCGTCCGCGGTCGCGCAATAACTCGGAGAACGGTGTGGGCGCCGGCGGCTGTGGAAGGGTGGCAGGAAGGCGCACCGATGCCGGATCTACACCCAGTTGCCGCGCCGCTTCACGCCGCGCATCCTCCATGCGGTTGCGGGTCAGCAGCCAGCGCACCGATTCCGGCACCCACAGCCAGATGCCGAGCGTCACCAGGATGGGGAGCGCGCCGGTGGCGGCGAGGCCGCGCCAGCCGATCACCGGTATCAGATGGGCCGCAAGCAACGCCGCGAGGAAGGTTCCGAGCGCCACCGGGGCCGCCATCAGGCTGGACAGGAAAGTGCGGTGCCGCGTCGGCGTGATCTCCACCACCAGGGCGGTCTGCACTGTCGCCGCGCCGGCAAAGCCGACCCCCACCACGAAGCGCAGAATGGAAAATTCGATCCACGCGTTCTCCGGCAACAGCGCGCAAGCGCCGCAACCGGCCGAGAACAGCAACCCACCCACAAGCATCAGCGAACGCCGGCCGAAACGGTCGGCCCAGCGGCCGAACAGCAGCGCGCCTGCCATCGAGCCCAAGCCGGAACTCAGCAGCATGATCGCCGACATGCCATAGGTAAGATGCCAAGACGGCGCCAGCGCCGAAACCAGATAGCCCGCCAGGAACAGGTCGTAGAACTCGAACATTTCCTGCAGCACCAGCAGCGCCATGGTGACGAAGTAGCGCGGCGTCAGCTTCGCGTTGTCGAACGCGCCGAGCCACTCGGCATCCGGTTGGCAGACACTGGACATCAATGACCTCCCCCTCCACCACATCCGGCCCGGCCCGGCGACCGGGCACCGCGGCGATCGGCCCTCGGCACGATCCATATACGAACGAACGTTCGTATGCAATCCCGGCGGAGGTCCGGCTGACGCCATCAAGCGATCGCCCGGCAAAACCCGGCCATCACCGCGGTGGTCAGCCCGGCGGCGACTGCACCTGATGCATGCGAGTGGCGAACGCCTCAGCCGAGCCCGACAAGCATGCCGCTGAGCCTATCGGGCGCGGTCACCATCGCGTCGTGGCCCGTTTCAAGCTCGACATATTGCCAGGACCCTTGCGCCTTCGCATAGGCGCCGCTGGCATCCATGCCGTGATAGATCGGCTCAATGCAGCGGACGTAGGTGACGGGCAGGCCGTTGCCCAGCGGATGCGCGAGCTGCAAGGGAGTTGTGTAGGCGTCGGCTGGTTGCGGAGTGAGTCTGCGCTCGACCCATGCCGCCGCCTCGGGATCGGTAACGCCGAAGGCCGCGGCGTTCGGCGGCGGCGGCAAGGTCCGGACGCCGTCGATTTCCTGGATCCTCCTCAGGGCAGCTTCGCGCAGTTCCGGCGCAACGGTGTCGAGAAACGTATTGCCGTTCTGCAGGATCACCGCATCCAGGAAGACGATACGCTTCAAGCGCTTCGGAATGCGATCCGCCACGCCGCTCACGATCGGCCCGGCGAAACTGTGGCCGACGAGACAGACGTCCTTCAATTCCTCCGCTTCGATGACGTTGATGACGTCCCGGATGAAAAGATCGAGGCTTATGTCCGGATGGCCGATGAGGTGGCGGCGCTCGCCGAGCCCGGTGAAGGTCGGCGTGAAAACCCGGTGGCCCTGATCGCGCAAGCGGTCGGCGACCTTCCGCCAGCACCAGCCGCCATGCCAGGCGCCGTGCACGAGAACATAGGTGCGCGGTTCGGCGGCTTGCGCCGCGGCGCGCCTGGGCGCGAGCGCCGCAGCGAGCATGGACCCGAGTGATGCGAGCTTCAGTACCAGGCGACGCGTTGCCATTCCATCCCTCCAAGGGCTCGTTAGGTCGGCCCTGCACACTTTCCCGTCGCACCGGCGCCGCGCCGCGAGCCGCATCGTCTGCCGATCGCACCGCCCTGCCCCGCGGCATCCCCACTGCTCCGCGAACAATTGCCGGGAGGCATCCGCGAAGCACCGATGCGCCGATGAAACCCGCGCCTTGGCTTTTGCGGCCGTGATGTGGTGCGTTGCGTTATTTCTTTCGCGGCTTGCGGCGGACTGACCCCGGCGGTGGCGCCGACCTGAAGCCGGCCGCCATGAATGGCACGATGTGCGACATGACAGCCTGCACGTCGCCCGGATCGCACTTTCCATCGGTGAGCGACTGGATCCGGCCGGCGTCGGCCATCGTGTAGAGCATCGCGCCCAAAAGGAAATGGAATCGCCAACCCAGCTCCTGCGGCGAAAGTTCGGGTAACAGCGCCTGCAGCGCGGCAATGTAGCGGCGACTGGATTCGTCGAAGGCGGTGGCGCGTATCCGCCCCTTGAACGCCTCGGACTCGGTCGCGAGCCGGGCGCGAAGCTTGGCGAACAGCTTGAACCGCGCCTCCGACCCGGCGCCGAATGCGGGACGGAGGAAGGCCTCGATCACGCGCTCAAGCGTGATCGTGCCGCTTGCCTCGATCTCCGCCAGCAACCGCATCCGCTCCGCCGCGATCGGGCGGGCGCGTTCGGCGAATATCTCGGCGAGCAGGTTCTCCTTTTCGCCGAAATGATAGTTGAGCGCCGCGAGGCTGACATCGGCGGCTTCCGCGATGGTGCGGATGCCGACGCCGTTCAAGCCATGCTCGGCGAACAGGCGCTCCCCCGCGTCGATCAGGCGCTGCTTCACCGGCTTCGCGGTTGCCTTGACGGTCCCGGTTGCTTTGGCGAGCTTGCTTGCTTCGGCGATCACGGCTTCGGCCCACGCGGCTTGACTGATACGTACGTTCGTCTCATATTCGCCCCGGCGTGCCGCTTGTCAAGCGCCGGGGCGCCGGCGCTGATGCGGTCCACCCTTCGTGCCGGGCACGCGCCCGGCCCGAATGTGATCGTCGACCTCGCCAGGGCCCCGGAACAGACGCTTGCTTATGGGCAGTAACCCGGACATCGCGGCGGGCCGGTATCGACACGGGTCACGACAGACCCCGGTAAAGGAAGCTTGTGAAGATCGTTGATCTCAGTCGTGAACTGTACCACCGGTCCCCGAGTTATCCGGGGCATCCCCCGATCATCCATGGTGTCTGGAAGACCCACGAGGAATCGTTTGCCGATTCCGGCAACGTCCACGGCCTCTCCTCGATGTTTCTATCGATGGCCGACCACGGCGGCACGCATATCGACGCGCCCAGGCACTTCGACATGCGGGGCCAGCCGATCAATGAATATCCGCTGGAGAACTGCATCGTGCCGGGTATCTGTCTCGACCTGCGCCACATCGCTCCGCGCGCCGAGATCGCGCCCTCCGATCTTGAAGCGGCGGTGCAGAAGGCCGGCGTGCCGGTGCCGGACGGCGGCACCGTACTGCTCTGCACCGGCCATCACGCGCGCACCTTTCCGGGCAAGGAATATGCGAGTGAAAATTCCGGCGTCAATGTCGCCGCCACCGAATGGCTGGCGGAGCAAGGCGTCGTGCATTTCGGCATCGACTCGATGCGGCCCGGGCCCGAGGGCAGGGTGAACCTTCTGGTGCACAAGGCCTGTTTCGAGCTCGGCATCACCCACATCGAGAGCCTGTGCAATCTGGAAGCGCTGCTCGGCGCCGGCCAGTTCACCTTCATCGGCCTGCCGATGAAATGGCGCGACGGCACGGCCTCGCCGATCCGCGCCGTCGCGGTGTTCGACATACATGTCCTTGCGCCTTCTAGCTCGTCTGGCGTCGCTTGAAGTCGATAGTCGGTTGCATGCGCCGGGCAGCATCTTCAACCCCGGACATTTGCCTGACCAGCCCCATCCAGATTTGGCAGATGTGCTTGTCCGCGTGGGTCTCGGGTCTGGATGCCCTCCTCACCAGGACCCTGAGCTATTGGCGGGCCGGGAGCGAACACATCCGTCACCGCTCATAGCTGGTAGCGCGATATCCCATGCGACTGAAGGTAGGCATCCAGCGCCGGGTCTGAAAGGAACCTGATCAGTTGCATGGCAGCTTCGGCATGCCTGGTGCCAACATGGATGAACATCGACATGTCGATGTTCAAGCCGAGCTCTGGCGGGAAAGTCGCGATCGGCTCGACCCCGGGAGCTGCAATGATCCTCGACAGCGGGGCTATGGCGTACTGAACCTGACCCTTCGCTGCCGCGATCGGCGGCTCGCCCGCACCCATTGGACGCAACCGATCATGAATCTGATCCTGAAGCTGCATCATCTCGATAGCCTTCAGGAACCTCTTGCCGCTTGTCCCATCGGAGATGTAGGCGATCGAACTTGCGTCCCGCAAGAGTGCGCGCACAGGCTCGTACGAACTGACGATTCGCTCCGGTCGCGGACCGGCCATTCCAATCGCCAGCGGAACACGGCCGAACGGAACGTGAATGTCCGGAACAATCCGACCGAGCGAGATCATCTCATCGACGAACCACGGATTGGTCAGCCCGACATCGAAGGCTTCGCCGCCGACGACGCGCTTTGCGACAGCGGGATTGAGGTCGTAGTTCACCTCGACATCGACCCCTTGCTGACGCCTGAAACGAGGCAACAGTTCTTCGATTTCCGCATATATTGCGACCGCGCTGAGCAGCTTAGGTCGGGATTCGGTTGCCATAGCCATGGATTGCTCCAATCCAGTTCAGTTTTGTAACCTCGATGGCAGCCCGCGAGATGCCGCGCGCTCGAACGGACGCGTTCGAGCGGCGGTGCGAGCCCTGGCGCCCCGTTGCGAGGCGTTTCACCTTCGTTATGTCAGGTGTCGTTCGGCGACCATCGCTCAGCTCACCCGCCGTTCCCTGCCTTCCCAGAACGGCTGGCGCAGTTCGCGTTTGAGCACCTTGCCGGCGCCGGACAGCGGCAACGGAGCTTCCCTGAGATCAACGCTGCGCGGACATTTGTAGCCGGCAATCCGGGTCTTGCAGAATTCGATCAGCTCACCGGCCGACGCCTGGGCGCCGGGCCGGAGCACGACCACGGCATGGACCTGTTCGCCCCAGTGCTCGTGGGGGATCCCGATCACGGCGCATTGCGCCACGGCCGGATGCTGGGCCACCGCGTTCTCGACCTCGACCGAATAGACGTTTTCGCCGCCGGAAATGATCATGTCCTTGACCCGGTCGACCACATAGACGAAGCCGTGCTCGTCCATGTAGCCGCCGTCGCCGGTATGCATCCAGCCGTCGATCACCGCGCGGGCGGTTTCCTCCGGCCGCTCCCAGTAGCCCATCATGACATTGTCGCCGCGCACCACGATTTCGCCGACACTGCGAAAGCCGACCGGCCTGTCGTCGCCGTCGACGATGCGCACTTCGCAGCCCAGCGTGGCGCGGCCGGCGGCGCGGTGGCGGCCTTTGGCATGGCCTTCGCCGATGTGCTCGTTCCAGTGCAGCACGGTGGCGATCGGCGATAGTTCGGTCATGCCGTAGGCCTGGGTGAATTGCGCGGCCGGCAGCGCCCTGGTGGCGCGGTCGAGTATGGCCTCGCTGATCGGCGAAGCGCCGTAGGTGACATTCTTCAACGAGGAAACATCATAAGAACCAAGCGCGGGATGATCGACCAGCATCTGGATCATGGTCGGAACCAGCAGCACGTCGGTGACACGCTCATTCTGGACCGCGGCCATCAGGCCTTCCGGGGTGAAGGCGGGGATGATGACGTTGGAGCCGCCGCTGAGCAGCAGCGAATACATCGCCGCGCCATTGGCGAGATGGAACATCGGGGCGGCGTGCAGATAGGTCGCTGAGCCCTGAAACAGGCCTTCGCCGAGCGCGTTCAGCGCGTCAGCCATCAGGTTGCCATGGCTGAGCATCACGCCCTTGGAGCGGCCAGTGGTCCCGCCGGTGTAGAAGATGCCCGCGAGATCGGCGCTTGCGCGCATCGCGTCCGGCATCGGCGCGCTTCTGACCAGCAGCGCCTCGTAGCTCTCGGTTCGGGCCGGGATCTCGCCGTCGTCGGCATGGATCAGCTTCAGCCCGGGTAGCGCCCTGGCAAGGGCCGCGCCGGTCGACGCAAAGGCCTGGTCAACGAACAGCAGGCCGGCGCGGCAGTCCTGCATGGCGTCCTGGTTTTCCAGTGGGCTCCAACGGATGTTGAGCGGCACGATCACCGCGCCGGCCCAGGCGGTCGCCAGATAGAGTTCCAGATAGCGATCCGAATTGAGCGACAGCACCGCGACGCGGTCGCCCGGCGCCACGCCCAACGAGCGAATTCCGGCAGCGAGTCGGGATACCCGCTCGCCGATCTCCCGCCAGTTTCGCCGCCTGGCGCCGAATACCGTGGCCAGCCCGTCAGGATTGACCTGCAGCGCGCGCCTTAACCCGTGGGTGACATTCACTTGATCCTCCGCCTGGTGGTTGGTTTTCTGCCGAGGGTCGACGCCGCCCTCTTTCCGCCTGATCCGCTCGCGAGACCTTCGGTAAGCCGCTGCGTGAATTCATCGGCGATGGCTTCCGCCGACATCGCGCCGTCGCGCTGGAACCAATGGCCGATCCAGTTCAGCGATCCGGCGATCGCGAAGGCGGTCATCTTGGGGTCGCACGGCCTGATCGAGCCGTCCGCGATGCCGTTGGCGATGTATTTCCTGAAGCAGCGGTCGACGCCGCGTTTGCCCGCTCGCACGATGGCACTGTTCCTTTCGGTCAGGTCGCGCGGATCGAACCGCACCAGGCTGGCGCCGTAATCCGTTGTCATCACTTGCGCATAGCTGCGGATCAGCTTGCGCAGCTTGTCCAGTCCGCTGCCGCCGGCGGCGTCGATCCCGGCGATGAAGTCGTCGACCCGCTCCTGGCCCAGCGCCCAGCATTCGAACAGGATTTCCTGCTTGCCGCGAAAGTAGTTGTAGAGCGCCGGCTTGGTGATGTTGAGCCGCTCGGCGACCTCGTTCAGTGTAGCGCGGTGATAGCCCTGTTCGAGAAACAGCTGCACCGCGGTGCGCAGCACCGCGTCGCGCTTCTCGTCGCGGGCGCGGCGGCGGCTTTCGAACGGCATCCAGGGAGATGAGTCGGCAGAGGGGTCGCGCGCGTCCATTTTCGATTTTTTGCTGCCTGCACATTGACTCGACGGTCGATCGGCCCGTATATTACCCATCGGTAATAGAAAGTCCACCGGGTAATTTACGGAGCCGCCCATGTCCCGCGTCCAGGTTGCCGGTGTCGGCATGATCCCGTTCCTCAAGCCCGGCGCCGGCGAGCCGTATCACGTGATGGGCGCGACCGCGGCTAAGCTCGCGCTGGACGACGCCGGCGTCGATTACGGCCGTATCCAGCAGGCCTATGTCGGTTACGTCTACGGCGATTCGACCTGCGGCCAGCGCGCGCTGTATCCGGTCGGCATGACCGGAATCCCGATCGTCAACGTCAACAACAACTGCTCGACCGGCTCGACCGCTCTGTTCCTCGCCCGCCAGGCCATCGAATCCGGCGCCGCAGACTGCGTGCTGGCGCTCGGCTTCGAACAGATGAAGCCGGGGGCGCTGGGCGCGGTGTTCACCGACCGGCCGAGCGCGTTCGACGAATTCGACGCCGCCGCCGACAAGCTGGTCGATGCCCCCGGCGTGCCGCTGGCACTGCGCTATTTCGGCGGTGCCGGCCTCAGCCACATGAAGAAATACGGCACCCCGCTTGTCTCCTTTGCCAAGGTCCGCGCCAAGGCGAGCCGCCACGCCGGCAACAACCCGCTGGCTCTGTTCCGCAAGGAGGTCACCGCCGAGGATGTCATGAACGACCAGGTGATCTGGCCCGGGGTGATGACGCGACTGATGGCCTGTCCGCCGACCTGCGGCGCCGCGGCGGCGGTGCTGGTGTCGGAGAAATTCGCCAGCCGGCACGGCCTGCGCGGGGATGTCCGGATCGCCGCCCAGGCGATGACCACCGATACCGCATCGACTTTCGGCGCCGGCGACATGATGCAGGTGGTGGGTTACGACATGGCCCGGGACGCCGCCAAGGCGGTCTACGAGGCGGCCGGCATCGGCCCCGGCGATCTCGACGTGGTCGAGCTGCATGACTGCTTCGCCCACAACGAACTGATCACCTACGAGGCGCTGGGGCTCTGCCCGGAGGGCGGCGCGGCGCAGTTCATCCACGACGGCGACAACAGCTATGGCGGCAGGATCGTCACCAACCCCTCCGGCGGCCTGCTGTCGAAGGGTCACCCGCTCGGCGCCACCGGCCTCGCGCAATGCTATGAGCTGACCCGGCAGTTGCGCGGCAGCGCGGCGGCGACCCAGGTCGACGGCGCGCGTCTGGGGCTGCAGCACAATCTCGGCCTCGGCGGCGCCTGCGTGGTGACGCTGTACGAGCGCGCCTGAGGGGGCAAATCATGGTCGATCAGTCCGCCGTCGGGCGCCCCCTCGCGCCGGTCACCGCACGGGTCGAGCCCGGACGCCTGCGTTTCTTTTTCGACACGCTCGGCGAGCAGAACCCGGTCTACCGCAACGACGAGGCCGCGCGCGCCGCGGGCTATGCGGCAACGCCGGTGCCGCCGACCTACCTGTTCTGCCTCGAGATGCTCGACAACCAAAATCCGTTCGGGTTCCTCGCCGAGCTCGGCATCGATCTTGCGCGCGTGCTGCACGGCGAGCAGCGTTTTGCCTATCACGCGCCGGTGCTGGTCGGCGACACCCTGACCTTCTGCTCACAGGTCACAAGCGTTGCCGACAAGAAGGGCGGCGCCATGACCATGGTGGTGGTGGAAACCGAAATCACCAATCAGCACGGCGTCCACGTCGCCGGCACCGCACGCACCATCGTGGTGCGGAATTGAGGGCGAGATGAGTGAGACACGAAGCCCGGTGGTCGGCGAACGCGTGGTTTTCAAGACCTTCCCGCCGATCACCCGGCACAGGCTGGCGCTGTATTGCGGCGCCTCGGGCGACCACAATCCGATCCATGTCGACATCGACTTCGCCAGGGCCGCCGGTTTTCCCGACGTGTTCTCGCACGGCATGCTGGTCATGGCCTGGCTCGGCCAGGCGCTGACCGACGCGGTCCCGCCGCAACATATTCGCAGCTTCTCGACCCGCTTTGCGGCGATCACCCAGCTTGGGACCCAGCTGACCTGCGAGGGGCATGTCGCCGAATTGATCGAGCACAAGGGCGAGAAGCGAGCCAGGCTCGCCCTCACCGCCAGCGACCAAAACGGCGAGGTCAAGCTCGCCGGCGAAGCCATCATCGCGCTCTGATCGGGGAAACCACATGTCGAAACTCGCGGGAAAAATCGCTCTTGTCACCGGATCGGGCCGCGGCATCGGCCGCGCCATTGCCCTGAAGCTTGGCCGCGAAGGCGCGAAAGTAGTGGTCAACGATCTCGATGCCGGGCCTGGCGACGCGGTCGCCGCCGAAATCAGGGCGGCCGGCGGCGAGGCGGTCGCAGTCAATGGCAGCGTTTCCGAACCGGGGTTTGCCGACCGTTTCGTCGGCGCCGCCACCGAGAAATTCGGCGGCCTCGACATCATCGTCAACAATGCCGGCTACACCTGGGACTCGACGATCCAGAAGATGTCCGACGAGCAGTTCCAGGCCATGCTCGACGTGCATCTGGTGGCGCCGTTCCGCATCCTGCGCGCCGCCGCCGAGCCGATCCGGATCATGGCGAAAAAGGAGGCCGAGGCCGGCCGCGAGGTGTTCCGCAAGGTGGTCAACATCTCCTCGATCGCGGGGCTCTACGGCAATGCCGGACAGGCGAGCTACGCCTCGGCCAAGGCCTCGCTGGTCGGCCTGACCCGCACGCTATGCAAGGAGTGGGGCCGCTACAAGGTCAACGTCAATTGCGTGGCGTTCGGCTTGATCAACACCCGCCTGACCCAGCCGATCGAGGCCCGGCAGAACACCATCGATGTCGCCGGCCGCGACATCAAGGTCGGCGTGCAGCCGCAGATGCTCGACGCCATGGCCCGGATGATTCCGCTCGGCCGCGGCGGCACGCCGGAAGAGGCCGCCGACGCGGTCTACCTGTTCTGCAGCCCGGAATCGAACTACATCAGCGGCCAGGTGATCGTCTGCGGCGGTGGTCTTTTGATATAGGCTGGCGGTCGCGGCCGGTCCGCAGGCCGGCATATCAAGCAGCCATTCCTCTTCCTGTGAGGCCAAAGCGCCATGAACTACCGCTCGTCCTGGATGACCGAGGAACTGGACGTCTTCCGCGACCAGTTCCGCAGATTTCTCAGCCGCGATCTCGCTCCGCACGCGGAAAAATGGCGGCAGCAGAAGATGGTCGACCGCTCGGCCTGGAAGGCGCTGGGCGAAATGGGCGCGCTGCTGCCGAGCGTGCCCGAAGCCTATGGCGGGCTCGGCGCGAGCTTCGCCTATGATGCCGCGGTGTTCGAGGACATGGAGAGCATCGTCCCGGACGCGCTGGGCGGCGTTTCGGTCTCCAGCGGCATCGTCGCCCATTACATCCTGAACTACGGCTCCGAGGAGCAGAAGCGCCGCTGGCTGCCCGGCATGGCGCGCGGCGAACTGATCGGCGCCATCGCCATGACCGAGCCCGGTACCGGCTCCGATCTGCAGAGCGTGCGGACCACGGCGCAGCGCAAGGGCAACAGCTACGTCATCAACGGCCAGAAGACCTTCATCACCAACGGCCAGACCGCCGACCTGGTCGTCGTGGTCGCCCGCACCGGCGGGCCGGGCGCCAAGGGGCTTTCGCTGATCGTGGTCGAAACCACCGGCAATCCGGGTTTCAAGCGCGGGCGCAACCTCGACAAGATCGGGCTGCACGCTTCCGACACTTCAGAACTGTTCTTCGAGGACGCCGTGGCGCCGTTCGAGAACCTGCTCGGCGAAGCGGAAGGACAGGGCTTTCAGCAATTGATGCAGCAATTGCCGCAGGAACGGCTGATCATTGCGGTGGGCGCCGTCGCGGCGATGGAGCGGGCGGTGCGGATCACCGCGGACTATGCCAAGCAGCGCAAGGCGTTCGGCCAGCCGATCATCGAATTCCAGAACACCGCGTTCAAGCTCGCCGAGTGCAAGACCGAGGCGACCATCGCGCGGGTGTTTCTCGACTGGTGCATCGAACGGCTGATCGCCGGCGACCTCGATGCGGTCACCGCGTCGATGGCGAAATGGTGGTGCACGCAAAAGCAGGTCGAGACCGCCGACGAGTGCCTGCAGCTTCACGGCGGCTACGGCTACATGGAGGAATACCCGATCTCGCGGATGTTCGTCGACGCGCGGATCCAGAAGATCTATGGCGGAACCAACGAAGTCATGAAACTGTTGATCGCAAGATCGCTGTAGCATTTGTCATTCCGGGATCTGCTCTGGCCGGCAACAGCCGAGCGGAGTACAGGCCGGAAATCCATAGCCCCTCGGTGGTGGATTCCAGGTTCGCTCGTGCCGCGCTCCGCGCATTACAAGCGCCCCCGAATGACATTTGTCGTTGATCGTTTGTACCGGCCTTCAAAGTCGCCGGACTAAAACCAGCCTATCACCAGGAGTCAGAACAGCATGTCGATGGTTCTCTGCGAACGGCGCGGCTCGGTCACGATCCTGACGCTCAACAATCCGGCGCAATACAACGCGCTTGCCGGCAGCCTGTTGCGCGAGCTGGACCAGGCGCTGGATGCGGCGATCGCCGATTCCGCCGTGCGGGCGATCATGCTGACCGGCACGGGCAAGGGGTTTTGCGCCGGGGCGCAACTCGGCGGCGGCGACACCTTTGCGGCGGGCGGGCAGATCGGCGCTCACATGCGCGCCGGCATCAATCCCGTGATCGAGAAGATGCGCGGTTCGGCCAAGCCGACCGTCGTCGCCGTCAACGGCCCCGCCGCCGGCGCCGGCGTCGGCATTGCGCTCGCCGGCGACATCGTGATCGCGGCGCGCTCGGCGCGCTTTGTCCTGAGCTTCGTCCGGCTCGGCGCCGCGCTCGATGCCGGAACCTCGTTGCTGCTGCAGCGCTCGGTCGGCGTCGCGCGCGCCCGTGCGCTGGCGCTGCTGGGACAGCCGCTCGACGCCGAGAAGGCCGAGCAATGGGGCCTGATCTGGAAAATGGTGGAAGACGCCGATCTGGCGGCCGAGGCCTTTGCCGTCGCGCAAAAACTCGCCGACGGGCCGCCGGTCAGCATTGGCCTGATCAAGGACCAGATCGACAAGGCATGGAACGCATCGCTGGCGGCGACGCTCGACGACGAGGCGACGTCGCAATCGCGCGCCTTCGGGACCGCCGACCTGCGCGAAGGCGCTGCCGCCTTTGTCGAAAAACGACCGGCGCGCTTTACCGGCAAATAACGGAAACAGAAGCGATCGACGCATCAGCTTCGGCTCAGCGCGCCGGCCGTATTTCGAAGCCGACGCGGGGGAAATGCACCGCGATATTTCCCACCCGGTCGTTGCCGATGCGGATCGAGATCTCGTCATCGTCGATGAAATCGAGCGCGCCGGCGATCGCGTCCCTGGCGTAGTCGGCGGCGCGCACCTCGACCAGGCTTCCGCGCGGCGGATCTTCCGGCTGCGGCTTTGCAGCCCGCGCCGGCGCCGGCTCCGTCGATCGGGCGATCTCGATCGCCTGCGACGCCGGCATCGGCTGCGGGCGTCCGTGGCCGAGGTCGCGCATCCTCTGCCGCCAGCCGCACAGGGCTGCGAACGGCGTCAGCTCATGCGCCAGCCGGTCGGAGCGATCGGTCAGGAACCAGACCGCGTGATACACCGCAAGGTCGGCTACGGAAAACCGGTCGCCGCAGATCCAGCGCCGCCGGTCCGCCAGCATCTGCTCGATCATCGAAAGCTGCAGCCTCACCAGGGGCGCGCTGCGCGCCGCCGCCTTGCCGACCGCGGCGACGCCGGGCGTCGGCAAGCCACGCATCCGCGCCCGGTCCTCGAACAATTCCGGCGGCATCAGGTCGTGGTTGCTGCCCCACGCATACAGCATCAAGGGGCCGAACAATTGACCCTCGGCCCATGCCGCGATCGCGTTCGCCGTCGCCGCCAATCCCTCGGGATAGAGCGTCGGCTGCGGCGCCGCCGCCTCCAATTGCCGCAGGATCAGCCTTGTGTCGCAGTAGATGTCGGCCCCGACCTGCAGCACCGGCGCGCGCCGGTAGCCTCCGGTCAGCACCACCAGATCGGGCTTCGGCAGCACCGCCGGCATCTCGACGCTGGCCCAGTCCAGCGACTTGTAGCCCATCGCGACGCGGATCTTCTCGGAGTAGTTCGAGAAGTCGTAATGATGCAGGATCAGTCTCGCCATGTGGCGCATCGAAACCGCCTTCGCGGCACGCGTCAAGCCGACGAGAAGGCAGAGCCGCGGCTCCAGGGTAACCCGGATCTTCATCGCCGGGCCGCGCCTGATGCGACAGTGCAGCGTGGGCGACAAGCGCCCGCGCCGAGCGGGCGCCGCGCCTCAAAAACCTAGCCGCCCTTTTCGCACTTGGCCATGAAGCTGCTCTTGGCAGCACCGGAGAGCGGCTTGCCGTCGGCGCTCATCGCCTTGGCCGCGCAGGAATCCGCCATGCATTTCTTCATGAACGACGTCTTGGCGGCACCCGCCAGCGGCTTGCCGTCCTTGCCGACCGCCTTGCTGTCGCAGCTTTCCTGCGCGAAGGCCGCCCCGCCGGCAAAGGTCGCGATCACCGCCGCCAGCAATATCCCTCGGATCATTTTTCTCTCCCCAAGCATGACTCTGCATCGGGATTTGACCTTAAAACATCGACCCGATCAAGCGTGGCGCGCGCAAGGGCTTCCGCATGACGATCCGCGGCATGGGTCGCGTAACGGTCATTTGGCCCTGACATTTACCTGTAGTTGAGCCGATGCTACAGTTCAGTTTGGGCTGGCGATCTGCCCGTAGGGGAGGCGGATGATGATGAGGAGGAAGGCGACAATCGCTCTTGTGATGCTGGCAGTGATTTCACCGGCTCATGCGCAGGTAAGGAGGCATGCCGCAGCTTCGGACGAGGCGGCATCTGCAAAATGCCTGGTCCCGTGGGACCCCTTGAAACTCTGCGGCAGCCTCACCGGCCAGCCCGCGGAGGACCTGCAGCGGATCGTCAAGCGGATCCAGGCCGTGCAGAAGCCGGATATCGACTACGCCATCCTCAAGGCCAAGGCGGCGAACACGGCTGCCAGCGCGGTCCGTCTGCAGTGCCTTCAGGCCATCTCGGATGCGAGCGGGCAGTTCAGCGGCGCAGAGCTCAAGGACGCCAGCGGCAACGTCATCCCGAGACCCGATCCGGCCCTTGTTACCGGGATAGAGGATGCTGCCGAGCTGGTGGATAACCTCTCCCCGCAAGGCAAGCTGTTTACCGCCTGCGCCGGCGCCGCCCAGATGTTCAAGGTCAGCACGCTTACCTTCGTCAACGCCGTCGTCACCGGCGCGGCCAGTATCGTCGCGGTTCCCGCGGGACTTTGAGGAAACTGGCGGCGGGCGACTGAAGCTGCGGGGCTTGGCTCGGGTTCGGATCTTCAGCCGGTATTTCCTGCGAGGGGCGATTCACCTGCGGCCCTGGGTTCAATGCGCGACCGCGGCCCCGCCGGGACGGCTCTTTCGCGTCAGCAGGATCGCGACCGCGGCAAGGCCGAGCACGACGCCGATCACCGCAAAGGTATCGCTGAAGCCCATCACCAGCGCCTGCTGCCTGACCGAATTGCCGAGCGCGATCACGGCCTGATGGCTGGCCGCGGCCGGATCGGTGACGCCATGGGCCGCGAAATAGCGGCTGAGCGCGGCGAGCCGGTCGCGCACCTCGCCCCTTTCCATCGTCACCGACTGGCCGATGACGTTGGAATGGAACTGTTCGCGCTTGGTGATGATGGTGGCCAGCACCGCGGTGCCGACCGCGCCGCCGAGATTGCGCAGCATGTTGGAAATGCCCGAGGCCGCCGCCGCGTCGGCGGCCGCGATGCTGCCGAGCCCGACCGCGGTCAGGGGGGTCAGGACCAGGGCCTGGCCGACCGCGCGCACGACGTTGGGAATGAATAGCTGGTCTCCGGCATAGTCCGCCGACATCGCGGTATTCATGAAGCAGCTCGCCGCAAAAATGCTGATGCCGACAAAGGCGATGTGGCGCGGGTCGAAGCGCCGCATCAGCTGCGGCACCAGCGGGATCAGCAGCAATTGCGGCAATCCGGTCCAGGCCATCACCTTGCCGATCTGTTCGGCATTGTAGTGCTGCGCCTGCCCGAGATAGGCGGGCAGGATGTAGACCGAGCCGAACAGCGCGAACCCGACCAGCACCACCGAGATGGTGCCGAAGCCGAAATTGCGCTGCCTGAGCAGCCGAAGCCTGATCAAGGGCTGGGCGATGCGGAGCTCGATCCAGACGAACAGCGACAGGCTGACGGCCGCGACGATCGCCAGCCGCAGGATGAACGGCGAGGCGAACCAGTCATCCTTGTTGCCTTCCTCGAGCACGGCCTGCAGCGCCGAAAGCCCGATCGCCATGGTGGCGATGCCGAACCAGTCGCCCTGCCGCAGCAGGCCGAGCTGCATCGGCCGCCGCTCCAGGGTGAAGAACAGCGCGATCACCATAACGGCGCTGGGCACCGCATTGACGAAGAAAATCGCCTGCCAGCCGTCATTCTCGGTGAGATAGCCGCCGATGGTCGGCCCGATCGCCGGCGCGAAGGTCACCGCCAGCGCGAACAGCGCCAGCCCGATCGGCTGCTGCGCCTTGGAGAGTTTTGTCAGCACCAGCGTGAACGCCATCGGGATCAGCACGCCGCCGGCAAAGCCCTGCAGGCCGCGCATCGCGATCATCGAGCCGAGGTCATGGGTGAAGGCGCAGGCGATCGAAAACAGCGGGAACAGGATGGCGCTGCCGATCATGTAGATGCGAAACGAGAACACCCGGCTCAGATAATCAGTCAGCGGGATGACGATGATCTCGCCGATCAGATAAGCGGTCGAGATCCACGATCCGTTGTCGATCCCGGTGCCGATGCCGCCCTCGATGTTGAGCAGCGAGGCGTTGGTGATCTGGATGTTGAGGATCGCCATGAAGGCGCCGATCATCGCTGCGGAGATGGCGATCCAGGTGATCAGGCTGGCGCGATCGGCCGCGGGCGGCGGCTGGATTGCGTTGGCATGTGACATGGCGGCGCCCTCCCCGGCGGATGCATCAGTCGATGCGCTGTTGCTCGGCGGCAACCCGCATTCTGGCCGCTCGTGTATCGATGGTCGGGGTTACCGACATGCCGGGCCTGAGTTCGCCGATCAACGTGCCCCTGGCATCGATGCTGATCCGGACCGGGATGCGCTGCACGATCTTGGTGAAATTGCCGGTGGCGTTGTCGGGCGGCAGCAGCGCGAACTGCTGGCCGCTGGCCGGAGCGATGCTGTCGACATGGCCGTGCGCGACCTGGCCCGGGAAGGTGTCGACCTCGATGTCCACCGGCTGGCCGCGGGCGACATGGGTCAACTGGGTTTCCTTGAAATTGGCGACGATATAGGTGTCCGCGGTCGGCACGACCGCCATCAGCTGGGTGCCGGCCTGGACGTATTGGCCGACTCGCAGGGTCCTGTTGCCGACCACGCCGTCGACCGGCGAGCGGACGGTGGCATAGCTCAGGTTCAGTTCGGCCTGGCGCTGGATCGCACGGTCATGCGCCAGCGTCGCCTCGGCCTGGGCGATTTCCGCCTTCAGCAGATCGACCTGCTTGACGGCGGAGGCCAGGGCTGCGGTATCGCGCCGCACGCTGGCGCTGGCCGCGGCAATCCGCGACTCCGCCTGCTGCGCGTTCTGCAGGCTGCCGTAGCCGCTCGCAGCGAGGTCGGAATAGCGCTTGTCCTCCTGCCGGGCGAATTTCTCATTGGCCTGGTCGACCGCCAGCGCCGCCTGCGCCGCCTCGATAGTCGAGCCCTGGATGTCGAGCTGGGCCCGTTTGCTGGCGATCGCCGCGTTGGCCGCGGCGACATCGGCGCTGGCCTGGTCGAGCGCGATTTCGAAATCGCGCGGGTCGATGCGGGCCAGGATCTGTCCGGCCGCCACATGCTGGTTGTCGCCGACCAGCACCTCGGAGAGATAGCCGGAAACCCTCGGGGCGATGGTGGTGTTATCGGCCTCGACATAGGCGTCGTCGGTCGAGGTCTGGAAGCGGCCGACGGTCCAATATTGCCAGCCGTAGAAGCCACCCGCCATCAGCAAGGCGGCGGCAGCCGCTGTCATCAGCCATGGGCGCAGGCGACGCGCCGCAGCCGGCGGCGGTACGCCAGATGCGCTGGCCGCCTCGCTTTGCTGCTGATCCGGTTCGACACCACTGCCGACGCCGTCGGCTGCCGCCGGCGTTTCAAGGCGCTGCTCGCTATCGGCTGCGGCCGAAACCGCCGCGTGCAAGTCGGGCACCGCCTGTACCAGGGCTATCCGCCGCTCAACCTCGATCGATGTCGGGTATCGCGTCATGGTCGGTACTCCGCCTTTATTGTTGTGTCCTCGGACCCCGGGCCAACCGGCCTCCAGAGCCCGTCAAGCAATCCAAATAAGGAAACTTGATGTTTTCCAAATTAGGGGCTATGCAGGGGCGGTCAAGAGGCGCGGGGGACTAATTTCGATGTCCAATGTTCAAGGAAGCGTGAAGCGCAGCCGGGGGCGGCCGAAGGTCAGGCTGGACGCCGACACGCTGCAGCTGATCCACGAGGCCGCGCGGGGCGAATTCCTCGCCAATGGCTACGCGGCGACCAGCATGGAGGCGGTGGCTTGCCGGGCCGGGGTATCGACCAAGACGCTTTACCGGCTGATCCCGACCAAGGCCGAACTGCTGCAGGGCATGGTCGCGGCGCGGCTGGATCAGTTCTTTTCCAAGATCGTCGCCGATGTGGTGGACGAGCCCGACCTTGAGACCGCGCTCGCCATCATGCTGATCGATTGCGCCGGGCTGACGCTCGACGAGGAGGTGGTCGGCCTGCACCGGCTGGTCATCGCGGAATCCGACCGTTTTCCGGAAATCGCCGAGGCGTTTTACAAGAACGGGATCCAGCGAGTCCCGGTGGCGCTCGCCGCATGGCTGGCCGCCAGGTGCAGGACCGGCGCGCTCCGGCTGGACGACCCCAAGGCCGCCGCCGGCATGCTGCTGGGAATGATGATCTCCGAGCCGCAGCGCGCCGCCTTGCTGCGACAGCGAAAACCGCCGACATCAAATGAAATTCGCAGGCGCGCCCGGGCCTGCGCGGAGCTGTTTCTCAGGGGCTGCGCCGCCTGAACGCTTCGGCGGTCTCAGGATCGCGTTGCCATATAGCCGGCCATCGCGAGGATCAGCAGGATGAAGGTCGGTCGCAGCAGGGGTTCAGGCAGGCGATTGGCGAGCCGCGCGCCAGCCGCCGTGGCGATCCAGAGTCCGGCAATTACCCCGGCAATCGACCAGCAGGGCAGCGCCCAGCCCTGAGCCAGATAGACGCCGGCGGCGGGGATGGTGAGCGGCAGCAGGGTCAGGATCAGGCTCATCGCCTGTGCGCGGTGTTGGCCGAGATGCAGCAGGGTGGTGGACAGCGCCGTCACCGCGAGGCCGCCGCCGATGCCGAGCAGGCCCGACGACAGGCCCGCGGCGATGCCGATGCCGGCCAGCGCCATCCCGTGCGGCGCCACCATTGGCGCTTCCGGCGTCGACGATGCCGGCCGTTGGCGGCGCAACGCCGCAATCGCCGCAAGGATCAGCAGATAGAAGACGAATGACCATCGCAGGACCCGGTCGGACAGGCTGCCGGCCGCGACAGCTCCGACCGCGCCTCCCGTGATGAAGCCGGCGGACAACAGCACCACCCAGAGACGCGGAACGCCCTGCCCGCGGCGGCGATATTCCAAAACCCCGCTGAGGCTGGTCGGCGGGATCTGGGCGACCAGCGAGATTCCCTGTGCGACATGCTGATCCACGCCAAGCGTCAGGCAGACCGCCGGCACCATGATGCCGCCGGGGCTGACGCCGAGCAGTCCGGAGACGAAGCCGGCGATCGCGCCGGCGCAAGCGCCCTGCAGCACCGCCACCAGGGTCGCAAGGTTCATCCACTCCATCATCGGCGCCAGCTTCGCCGAGGCGCGGCCGGAATCCGGCCACGCTTTCGGCGGAGCAGGGCGATCGGCTTGACCGGTTCGGTCCTTTTCATTTAAAAAGGATGTCCGTTTTATTTGAATCATGCAAGCCTGTCGATGTTCGGGGCCGGGGCGAGCGGGCCGGGCGCCCGCTGCCGGTTTGCGCCTTTCGGCGAGGCGCGACCGACAGCGGGCGCCGGAATCCGGTTCGCGATCGCGGCGTTGACCGGGCTGCCGGCGCGGCCGATGCTGCACGACTGCTGTGCCGAACCGCGTCATACAGCGATCGAGTGGAACAACCATGCCCAAGGTCAAGCCGGAAACATCGCAGGCGCGGCGCGACGAAATTCTCGCAGCCGCCGAGACCTGCTTTGCGCGCGAAGGCTTCCATCAGTCGACGATCCGGCATGTCATCCGGGAATCCGGGCTGAGTGCCGGCTGCATCTACGGCTATTTTCCCACCAAGGACGATCTGATCCGGGCGATGGGGGAGCGGCGGCACGCCCACGACGCCGCCCTGCTCTCCGCCCGCGACAAGTCGGCGGATCCGATCGCAGCGCTTCGCAGGATTGCGCGCGAATTCCTCTCCGACCTGCAGCAGGAAGAGGGCCTGCGAACCCGCAGGGTGGGCCTGCAGCTCTGGGCCGAGGCGCTGCGCAGCGACGAGGTGAAAGCCCAGGTCGTGCGCGGCACGCGGGCGCCCATTGCAGCGATCACCGAATTGCTGCGGCGTGGCCAGCGGCTCGGCCTGATCGATCGAAAGATCGATCCGCCAAGCACCGCGCGGGCGATGGTCGCGATGTTCCAGGGCTTTGTGCTGCAGTCGGTGTGGGGCGAGCCGTTCGAGATCAGCGCGGCGCTGAAGACATTCGACGTCCTGCTCCGGGGGCTGGCGCCGGCGACGCGCTGACCGCGCGGTCGCGCGGACTGCATAAGATCCATCATGCGTCATTCCCCGAAGTGCAATTGCACATCTGAGGATGCGCCTCGGGTCGGCGGTAGCCGGCCAGAGGCGCAGGCCCGGAATGACAATTGTTGTGGACGGTCGTAACGAGCTTTGGAACTGCTGTCCTCGTCTTTCGTTTCGACGCTCTTCGCGAACCGCCATCCATGGAGCCTGCCATCAGGCAACCCGCGACCCGTTGGTCCCGGGCCGCGCCCTCACCTCTCTGGACGCCCTTGACGGGATTTTTCCCTTCCGTTACAAAACGGACAACCGTTTTATTTGTTGGGAGACGAAAATGATGGATATCGGGACGATATTTGCCTTGCCGGTAACGGCAAGCGAGGCCTTCAACGCCGGATTGTCATCCATCGGATTCCGGCTCGGGTTCCTGGCGCTGACCTTCGGGGTGCTTTGGCTGTTCGAAGCCGCGTTCCCGCTGTTCGGCTTTGCAAGGGAGCATCGGCGCGGCCACGCGCTGCGCAATTTCGCGCTGACGGTGATCTTTCTTCTGATGAATTTGCTGCTGAGTCCGATTTCACCGCTGGCCGTGCGCATGGCGGCGCAGGCGCAATCCGGTCTTTCCTATTGGCTTGGGCTTGGCCCTGCCTGGCAACTTGCCGTCGGCATTGTGGGCCTCGACCTGTTCGCCTATTTCGCCCATCTCACCATGCACAGGATCGCGTGGCTGTGGAACTTTCACCGCGTGCATCACGCCGACAGCGAAATCGACGTCACCACCGCCTTCCGCGAGCATCCCGGTGAAACAATGTGGCGGATTGGCTGGCACGTCGCCGGCGTTTTCGCCTTCGGCACGCCGATGTGGGTCCTGCTGATTTATTTGACGCTGTCGGCTTTCAACGGGCAGCTCGAGCACGCCAATATCCGGCTGCCGGCGCGGCTGGATCGCTGGCTTCGGCTGATTTTCGTCACCCCCAACATGCACAAGGTTCATCATTCGCGCGATCTGCCGGAGACCGACATGAACTACGCGAATCTTTTGTCGATATGGGATCGGCTCGGTCGCAGCTACAGCCATGGACCGCGCTTTGCGGAGCTGCATTACGGCCTGGACGGTTTTGACGATCCGGAAAAGCAGTCGGTAGGCGGGTTGCTGAAGATGCCGTTCATGAACTCGTGGGGCCGCCCGGCACGGGTGCCGAAAGCCGAAAACACCGGCCGCCGCGCGGCCTAACCGGACCGGCGCCCGACCTGCCGCCGCTGTAAAAAAATCCGCGTCAGATCTGCGAGGCGACTTTTTCCAGGCCGATCAGGCGGGCCAGCGTGCGCACCTCACGCTTCTGGTCCTCGCGCAGCTGAAACAACAGCGGCATCGCCGCCGATTTCAGCTGCTGGACTTCCGCAGCGTCGGGATCGATCGGCGCGCCGCTGGCATGCGGATCGGTCTGCCTGGTGGCGTGAATTTTTCGGGCGATGGCGCGCAGCGCATCCTCCACCGCGGGCCAATAGGATTCCTGGTCGGCCGAAAGCTGGAGCCGCTCCTTGATGCCGGCAATCTGCACGTCGCTGAGCAGCGTATAGGATTTCTGCACCACCGGCTTGGCGGCAACCTTCGGCTTCTGCGCCGGGGCCGGCGGGGCCCGCGACGCGGCCGGGCTCGTTGGCTCGAGGTCGGCAGGTGAAGCGGATGCAAGGGCCTGGCGCAGCGGCTCGTCCAGGGCTGGGGTTTGCGCCGGTTGCAATGAAGCCGATGCCGGCGCCATCGTGGCGACCGCCAACCGATCCTGCTTGCTGCCGCGGTTAGCGACCGGGCCGGCGGAGACGGCCAAAGCCAGCTCCGAGCCGGCCGCCGGCACGCTGTCGCGGCCGAGAATGCTGGCGGCGGCGGCGCCGACCACCAGGAAACAGGTCAAGGCCAGAATGGTGAGGGCGCGCGTCAATCGGGTCTCCGTTCGGTCGACAGGCTCAGATCGCCGAAAACTGGGAATTAATTAAGGCTTAACCGTGCCGCGGCGGCGGCGAAGCCTGAAAATCAGGCGGCGGCGGCCAGATCATAGGCCTCCTGGATATCGGCGACGATATCGGAAGCCTCCCACAGCGCGTCGGGGGTCACCGAGCGTAGGCTGATGGTCCAGTTGCCGCCCTTGGGGGTGCGGGGCATGCTGACGATGTCGAATTGGACGCTGCGGCACAGCGGATGCCGCTCCAGCGCGTAGGCAACCCGGGCCCTGATCTCGTCGAGGGTCGCTGGCGTTTTTTCATACAGCTTCTCGAAATTCATGTCGCATCCCCCTGCGCGGTGGTTTGGGCGCGACCGCCGCCGGCGGGCGGCAAACGGCCGTGGGGATGATTGTTGCTGCCGGTTTGGTTAATGCCCCGTTAAGCCGAAAAGTTTCAGGCCGCGGTCGTGCGGCAAGTGCGGCAGCGAGCGGATTTGCAGCGCTAGGGCGCGCAGGAACCGGCGGCGCGATATTCCGCCACGGTGCGCGCGACGAGATCGTCGACTGACATGACTTCGGTCACGCCCGAGATGGAATGTCCGGCGCTCCAGATGTCGCGCCAGCGCTCAGGGCGCCGGTCGCGCGCGCCGACGTCGATGTCGCGGCCGATATCGATCGCGCCGCGCTGCGGCAGGTCGTCGGGGTCGAGGCCCGCCGCGACAATCGAAGGCCGCAGCATGTTGGTCTGCAGGCCGGTAAAGGCCGTGGTCAGAACGATGTCGTCGGCGCTGCTCGCGACCAGCATCTGCTTGTAGCGGGCGTCGGCCATGCTTTCATCGGTGGCGATGAATTTGGTGCCCATGTAGGCGAAGTCGCAGCCTAGCGCCTGCGCCGCCCGCAGCGCATGGCCGTCACCGATGCCGCCGGCCAGCACGATCGGACCGTCGAACAATGCCCGTACCGCGCGGACGAACACGAACGGGTTGAGCCAGCCGGTCTGGCCGCCGGCTCCCGCGGTCAACAGCACGAGCCCGTCGGCGCCGGCCTCGATCGCGCGTTCGGCATGGCGGATGCTGGCGACATCGGCCAGCACCAGCGCGCCGGCGTCGTGCAACGGCGCCAGCACCGGCGCCGGCGAGCCGACGCTGGTGATGACGATTTCCGGCCGGTGCCGCAGCAGCACCTGCAGATCCTGCTGCAGCCGCGCGTTGGAACGGTGCACGATCAGGTTCGGGCAGATCGGCGCCGAAGCCGCGCCGCTGCGATCCGAATGACGCTGCAGCCGCCGTTCGATGTCGCCAAGCCATCCGTCGAGCTGTTCGGAACGCCGGCAATTCACCGTGGGAAACGCGCCGATCACGCCGTTGCGGCAGGCAGCCACCACGAGCTCGACGCCGGAGACCAGAAACATGGGTGCCGCGATCAGCGGCAGGCTGAGGCGGTCGCGAAAGCGTGCGAGAGGATCGGACGGCATCTGGCTTCCTCGTTCACGACCCGCGGCTTTGTCGTTCCGCGCCCAGGCTTCGTTGTGCTAGCGTCGGCCAACTTTGGCACGACCGAAGGCCAATGACAAAACCGACCGGAGGAAACATGTCCGATCCGCTCTATGCCTTTCCCACCGTCTGCGGCCAGACCTTGCGGGCGCTGGCGCGCTATCCGTCGCGGGTGGCGTTCAGCTGGCCGGGCGGAGAAATCACCTATCACGGCGCCACCGAACTGATTGGCCGCATCCAGAAGGTATTGCTGCAAGCGGGCCTGGAGCCGGGCACGCGCGTGGCGTTGCTCACCGCCAATCGGGCCGATGCCTGGTGCGCGGGCGTCGCCGCGCAATTGTCGCGGCTCGCGATCACCTGGCTGCATCCTCTGGGATCGCTCGACGACCAGCTATTCCAGATCGAGGATTCGGAAGCGCGGATGCTGGTGGTCGATGGCGAGACCTTCCGCGACCGCGGCGGCGAGCTTGCGGCCAGGGCAACCGGCCTGAAATCCGTATACACGCTCGGTGCCACGGGCTACGGGGTCGATCTGCTCGCCGCGGCCGAGCATGCCGGCACCACGACGCCGCGCTGTCTTGCCGGCGCCGACGACATCGCGACGCTGAACTACACCGGCGGCACCACCGGCAAATCCAAGGGCGCGCTGCGCTATCACCGCGAATATGGCGGCTTTGCCAACGCCATCCTGTCCGACTTCGAGATTCCCGATACCCCGCGCTATCTCACCGTGGCGCCGATCAGCCATGTCGCCGGCACCAAGGTGCTGCCGGCGCTGATGCGCGGCGGCACCGTGCACATGCTCAAGGGATTCGATCCGGATGCGGTGTTTCGGACCATCGCGCGCGAGCGCATCAACTTCACGCTGTTCGTGCCGACCATGATCTATGTGCTGCTCGACCATCCGGGGCTCGACCGCACCGATCTGTCCTCGCTCGAGCTGTTGCTGTACGGCGCCTCGGCGATGTCGCCGAGCCGACTGGTCGAGGGCATCGAGCGGATAGGCCCGGTGTTCTCGCAGCTCTACGGCCAGACCGAATGCTATCCGGTCTCGGTGCTGCGCAAGGCCGACCATGATCCGAAAACGCCGGAACTGTTCCTGTCCTGCGGATTTCCGATCGCCGCCTGCGAGGTCAAAATCCTCGACGATGACGACCGCGAAGTCGAAACCGGCGAGCCCGGCGAGATCTGCGTGCGCGCGCCGCACGTGATGGCGGAGTACTGGAAGCGGCCGGAACAAACCGCCGAAACCCTGAAGAACGGCTGGCTGCATACCGGCGACATCGCCCGCGCCGACCCGCGCGGCTACATGTTCATCCTCGACCGCAAGAAGGACATGATCGTCTCCGGCGGATTCAACATCTTTCCGCGCGAGATCGAGGACGTTCTGTCGCAACACGCCGATGTGGCGATGGTCGCCGTGGTCGGCGTGCCCGATGACAAATGGGGCGAGGCTGTCACCGCGGTAGTGGTGGCGCGCAACGGCGCAAGGCCGAGCGCGGAGGAATTGATCAGCCTGGTGAAGGCGCGCAAGGGATCGGCCCACGCGCCGAAGCACGTCAAATTCGTCAGCGAGCTGCCGATGACCGGCGTCGGCAAGGTCGACAAGAAGGTGCTGAAGGCCGGCTTCTGGGCCGGGCGCGACCGCCTGGTCGGCTGACGCGGGAATTGGTCGCCTTCAGCTCAGCAGTTGATCGAGGCGGTCGCGCAGCTGGTCCTGGTGATAGGGCTTGGCCAGCCGCGGCAAATCGAGCTGGGCGCCTTCGGGGAGTTCGGCATAGCCGGTCGCCAGCAGGATCGGCAGCGACGGCCGCATTTGCCGCGATGCCGCCGCAAGCTCGATGCCGGTCATGCCGGGCATCACATGATCGGTCATCATCAGGTCGATCGGCTGGCCGCTGCGAATGATGTCGAGCGCGTGCGGGCCGGAACTGGCGCCGATCACCCGGTGGCCGAGGTCTTCCAGCATTTCCGTGGTCGACATCGCGATCAACGGATCGTCGTCGACGAACAGGATCACCGCCGAACGGTTGGCCTTCGGTGCGGCGGGCGGCGAGGTTTCGGCTTCCGGCTGACTGGTGGCGACAGGCAGCAGCAGCGTGGCGGTGGTGCCCTTCCCCACCGTGCTGGAGAGCTGCAGCGCGCCGCCGAGCTGCACGGCGAGCCCGTGCACCATCGACAGCCCCAGGCCGGTGCCCTTGCCGAGCGGCTTGGACGAGAAGAACGGCTCGACCGCCCGCTTCAGGATCTCCGACGTCATGCCCATGCCGGTATCGATCACCGACAGCCGCAGGTAGCGGCCGGGCTTCAGTACCGGATCGTTGCCGGCCTGGTATTCATCGACCCTGATCTCGATCGATCCGCCGTCCGGCATGGCGTCCCGCGCATTGATCGCAAGGTTGAGAATCGCAAGTTCGAGCTGGTTGGTGTCGATACGCGCCAGCGGCAACCCCTCCGGAATCTCGACCCGCAACCCGACCCGCGGCCCGAGCGAACGCTCGAGCAGATCGATCATGCCCTGGATCAGCGCGCGCAGATCGACCGGCACGGCGCGCAGATCCTGCTGTCGCGCGAATGCCAGCAGGCGCTGGGTCAACGAGGCGCCGCGCTCGGCGCCCTGGATGGCGCCGTCGATCAGCCGGTGCAGCCGCGGCTCGTCCGGAATGCGCTTTCGCAGCAGATCGAGATTGCCCATCACCGCCATCAGGAGATTGTTGAAATCATGCGCGACGCCGCCGGTGAGCTGGCCGATCGTCTCCATTTTCTGCGCCTGCCGCAACTGCTCCTGCGCCTTTTCACGGGCGGCGACTTCCTTCATCAGATCGGCGGTGCGTTGATCGACGCGCTGCTCCAGCGTGGCGGTCAGTTCTGCCAGCGCCGTGCGCTCGGCCGCCAGCTGCGCCAGAAGATTTTCGCGCTCGATTTCGGCAACCTTGCGCGCGGTGATATCCGAGCAGACGCCGACCAGCGACTTGATGCTGCCGTCGGGCCTGCGAACCGCGCGGGCGCGCACATCGACCCAATGCTGCGAGCCGTCGGGCCATATATTGCGGTATTCGATCCGGTAGTCCCGGCCGGTCGTCATGGTCCGGTCCAGCACGTCGAGACGTCTGGCCCGATCGTCGGGATGGACCGCCGCGACCAGATCCTGATACGAAAACGGCTCGTCCGGCCGGCGCCCGAAAAACTTCTTGCAGGTGTCGGAGGCCTCGAGTTCGCGCTCGGGCAGATGCAGCTCCAGCGCGCCGAGATGACCGGCGCTGAGCGCGGTCTGCAACAGTCCCTCGCTTTCGGTGAGGTCCGCGAGAATTGCGCGGGTCTGATACTGGCGGCGGCGGCCCCGCACCGCGGAGCCGACGATGCTGACCAGCGTGGTCGGATGAAACGGACGTTCGAGGAAGGTCACGTTGCCGAGCACCTGCCCCAGCCGGGCGGCGTCCGGATTGCGCTCGGGGCCGCCGCCCTGATGCGTCAGCAGCACAATCGGAAAATCCGACCATGATGGCTGGTCGTTCAGCCATCTGGTCAGGCCGCGCAAATCCGCGGTCTTGATCGCCTCGTCGGCGATCACCGCCAGCCCGGCGCCGCCCTCGATCTCATGCAGCAGCGCGGCGAGATCGCCGCAGACATTGGCATAGAAGCCGGCCTCCTTGATCAGCGCCGCGGCAACGGCGGCGTCGCGGCCGGTCGGCGCGAGAATCACGGCCCGCTCGGAAGATGCGCCGGGCTTCACGATTCCAGCCCTTGAAGCAAGGGTTTGCCCTCGCCGGTATAGATCGGAACGCCCCGCAGCACGCTCTGGAATCCGTCGAGCGGGGCGCCGATGGTGAGGCCGCGGCCGTCGATGCGGTATTCGCGAATGGTCGATTCATGCGCGCCGGTGCGTTTCTTGATGATCGACATCGCGCGCCGCACCTTGCCCAGCGCCTCGAAATAGCGCAGCAGGATCACGGTGTCGGCGAGATAGGTAACGTCCACCGAGGCCTTCATGTCGCCGACCAGTCCGTGCTGTGCCACCGTCATGAATGTCGCCACTCCCCGCCGGTTCAGATATTGCAGCAATTCGTGCATGTGCAGGACCAGCGAATTTTCTTCAGGCATCGCGGCCTGATAGCCGTTGAGACTGTCGATCACCACGGTCTTGATGCGGTCTTCATCGATCCGCCTGCGGACGCGGTGCGCGAATTCGCCGGGCGACAGTTCGGCGGCGTCGACCTGCTCGATGAACAGGTTGCCGCTGTCGCGCATCGCCTCAAGATCGATGCCGAGACCTTTCAGGCGGGCAAACAACAGGCCGAGTTCCTCGTCGAACACAAACAGCGCCGCTCTTTCGCCACGTGCGATCGCGGCGATGATGAAGACGATGGCCGCCAGGGATTTGCCGGTGCCCGCCGGCCCCAGAATCAGCGTGCTCGATCCGGCTTCGACACCGCCGCCGAGCAGCTGGTCCAATTCCGCGATGCCGCTGGACATCCTGGCCCGCACGAAGCTGCTGCGATATTCGGAAGCCACCAGCCTCGGAAACACGTTCAGTCCACCTGTCGTGATGGTAACATCGTGATAGCCGCCGCGAAACTTCACGCCCCGGTATTTGATGATCCGCAAGCGTCGCCGCTCCGCACCATAGGCAGGCGCCAGTTCCTCCAGCCGCAGCACGCCATGCGCGACGCTGTGTACGGTCTTGTCGGCAAGGTCGGCGGTCAGATCGTCCAGCAGCATTACCGTGGCGCCGAATTTCGCGAAGTAATGCTTGATCGCCAGGATTTGGCGCCGGTAGCGCAGCGAACTTTGCGCCAGCAGCCTGATCTCGGAAAGACTGTCCAGCACGACCCGGCTCGGCCGCGCGCGTTCCACCGCCTCGAAGATCTGCTTGGTGGTCTCGCCGAGTTCGAGATCCGACGAATAGAGCAGGCTCTGCTGTTGCTCGGAATCCAGCAAGCTCTCCGGCGGCAGCAATTCGAACACTTCGATGGCATCATCCAATGCCCAGCCGTGGGACGCCGCCCCTTCGCGCAACTCCCGTTCGGTCTCCGACAGGGTGATATAAAGGCACTTCTCGCCCACGCGAGCGCCCTCGATCAGGAACTGCAGGGCGAGGGTTGTCTTGCCGGTCCCGGGGGCTCCCTCCACCAGAAACAGGTGCCCTTGCGAAAACCCGCCCGCAAGAATGTTGTCCAGGCCCCAAATCCCGGTTTTCGCCTTGACGGCGATTTCTTCACCCGAATCCATGCGACCCCCTCAACCCGGGCTAAACCCGCGACGCATCATCGGGTTCCTGGCCCGATGCGATTATTTTTACGGGATGAATTCCAGTCGCAAGCGGCCGCCGGGCTGCGGCGCTGAAACGGATTTCCGGCTATCGCCGCTCGATCACCAGGCTCTGCACGGCGCGGCCGAAATAGCCGCGTTGATCGGCGAGGCGCGCCATGGCGAGCCCGGCGCCGTCAGGGCCGATCCAGGATTCCGCATCGAGCAAGATCCATTCCCCCAGCGGCTGCCGGGCGAAACTGACGGTGAGGTCGGCGTTGATGAAGGTCCATTGCCGGAAATCCAGCGCCGCCGAGGTGCCGTTGCAGAAATCCGCGGCAACCACCGCGCGCATGGCCTGCGAAACCGGCGAGGCCTCGACCAGCGGCCAGTCGACCCGGTACCAGATCGCGCCGGGACCGGGCACGCCGAAGCGGCCGCGGGCGGCGCGCATCGAGACGCCCCTGACAAAGGGACTGCCGGAAAAGTCCGGCTGCTCCTGCCGCGCCTGATCAGGCCCGGGAAATTCGACGGCGATGTCCGCAACCTCCTGCGGCAGAGCCAGAGCCTGCGCCTTGACCTTGAGCACGGTGGCAGCGGCCACGACGTCATCGCCGGCCGTCAGCCTGACCGCGCAGAGCTGGATCTTGCGGCCCTGCCGCAGCACTTCGCTTTGCAGCCTCATTGGCGCGATCGGCACCGGACGCATCAGATCGACGGTGACGCGCGCGATCTGCATCGGCTCCGGCGTCGGCATCGACTCGGCGGCCCACACCATCAGGGCCGCCGGCGCCGAGCCGTGCTGCATGTTGATATTCCACGGCCCGGCGGCATTGGGGCTGCTGAGCACGCGATCGCCCTCGACCCGATAGATGGCCTCCATCGGCTCATCGCTCCCCGGTCGGGCCGCGACGGACCGGCCCGCTCATTCCCGCACCACGCGCACGGCGCCGCGCGCGGCGCTGGTGGTGAGCGCGGCATAGGCCTTGAGCGCCATCGACACCTTGCGGGTGCGATGCGCCGGTTTCCAGGCCTGGGTGTTCTTCGCCAGCATCGCCTCGCGGCGCCGCGCCAGCACGCCGTCATCGACCATGAGCCGGATCGAACGCCGGGGAATATCGATCTCGATACGGTCGCCCTCCTCGACGAGGCCGATCAGGCCGCCTTCGGCGGCTTCGGGCGAGACATGCCCGATCGACAGGCCCGAGGTGCCGCCCGAGAAGCGGCCGTCGGTGATCAGCGCGCAGCTTTTGCCGAGGCCCCTGGATTTGAGATAGCTGGTCGGATACAGCATCTCCTGCATGCCGGGACCGCCGCGCGGGCCCTCATAGCGGATCACCACCACGTCGCCGGGGCGGATCTTGCTGCCCAGAATGCCTTCGACCGCGGCGTCCTGGCTCTCGAAGATCCGTGCCGGCCCCTCGAAGGTGAGGATGCTTGCATCGACGCCTGCGGTTTTCACGATGCAGCCGTCGATCGCAAGGTTGCCGGACAATACCGCCAGGCCGCCGTCCCGCGAAAAGGCGTGTTCGGCATCGCGGATACAGCCCGCAGCGCGGTCGGTATCGACTTCGTCGAACCGCCGTTGCTGGCTGAAGGCGACCTGGGTCGGCACCCCGCCGGGCGCGGCCTTGTAGAAGGTGCGCACAGTCTCGCTTTTGGTTCGCCGGATATCCCAGCGATTGAGCGCGTCCTCCAATGTCCTGCTGTGCACCGTCGGCAGTTCGCGGTTGATCAGGCCGGCGCGATCGAGTTCGCCGAGAATCGCCATCACGCCGCCGGCGCGGTGCACGTCCTCGAGATGCACGTCCGGGACCGACGGCGCCACCTTGCACAACACCGGCACCCGCCGCGACAGCCGGTCGATGTCCTGCATGGTGAAGGCGATCTCGCCCTCATAGGCCGCCGCCAGCAGGTGCAATACCGTATTGGTCGATCCGCCCATGGCGATGTCCAGCGTCATGGCGTTTTCGAACGCCTTGAAGCCGGCGATCGTGCGCGGCAGCGCCGAGGCGTCGTCCTGTTCATAGTAGCGGCGGGCGAGATCGACGATCAGATGACCGGCCTCGACAAACAGGCCCTTGCGATCGGCGTGCGTCGCCAGCACCGAACCGTTGCCGGGCAGCGCCAGGCCCAGCGCCTCGGTCAGGCAGTTCATCGAATTGGCGGTGAACATTCCCGAGCACGATCCGCAGGTAGGGCAGGCGGATCGCTCGATGATCGCGACTTCGGCATCGCTGACCGTGTCGTCGGCCGCCGCCACCATGGCGTCGACCAGGTCGAGCGACCTGATCTTGCCATTGATGCTGACCTTGCCGGATTCCATCGGGCCGCCAGAAACGAAGATGGTCGGGATGTTGATCCGCAACGCGGCCATCAGCATGCCCGGCGTGATCTTGTCGCAGTTGGAAATGCACACCATGGCGTCGGCGCAGTGCGCGTTGACCATGTACTCGACGCTGTCGGCGATGATCTCGCGCGACGGCAGGCTGTAGAGCATGCCGTCATGCCCCATGGCGATGCCGTCGTCGACCGCGATGGTGTTGAATTCCTTGGCGACGCCGCCGGCCTGCTCGATTTCGCGCGCCACCAGCTGGCCGAGATCCTTGAGATGGACGTGGCCGGGCACGAACTGGGTGAACGAATTGACCACGGCGATGATCGGCTTGCCGAAATCCTCGTTCTTCATGCCGGTGGCGCGCCAGAGGCCGCGGGCGCCCGCCATGTTGCGGCCGTGAGTCGTGGTGCGGGAACGGTAGACGGGCATGAATTTCCTCGGGGCTTTGTGGGTTGGCGGACGTTTGCAGGCTCTGGCGGCGGGCTCGACGAAGGACCAATGTACGGCGCGGTCCAGCGAAAATCCGGCGCTTTCCGGGGTGATAAGACCCCTCGACATCATGCCGTCAAGCGTCGGCGGGGAAAAACCGGCGCCGCCGCGGCGGGTTTACCCCTGCCGGGGAAGCCCGGCCAGGCCTGCGATCGCCCGCGCCAAGCGTGCGCTCCGCTCAAGCATCGGCGGCCCTGTCGTTGCCGTATTGCAGCACCTGCAGTTTCTCCAGCGTCACCAGGCCGCTGTCCATCATGCCGTCCAGCACCGGCAGGAATTCATTGATCCTGGCTTCGGAATCCACGATCTCGATCACCAATGGCAGATCCAGCGAAAGCCGCAGGATCTTGTCGGTGTGGATCAGGCTCGATTTGCCGAATCCCATCGGGCCGCGCAACACGGTGGCGCCGGCCAGATGCATTTCGCGCGCCTTCTTGACGATCGCTTCATAGAGCGGACGACCATCGAATTTGGCGCTTTCACCGGTGAAAATCCGCAGCAGCACGGCTTGTTTCGGTATTTGCATGTTTCATTCCCCTACAAACGATTGAGGCGCGCGGCCAGCACATGCCCGAGCCATACGCCGGCGATCCAGGTCACGGCCGAGACCAGCAGATAAAGCAATGCCGTATCGGCGCGGCCGGACTGCACCAGCCGCAAGGTCTCGAGGCTGAACGCGGAAAATGTGGTGTAGCCCCCGCAGATCCCGACCATGACGAACTGCCTTTGCCGCGGACTGGCCATCAGCCTGCCGTCGGGCCCGGTCAGCGCGGCATAAAACCCGATCATCATCGAGCCCGTCACATTGACGAACAGGGTAGCCCAGGGAAAGCCGTTGCCGAACTGGCTCACGAACAGAACGGACACCAGAAAGCGCGCCACGGCACCGATGATGCTTCCGAGCGCCACGGCAACGTACGAGCCTGTCTTGTCCCAGAATGCCGGCCACCATGCCGGGCGCCGCGCCTGGAAAGCAGCATGGCGCTCGTTCTGATGGCCTGGCGCCGAACCCGATGAAATATTGTCCTGCATGCCGGCCTGCCCCTTATCCGAAGGCATGGCGGCCGGCGACGAAACCGGCGGTGACGGCAAGAAGGCAGAACGCAAGCGAGATCGCCATGTTTGCGGCGGCAAGCTTCATTTCGCCGTCGCGGGCGAGCGCCAGGGTTTGAAGGCTGAAGGACGATACCGTGGTGTAGGTTCCAAGGATGCCGATCGCCGCGAACTGCCAGGCTCTTGTGCCTTCGAAAATCCCGTGGCCGGCGGCCGATGCTGCGAGAATGCCGAGCAGAAAGGCGCCGCTGATATTGACCACGATGGTGCCCCAGGGAAATGTCTCGCCGACCCGCCGCGCCACAAAGCCGGACAGCCAGAATCGCGCCGTGCCGCCGAGCACGCTGCCAAGGGCAACCCAGATCATGCCGTCGATGGTATCCACGCTCTGCCTCGACCTTTTTTCACATTGAGCCACCGCTCGGAGCCGAATCCCGGCCGCGTCGACAAGCTTTGCATTTTTCCTGCCAGGAATGGGCTCGGTGCACGACCAGGCCCATCCCTCGGGCACAGGCCATCGCCGGCTTGTGCACGTCGCCGCCATTTGAATTCGCATTGAGATGAAAGGGGCCTGAACGGGCTTATCGCCATGGCTTCACCCCCCGCATTCTCGATGCGGCAGGAGTCATCAGCCCTCATCAGGCGGTTTTGGGGAACCCCATCCCCTTGCAACAGCCCAGTATTAGACGATGTCCGAGCCGTGATCAATATCGAGCCGCCGTGCGGCATCCGCAATGGCGGCGTGATGCGATTGGCCCTGTCGCGGCCCGGCTGTCCCGCATCGAAGGCGACGCAGCGCCTCCACCACACCGGCTCGCGGATCGTCCATCAAGCTGCAGCCTCACAGCGGCGGATCGACGGCCTCGTCGTATTCCCGCTTGAAGCGCGCGATCAGTTCGGCGGCCGGCACGATCTTGCCGACGCTGCCGATGCCCTGGCCGCTGCCCCATATTTCCTTCCAGGCTTTCGGCTTGGCGCGCTCGCCCGAGGTGTCGGTGCCGAAATTCATTTTCGACGCATCGGACTCCGGTAGATTGTCGGGATCCATGCCGGCCGCGGCGATCGACGGCTTCAGATAATTGCCGTGCACGCCGGTGAACAGATTGGAATAGACGATATCCTCCGCGGTCGAAGCCGTGATCATCTGCTTGTAGCCCTCCACCGCATTGGCTTCGGTAGTGGCGACGAAGGCGGAGCCGATATAGGCGAAGTCGGCGCCGAGCAACCGCGCGGCGCGGATGGCGCGGCCGTTGCCGATCGCGCCCGACAGTGCGATCGGCCCGTCGAACCACTGCCTGGTCTCGGCCACGAACGCGAACGGCGAGATAACGCCGGCATGGCCGCCGGCGCCGGCCGATACCAGGATCAGGCCGTCGGCGCCCTTCTCGATCGCCTTGTGCGCGAATTTCTGGTTGATGACGTCGTGAAACACGATGCCGCCCCACTTATGCGCGGCCTGATTGAGTTCCTCGCGGGCGCCGAGCGAGGTGATGATCATCGGCACCTTGTGCTTCTCGCAAAGCGCCAGATCCTGTTCGAGCCGGTTGTTCGACCGGTGCACGATCTGGTTGACCGCGAACGGCGCCGACGGCCGCTCCGGATGCGCCCGGTCATGGGCCGCAAGCTCCTGCTTGATTCTTTCCAGCCATTCGTCGAGCAGTGCAGGCGGGCGCGCGTTCAGCGCCGGAAACGATCCGACGACGCCGGCCTTGCACTGGGCGATCACCAGATCGGGCACGGAGATGATGAACAGCGGCGCACCGATCACGGGAATCGACAGACGGCCCTTGAACAAGGCAGGCATGGACATTCGCGGGAATCCTTTGGGTTATTTCGGCAAAATCCGAGATATCGGTTTGAAAGATGCCAGACATCATACCGACAAGGCAATCGCGGCTTTGGCCAAGCCGGCGATTACTGGCACAGCGCGTGGGTGACGAAATTGTCGGTCCGGCAATCGTCAGGCTTGCGGGTCCGACCGGGGACCAGAATTTTAGCAGAACAGCTTTCCACCGAATCGATGGTGAGGCTCTTGCCCTCCTTGAAGCCCTTGCTCTGGCACAGTCTGTCGGAAGCCGCCTTGCAGTCCGGTGCGCCATTGGCCGACACCGGACAGATCATGCGCCCCGTCACCATCGAAGACGGCCTGGTGATCCGCGACAGGGTGGCACCGGCATCCTTGGCGCGGGCGTTGAGGTCGTCGATGGTCTCGGACGGGCTCTTCAGGGTCGACCAGGGCTTTTGGAGCATCTTGCCGATTTCGTTGAGCAGGCCCGGATTATCCGGCCGCTCCGCCGGAGGCGCCGCTGGCTCGCCCGACTGCGGCGCAGGTGGATCCGCTGCCGCCGGCGCGGATGGCGGTGCGGCTTGCGGCCGAGCTGCGCCGCAGATCGTCAGCATCCATATCGCCACAGCCATGGCCGCGACATGGGTCCGGGTCAGCTCCAGGAACTTTCCAGGTCGATCAGGCATGGAATCGAACGTAGCCCGAAGCCGGCACCCGGCAAAGCCATTCGCGGCGATCTTCAGAGCATTCGGAAGGCGACGACAAAGCCGAGCACCAGGGCGACGGCTCCCAGCGACACCCACAGCCCCAGATGTTTCTCGATCCGGATCCGGATCCATTCGCCGTAGCGGTTGAGCACGATGGCTACCACGAAGAAGCGCCCGCCGCGGGCAATCACCGACAACGCCATGAACAGCCAGATGTTGTAATTGGCGAATCCCGAGGTGATGGTCACCAGCTTGTAGGGGATCGGCGTCAAACCCTTGAGCAGGATGATCCACGCGCCGTATTCGGCGTAGCCGGCGCGGAAAGCCTCGACCTTGCCGCCGAGACCGTAGAACTGGATCAGCCAATGGCCGATCGAATCGTACAACAGCGCGCCGATCGCATAGCCCAGCATGCCGCCCAGCACCGAGGCCGCGGTGCAGATCAGGGCGTAGAACCAAGCCCGCTGCGGGCGCGCCAGCGCCATCGGGATCAGCATCACATCGGGCGGCACCGGAAAGAACGAGCTTTCCGCAAACGCCACCGCAGCCAGGATCCACACCGCATAGGGCTTGTGGGCGGCGTCAATGCACCAATCGTAAATCCGTCTCAGCATGGCGCGATGAACCACCATGGCGCGGATTTGTCCATGCCGGGATTGTCGGGATTGCGGAAAGCTTCAGTGGCGCTTGCGCAGGCTGCGGCTCTCGAGCGCGACGATCGGTCGCCGGGCGACCCGGGCCGGCGAAGCCTTCGACATCTTGATTGCCGATTTCGGCAGCTTCTCGGCGATTCCGAGCAGATGTTCACGCCGCTCCATTTCGCGCCAAACGTCCTGCGGATGCACGCCGGCCGACGCCCACAATACGGTGAGATTATAGAGCAGGTCGGCGCTCTCGCGGACCACGGCTTCGGTGTTGCCGTTGACGGCGTCGATCACGACCTCGATGGCTTCCTCGGCCAGTTTCTTGGCCATCTTGTCCGGGCCGCGCTGAAACAGGCGGGCGGTGCGCGACGTCGCCGGATCGAGATCCTTGGCCGCGATTACCGCCAGATAGAGCCTGTCGAGCGAATCACTCATGGCTAAAGGCTAGTCCAAACTCATGGCCAGCGCGTTAACGGCGCCCCATCCCCGTTTGCCGCCGAGGGAAATCCTTCGGCCCGGGCAGAAGGCGAGCGACCGGTTCGGCCCGTGTCAAGGTGGCGATCGCTCGGCCAGCGGCCGACTCTGCCCGCACCGGGCAGGTGAAGGGGATTTCCGGTCACCGGTGACAGCTGGCGCGATGGCCGGCATGGCCACCGGGATTCTCGCCCGTTCAGGTTCATCCGGCAAAATGCGGCCACCGCCGCCGGCGTCATGAAACAGACATCCCCGGCGCGGCAACTGGCGGCGGGCTTTCCTGATGCCCTATCCCAACGGCGTCGGCGGCATCGATCCCGCCCGGCTCGAACGGTCTATCGACCAGATTGCCGACGATTTCGGCTTCCGAAAACGGCCGTCCTTGACGGCCGCTTCCTGTCGCCGTCCGGCGACCGCCTGATTGATTGAACAAATCGGCAGCGGACGCTGTATCTCCCCCGAGAATCCCTGATTAGAATGCCTCTTCGGGGCCATCGCCGGTCTCGCCGATCCCGGACGCCACCAGCATGTCCCTGCTTCGCCTCTATGTCCGTGTCCTCGATCTGCTCGGCAAAGAGGCACGGCTGGGCTGGATCCTGGCCGGCGCCAACCTGCTGCTGGCCGGCGCGCAGTTCGCCGAGCCGGTGCTGTTCGGCCGCATTGTCGACGTGCTTTCCGGCAGGTCATCGACCGATCCCAACGCGACCGCCTCCGCCTGGCCGCTGCTGGCGGCCTGGGCGGGGTTCGGCCTGTTCACCATCGGGTGCGGGGCTGCGGTGGCGCTGCACGCCGACCGGCTCGCGCATCGCCAGCGCCAGGCGGTGCTGACCAGCTATTTCGAGCATATCCTGCAATTGCCGCTGACCTTCCACAGCGGCACCCATTCCGGCCGCCTGATGAAGGTGATGCTGAACGGTACCGACGCATTGTGGCGGCTGTGGCTCGGATTTTTCCGCGAGCATTTCGCCGCCATCATGTCGCTGGTGGTGCTGCTGCCGCTCTCGCTCTACATCAACTGGCGGCTGGCGATCCTGCTGTTCCTGCTCTGCGTGGTGTTCACGGTGCTGACCACGCTGGTGGTGCGCAAGACCTACGGCATGCAGAGCGATGTCGAGGCCCATTACAGCGACCTCTCGGCGCGCGCCTCCGACGCGCTCGGCAATGTCGCGCTGGTGCAAAGCTTCGTTCGCATCGATGCCGAGGTGCAGGGGCTGCGCTTCGTCGCCGACAGGCTGCTGGCGGCGCAAATGCCGGTGCTGTCGTGGTGGGCGCTGGTCACCATCATCACCCGGGCGTCGACCACCATCACCGTGCTGGCGATCTTCACGGTCGGCATCGTGCTGCACCAGCAGGGCCTGACCAGCGTCGGCGAGATCGTGATGTTCGTCAGCTTCGCCACCATGTTGATCCAGAAGCTCGAACAGGTGGTCGGCTTCATCAACAATCTGTTCATGGAGGCGCCGCGGCTTCAGGAATTCTTCAACGTGCTGGACGCGGTGCCCGCGGTGCGCGACCGGCCCGATGCGATCGATACCGGCCGCCTCGCCGGGCTGGTCGAGTTCAACGACGTCTCGTTTTCCTATGACGGCAAGCGGCCCGCGGTCGAAGATCTTTCGTTCACCGCGCTGCCCGGCCAGACCATCGCGCTGGTCGGACCGACCGGCGCCGGCAAGTCGACGGCGATCGCGCTGCTGCACCGCGCCTTCGATCCGCAGTCGGGGTTCATCAGGATCGACGGCATGGACGTCCGCGGCCTGACGCTGACGGCGCTGCGGCGGAATATCGGCGTGGTGTTCCAGGAGGCGCTGCTGTTCGACCGTTCGATCGCCGACAATCTGCGCGTCGGCAAACCGGACGCCAGCGACGAGGAATTGCGGACCGCGGCGGCGCGCGCCCAGGCGCTGGAATTCATCGAGCGCAGCGAACGGAAATTCGACAGCAAGGTCGGCGAGCGCGGCCGCCTCTTGTCGGGCGGCGAACGGCAGCGGCTGTCGATCGCGCGAGCGTTGCTGAAGGATCCGCCGATCCTGATCCTCGACGAGGCCACCAGCGCGCTCGATGCCGTCACCGAGGCCAAGGTCAATGCCGCGCTCGACGAAGTGATGAAGGGACGCACTACCTTCGTGATTGCGCACCGGCTCTCGACCATTCGCAACGCCACGCGCATCCTGGTGTTCGACAGCGGACAGGTGATCGAAAGCGGAACTTTCGATGAACTGGTGGCCAAAGGCGGCCGCTTTGCCGAACTGGCGAGCGCCCAGTTCATGGTCCAGCACACTGCGCGGCCCGCCGTCGCGACGCTGGAGCCAAGGGGCGCCACCGTCAAGATTTAGGCATCGGCGGAATCGGGCCTATTTCGTCCACGATTTAATCGCACAAGCTCTGTTCCGGGACGGCAAGCCGGTATAGGTTCGCTGCTGCCGTTGCCGACGGCGCCGGACGCGCTTGAAACCCGAACCTCACATCGCAAGACCTCCTGTTCGCAGGCGGGTCGCAAAGGACCGGAATCGGATCGTGCAGTTGCTTCCCCCGTTGCTTCGCAAGTCTTCACTTGGCACGTCGTCAATTCGCAAATCATGGCTGCGCTGGGCCGTTGTCTTCGCAACGCTTTCGGTGATCGTGCCGCGCACCGTGCACGCCGAGGCGCTGTTGCTGCTTGAGGCCGATACCGGGAAGGTGCTGGAGGCCGAGAATGCGACCTATCCGTGGTATCCCGCCTCGTTGAGCAAGCTGATGACGGCCTATGTCACGCTGAAGGCCGTCAAGGAAGGACGCATCACGCTCGACACGCTGCTGACGGTGTCGCCGGTGGCGGCTTCGCAGTCGCCCTCGAAGATGGGTTTCCGGCCGGGAACCCAGGTGACCGTCGATAACGCGCTCAAGATGATGCTGGTGAAGTCGGCCAACGACATGGCCGTGGTGCTTGCCGAGGGCGTCGGCGGTTCGATCGACGGTTTTGCGGCGCAGATGAACCAGGCCGCCCAGCAGCTCGGCATGACGCAGACGAGCTATGTCAATCCGAACGGCCTTCCCGCCGACGGCCAGATCACCTCGGCGCGCGATCTGGCGATCCTGGCCCGTGCGATCATCCACGACCTGCCGGAATACGAATATTTCGTCCACATTCCCTCGATCCGCTATGGCCGCAAGATCACCCAGAATTTCAACAAGCTGATCGGGCGCTATCCCGGCGCCGACGGCTTCAAGACCGGCTTCATCTGCGCCTCCGGCTACAATCTGGTGGCGTCGGCCACCCGCAACGGCAGGCGGCTGATCGCCGTGGTGCTGGGAGCGTCCTCGGGCCAGATGCGCGCGGTGCGCGCGGCGCAATTGCTGGAGCGCGGCTTTGCCAATAATTCGCTGGCATGGCTGCGCCCCTCGCTCGGCACGGTGGACAATCTGGTGCCGATCGACGCCACGCCGCCGAACCTGCGCGACGAGATGTGCGGCGGCAAGCACAAGCGACCGGCCAGCGACGAAGAGGAAGAGGCCGCGATCGGCGGCGCCGGCGGTTCCGGCAATGGCGATGCCGGGGCCGGGCTGACGTTTTTCGCCGCCGGGCTGCAGCCGCCGATGCTGAAGCCCTCCGAACTGCTGGCCGGGCCGCCGGCCGCTTCCGAGCCGATCCCGGTCTACACCGGCCCGACCAGGACCGGCTCGGCGCTGATCGCCGCGGTGGCCGCAGACACCGAAAAGCAGACGCCGAAACCGCATGGCAAGAAAGCGCGGGTCGCGGCGAAAAAAACCGATGGCGCGGCCGAGGCCAAGGATGCCGGCAAGGATGCCAAATCCGAACCTAAATCCGCCGCCGTGCGACATGCCAACGCCAGGCCGGACGCCGCGCCGAAGGCTAACGAAACTCCGGTCGCTGCCGCCGACAAACCAGCCGCCAAGCCGGCCAAGCCGAAGGCGGCCGCAGCCGCTGCAAAACCCTCGGCCAGGCCGGCGCCCAAGAGCACCACCGGCGCGGCCAGTCCGGCCGATCAAAGGACCGACCCCGCGCCGCACAGTTAGCAGGCTGCTCGCCGCTGCGGCGGGCTTCGGTCTCGTGCCGGCCCGCGCGCTTGCGCCGCCGCTTGCCATCGGCCGCCGCATTGCTCAATACTGCGCAAAACCGGCACCGCGCCAAACAAGCGTTCCGTCCCGAACGACGGCAAACCGACCAGAGGGGAAATACCATGGAGCGCATCTGGCTCAAGCAATATCCGGCCGGCGTGCCCGCCGACATCGATGTCACCCTATACAGCTCGCTGGTCGAACTGCTGGAAGAAAGCTTCGCGAAATTTCGCGACCGCAAGGCCTTCATCTGCATGGACAAGTCGATCAGCTATCGCGACCTCGACGAGATGTCGCTGGCGCTGGCCGCCTATCTGCAGAGCAAGGGCCTGGCGAAGGGGGCGCGGGTCGCGCTGATGATGCCGAACGTGCTGCAATATCCGGTATCGACCGCCGCGGTGCTGCGCGCCGGCTACGCGGTGGTGAACGTCAATCCGCTCTACACTCCGCGCGAGCTCGAGCACCAGCTCAGGGATTCCGGCGCCGAGGCGATCATCGTACTGGAGAATTTCGCCACCACCGTCGAACAGGTGATCGCCAGGACCGCGGTCAAGCACGTCATCGTCGGCAGCATGGGCGATCTGCTCGGCCTCAAGGGCATCATCGTCAATCTGGTGGTGCGGCGGGTGAAGAAGATGGTGCCGGCCTATTCGCTGCCGGGTGCCGTCAGCTTCAACGACGCGGTCGCCGCCGGCCGTCAGCTAAGATTCAACAAGCCGAAGATTGCGCCCGACGATGTCGCTTTCCTGCAATACACCGGCGGCACCACCGGGGTCTCAAAGGGCGCCACGCTGCTTCACCGCAACATCCTTGCCAACGTGCTGCAGAACGATGCCTGGCTGCAGCCGGCGCTGCGCAAGCCGCCGCATGTCGACCAGTTGTTCATCGTCTGCGCGCTGCCACTGTATCATATCTTCGCGCTGACGGCGTGCTTCCTGCTGGCGATGCGTGCCGGCGGGGTCAATCTGCTGATTCCCAATCCGCGCGACATGCGGGGCTTCATCAAGGAGCTGATGAAATACCAGATCAACAGTTTCCCGGCGGTCAACACGCTCTACAATGGATTGTTGCATTCTCCGGGTTTCGACAAGGTCGACTTCTCCAAGCTGAAAACCTCGTTCGGCGGCGGCATGGCGACGCAGAAGGCGGTCGCGGAGGCCTGGCTGAAGACCACCGGCTGCGCGCTCTCCGAGGGCTACGGCCTGTCGGAAACCTCGCCCACCCTGACCTGCAACCCCGCTGACACCGACCAGTTTTCCGGCTCGATCGGGGTCCCCGTGCCGTCGACCTATATCTCGATCCGCGACGATGACGGCAACGAGGTGCCGCTCGGCCAGCCCGGTGAAATCTGCGCCAAGGGCCCGCAGGTGATGGCCGGGTACTGGAACAGGCCGGAAGAGACCGCCAATGTGATGACGGCCGACGGCTATTTCCGCACCGGCGATATCGGCGTTATGACGCCGGACGGCTACACCAGGATCGTGGATCGCAAGAAGGATATGATCCTGGTGTCCGGCTTCAACGTCTATCCCAACGAGGTCGAGGAGGTGATCGCCAGTCATCCCGGCGTGCTGGAGTGCGCCGTGATCGGCGTCGCCGATGCGCGGTCGGGCGAGGCCGTCAAGGCGTTCGTGGTGAAAAAGGACCCGAACCTCACGGCCGAGGACCTCATCAAGTTCTGCGGCACGCAATTGACCAACTACAAGGTGCCGAAACAGATCGAGTTCAGGACCGACCTGCCGAAGACCAATGTCGGAAAAATCCTGCGCCGCCAGTTGCGCGACGAAAAGAAGGCCGTGGCGGCCTGAAAAGACGGTCGCATCAACGTCGCCGACGGCTGGTGATGAATGACTGCCCATGATTGCGGCAGGACGCCATCAAACCATGGTGAAGTGGTTTCCTCACGGCCGGGAAGTGTTCTAAGAGATAGCGGCACATTGCAAGGAGAATTGACGATGACCATCAAAGTTGGCGACAAGCTGCCCGAAGCCAAGTTTCGCGTCATGACCGCGGAAGGTCCGCAGGTCAAGACCACCGACGATATCTTCAAGGGCAAGAAGGTGGCGCTGTTCGCGGTGCCCGGCGCCTACACCGGCACCTGCCACAAGATGCATCTGCCGAGCATTTTCCTCAACGCCTATGCCATCAAGGACAAGGGCGTCGACTCCATCGCGATCGTTTCGGTCAACGACGCCTTCGTCATGAACGCCTGGAAGCGCGACACCGACCAGCGCGACGAAGCCATCTTCCTCGCCGACGGCAACGCCGAATTCACCAAGGCCATCGGCATGGAGCTCGACGCTTCCGGCAACGGCCTCGGCATCCGCTCGCATCGCTACTCGATGCTGGTGGACGACGGGGTGGTCAAGAAGCTCAATCTCGAGCCGTCGCCGGGCAAGGTCGAGGTCTCCGGCGGCGATACCCTGCTCGGGCAGCTGTAGGGCCTTCCGTCATTGCGAGCGGGACGGGTCGCGCCAAATGCGCGATCCGTTCTCGGCGAAGCCATCCAAGCACGGCGACGCAGAAAGCTGGGTTGCTTCGTCGCAAGAGCTTCTCTCTACGACGGTTGTTGAGCGCGCGCCCACAATATCACGTCAGAGCCGCTTGACGGACGGCCCAGTATTCCGAGCTTTGGCTGTCTGCTCGGAAACCCTGAAATACTGGATCACCGGCTCATCGGCGGCGCTTTGCGCGGCCTCCGCCGGACCGCGAGGAGGCGGTTCGTGCCGCGAGGACGGCTTCACCTCCCCAGCGTCTTGTTCAGCCGCGCCATCGCCACGCCCTCGCGCGCCAGCTGATCGGCGCGCTCGTTGGCGTCGTGGCCGGCGTGGCCCTTGACCCAGTGCCAGCGCACCTGGTGCCGGAGCAGCGCCGCGTCCAGCCGCTGCCACAGATCGACGTTCTTGACCGGCTTCTTGTCCGCAGTGCGCCAGCCGTTCCTTTTCCAGCCGTGGATCCAGCCGGTGATGCCCTGACGGACATACTGGCTGTCGGTGTAGAGATCGACGGTGCACGGCTTCTTCAAGGTCTCCAGCGCCGAGATCGCCGCCATCAGCTCCATGCGATTGTTGGTGGTGTGGGCCTCGCCGCCCTTCAATTCCTTTTCCACGGCGCCGAATTTGAGGATCGCGCCCCAGCCACCCGGCCCCGGGTTGCCGGAGCAGGCGCCGTCGGTGTGAATGGTGACCGACGGCAGATCGCTCACGCCACCGCCCCAGAGGCCATCACGCCGTAATCGCGCATAGTGGCGACGCCTTGCTGGAATCGCAGCTTGCGGGCATATTCCAGCGGATCCTTCGGTCGCACCAGCGCGCCCGCCGGCACGTTGAGGAAATCGACCAGCCGGGTCAGCAGGAAGCGCAGCGCGGCACCGCGCGCCAACAGCGGCAGCGCCTGCTGCTCGGCCTCGGTCAGTTGGCGCTCGCGGCCATAGCCGCCGAGGAAGGCCCGCGCCTTGGTGACGTTGAACGAGCAGTCGCTCTCGAAACACCAGGCGTTGAGGCAGATCGCGACGTCGTAGGCCAGCATGTCGTTGCAGGCGAAGGTGAAATCGATGATGCCGGACAATCGCTCGCCGAGAAAGAACACATTGTCCGGAAAAAGATCGGCGTGAATCACGCCCTGCGGCAGATGCTTCGGCCAGACATCGTGCTCCAGGTGGTCGAGCTCGGCGGCGATGAAGGCGCGCAAGCCGTGCTGCAATTCGTCGGCGCGGCCGGCCGCCGCATCGAACAGCGGGCGCCAGCCTGACACCGACAGCGCGTTGGCGCGCGCCATCGAAAAATCGCGTCCCGCCAGATGCATTTTCGCCAGCGCCTGGCCGACTTCGGCACAATGCGCGGCGGTGGGCTTGCGCGGCCAGACGCCGTCCAGAAAAGTGATGATCGCAGCGGGTCGGCCGGCCAGCGCGCCGAGCGCTTCGCCGCTTCGGTTCCTGACCGGCTGCGGGCAATTGATGCCGTGGCTGGCGAGGTGGGTCATCAGGCTGAGAAAGAACGGCAGGTCGCCTCTGGCGACCCGCTTCTCATACAGCGTCAGGATGAAATAACCCGCGGTGGTGTGCAGCAGGAAGTTGGAATTCTCGACGCCCTCGGCGATGCCCTTGTAGGACAACAGCTCGCCAAGCTGGTAGGCCGCCAGAAACTCCGCGAGCTCGTCGGCGGCGACGTCGGTATAGACCGCCATGGGGTCTAGGCCGCGTCGGGCCGCAGCGAACGCGGCAGCGGAAAGAATTCGTTCTCCTCCGCGGCCGAGACCGTCTCCACATGCAATTCGTAGCGCTCGGCGAACGCCCCCATGATCTCTTCGACGATCACTTCCGGCGCCGAGGCGCCCGCGGTGATGCCGAGGCTCTTGATGCCGGCGAACATGTTCCAGTCGAGATCGCTGGCGCGCTGCGCCAGCACCGAGACCGGGCAGCCCTCGCGCTCGGCGACTTCGCGCAGCCGCTGCGAATTCGACGAGTTCGGCGCTCCGACCACGATCAGGGCGTCGACCACCGGCGCCACCTTCTTCACCGCGAGCTGGCGGTTGGTGGTGGCATAGCAGATATCTTCCTTGTGCGGACCGGAGATGTTCGGAAACCGCTCCTTCAGCATGGCGACGATTTCGGCGGTGTCGTCGATCGACAGCGTGGTCTGGGTGACGAAGGCGAGATTGTTGGGGTCCTTCGGCGTGAAGGTCGCCGCGTCGTGGGCGGTTTCGATCAGCGTCACCGCGCCCGGCGGCAGCTGGCCCAGCGTGCCGACCACTTCCGGGTGATGGGAATGCCCGATCAGCAGGATTTCGCGGCCGCGCTTGAAATGGATCGCCGCCTCGCGGTGCACTTTGGTGACCAGCGGGCAGGTGGCGTCCAGCGAGAAGAAATTGCGCGCCCGGGCGTCCGCCGGAACCGATTTGGGCACCCCGTGGGCCGAAAACACCACCGGGGCGTTGGTATTATCGGGGATTTCCGCCAGTTCCTCGACGAAAATGGCGCCCTTGGTCCGCAGGCTGTCGACCACATAGCGATTATGGACGATTTCGTGGCGAACATAGACCGGGGCGCCATAGATCGTCAGCGCCCGCTCGACGGTGTCGATCGCCCGCACCACGCCGGCGCAAAAGCCGCGTGGCGAGCAAAGCACGATTTTCAGCGGTGGTTTGGCCTGCATAGGAGCGATCTCGGACCGAATCACCCCTTGCCGGCGGCAGGGAACGGTCAATCAGAATAGGGACTTGGGGCCGCTTTCGGGCGCTGTCAAGGCCGTTCAGCAGGCCATTGCGCGGCTGGCCCCTGACGGCTTATATAGGGCGTAATTCCCGTCATCGCTGATGACCACCGGCTTCGCCTCCAAAACAGGTGGGCGAAGCGCAAAGGAGATTTGCCATGAGCAATGCACCGCTGATGCCAAAGGCGACTGCCGTGTGGCTGGTCGACAATACCGCCCTGACCTTCGACCAGGTGGCGGATTTCACCAAGATGCACCCGCTCGAGGTGCGCGCCATCGCCGACGGCGACGCCGCCCAGGGCATCAAGGGCATGGACCCGATTTCGACCGGCCAGCTCACCCGCGACGAGATCGAAAAGGGCGAGAAGGACCCGAACTACCGCCTCAAGCTCGGCGAGAGCAAGGTCGCCTTGCCGCCGCAGGCCAAGAAGAAGGGCCCGCGCTATACCCCGGTGTCGCGCCGCCACGAGCGCCCGAGCGCGATCCTGTGGCTGGTGCGCAACCATCCGGAATTGAAGGACGCCCAGATCATGCGGCTGGTCGGGACCACCAAGACCACCATCGCCAGCGTGCGCGACCGCACCCACTGGAACGCCTCGACCCTGACGCCGATGGACCCGGTGACGCTCGGCCTGTGCTCGCAGATCGAACTCGACTTCGAGGTGCAGCGCGCGGCCAAGGAGAAGCCGACCGACACCGCTTACGGCGGCGCTACCTTGCTGCCGGCCTCCGAAACCACCCGCAAGGAGCCGGAATTCGAGCCGTCCGACAAGCAGCGCGACGATCTCGACGTCGACGCCGTGTTCGCCAAGCTGAAGACCATCGGCGGCAAGAAACCGGATGACGAGTAGGACGGCCGCGGCGTCCGGTACCGGACCCCGGCTGCCGCACAGATCGGTCAACATCCGGAGATTCCCTTCCAGCGCCGAAACTGATAATTTGATCCACGAATCGTGATCGACGGGACTGAAATGTCGGGAATCTCCTTTCTGTTGGCGCTGCTGCTCGGCGGTGCGGCATTTCTGTTCAGGCAGGCGGCTGGCGAGATCTCGGTCGGCACGGAATGGGCCAGCGACGTCTGCTCGACCTCGCAGATGTTTTGCCACCATCCGGAATATCTCGCCTATGCCGGAGGCGTCATGCTGGTGATCGCGATCGGCGCCAAGCTCGGCAGCCTGGCCAGCTGATGCGGACCGCCGCCCCTCCTGATCGAGTCGCGGCAACAACCACTTCACACTGCGCGGCGCTTCGCCTCACGCCTTCTTCAGGAACTCGGTGCGCAGCACCAGGCCCTTGACCTTGTCGGTACGGCCCTCGATCTCCTCGGCATTGTCGGTGAGGTGAATGTTCCTGATCACGCTGCCGCGCTTCAGCACGGTTGAGGAACCCTTCAGCTTGAGGTCCTTGATCAGCGTGACGGTGTCGCCTTCGGCGAGGGCTGCGCCGTTCGAATCCCTGACCTCGATGTCCATGCGATGGCGTCCCTGGTTGGCAGTAAACTGGAAAACAGGCGTCTGAGCTGCGGTCGCGCCGGCATGATGGACTTACGGCCGAACCGGGTTGTTCAGCATGTATTCGCCGAGGTCGCGCTGCGCGCGATCGGCGCGCGCCGCGGCGTTGCCGTGCTGGACGTCGCGATCCTTGCGGCAGGCGACATATTCCGGGGAGCCGACCGTGACATTGTTGGCGCGGCAGAACGCGTCGTCGTCCTCGGCAACGCCGGCGCTCGGCACCTCGCCGCGATGCGTGCAGGCCGACAGCGCCAGCGCCGCGACAAGGCAGGAGAGTGCGGAGGTGCGTCGCATGCCATTCGATCCGTTGTTCCGGCGTTCGTCACGGCCGGACCCGACCGGGACTTGCCCCCGCAATCCATCCAAAACAAGGCGGCTTGTCGACAAGGATAGGGACGAGCGGTCGAGCCAAGTCAAGCCATGGCCGCCGGGGCTGTTTCACACCCGTCCCTTCAGCGCGTCGCCGATCTCGTCCAGCACCTTGGGATCCTCGATGGTAGCGGGCATCGACCACTGGTCGCCGTCGGCGATCTTCTTGATGGTGCCGCGCAGGATCTTTCCGGAGCGGGTCTTCGGCAGCCTGCCGACCGTAATCGCGAGCTTGAACGCGGCCACAGGTCCGAGCTTCTCGCGCACCAGCGCCACGATCTCCTTCTCGATCTCGGCGTGGCTTCTGGAAACGCCGGCCTTCAGCACCAAAAAGCCGCAGGGCACCTCGCCCTTGATCGGGTCCTTGATGCCGAGCACGGCGCATTCGGCGACATCGGAATGCGAGGCGAGGATTTCCTCCATGCCGCCGGTGGAGAGCCGGTGGCCGGCGACGTTGATGATGTCGTCGGTGCGGCCCATCACATAGACATAGCCGTCCTCGTCCTTGTAGCCGGCGTCGGAGGTTTTGTAATAGCCGGGAAATTCGTTGAAATAGGCTTCCCGGCAGCGCTCGTCCTGCTCCCACAGGGTCGGCAGGCAGCCCGGCGGCAGCGGCAGTTTGATCACGATCGAGCCCATGGTGCCCGCCGGCAGCGGCCTGGCCGCTTCATCGACCACGTCGACCTGATAGCCCGGCATCGGCACCGTCGGCGAGCCATGCTTCACCGGCAGCATGCCCAGCCCGACCGGATTGCCGGCGATGCACCAGCCGGTTTCGGTCTGCCACCAGTGGTCGATCACCGGCACCTTCAATTGCTGCTCCGCCCATTCCACCGTCGGCGGATCGGCGCGCTCGCCGGCCAGAAACAGGGTGCGGAATTTCGACAGGTCGTGGCGGCGCAGCAAGGCGCCGTCGGGATCCTCCTTGCGGATGGCGCGGAACGCGGTCGGCGCGGTGAACAGCGCCACCGCCTGGTGTTCGGCAATCACCCGCCAGAACGCGCCGGCATCCGGCGTACCGACCGGCTTGCCCTCATACATGATCGAAGTCGCGCCGTGAAACAGCGGCGCATAGATGATGTAGCTGTGGCCGACCACCCAGCCGATATCGGAGCCGCACCAGAACACCTCGCCGGGCTTGACGCCGTAGAGGTTGAACATCGACCATTTCAGCGCCACCAGGTGGCCGCCATTGTCGCGCACCACGCCCTTGGGTTTGCCGGTGGTGCCGGAGGTGTAGAGAATGTAGAGCGGATCGGTCGCCGCGACCGGCACGCAGTCGGCGGTTTTTTTCGCTGTCATGGCCTGGCCGCGCAGCTCGGCCCAATCGTGATCGCGGCCGGCGACCAGATTGCAGCCCTGCTGCGGTCGCTGCAGGATGATGCAGGCCTGCGGCTTGACGCTGGACAGTTCGATCGCCGCATCGAGCAGCGGCTTGTAATGCACGATGCGGCCGGGCTCGAGCCCGCAGCTTGCCGACAGGATCAGTTTCGGTTTGGCGTCCTCGATCCGGGTGGCGAGTTCCTTGGCCGCGAAGCCCCCGAACACCACGCTGTGCACCGCGCCGATCCGCGCACAGGCCAGCATCGCGATCATGGCTTCCGGCACCATCGGCATATAGAGGATGACGCGGTCGCCCTTGGCGACGCCGCAATCCCGCATGACAGCGGCAAGGGTTCTGACCTCGTCCAGCATCTGCGCATAAGTGAGCTTGGTGATGGTGCCGGCCAGCGGCGAATCGTGGATCAGCGCCACCTGGTCGGCGCGCCCGTTCGCGACATGGCGGTCGAGCGCATTGTAGCAGGTGTTGACCACGGCGCCGGCGAACCAGCGGCCGTAGAGGCCCATCGACGGATCGAAGATCCGTTTCGCCGGCTCGATCCAGTCGATCTCGGCCGCCGCCTCGCCCCAGAATCCTTCGGGATCTCGCAGCGAGCGGGCGTGGACCTCGTAATACCGGCTGTTGTTCTGGATGTTCATGGCGTCCCTCCCGGCGATCGATGCATCGCCGTCATGCCCTGGGCAGGACCCATTATGACAGTTTCAGGCGACGGCCGACATTGTTGCAGGTCATTGTCACGGGAAGCGGCGGCATTTCAAGGCGAAAACACTGCACGGCGCGGCCGGAAAGCTGCGATCTACTGCCGCTCAACGGCCCGCAAACGGTCCAGCCGCTCGCGCATCGCCCGAAGCAGATCGTAGTCAGGCCGGCCGAAGGCGGCATTGCGGCGGGCGAGGAAATCCTCCTGCTCGGCCTGCAGGGCACGGCTGCGGTGCGGACCCGTCCCGGCAGCGTTGCGGACCAATCTGGCATTCACGGCATCGATCTCGCGGTCGAGATTGGCAAGCTCGGGATTGGCGCAGATCGCCTTCTCGACCGCGCTTCCGGCAGTCAGGCAGTTGAAGCTCGGTCTGTTGTTGACCGCCATCTGGGCGCCGAGCCGCTCCAGTTCCAGCGCCAGCGATTTGTAGTTGGCGCGGGCCGCCGGGTGATCGGGCTTGAGCCTCAGCGCCGCGGCGAAATCCTGCAGCGCGCGGGGCCGGTCGCCCTTGCCGCGCCAGAGTTCGCCGCGGGCGTTGAAGATATCGGCCAGGGTCGGATCGAGCCGCAGCGCGGCGTCGTAGTCGCCGATGGCGCGGTCGACCAGTTGCCTGCGATCATAGGCGCCGGCCCGCGCGATCAGCGCCTTGACGCGGTCGGCCTTCGAGGTCCTGTCGTTGTCGATCAACGCCCCGCAAACCGCGATGATGGTGTCGGCGTCCTCGGCCGCCGCCGCCGCGACGCAGGGCGCGGCATCGGCCGGCGGGGCCGCGGCGGGATCGGGGCCTGTGGCCAGCGCGCTTCGGGACAACCCTGCCAGAAGCCCGGCCATGACGGCGGCGCGGACCAGGACCGTGAGACAGGCTTGCATCGGTTGCCCTGCCAATTGCTCTCGCCTGACCGTCAACTTACCTTCAGCGTGATGCCGCCATCGACCACAAGTTCGATCCCGGTGACGTATTTCGATTCATCGCAGGCCAGGAACAGCGCCGCGTTGGCGACATCCCAGGCGTCGCCCATGTGTCCCATCGGCACCTGGGCGTCGCGCGCACGCCACATCGCCGCGACATCGCCGCTGGCATAGCTCGCCGCCAGCCCGGCGGTATGTTCGACCATCGGCGTCTTCATCAGGCCGGGCAGGATGGCGTTGACCCGGATGTGTTTCGGCGCATATTCCACCGCCGTGGTGCGCGTCATCTGGTTCATCGCGGCCTTGGTGGTGGCATAGCTGAGATAGGATATCCCGAGATGGCGGATCGAGGCGATCGACGAGATATTGATGATCGAGCCGCCGCCCTGCCGCACCATCACCGGGATGACGTGCTTCATGGCGAGGAAGGCGGTTTTGAGATTGACCGCGAACACCCGGTCCCAATCGACTTCCGACACCTCGACCACGCCTCCCATTTCGGCGATTCCGACATTGTTGTCGAGCACGTCGATGCGGCGATAGGCCGAAAGGCACCCCGCCACCATCGCCTCGACGTCGGCGGCGCGCGAGGCGTCGGCGGCAAACGCGGTCGCCTCGCCGCCTTCGGAAGCGATGATCTTCACGGTCTCCTCGGCGGCGGCGGCGTTGCGATCGATGCAGAACACCTGCGCGCCCTGCCGCGCGAAGGTCACGGCGGTCGCCTTGCCGTTACCCCAACCCGGCCCGATCGAGCCGGCGCCGACCACCATCGCGGTCTTGCCCTTGAGCCGTTGCATCGACTTCTTCCCCTTTATGTTTCAGTCATCTCATGTTTCGGTCATCGTAGCGCGGATGGAGCGAAGCGCAATCCGCGATTCCTTTTGTCTTGCTTGCCGGATTGCGCTTCGCTCCATCCGGGCCACGGATCCACCGATCGCAGTTGCCGATGGTCGTGACATTGGCGCGCACGTTGGTGCGCTTCGCACTGGCGATGTTTTGATTCTCCGCGTAATCTGCCATGATAAAGCCGGCCCGTCAGAGGCCGGTCTGATCGGGGAGAACGCCAGGATGCCTGTCACGCGTGCGGTTGGATCATGCCTTGCAGCGGCCATGCTGCTCTGCTGCTTTTGCCTCGATAGGGCGCAAGCCAAGCCGTTCATGCTTGTTGGCCTCGACGAGAAGGCCTGGTGGGACGACGACGGAAAACCCATCTTGTCCGCTCCCGGCAAGGATCAGGTTCTGGTTGTCGATCTCGCCGATCCGGAAAACCCCCGCATCGTCGCCACCCTGCCGCTGAAGAACTCGGTGGTCGGACCTCCGGTCAACATCGACATCGACCCGACCGGCTCGGTGGCGCTGGTGGCGGATTCGGTCGACGTGATCAAGGACGGCGCCAGCCTGAAGCAGGTGCCGGACAACAAGATCTATGTCATCGACCTCAAGGCGAGCCCGCCGAGGCTGGCGGCGACCATCACCGGCGGCAAGCAGCCCTCGGGGCTGAACTTCAGCCCGTCCGGCAAGATGGCGCTGGTCGCCAACCGCGGCGACAATTCGATCAGTGTGCTCTCGGTCGACGGCACCGACGTCAAGATCATCGATACCGTCGCGATGCCCGACAGCGTCGCGCATGTGATGTTCACGCCGGACGGCAAGCGGGCGCTGGCGGTGCGATTCCCGGCGCACAAGGTCTCGGTGCTCGATATCGCCGGCGACAAGGTGAGTTACAACAAGGTCGACCTGCCGACCGGGCAGTGGCCCTACAATGTCGTGGTGACCCCCGACAGCAAGCTCGCGCTGACCTCCGACAATGGCGGCGCCGGCTCGTCCGACGGCAGCGTCGATACCACGAGCGTGATCGAACTCGACGCCAATCCGCCGCGCATCATCGACCGGGTGGTGGTCGGCGACGGTCCGGAAGGGCTGGCGATGTCGCCGAACGGCAATCTCGCGGTCGCCGCCATCCTGCGCGGCTCCAATATGAAGGGCGCGTTTTTCCACCACGACAATGGCAGCCTCTCGATCCTGACCATCGACGGCAGGAAAGTGACCAAGACCCAGGACATCGAGGTCGGTGGATTGCCGGAGGCAGTCGTCTTCACCCCGGACGGGAAATACCTCCTGGCCGGCAACTTCATGACCGAGGACTTCTCGATCCTGAAGGTCGATGGCACCCACGTCACCGACACCGGCAAGCGCTTCAAGGTGCCCGGACATCCGGCTTCAGCGCGCATGAGCCATTGAGAGCGGCGGCGTGCTGCCGCGTGCGCCAGGCTCTGACCGGCGCGCAAGCGCTTGGGCGTCGCGCTTCAACCGGTCGTCCCTGCGTTCGAACGCAGGGACACGAGCCAGATAGTAGAAGCCCGCTCACTGAAACGTCATGTCGAGGCATTTCGAGATGTCGGAGCCGAGCCCGGAACTGATGGTGATGCAGCCCCGCACTTTCAGCGCGGTGGTGTCGCTGGCCCATATCGCGTAGCCGCCGGGGCCGAAAAACGAGTTGGTGTTGGGCGGCTCGGTCTCGGTGGCGTCGAACGAATAATTCGAATCGGTTTCGAAAATGCGCGGCTTCTTGGTGCAACCGCCGTCGGTCTGGACGTTGATCACTTCCTTGTTGTCGCGGGTCAGCGCCAGGCTGACCGTGCACCGGAAATATTCCGAGGTCTTGACGTTGAAGATATAGGCGTAGGATTTACAGGTCGCGGTATTGAGCTTGCCGGCGCTGAGGCCGCGGCTGCAGGAAATTCGCTGGTTGTTGCTGAGCTTGAAGTCGTCGGCATGGGCCACCGCCACCGCCGCCGCGGATCCCAGCGCTGCAGCCAAACAGATCTTGATCACCTGGTTCATCCGAATCATCCCCATGACGCCTTTTGAAAACACGGCTTCTATACTGTAACGGCAGGATAGTCGCGAAGCCGGAAATCACAAAGTCGGGGGGCGACACAGTCTGCCACGCAGTCGTTCGTCGTATTGACGCATGATCGCCGTTCGTGGTTTGTTCAAAGAACTTTCAGGCGCCGTTCCAGATTTTCCTAACCGTTGCGGGAGAAGACAAGATGACGAGAATTTCGACAAAGGCCCTTGTGATCGCCGCCGCGCTGACCGCGCTGACCACATCCGCCTTTGCCCAGGCTGCGGAGCCGACGCCCTGGGTGCTGTCGCCGGACATGGGCTATGGCTACGACAAGGACGGCAAGACGTTTTCCTACAAGATGGGCACCAACAATGCGGGCCTGCTGCTGAAGGGAGCCAAGAAAGTGCCCAAGGGCACGCTGTTCTTCATCGGCCAGAACGGCCAGCTCTATATGCGCAGCGGCCCGTTCCTCGAAGGCGACGGCAAGTTCATGTTCGGTCCCGGTTGAGCCTTTTGTTCCGGGGGCACCAAAAATTGTCGTTCCGGGGTGCGCTCCGTCCGGCTATCGCCGGCCGAAGCACGTCCCCGATGCGCATTTGCGCATCGGGACGACAAACGATGGATCACAAGATCGGATTCACCGAATCGCCGTACTAAAACGCCGCCGCGAGATCTCGCGCGCCCTGCAGATTGCTGTTGCTGTCCATCCGGCTGTCGGTGATCGCCAGCAGTTTGGCCACCGTATTGTGGCGGATCGCCACCGGGTTGCGCTCGTAGCCCGAGCGCTGGAAGAAATTCGCGGTCGGAACCTGCTCGCGCAACGATTGCGGCATCGTCACCATGTCGAGCCCGGTGCCGTCGCCGGTGAGATTCATCATTTCCAGTTCGGCGGCGGTCAGCGGCCGGGTATAGCCCTTGGCGCGCGCGAAGATTACGGACGTCAGGAGCTTGTGGGTCTGCAGCAGCGGGCCGACATCGAGGTCGAGCACCATGGCGTGCACCGCCCAGCCCTTCGCCGTATCCGCAAGCTTCTGGTGCTCGGCCCATTCGTCCGGCACCGAGCGCGTGAATGCCACCATCCGCCGCAGCACCGAGATCTTGTAATCCAGCGCCTGGCGCGGTGCACCGGATAATGACGCGGCCTTTTCGGTCAGCGCGCGGACGAATTCATGGCCCTGTTCGGCCATCAGTTCGACGGTGTTGGTGGTGAGCAGCTGGTTGTAGCCGATCGCGGTTGAAATCGCGCGCGTGCCGCCATGCTCGATGCCCGATTGAACGTCGTAATTGCCGGTGCCGCCGGTCTCGAACGAATAGACCCGCACCGCCTGCTCGCGCGTCAACCCCGCAGCCGCCGCGACGCGGGCATAGGCGCGCTTGAATTCGAGCTCGGTTGCAGGCCGCTGCGGCCTGAACTGGTATTGCTCGGCGGCGGCCTGCATCAGGTCGGCGACCACCGGAATGGGTTTGTGCACGCGCGGCGGGTGCTCGGGTTCAGGCTCCGGCGCCGGATTGATCGGCCGTTTCGGCCCGGCATAGACCGGCGGCTGGGTCAGCACGTAGTCATCGAGCAGGACGGGCTGATGGTCGCGCCGCTTGGCGTTGCGGCCTCGCCGCTTTTCGGCGATCGCATCCCAGTAGGCGCCGGCCTGCGCTTCGAATTCGGCGCGCGCTTCCTGATATTGCTTCAGCAGATAACGATATTCGGCGATCGCCTGCGGCGAGGCGGCCTGCGCCATCGCCGCGGCGGTGGCCGCCGGAACCGCGGCAGCATCCATCGCCGTGGCGCGCGGCGCGATCAGCAGCAGCGCGAGCGCAAGACAGCCATAGCCATGGCGAATCGCTTGAGAATGCATGCCCGTGTTGTAGCAAGCGTGCCGCGCAAGTCAGCCCCGAAACCGCATCGGCATCCGGCCCGGTTCCATCACTCCCGCTCGACGCCGCTGGCCTTGACCAGTTCCGACCACTTCCTTTCATCCCTGTCGATGAAGTCGGCATAGTCCTCGGGCGTATCCGGCGTGATCTCGGTGCCGTCCTGCGCCAATTGCTTCTTCACCTCGTCGGAGGCGAGCGCCGCCCGCAATTCGGCATTGAGCCTGTCGATCACCGGCCGCGGCGTGCCGGCCGGCGCCACCAGGCCGTAATACAGCGACGCCTCGAATCCGGGCAGGCCGGATTCGGCCAGCGTCGGGACGTCGGGCATCAGGCCGGAGCGGGTCTTGCCGGTCACCGCCAGCGCGCGCAGCAGACCGGCGGCGACATTGGCATAGGTGGCCGGGATCGGCGCCAGCGCCATCGGGATGTGTCCGCCCAACAGATCGGTCAATGCCGGGCCGGTGCCCTTGTAGGGAATATGCACCAGCGTGATGCCGGCGGCGCGTGCAAAATATTCGCCGGTAATGTGGTTGACCGAGCCGGTGCCGGCGGAACCGAAATTGACCTTGCCGGGATTGGCCTTCGCATAGGCGATCAGTTCGGCGACGCTGCGGGCGGGAAACGACGGATGCACCACCAGCGTGCTCGGCGCATTGCCGATCATTCCGATCGGCGCGAAATCCCTGCGCGGATCATAGCCGACATTCCGGTAGAGCGACGGTCCGATCGCCAGCGTGCCGGTGTAGCCGAGCAGAAGGGTGTAGCCGTCGGGATCGCTCTTGGCGACGTATTTGGTGCCGACCGTACCGCCGGCGCCGGGACGGTTGTCGACCACGATGCTCTGGCCGAGCAGTTGGCTCATCTTATCGGCGATCACGCGGCCGACGATCGAGGTGCTGCCGCCGGGTGCGAACGGGATCACCAGCGTGATGGTCCGGTTTGGAAAGCCTTGCGCTGCGGCGCGATCAACCCCATCCGTCAAGCCCAGGGCCACGGCGACGACGGCGGCGCAAAGCCATATCTTGGGCATGTCGGAGAGCCTCCCGCGGATCTTATTTTTATCGGGCCGCATGGTCGCCGAAACCCACGACGTCCGCAACCCGACTTCCGGACAACGCCGGCTCAAGCTATTTCCAGGCGAATACCGGCTGTTCCAGTTCGCGCACGCGGGTATCGCGCCCCGCCAGCACCTCGCGGAACTGATAGATCAGCGCCGCGGTCGGGGCGTGGATGAAATGGCCGGCATGACGGAAGCGGATCACGCGCCGCCGGCTTTCCGGAATCGCGGTGAAGTCGAACGCATCCGCGGCCTCGATATCCGCCAGCGCAATCCGGTGCACCGAGGCGACCTCGTCGGGATTGGGCGACAGCGCTGTGCGGCTGCCCGCCCACGCCACCACGGGCGTAATGAGATAGCCGGACCGGGTCGGATAATCGTCGAGCAGGCCCAAGATGTCACCGGGCTTGAGTTCGAGGCCGAGTTCCTCGTGAAGTTCGCGTAGCGCCGCCGCAGCGGGGGTCTCGCGATCGTCGCAGCGTCCGCCCGGCAGCGCCCATTGGCCACGATGGGCGCGCAGGCCGGCCGCGCGCAGGGTCAGCAGCAAGGCCGTCGCACCCGCGGCATCGGCGGCCTCGACCAGGGCGATGGCGACCGCGGCCCGCTTCAGCGCCGGTGCCGGCTCGCTGGCGGGCAAGCGGACGAATGCCGCGCAGCGCGCGGCGATATTCCGTCTGGTCGTGGAATCGAACGGCCTGGTCATCGCGCTTGACTACCGCACCCCGGCGATTGATGAAATGCCGACGCAAGCGCCGGACGCCGGCCCGAATGGAAAGACACGATATGCCGGCCCGAATGGAAAGACACGATATGACCGACATGGCCGCGGAGAAACTGATTTCCTCCGGCTGGACCATGGTCGAAAGCACCGGCTTCCTCAGCCTGGTCGGGCCATTGTGGCAGCGCCTGGTGGACGGTGTGCCGGAATATGCGCTGATCGCGCAGGACAAGCACCACAACCGCCGAGGCCTGGTGCAGGGCGGGCTGTTGATGACGTTCGCCGATCGCAGTTCGGGCATGACGGCGCGTTTCGTGTCGGGCCGGCCGACCCTGGCCACCGTCCAGATGGACACCCATTTCGTCGACGCCGCGAAGATCGGGGAGATTCTGCTGTCGAAACCTCGCGTGGTGCGGGCGACCCGCAGCCTGATCTTCGTCACCACCGAGGTGACCGCCGCCGACCGCTGCATCGCCATGGCCAACGGGGTGTTCAAGATACTGAAGAACGATAGCTAGCGCATGGCGTCATGTTTTCCGCCATCGCGGGCGGAGCGAAGCGATCCGGCGCCGCCACGCAACATTAAAGAGTAGATTGCTTCGCCGCTTGGCTCCTCGCAATGATGGTCTCTGACCAGCACGTTTCCGACCCCATTCCCGGCCCAACCCGAAGGACCCCACCCATGCAGTATCGCCAGCTCGGCCGCAGCGGCCTGAAGATCTCGCCTCTGTGCCTCGGCACCATGATGTTTGGCGGACCGACCGACGAAGCGAGCGCCGGGCGCATCGTCGCCAAGGCGGTCGGGGCCGGCGTCAACTTCATCGATACCGCCGACGCCTATTGCGGCGGTGCCTCCGAACAGGTGGTCGGCCGCGCCATCGCCGGCAGCCGTCACAATGTGGTGCTCGCCACCAAGCTCGCCAACGCCATGGGCGAGGATCCCAATCGCGGCGGACTGTCGCGGCGCTGGACGCTGCAGGCCGCCGAAGAAAGCCTGAAGCGGCTCGGCACCGACTACATCGACATCTATTATCTGCATAAGGAGGACCATGCGACGCCGCTGGAGGAAACCGTGCGGGCGATGGGCGACCTGATCAGGCAGGGCAAGGTGCGCTATTTCGGGGTCTCGAACTATCGCGGCTGGCGGGTCGCGGAAATCTGCAACATCTGCGACCGCCTCGGCATCGATCGACCGATCGTCAGCCAGCCTTATTACAATGCGATGAACCGCATGCCGGAGGTCGAGCATTTCCCGGCCTGCGGACATTACGGCCTCGGCATCGTGCCCTACAGTCCGCTGGCGCGCGGCGTATTGACTGGAAAATACCGGCCCGATGCGCCGCCCGACAAGGACACAAGGGCCGGGCGCAACGACGTCAGGATGATGCAGACCGAGTGGCGGCCGGAATCGCTGCAGCTGGCGCAGCAGATCCGGCAGCATGCGGAAGCCCGCGGCATCACCGCCGGGCAGTTTGCGGTATCGTGGGTGCTGAACAGTTCATTTGTCAGCGCCGTGATCGCCGGGCCGCGCACCGAAGCGCAGTGGGACGATTACCTGCGCGCGCTCGACTATCACTTTACCGCGGAGGATGAGGCCCTGGTCGACCGGCTGGTCGCAAGCGGCCATCCTTCGACGCCGGGCTTCAACGATCCGGCCTATCCGATCGAAGGCCGGCGCCCGCGTACGGCGCCGTGAAAAGAAAATCGTGGCTATTCGGACCCGAAAGGCGCAACGTCATCCGGTGTTCGCCTGACGCGCCGGATGCAGGGCTGCCGTTCCGACGCTGCGAACAGACGATTTACCACATGGCTGGCGAGCGGCGCGCGAAAGCGATTCAATTGGCGTTGAATCGCGGCAGCCGCCACGCCAATGCGAGGAAGTTGGCTTGACGAGGTCGCGACGCGAAACGGTGACATTCCGGCATCCGTTCCGGATCAGGGGCATCGATCGCCAGCTCGCGGCGGGCGCCTACGACGTGGTGACCGATGAGGAACTGATCGAAGGCCTGTCGTTTCCCTGCTTTCGCCGCGTCGCCACCCTGATCATGGTTCCCGGCGCGGCGCCGCAGCAGCAGTCGATCGAGATGTTTTCCATCAGCTCGGTCGACCTTGCCGATGCGCAGCAGGCCGACGCCAGCGCTTCGCTGACACCGTAACGCTACGCCACCGAATCCCCGCGCCGCGCCCGCGGCAACGTCATCGACCCACAACCTCGAGGAACAGCTCATGCAAATTCTCTCCGCCCGTCACGTCAAGACTGAAGAATCGCTGCGTCTCGGCGTGGTGTCCGGCTGGTACAGCACCAAGGTAAGCGGCACCTTCGTGACCGGCCCCCACACCACCCAGGAAGATTGCCTGTCGAAAATCGCCGAGCTCAATCCGCCGCCGGCCAAGAAGAAATTCTGAAAACGCCGGCCGACCGTCCGTTCAATCGAGGAATCTTTCGACATGGCGCTGACCCAGGGCAGCTTTCAGGAATACGACTTCAACCGGATGGTCGTGCTGTTCACGATGAAGAACGACCAGGCCAATGTGGCCTGCGCCATCTCGACCGACGCGATGGACCAGCTGGAAGGCTCGTCCCGAATCCAGCCGGGGCAGCGCGAACAGCAGTTCCTGCGGCTGCGCGAACGCATCGAGGCGCGCGCGGCACGGAAGTTCAACGACGTCGAGCTGGAGGGCAACCCTCCCGGCGTGATCCTGCGCGCGATCGATTTTCGCGCTCCCCGCTGAAATGACGGCATAGCCTGATCAGGCTGATCATTAGGGCTCGATCGCAGCATTTCGCTTGATTGGAGAGCGATCATTCCCTAAATAGTTGCGATGGCTGCTCAGGCGATACGATTGACGGAGAGACCCCGTGGCCCGGGCCGGCCGCGGGAATTCGATATCGATGCGGCGCTGGACAAGGCGATCGGCGTGTTCCGCGAGCACGGCTATCACGCCACATCGGTCGGCGACCTGACCCGGGCGATGCAACTGGCTTCGGGCAGCATCTACAAGGCTTTCAAGGACAAGCGCGCGGTGTTCCTCGCCGCGTTCGACCGTTACACGTCGCAGCGCAGCCGGCAGCTTCGCGGTATTGCGGCCTTGGCCAGCACCGGCCGCGAAGGGTTGCGCGACGTGCTGGCGTTCTATGTCAAGTCCTCGCAAGGCGCCGAAGGCCGCCGCGGCTGCCTGGTGGTCGGCAGCGCCGTGGAACTGGCGATCTTCGATCCCGAAATCGCAAGCCGCGTGGCCGCGGCGCTGAAGGCGAACGAGGCGTTGCTGGCGGAACTGATCCGGCAGGGCCAGTCCGACGGTTCGACTTCATCGCGAATCGACCCGGACACCACCGCGCGGGTAATGGTGTGCCTGACCCAGGGCCTGCGCGTGGTCGGCAAGGCCGGCCGTCCGCTGCCGGAAGCATCGTCCCTGGTCGACATCGCCATGAAGCTGGTCGGATAATCCGGCTCCATGAAAAACCGGCGATTTTTCCGTAATTAGGGAATGCTTGTTCCCTTTAATGAAGCCTTAGGAAAACACGATGTCCACCACTTCGACGGCCGCCGACAGCCCGCTGGGCGAAGCGAACGTCTCGACCCTGATCACGCTGCTTTTGGGAGCCGCCTGCGGACTGATCGTCGCCAACCTTTATTATGCCCAGCCGCTGGTCGGGCCGATCAGCGCCTCGCTTGGCCTGTCGCCGGAAGCGGCCGGGCTGATCGTCACCATGGCCCAGATCGGCTACGTCGCCGGCCTGCTGCTGATCGTGCCGCTTGGCGACCTCGTCGAAAACCGCAAGCTGGTGATTTCCACGATCGGGCTGGCGGCTCTGGCGCTGTTCGGCGCGGCGCTCTCGACCCAGCCGCCGCAATTCCTGTTCGCGGCGCTATTGATCGGGCTTGGCTCGGTCGCGGTGCAGATCCTCATTCCCTATGCCGCCCATCTCGCGCCGGAGGCGGCGCGCGGGCGTGTGGTCGGCAATGTCACCACCGGCCTGATGATCGGGATCATGCTGGCGCGGCCGGCCTCGAGCTTCATCGTCTCGCTGTCGTCCTGGCATGTCGTCTATCTCTTTTCCGGCAGCGTGATGGTGGTGCTGGCCATCGTGCTGTTCGCAGCGCTGCCGCGCCGGACCCCGAAGGCAAAGGTGAGCTATCTGGCGCTGCTGGCGTCGATGGGTCATCTCTTCATCACCACCCCTGCGCTGCGGAGGCGCGCGTTCTACCAGGCGTTCCTGTTCGCCGCGTTCAGCCTGTTCTGGACCACGATTCCGCTGCTGCTGGCCGGCCCGGCTTTCCACATGTCGCAGCGCGGCATCGCCTGGTTCGCGCTGGCCGGCGTCGCCGGCGCGGTCGCCGCCCCGATCGCGGGCCGTGTCGCGGATCGCGGCGGGAGCCATGCCGCGACGGCTGTAGCGATGCTGATCTCGGCGCTGGCCTTCATCCTGACGGAGATCGGTCATGCCGGCTCGACCATCTCGCTGGTGCTGCTGGTGATCGCCGCGATCCTGCTGGATTTCGGTGTGCAGGGAAATGTCGTGCTCGGCTATCGCGCGCTTTTCATGCTCGGCGCCGAAACTCGCAGCCGCCTCAACGGCCTCTACATGGCGACCTTCTTCCTGGCCGGCGCCGCCGGCTCGGGCGTCGGGGTCTGGGCGTTCGAACGCGGCGGATGGGCCCTGACGTCCTGGATCGGCTTTGCCCTGCCGGTGGCCGGGTTGATCTATTTTTCGACCGAGCGACGCGCCGATTGAGGAAAGGCCGGGGCATTTCCCTGCCTCACCGGATCCCCTCTTCGGCGATGGTCTCCTCCGTCACCTTGATGGTCTGCCGGTCCTGTTCGGTGAGCCGGGTCTTCTTCCAGCCGCCTTGCGCGAACCAACAGAGCGATATCATGGCGACGGCGACATTGGTCACCGGGAACGACCAGTAGATCCCGGATTCCTGCAGCACGGTGTGCTTGGAGAGGACATAGGCCAGCGGAAACTGGATCATCCATTGCGCGACCAGTGCTATCACCATGGTGGTCAGCATGTTGCCGGAGGCCCGGAACACCGCGACGATGCACAGCTGCACGCCGATGCCGCCCCAGGCCAGGCTCATGATGCGGATGAAGCGCGCGCCCTCGGCGATTACCTGCGGATCATCGGGCACGAAGAACGCGACAAAGAACGGCGCGAACGCAAACGCCACCACTCCTGCCAGGGTGAGAATCGCAAAGCCGGAAAGCGTGCCGAGGACGCCGATCCGCGCCGCCCGCAGGATGTTTCCGGCGCCGATGTTCTGCCCGACCAGCGTCGAGACCGCCATCGAAAGGCCCATCGCCGGAATGGTCACGACCAGCAGGATGTTGGAGCCGACGCCGTAGGCGGCCAGCGTCAGGGTGCCGAAACTCGACACCAGGAACGACATGATCATCATGCCAAGCCCGCGCGTCGACAATTCCACCGAGCCCGGCAGTCCCAGCAGGAACGCGCGCTTGAGGTAAAATAGGTCGGGGCGGAACCCGCGCCACGACAGCCGGATGCCGTGCCGGCCGCGCAGGAAGACAACCATGCCGGCCAAAGCCGCCAGCGCCTGGGTGATCAGGGTGGCGAGCGCCGCGCCCATCACCCCCTGCGGCGGCAACGCTCGCCAACCGAAGATGAAAAGCGGATCGAGCAGAAAATTCAGGGCGACGGTCCCGAGCGTGATCAGCAACGGCACGCGGGTCTGGCCGACGCCGCGCATCAACGCCTGGAACATGGCGTACAGGAAAACGAAGATGATCCCGACGCAGGAGACGCGCATGAAGCCGAGCGCGCCCTGGTAGACATCGGGCGCCACGCCCAGCAAGGTCAGCAACGACGGCGAAAGCAGATATCCGGCGGCGCCGAGCACGACGGAGGTGGCCGCTACCATCATCATGGTCTGCGCCGCGACATGGTCGACCATGTCCTGGCGGCCCGCGCCCATATATTGCGCCGAGAGGGTCGCGCCGGCAATCGCCAGACCGGATCCCAGAGCGATCACCAGGAAGACAAGGGGAAAGCTGACCGAGACCGCCGCGACCGCCGCCGCACCCAGCCGGCCGACCCAGAAGGCGTCGGTCAACTGGTATCCGGTCTGCAACAGGTTTCCCAGAATGATGGGAATGGCGAGCCGGATTAATGCCGTCGCGATTTTCCCCTCGAGAAACAGCTTCTGGCGGTCGTGCGGCATCGCGGTCCATGCATTCCCGTTGCGGCCGGAGGACGTCGATTGCGGCGGCCGGAACCGCTCCGCGCCAGTTCCTCAACCTCGATTGAGGCCGCCGCGTGTCCGTGCGGAGCACGCATCGAGATGCTGAAAAGACCTTCGAATCGCCGGACCTAGAGTTCGCGGCTGGCGACTTCGGCTTGCAGCGCGAAGCATGCACGCAGCTTCGAGGCCGACATTGGACGGGCCAGCATGAAGCCCTGCAACAGGTCGCAGCCGAGCTCCTGCAGCAAATCATCGTGCTCGGCCGTCTCGATGCCTTCCGCCACCACGCGCAGGCCGCAGGCCTGGGCGAGCCGGATCATTCCGCCCAGCAGCTCACGGCGCTTATCGTGCTGCTCCAGGAAACTGCGGTCGATCTTGACGACATTGCAGGACAATTGCTGCAGGTAGCTCAGATTGGAATGGCCGGAGCCGAAATCGTCGATCCACAATTCGACGCCCAGCGCCTTCAGCCCGAGCAGGGTTTCGCGAACCTCGTCGGATTTTTCCAGCAGCAGGCCCTCGGTCAGTTCCAGCACCAGGCGGCGCGGCGGCAGGCCGGTATCGGCGAGGATTCGCGCCACCGTCGCCACCAGCGACGGCTGGCGCAAATTCAACGGCGAGAGATTGACGCTGACCTGGACCGATTCGGGCCAGGCCGCCGCTTCGGCGCAGGCCTGCGACAGCACCCATTCGGTCAGCGCACCGATCAATCCGCTGTCCTCGGCCGCGGGAATGAAATCGAGCGGCGATACCGCGCCGCGGACCGGATCGTTCCATCGCAACAGCGCTTCGCAGGCGATCGGATTCCGGCTGCCGGCGCCGTAGATCGGCTGATAGTTCAGATGCAGGTGACCGGCATGCATCGCCGCACGAAGATCGCCGGCAAGATTGGCGGCATCGCGCAACAGCTGCATCCCGGAGGATTGCTGCCTTCGCTGGCGTGTCGGCACGGCCGGCGGCGGCGAAGCTGCCGGAACCGCCAGATGATGGTCGAACAGCCGCGGAATCCCGAGGCCGGCGCTCTTGGCGGCGTACAGCGCCTTGTCGGCCAGCGACAGCATGGCTTCCGGCGCGTCGGCATGGTCAGGCGCGCAGGCGATGCCGATACTGACGCCGATACTGGCCTCGCCAAACCGGTCGAGCCGATAGCTGCCGGTCAGCGCCATTGTCATTCGCTGCGCGGTGCCGACGGCTTCGGCGGCCGAAACATCCCTCAGCAGAACGGCGAATTCGTCGCCGCCGAGCCGGGCGGCGGTGTCGCCCTTGCGAAGATTGACCAGAAGGCGCCGGCCGACTTCCTTGAGCAGGAGATCGCCGGCGGCATGGCCGAAACGGTCATTGACCTCCTTGAAACCGTCGAGGTCGAGGCAAAGCAGCGCGCAGGGATCATCGTCGCGCGCCGCGGCGAGCGCTTCGCTCAGCCGTTCGTGGAACAACAGCCGGTTGGGAAGTTCGGTCAGCACATCATGCTGGGCAAGGAACTTGATGCGGGATTCAGCGCGGCGCCGCTCGGTGATGTCTTCATAGGTGCAGACCCAGCCGCCATCCTCCAGCGGCTGGTGACGGATCGCGATCAGGCGATCGTCGCCGAGTTCCTGGAAAAACGTGCCGGGCTGACGCCGGTCGACATCCGCCTTGCGTTCCCGATAGACCTCCTCGACCGTGCGCCCCGGATAATTGCCGATGGCGCAGGAGTTGGCGAGCACATCGTAGAAGCGGGTGCCCATGCGCAAGCTCGGCATCGGCAGGTTGTAGATGCGACAAAACTGTTGGTTAACCAGTTGCAGACGGTCCTGGGCATCGTACAGACAGACGCCCTGCGGCATGTGCACGATGGCCTGTTCGAAACGCTGGCGAAACGTTCCGGGCGAGGCGAAGCGCCAGGACAGATCGTACCACACCACGGAACCGAGCCGGGACAGCTTGCGATGCGCCGCTTCCAGCCGCCTTTTGCATCTTTCAAGCAGATCGGGCATCTCGAGCGGGCCGGTGGGCGAAATACGCGGTGCCCGTATAGACCACGAAAGGCTTCTGATTTGCTTAAACCGACCGGCCAAAAGTGCGAAGCCGGCCAGGTTTGGCGATGTCAGGGGAACGCCGCCCCGCGCCGAAAGTTGAACTGCGCAAGGGCAGCGATCGAGAGGAGCGAAAAAGATGCGCCAATTGTCATGGGTATGTGGTCTGGTGCTGGCATCGGCCGCCTTTACTGCCCCAGCCGCCGCCCGGCACGTCCACCACCGGATCCACCACTACCCGCTTTCAGCCCGCTATCGCGCGCCGGCGCCGGAAGTCCTGACCAGCGTCGGAACCCCCGATTGCCATGTGCAGGGACGGCTGCTGCGCGCTGCCAATCATTGTCCGCCGCAAGCCGTGGCCGCCGCCCCCCGGTGAGCCCAGCGGCTTGCCGGCGCCGGTGAGGGCGCGCGGCCCTTCGCCGGCGGTCAGCGTTGTGGCGGTTCCCCCGTTGAATGCGCCAACACGGTGCGCTTGCCCCCGAACTCGCCGGGGCTCGCGGGTCTGTTTTGGCAGCGTGCCAGCGACAAGCGCGATATCCGGATAGTTTTTCATCCGTTGATCGCGTTCGATCCCCATCGCCGGCCGATTCCGGATTTGTGCGCTGCAACATTATTGTTGCGCCGCACACCATAGCCGCTTATATTGCTTGCAGCGGAGGTAGTGCACGCGGATGGGAATCGCGCTCACGCAATCGAATTGCGCGTTGCGCGCCCGGCGAAGGCAACCGAAGGACAGAATGATGAACACAGGAAACCGCATGGCTGCCGCGGCGCTCGGTGGAGCGCTGTGTCTTGCAACCAGCATGGGCCTCTCCGCCGCCGAATCCCGGTCGCCCACCCTCATGAAGCCGCTGATGGCGACAAGTCTCGACGTCGGATCGAAACTCGTCGTGGGCTATTTCCTCAATGCCGACGGCCAGTGCAAATTGACCTTGATGATCGCGGACGCCCCGCGTGACGACAACGTCGCGCCTTCCGGGCAGATCCTGCGTCTTCGACTGATGGTCGAGCCCGGCAGGGCGGCACTGGTGGACACTACGGACGGCAAGCTGCTTCAGTTCGCCTGCGAGCCCGACGCACAGGCCATGAACGCCACCCTGCTCGATCAGATCGCGGACGGTCGCGACAGCAAGTAATCCCTTCAGCGCGGCGTCCGATAGGGGCGCCGCGATGATCCCCGGTGCGTACCGTATGCGACATCCAATCCGCGCGGACTGATCCGGCAGGGGGGGCCGGCACCCTGACGGAGACAGGACCGGTCGCCGTCGTGCCTTCGACAATCCCGACTTGCTTGATGGAGCCGGAGAATACGGGCAAGCATGTGAGGCGGAGAGGGTAAAAGCCTACGGCCTCCGCCTGTATCATCCCCGAGAGGAGAGGGCGGAGAATGCCTGCGCAGGGCCGACAGCCCGTGTATGGGACCGGAGAATGGGAGGTCGACCTGGCGCATCGCGAGCTGCGAGCGCGGGGTCAGCCGGTTCCCCTCGGAGGCCGAGCCTTCGAAGTCATCGAAGCGCTGGTCGGGTCGGCTGGCGAGCTCATGACCAAGGACGAACTCATAGCGCGCATCTGGCCGGGCGCAACCGTCGAGGAGAATACCCTTCACGTTCACATATCGGCGCTGCGCAAGGCCCTGGGGCCGGACCGGGGGATGTTGAAGACGGTGTCGGGCCGGGGATACCGACTGCTTGGCGCGTGGTCGGTGCGGCCGCACACACGGTCGGAATCCAGGCACACCGAACCGGAGTCGGCCCGGCCTTTTCAAACCAACCTGCCCGAAGCTACCTCGGAATTGATCGGCCGCGATGCCGTCGGACACCACGTACGGGATCTGCTGTCCGCGTATCGCGTGGTCACCCTGACCGGGCCGGGCGGGATCGGAAAGACCAGACTTGCCCTGGAAGTGGCCCGCAGTGTGTTTGCAGACTTTCAGGGCGATTGTTGGCTTGTGGAACTGGCGTCGCTGTCCGATCCCGGTCTGGTACCGTCCGCCGTCGCTCGAATCCTGGGCTTGAGGCTGGGCGAGGAAGCCGGATCCAATGCCGTCGCCCAGCTCACGGGCAGCAAAAAGCTGCTTCTCGTTCTCGACAACTGCGAGCACGTCATCGAAGCTGCGGCTCAACTGGCCGAAACCATCGTGCGGTTGTGCCCGCACACATCCATTCTGGCAACCAGCCGGGAGGTCCTGCGCATTGAAGGCGAATATGTCTATCGCGTGCCGCCGCTGGATGCACCCGTCGAGGATCAAGCCGACCCCGATAGGGCCCTCGAGCACAGCGCCGTGCAGCTCTTCGTCTCCAGGGCTATGGCATCGCACGCCGATTTCCTCCCTCACCGGCAGAGCCTCGCGGCCATCTCGGCCATCTGTCGGCGGCTCGACGGCATCCCGCTCGCGATCGAATTCGCCGCGGCCCGTGCTGCCACGCTGGGGCTTAGCCATGTCGCGGCACGCCTGGACGACCGCTTCGGGTTGCTGACCAGCGGTCGTCGAACCGCGCTTCCGCGTCACCAGACCTTGCGGGCGACGCTTGATTGGAGCTACGAGCTCCTGACGCGTTACGAACAAGACGTCTTGCGTGGTCTGGCCGTCTTCCACGGCGGATTCACCCTGGAGGCGGCGGCCGCGGTCGCCGAGGCACCCGCGAATGCGGCGTCGGCTATCGAAGATATCGTTGCGAACCTGACGGCGAAATCGCTGGTACAATTGGACGGATCGGAGCCTGCCGGCCGCTGGCGAATGCTCGAGACGATACGCGCCTATGCGCTGGAAAAGCTGGACGAGGCCGACGAAGCCGTGCGCACCAGGCGACGCCATGCCGAATACTTTCGCGATCTGTTCGTACCGAGGGGTTCGTCCGCGCCGTTGCTGGGAAAAGCCGGCGGCATTGCCCGCTACGTCCGCGACATCGACAACGTGCGTGCGGCGCTCGACTGGTGCTTCTCGCCGGCCGGCGACCTGCCGATCGGGGTCGGGCTCACGGCCGCCTACGTGCCGGTTTGGTTAAATCTGTCGCTGGTCGCAGAGTGCCGGGAACGTGCCGAACGTGCGCTGGCCTGCCCCGCGATCGTGTCCACCTTGAGCGCGCCGCTGCGGATGCAGCTGTGTCTTGTCCTCGGGACTGCGCTGGTTCAGTCGCGGGGAGCCGAGGAGCAGACCGGCAAAATCCTCTCACAGGGACTCGAAATCGCAGCGAGCATCGACGATGTCGATGCCGAGCTGCGGGCGCTCTGGGCGATGTGGTGCTACCTGGACCACAAGGGCGAGCATGGGGCTGCGCGCGCGCTTGCGCAGCGGTTTTCGCAAGCTGCCAGCAGAAAAGGCGACGATGCGGATATGCTGGTCGGAGAAAGGCTGACCGGGTACACGGCGCACTACCTGGGCGACCAGGGTGAAGCGCGTCGCCGCCTCGAACGGGTGGTCGAGGCCTACGTTGCCCCGAACGACCAGCGACATATGATCTGGTTTCAACACGATCAGCATGTGATCGCCAGAACCATGCTGGCGCGGGTCCTTTGCCTTCAGGGCTTTCTGGATCAAGCCAGGCAGAACGCACAAACGAGCCTGAAGCGGGCACGGGCGGCGGACCAGACCCTGACCCTGCGTTATGTCCTGGGCTGGGGTATGTGCCCCGTCTCGCTTATCATCGGCGACCTCGATGCCGCTGCGGAGTCCGCGGCGATGCTCGTCGATCTTGCCGCGCGGTTCCGGCTGCCGTTCTGGCAAACGGTCGGGCGCGCGTTGCAAGGAACGCTCGCGATCCGGCGCGGCGACTTCGCGTCAGGCTCGGCTCTATTGGGCAGCGCACTTGACGCGCATGCCAGACGCGGCTGGATCGCTAGGTTTCCGGATTTCCTCGGCGCCCACGCCGAAGGGCTCGCCGGCCTGCAGCAGTTTGACCAGGCGCTCTCGGCAATAGGGCACGCGCTTGCGGGTGCCGAGCACGGCGAGGCACGATGGTACTTGGCTGAGTTGCTTCGTATCAAAGGCGAGATTCAGCTGCAAAGCGGAGGCGATCAGCCGGATGCCGAGGTGTGCTTTCGCAAGGCGATCGATGTGGCGCGATCCCAGGGCGCCCTGCTCTGGGAATTGCGCAGCGCGATGAGCCTGACGAGGCTCCGGCAGGATCGACCCGAGGAAGCGCGGCGGGTTCTGGCACCCGTCTACGGTCGGTTCACCGAGGGTTTCGATGCCGCCGATCCGTGCGCCGCGCGG
>Ga0302279_10000221_pt1 | contig 81957 bp, 76 predicted proteins | sample III_Bog_N3_3_FD_194541 | JGI IMG/M metagenome (GOLD analysis project Ga0302279, IMG submission 194541) | Peat permafrost microbial communities from Stordalen Mire near Abisko, Sweden - III_Bog_N3_3 | ecosystem: Environmental > Terrestrial > Soil > Wetlands > Peat | place: Sweden: Abisko...
CCGATTCCCGCCATTGTTCAAAGGGACGGCCGCTACGCTCTCATGGCTGACGGCGAGCCCTACCTCATGCTGGGCGTGCAGGCCAACAACTCCAGCGCTTGGCCTGCCTACCTTGACAAGGTGTGGCCGGCGGCCGAAACACTCCACGCCAACACCGTCGAGCTGCCCATCTATTGGGAGCAGCTTGAGGCTACCCAGGGCAAATTCGACTTCAGCGTGGTGGACCTGATCCTGAAACAGGCACGCGAGCATCATCAGCGCCTGGTCCTGCTCTGGTTCGGCACCTGGAAGAATGGCAGCTCCCACTACACGCCGGAGTGGGTCAAGCTGGACCAGACCAGGTACCCCTTTGTGCGCAACCAGGACGGGCAGACGGTGGACTCGCCCTCGCCATTTTCCCCTGCTCGCCTGGAGGCCGACAAAGCCGCTTTCCGCGCTTTGATGCGCCACCTCAAGCAGGCGGACGGCCAGCGCACGGTGCTCATGGTGCAGGTGGAGAACGAGGCAGGCGAGTGGGGCGGCGTTCGCGACTATGGACCGGAGGCCGAAAAGGCCTTTGCCGGGCAGGTGCCGGAAATGCTGGCCAAAGGGCTGGGCAAGCGGCCAGGCACCTGGCAGCAAGTCTTTGGAGAGGATGCCGGCGAGAGCTTCGAAGCCTGGTACACGGCGACCTATATCGAACAGGTTGCCGCCGCGGGCAAGGCCGAGTATCCGCTGCCGCTTTACGTGAATGCGGCGCTGCGCGATCCCTTTCATCCCGGCAAGGCGCCCGGCTATGAGTCCGGCGCGCCCACCGACAACAACATCGATTTGTGGAAGATCGCGGCTCCCTCCATCAGCGTGGTGGCCCCGGACATCTATATGCCCGAGTACGCAAACTACATGAAGGTCATGGAGTTGTACAAGCGCGAGGACAATCCGCTGCTGATTCCCGAAACCGGCAATACGGCCAACTACGCGCGCTATGTTTACGCCGCCATCGGCCAGGGAGCCCTGGGCTGGGCGCCCTTCGGCCTTGACCTGAGCCGTTATAGCAACCAGACCGAAGGGCCGCAAGCGATGGAGGCCGACGCCCTGAAGCCTTTAGCGCAGCAGTATGCCCTGCTGGCTCCCATAGCGCGCAGGCTGGCCAAGGGGAATCTTGAGGGCAAAGTGCGTGGCGCGTGCGAGGCCCCGGACAACCACACCCAGGCCCTGGCCTTCGCGCGCTGGCAGGCGGTCATCAGCTACGGAATGCCTTCCTTCGGCAATTGGATGCAGCCCAAAGGCAACACGCCTCCCGATGGGGGAGCGGTGATTGAGCAGCTTGGGCCGGATGAATTCTTGATCGCCGGCCACCATGTGCGCGTGGACTTCACCCCTACCTTCGCGCCGGGCAAAAAGAGGCTCTGGCTCAAGGTGGAAGAGGGAAGCTACGACGCCGCCGGCGCATGGAAGACCGTCCGCATCTGGAACGGCGACCAGACCGACTACGGCCTGAATTTGAAGTCCGATGAGAATTTGCTGCTGAAGGTGCGAATGACGACTTTTTAGGTGATGAGAGGCTAATTGTTACGTCAACCTGTCATCCTGAGCAAGCGCAGCGAATCGAAGGACCTGTGTTTTCATAAGTGTGCGAGCTCCCACCTTGGCCGCAGAAGCGACGATGCGGCCAAGGTGGGCACCCAAGATATTGGACAATCACTGCGAACCCTCTACAGCTCCAGCACGTTGTCTTCGATGGCCAAACGTACGTTGCCATCGGACTTGGCTAGGCGGCGCACAGCCTCCGGCTTGTCCACTCTGGCTTTGAGCATCACCAGGGCTACCGGCACGCTCCGGCCGGCGCTCTTGATGGTCTCCACGGCAACGGCGCGGTCAATCCCGCAGGCGCACATGAGAATGCGAATGCCGCGCTCCACCAGCTTGGAGTTCTGCATGTGCACGTTGACCATCAGGTTTTCGTACACATAGCCCAGACGGGTCATGGCGCCGGTGGTGATCATGTTCAGGATCATCTTCTGGGCGGAGCCGGCTTTCATGCGGGTGGAACCGGAGATGACCTCGGGGCCTACGTCGGCAATGATCGCAATGTCGGCAGCCGCGGCCAACGGTGCGCCCTGGTTGCAGGTGACGGCGGCGGTGCGTGCTCCGCGGGCGCGGGCATAGGCCACTGCTGCCACAACGTAGGGCGTGCGGCCTGAGGCGGAAAGCCCCACAACCACATCCTTGCGCGTGGGGCGGCGGCGGGCGATGTCCCGCTGGCCCAGCTCTTCGGAGTCTTCATTCACCTCGACGGCCGAGGCCAGAGCCTTGGGGCCGCCGGCCATGATGTACTGTACCTGTCCGGGAGCGGTCGAGTAGGTGGGCGGACACTCCGAGGCGTCCAACGCTGCAATCCGTCCGCTGGAACCTGCGCCGACATAAATCAGCCGGCCGCCATCGCGCAAGCTGCGGGCCACCTGGTCAATGACCTGGGCAATCTCCGGAAGCGCCTTCTTCACCGCCGCCGCAACCTTTGCATCCTCATGGTTGATGATGCGCGCGATCTCGATTGCGGATTTTGTGTCAAAGCCTTGAGACGCCTCGTTTTGGCTCTCGGTTGTCAATTGTTGAAGCAGGGAGGCCTGGTCTCTCTTCGTATCCACTCGGGTGCCGGCTGTCTCCTGCGTCGTCGAACTGGTTAGCATCGCATATGCCCCCAATTACCCATTGTATCTGGAAAGACGGCAAGGTCCGAGAGAATTCTGCTGACCGGAACTGCCATGGAAAGCGCAAGTTGCAGGATTGTTACAAGGCCTGGCGCAGGGCATCGTGAAACCTCGGCCTCACCTCGCGAATCAAATAGCACTTCCGGTCTGGCCACGTGCGGTTGGTGAGCAGAGCGACGGCGACCCCGGCCTCCAGGTCAATCCACAGCGAGCAACCACTGTATCCCAGGTGCCCGATCGAGCCTGGTGAGAAGTAGTGGCCAGACGAGGAATGCTCCGAAGGCGTATCCCATCCCAGCGCCCTGGAACTGTCCTCCGGACCCTGCCGCCGGGCAAAGGAAGCGACCGTTGCCGGGTCGAAAAGGCGCGGCCTTCCGGCTGCGGATCCCGCTTCCATCACCTCAATGGCAAAACGCAACAGATCCGGCACATTGCAGAAGAGCCCGGCGTGTCCGGCGGCGCCGTTCAGCACCCAGGCATTCTCATCCTGCACTTCGCCCTGGATGCGGCGCTGGCGGAAGCTGAGGTCCTCTTCCGTAGGCGGAATCGCCAGGCGGGCAGCGGGCGGCGGACAAAAACCCGTAGCCGCCATCCCCAGCGGCGCAAAGACCTCTCGCTTCACCCAACTGGCCAATGGCTCGCCGGTCAGCACTTCCAGCGCCTTGCCCAGCAGGATGAAGCCCGGATCGGAGTACTCGGCGCGCGCGCCAGGCGCGGCTTCCAGAGGCAGCTCCAGGCAGGCCCGCATCAGCGCCGCCGGCGAGGTCGCCGTGCGGAAGAACTGGACGTAGCCGGGCAGCCCCGAGCTGTGGGCCAGCAGGTGGCGCAGTTTGACGTGGCGAGCGGGGTCTCCCGCAGTGCGGCCCACCACAAAGCCGGGCAGCAGGTCGCCCAAGGGCATCTCCACATCGAGCCGTCCGCGCTGGTAGAGCAGCATGGCCGCCGCTGTGGTGCAAACCACCTTGGTGAGGCTGGCTACGTCGTAGACGGTCTCAGCAGTGACGGCAGGCGCTCCCTGATCGTAGGTAAAATGGCCCAATGCGCCCTGGAGCGCGATTTCGCCCCGGGCGGCCACGCCAAAAGCGCAGCCGGGAAAGGCGCGGGCGGCGATGGCGTCAGCCAGCACCCGGTAAACGGGCGCAAACCGGCCAGGCGGGTCGCCGGCGCCGTGCGAACTGCTTTCAGCTTGCATTCCTGTCTTGCATCCTAACGCCGATTGCGCACGGGCCGCAGGCGCAATCTCATTTTTGGTAGGTTGCCGGGCAGCGCAGGCGCTATCCTTGGGGGCGGGTCGCCCGTCTACCACAATGAGGGAGTCCGCGGAGGATGGCATGAGCCCCATGCACGGGTCGTTGACAGCAGCAATCATGCTGGGACTGGCGGCTGCGCTCTGCTGCCCGGTGATTGCCCAGGATGCGCCTGCCGTTCAGACTTCTGCTTCGGACGCTCCTCAGCCCGCCGCGTCGAAAAAGGTCTACACAGTCCCCGCCGGCACCAGGGTTCTGTTGCAACTGCGCAGCGCCATCAACACCGCCAGCGCCAAGCCCGGCGATGGCATCTATCTCGCCTCCACCTTTCCCGTTGTGGTGGGGAACCGGGTCATGATTCCGGCCGGAGTTTACGTGCAGGGCGTCGTGGATCGGGTTGCCCGCGCCGGGCGCGTGAGGGGCAAGGCACAGCTCGACATGCATTTCACCGCCATCATCTTTCCCAACGGCACGGTGGTGCAGATTCCCGGCCTGGTGAACAGCCTACCCGGCGCCAAAAAGCAGACGGTCAAGGACGACGGCGAGGGAACCATCGAGCAGGCCGGGGACAAGGGGCGGAACGCCGGCGAAGTGGCCAAGATTGCCATTCCCACCGGAGGAACTGTTGGTTCCATCGGCGGGTTGGGGGCAGGGCATCCGGTTGCCGGCGGGATTGCCGGAATCGGCGCCGGTCTTGCAGCCGCCGGGCTTACGTCGCTCTTTACCCGCGGGGCCGATGTGAACATCGAGAGCGGGACCCAGGTGGAGATGATCCTGCAGCGGCCGCTCCTGCTGGAAGAGGAAAACCTCAACGGCTCGGGGTCGGCGGGAACCGCGCCAGCGCTGGTTCCTGCGGCCAATCAGCCCAGACCAATGAGCAAGCCCCGCATCCTCTGCCCACTCGGAGGGCTCGGTTGCGAGTAATCTAAAAGAGAGATGCCTACGGTTCCCCAAGACACCCCACCCAATGAATCGGCCGCCCCTCAGGCGGACACCCTTCAACCGGCAATTAACCCTGCACCCGTGCCCACCAGCAAGGCGGGAGGCATTGGGCTGTGGCTGCGCGACCTGCTGGTTTCCGCGGCGGCCTCGGTGCTGATCATCACCTTCCTTTACCAGCCCGTCCGCGTGGAAGGCACCAGCATGTTGCCGCGGCTGGAAGACCGCGACCGCCTGTTCATCAACAAGTTCGTCTACCGCGTCGAGGCCATCGAGCGCGGCGACGTGGTGGTCTTCCATTATCCGCGCGACCCGGAAAAGAGCTACATCAAGCGGGTGATCGCGCTGCCTGGCGACCGGCTGCGCATTGACCACGGCCGCGTCTGGCTCAACGGTCAGCCGCAGACCGAGCCTTATGTCCCGGAAAAGTACCAGGACACCCGCTCCATGGCGGAGATCGTGGTTCCCGAGGATACCTATTTCATGATGGGCGACCACCGCTCCATTTCCTCCGACAGCCGCGACTTTGGCCCGGTGGAGCGCGACCTCATCTATGGCAAGGCCGTCTTCGTCTACTGGCCCTCGCGGGATGCCGGCGTGGTGCACTAATCCGGTTGAAGAGAAGCCGGAAATTCACCGCCAAAACCTGTTAGAATCACTAGAATCTACTGCGCGGAGAGACGATGCAGGCAATTCTTGCGCTCGAAGACGGGCGCTTATTCCGTGGCCACGGCTATGGCGCCCCTGGCGAATGTCAGGGCGAAGTTGTTTTCAATACTTCCCTTACCGGTTACCAGGAAATCGCCACCGATCCCTCCTATGCCGGGCAAATCGTAGTTCTCACCAACCCCCAGATCGGCAATTACGGCACAAATCAGGCGGATAATGAGTCGGCCAAGCCCTATATCGAGGGCCTGATCGTCCGTGAATTCTCGCCCATCAGCTCCAATTGGCGTTCCGAGCAGGTGACCGACGAGTACATGGAGCGCTACCAGGTTCCGGTCCTGTCGGAGATCGACACCCGCGCCCTGGTGCGGCATTTGCGCACTCACGGCGTCATGCGCGGCGTCATTTCGACCGATGTCGCCAATCCCGAGGCGCTGGTCCAGAAGGCCAGAAATATCCGCAAGATGGACGGCACGGATCTGGCAAGGGTGGTTTCGACCAAGTCGATCTATACCTTTGATTCGAAGGACAGCCGCAATCAGGCGGGCGACCCCTACCTGGACCCAGGCTTCCTCAAGAACGAAGAAGAGGGGAAGCTCCTTCATGTAGTGGCTTATGATTTCGGCATCAAACTGAACATTCTGCGCATGTTGGCCCGCGAGGGCTGCCGCGTCACGGTGGTTCCGGCCGAAACCAGGGCCGAGGACGTGCTGGAGCTGAAGCCCGACGGCGTCTTCCTCTCCAACGGCCCCGGCGATCCCGAGCCGGTGGACTACGCAGTGCGCGCCATCAAGCAGTTCCTGGGCCGCGTGCCGGTCTTCGGCATCTGCCTCGGCCATCAGCTCACCGGACTGGCCCTGGGCGGGCGCACCTACAAGTTGAAATTCGGCCACCACGGAGGCAACCACCCGGTGAAGAACAACTCCACCGGCAAGGTGGAGATTACGGCCCACAACCACAACTTCGCCGTCGATCCTGACTCGATCAACGTGAACGAGGTTGAGTTGACCCACGTGGACCTGAACGACAACACGCTCGAGGGCCTGCGCCACAAAACGCTGCCCCTGTTCAGCGTCCAGTACCACCCCGAAGCCGCCCCCGGCCCGCACGACTCCAACTACCTCTTCCGCGACTTCCGCACGATGATGGAGGAGTGGAAATCATGAGCGGACTCGCAGCCAGAAGGGAAGAGCCGCAGCCCGGAGGGATCGTTATTCCGGAGTTGGACCTCTCTTCCTTTCTGCCGGAGCCGCTCCAGTCTGAGCCGCTTGAACAGACCGAGATCCCCCGGCTGGCCCGTGACTCCGCCGCAATGAGGCTGTTGGAGGAGTCGCTTTTGCGCATTCCCACCAGCCACTATCTGGTGCATGGAGATGCGCGGGAGATGCGTGCTCTCGCTGATGAGAGTGCGCACCTGATTTTGACCTCGCCTCCGTACTGGACGCTGAAGAAATATGACGATGCGGATGGGCAACTTGGCCATGTGCGCGAGTACGACGAATTCCTTGCGGAATTGAGCCGGGTGTGGCAGCGTTGTTTCGATTTGCTGGTCCCTGGCGGACGGCTGATCTGCGTCGTCGGCGACGTGTGTCTTTCGAGAAAACAGAATGACGGCCGACATACGGTTGTGCCTCTCCACGCCTCGATCCACGAGCTTTGCCGCAAAATTGGATTTGATAATCTTGCGCCGATTATCTGGCACAAAATTGCCAATGCCGTTTATGAGGTCTCAGGTGGGGGCGGCTTTCTGGGCAAGCCGTATGAACCCAACTCGGTCATCAAGAACGATGTGGAGTACATCTTGATGTTCCGTAAGCCGGGCGGCTATCGCAAGCCCTCCGCCGCGATGCGGTTACTCTCGGTCATTAGCGCGGAGAATTACCAGAGTTGGTTTCAGCAGATTTGGACCGGACTCACCGGCGCCTCGACAAAGAGCCATCCGGCGCCATATCCGGTCGAACTGGCCGAACGGCTGATCCGAATGTTCAGTTTTGCCGGAGATGTTGTGCTCGATCCGTTTTCCGGTTCGGGAACCAACGCCATTGCGGCTGCTCGTACCGGGCGGCACAGCATTGGCTACGAGATCAGCAACAAGTATCACAAGATGTCTGTGGCTCGTTTCTATCGTGAAACTGGCGGGCTGTTCTGGCGGCCGGAAGTGGCGGAGGTGGAGGAGCCATGAGCTTGCAGCCCATTTGGGAAAAGCGCCTCCGCATCGCAGTAAAGCGCTTTTGGTCGACGCGCGGGAATCAAACCATGCGCCAAGGGGCCAAGTCTGGAGCGCGGGACGCAGGAAACCGCACTGCGGTCACCGGTGGCAAGCAATTGGATGGTTTTGTCGAACTGGTCCGGGACTTCCTTGTCGATTGCGGAATCGAAAAGGCCGCCGTTTTCTGCAATCAGGCCATCGAACTTCCGGGCTGGTTTCGAGCGGAAAAGAAATGGGATTTGCTGGTTGTAGTCAAAGGACAGTTGATCGCCGCGATGGAGTTCAAGTCGCAGGTTGGCTCCTTCGGCAATAACTTCAATAATCGCTCCGAAGAGTCTTTGGGGAGCGCGACCGATATTTGGACGGCATACAGGGAAGGCGCATTTGCCCTCTCGCAACGTCCGTGGCTGGGCTATGTGATGGTGCTTGAGGACGTTGCTCGATCACAAAACCCTGTTGGCGTGAAGGAACCTCACTTTCCGGTGTTTCCCGAGTTTCGCGAGGCATCCTATGCCAAGCGATATGAGATTTTGATGACCAAGCTGGTAAGAGAACGGCTCTATGACTGTGCGGCTCTTCTGCTATCAAACCAGGTATCCGCGGAAGATGGAAGCTATCGCCAACCATCAACTGAACTCAGTTTCGAAAGCCTTCTAACCTCGCTCAGAGCGCGAGCCATGGCAATTACAGGAGCTTCTAGCTAGACTATGCCACGCAGAAATGACATTCAGAAGATCTTGGTGATCGGCTCCGGGCCGATCGTGATCGGTCAATCGGCCGAGTTCGACTACTCCGGAACGCAGGCCTGCAAGGCTCTCAAGCAGGAGGGCTATGAGGTGGTGCTGGTGAACTCCAACCCCGCCACCATCATGACCGACCCGGATCTGGCCGACCGCACCTACATCGAGCCGCTCACCCGCGAGTACGTCGAGGAGATCATCCGCATCGAGGCGGATATGCTCGCCGCCGTTCCCGGCTCCGGCAAGTTTGCACTGCTGCCTACTGTGGGCGGGCAGACGGCGCTCAACCTGGCTGTCGATCTGGCCGACGCCGGCATCCTGGACCGCTACGATGTGGAGCTGATCGGCGCGAAACTCGAGGCCATCAAGAAGGCCGAGGACCGCCTGCTCTTTAAAGACGCCATGCTCCGCATCGGCCTGGACGTTTCCAAGTCGGCCCTGGTGAACAACCTGCGCGACGGCATGGACTTTGCCGGCAAGTTGGGCTTCCCGGTGCTTATCCGGCCCAGCTTCACGCTGGGCGGCTCCGGCGGCGGCATCGCCTACAACCGCGAAGAGCTGATGGAGATTCTGGCCCGCGGACTGGACCTTTCTCCCGTGCACGAGTGCCTGATTGAAGAGAGCGTGCTCGGGTGGAAGGAATACGAGCTCGAGGTGATGCGCGACCTGGCAGACAACGTCATCATCATCTGCTCCATTGAGAACTTCGACCCCATGGGCGTGCACACCGGCGACTCCATCACCGTTGCCCCGGCGCAAACGCTCACCGACCGCGAGTACCAGAAGATGCGCGACGCGGCCATTGCCGTGATGCGCGAGATCGGCGTCGAGACCGGCGGCTCCAATGTGCAGTTTGCCGTGAATCCCGTCGATGGCCGCATGACGGTGATCGAGATGAACCCGCGCGTCTCGCGCTCCTCGGCGCTGGCCTCCAAGGCCACCGGCTTCCCCATCGCCAAGATCGCCGCCAAACTGGCCGTGGGCTACACGCTGGACGAGATTCCCAACGACATTACGCGCAAGACGCCGGCCTGCTTTGAGCCCACCATCGACTACGTGGTGGTCAAGATTCCCAAGTGGCAGTTTGAGAAGTTCCCCGGCTCCGACGACACGCTGGGCCCGCAGATGAAGTCGGTCGGCGAAGTGATGGCCATGGGCCGCACCTTCAAGGAAGCGCTGATGAAGGCCTGGCGCGCTCTTGAGACCGGCAAGAAGACCGGCGCCGAGGTCCTGGAGCCGCGCCGCTTGACGCAGATGCTGGTAACCCCCAAGCCGGAGCGGCTGGGCTACATTCGCTACGCCTTTGAACGCGGCATGAGCGTTCGGGAAGTTGCCCGGCTCACCGGCATGGACCCCTGGTTCCTGCACCAGATTCGCGAAATCACCCTGGCCCAGGCTGCGATTGCCGAAACCACGCCGGAAGCGATTTCCACCGACGAACTTCTCCGCCTCAAGCGGCTCGGCCTCAGCGACGAGCGCATTGCTACCGAGTGGAAGCTGGAAGGCCACGCCGGCACCCAGCAGGTGAGGGAACTGCGCGAAAGCAAGGGCATCAAGCCGGTCTTCAAGCTGGTGGATACCTGCGCCGCCGAGTTTGAGTCCATGACGCCCTACCTCTACTCGACCTACGACGAAGAGGACGAGGCGCCGCCGACCTCCAAGCACAAGATCATCATTCTCGGCTCCGGCCCCAACCGCATTGGCCAGGGCATCGAATTTGACTACTGCTGCTGCCATGCTGCATTTGCGCTCAAGGAAGACGGCTACGAGACCATCATGGTCAACTGCAATCCCGAGACCGTCTCCACCGACTACGACACCAGCGACCGGCTCTACTTTGAGCCGCTCACGCTGGAAGACGTGCTGGCGGTTTACAACCACGAGGCCCAGTCCGGCGCACCGATCGGCATGATCGTGCAGTTCGGCGGGCAGACGCCGCTCAACCTGGCCAAGCGATTGCTCGCCGCCGGCGTGCCCATCATCGGCACTTCGCCGGAGTCCATCGACCTGGCCGAGGATCGCAAGCGCTTCGGCAAGCTGCTCGACGACCTGCATATACCGCAGCCCGCGGGCGGTACCGCCACCAGTGTGCAAGAGGCGCTGGCGGTGGGTGAGCGCATCGGCTATCCGGTGCTGGTGCGGCCCAGCTATGTGCTCGGCGGCCGGGCCATGGTCATCGCCTATGACGCCGAAGCGGTTGCCCAATACATGCGCGAGGCGGTCGAGTACTCCCAGGAGCGGCCGGTGCTGGTCGATCACTTCCTGGAGAACGCCATCGAGGTCGACGTCGACGCGCTGTGCGACTCGGAGGACGTGCTCATCGCCGGCATTATGCAGCACATTGAGGAGGCCGGCATCCACTCCGGCGACTCCTCCTGCGTGCTGCCTGCCGTCAGCATTCGTGAAGAAACCCTTGACGTGCTGCGCACCTATACGCGCAAGCTCGCCTTGGCCCTCAAAGTGGTTGGTCTGGTTAACCTGCAATTCGCTATCCAGCGCGACGCTCAGGGTCAGGACCACGTCTACGTGATCGAAGTGAACCCGCGCGCCTCGCGAACCGTGCCCTATGTCTCCAAGGCCACCGGCATTCCGCTGGCCAAGATGGCGGCCCGGCTGATGACTGGCCGCAAACTTCGCGAGTTGCTGCCGCAGCAGCTTGCTACCGGCAAGGATCTGGAAACCGGCACGCACTACTATGTGAAGTCGCCGGTCTTTCCCTGGGCCAAGTTCGCCGGTGTGGACACGGTCCTCAGCCCGGAGATGAAGTCCACCGGCGAGGTAATGGGCGTGGCCGCCAGCTTTGGTGAGGCCTTTGCCAAGGCGCAGCTCTCGGCCGGCCAGCTTCTGCCCGCCAAGGGAACCGTCTTCTTCAGCGTCAACGATCACGATAAGCCGGTCGCCATCGGTCTGGCCCGCCGCTACGTGCATCTGGGCTTCAACATCGTCGCCACCGAAGGCACCGCCAACGTGCTGGAGAAAGCCGGCCTCAGCGTCGAGCGGGTCTTCAAAGTCAAGGAAGGCCGCCCCAACGTGGTGGACCTCATCAAGGGCGACCGCATTCAGTTGGTCATCAACACCCCGCGCGGCCAGGACACCTTCTTTGACGAGAAGGCTATCCGCCGGGCCGCGGTCATGGCGCGGATTCCCACCATCACCACCATCGCCGCCGCGCAGGCCGCAGTAGAGGGCATTGCCGCCATGCAGAAACCGCACATCACGGTCTACGCCTTGCAGCATTTGCACGCAAACTTCGTTCCAGAGACGGCTGGTGTGAAGGGTCTCTGATGACGATCGAGGAAGAAGAGATGATCGCTTCCTTGGAGAGAGGGCCGGTAGCCCTCTCCGAGGCTCTGCACGGTGTGAGCGTCGAGTTGGCCCTGCGCTCTCCAAGCCCCGGCAAGTGGTCCATCCTGGAGTGCGTGGAGCATCTGGCGCTCTCCGAGGCCTATCTCTTTTCCGGCATCCAGGCTGCCCAGGTGGCCGCTTCGCCGCTGATCGATGCGGAACGCGAAGCCCGCTTCAAGGCGCGCGGTGTGGACCGCAGCAGACGGGCCGAGTCTCCGCAAATGGTGCGGCCGCGGGGTAGTTTCCCCACTCTGGCCGATGCGCTGCAAGCCCTCCAGAAGGATCGGCAACGGACCGTCCAGTTTGTCAAAGACCACGCTGGCGAGGACTTGCGCAGCCGTGTGACCTCGATCCCGCCCTTTGGAACCCTCAATTGCCATGATGTCCTGTTGCTGATGGCTGCTCATATGGTTCGCCACGCCATACAGATCGAGGAGATCAAAGCCGCCCTGGCTTGATGGCGCACGGTTCTGCCCCTGATCAAATTTGAAAATGAAGCCCCCTCTGCCATTGCAGGCAGGCAGGGCCGGATTTTGTTCGCCATCATGCGCATATTTTGCGAATCTTAAGTTACAGCTGTGTTAAATTCAAAAGACGGCAACAAATTGAAGTAGCTTCCACACCCGCTTCCAAGGCAGGTGCAAAGCTGTTTCGCAACGGAAACGAACGTGCAACCCCGGCGGATATCACACCCTGGGATTGAAAGTCACGGATGACACCGGCAAAACGAGGTAACCTCATGATCCCAAAGCGTTTGTGGTCAAGTGGCGTGGTGAGCAGCTCCAGGATGTAGACCTCCAGGTTGAATCCCTTCTCGCTCCTCACGCCGGGTAACAGAACCCGAGTGGCTGAGATCGAGAATGGGCTGGCCCCGCGCCCCGTGCGCCTCCGGGCTCTTCCATCGTGTATTCATGCCTCTTTGGCAACGTCTCAAGACACACCGAACCGCGCATTGCGGTGCGGACTGTTGCGCCATTCCATCAGAATGCGCCTGCTGCACTTCGGTGCCTGGGCGAGTCGTGGCTTGTGAGGAAGCCTCTGTGCTCGCTGGCCGCCTTTGGCCGGCAAGGAGGAGCCATGTTCACTGCAAAGCAGAGTGTCTATCGCCCCCTGGAATGCCTGTGGAGGATTTCAGGCAGGGGACTGGAATGCGTTTGGATCGAGCGGCCTGCGCCATCAAAGGCCCATGAGAGCCGCCCCGACAGCACCATCGACGCACATCGCAAGGTCGCGTAAGCCGGCGAGGTTTCAACTCCCCCGGTGGGTCTAGTCGTCGCTCGGTTCGGGGCGCTTCTTCAGTCCCAGCCGGGCCCCGATTGCGTACCCGATCAGGGCGGCGGCGGGCCAGGTGCAGATGAATGGCCCGTCGTTGTCGATAAGTCCGCTCGGTTTCGGCAGGCTGAAAAACGTACGCGTCAACTTCTCCGTGGCGTCACATTGAAAGCACTCGTTGGGGCCGGTCGGCATGTCCAGTATCCACAGGCTGATGATCAGTAGCCAGATGAGGCCGATCAACCACACTAGCGGCGCCATTTCGTCCTGCTTGAAGCGGATGATGAGGTTGCCCACTCCCAGCGGGACCAAAAAGGAGAGGAGCAGGATCAGAAACTGCGAAACCTCAGGCGGGTTCAACGCATAGCCCACCAGCATGAGCGCAAACCACGTTCCAAGCGCCAGCACGATATGCAGGGAAAACGAGATCGCCTGCTGGGTGAACTGGGAACTTGTGCTTTCGTCGCTGTGCAGCAATGAATCCATGCGCCCGGCTCCTGAAGATTCGACTCTTTTATCCAAGTCTATTGTCTATTCAACGCAAGCCGAGCGCAACCTTATAAGTATTCGGTATTTCAACGGAGCGGGGAAGAGAACAGGCCAAGCCCAACGCTGAGGTTTTAGAATAATGCCATGCTGATCGAGGGCGTCTTTGCCGCTGTTCCCACGCCGTTTTACTCCGACGAGCGCGTCTATTTCCGCAAACTTGAGGCCAACATGGCCCATTACTCGCGCAGCCTGCTGGCGGGTATGGTGGTTCTGGGATCCACGGGCGAGGCCGTCATGCTGAATGAAGCAGAATCCCTCAACGTTTTGCGTGTGGCCGCCGAAGCCACGGCGCCGGACAAGGTACTCATTGCCGGGGTTTCGCGAGAAAGCGTCAAGCTGACGGTCGAGATGGCCGAGGCGGCGGCGCGCTTCCAATACGATGCAGTTCTGGTCCGCACCCCCGCCTATTACTGCGAGATGTCCCCGACGGCCGTCCTGCATTACTTTCGCACGGTGGCCGACCGTTCGCCGCTGCCGGTGCTGCTCTACAACATCCCCAAGTTCGTCCCCTACCAGATGCCCGTCGAGCTGATAGCGGAGTTGGCCCAGCACCCCAACATCATTGGCATCAAGGACTCGGCCGGCGACGTCGAGCGCATTCGGGCGATTGTCGGGGCCACAAAGGCTGCACCCCGGCGAACCGCGACCGTGACACCCGTTTTTGAAGCGGTGACGGCGCGCATGCTGGCGCCCAGGGCGGAGTCAGCCAGTACATTTGTTTCGGCAGGCGATTTGGCAAGCGGCGTGGCCCTGGCGGGCGCTGCTCCGGCCGCTGCCATCAAGACCAGAACCAAGGAAGTGGGTTTCCAGGTTCTGGCGGGCTCGGCGTCCACCATGTTGCAGTCGCTTCAGGCGGGAGCCTCTGGAGTCATTCTGGCCTTTGCTTCCTGCGCCCCCCAGGCCTGCCAGGAAGTCTATCTCGCCTGGAAAGACCACGACCCGAAGCTTGCGGAAGAGAAGCAGCAGCGGCTCGCCCGGCCGAGCGAGCGCATCGTTGGCGAACTGGGCATCTGCGGCCTGAAATGCGCCTGCGACTTCAACGGCTACTTTGGAGGCCGCGCGCGCTCTCCGCTGCCGGGGATTTCGGCAAACCAGAAGGCGGAGATCGAAGGCTTGTTGTCCAACATCCGTAATTAGCCCGCCTATTGGCGTCCCGCTCCTGGCAAAAACACCGTCACCACCGCCCCAATCTGCCGTGGTGACGGTCACAGCCCGCGGCTTTCGTCCCTTCTACAATCTAAATAATTTGTCGAATCGTGTTTCGTTTCAAGGTGTGTCCTGGCAGCAGGCTGGCCAGGGGCAGGGATTCGAGCGCCCTTCGGAAGCGGCCGTTTGCCTTGGTTGCTTCTGACGGCGAACGACAGCCCCTTTGCTGGCGCTGCGGGTTAACGCCCTCCCCGAGAATTCATCCGATGAAACGCCGGCGCCTTGGTGCGCCATGGAACTTGATGAAACGCTTGTCTTAACCCAACCGAACAAAGGAGCGCAACTCCCGATGCATACACATGAAATTGAACAGATGTGCGTAGTTGCCAAAGGACCGAATCACGGCCCGGCGCCTATTCCACAAGAAGGCCGTTGGACCAAGGTCAAGGAAGTAACCGACGTCTCGGGTCTCACCCACGGAGTGGGTTGGTGTGCTCCCCAACAGGGAGCCTGCAAACTGACGTTGAACGTCAAGAACGGCATCATCGAGGAAGCGCTGATTGAGACAATCGGCTGCTCCGGCATGACGCACTCGGCCGCCATGGCCGCTGAGATCCTCCCCGGCAAGACCATTCTTGAAGCCTTGAATACCGATCTGGTTTGCGACGCCATCAATGTGGCCATGCGCGAACTGTTCTTGCAGATCGTCTACGGCCGCACCCAGACGGCGTTTTCTGAGGATGGGCTTCCCATCGGCGCCGGCCTTGAAGATCTGGGCAAGGGCCTGACCAGCGTGACCGGCACCATGTACGGCACCAGCGAAAAGGGCGCGCGTTATCTCCAATTGGCTGAAGGCTATGTCACCGAACTCGCTCTCGACGAGGACAACGAAATCATCGGTTACAAGTTCGTTCGCCTGGGAGTCATGATGGACTCGATTGCCAAGGGAGTAGATGCACAGACCGCGCTGACCAAGGCAACCGGCAGCTATGGCCGCTTTGCTGACGCCGTCAAAACCATCAACCCTCGCAAGGAATAAGGAGAAGATCATGGCTTTGTTTGAAGGATACGAAAGACGGATTGCGCAGATCACTCCCTTCCTTGCTGCTGCCGGAATTGAGTCGCTTGAGCAAGCTGAGAAGATCTGCCTCGAAAAGAACGTCGATGTGCGCAAGATCGTGAAGTCCATCCAGAATATCTCTTTTGAGAATGCTGGCTGGGCCTATCTGATTGGCGCGGCTGTCGCCATCACCAAGAAGCAGAGCGTGGCCGCTGAAATCGCCGAAACGCTCGGCACCGGCCTGCAGGCCTTCTGCATCCCGGGCTCCGTTGCCGACGACCGCAAGGTTGGCATCGGCCATGGCAACCTGGCTGCGATGCTGCTGCGCGAAGAGACCGATTGCTTTGCCTTTTGCGCGGGACACGAATCGTTTGCCGCCGCTGAAGGCGCCATCGGCCTCGCCCGCTCCGCGAACAAGGCACGCAAGGCTCCCTTGCGCGTCATTCTCAACGGCCTGGGCAAGGACGCGGCCATGATCATCTCGCGCGTCAACGGATTCACCTATGTTCAGACCGAGTTCGACTACAAGACCGGCAAGCTGAACGTCGTCAAGGAAAAGGCATATTCCAAGGGCGAGCGCGCCGCGGTTCGCTGTTATGGCGCCGACGATGTGCGCGAAGGCGTTGCCATCATGCACCTCGAGCAGGTCGATGTGGCCATTACCGGCAACTCCACCAACCCGACCCGCTTCCAGCACCCGGTGATGGGCGTCTACAAGAAGGAGCGGCTGCTTGAAGGCAAGAAGTTCTTCTCTGTTGCTTCCGGCGGAGGCACGGGCAGAACGCTTCACCCCGATAACATGGGAGCGGGTCCTGCTTCCTATGGCATGACCGACACCATGGGCCGCATGCACTCGGATGCCCAGTTTGCCGGGTCGTCCTCCGTGCCCGCGCACGTGGAAATGATGGGCCTGATCGGCATGGGCAACAACCCCATGGTCGGCGCATCGGTCGCGGTCGCGGTCGCGGTCGAACAGGCCATGAAGCAGTAGCTCGAATCCACCGGCCCTTTGCTCAGCGCATAGCTTCGTGGGTGCCCCATCCTTGCCGCGTCTTTGTACTAGCGGCAAGGGTGGGCTGGTATGCTCTCACGTGCCGAAGCATCAGCTCATTGACGAGTTGCGGTGGAAATAAGCGCGGCGCCTGAAGCCGCACAAAAGCTCCGTGCCCCCTCCTTTTTCTTTTTTTCTGGCGAAAGGGTGGGAAAACACAAACCTTCACCGGTCTCGCTCATCAGAAGAGAACGCAGCGAGTCAATAGCTTGCCCCGCGCAGCCGAATGACCTGCGGCTTCTTCTGTTTACGCGCAGCTTTCCTTCTGCAATTGCGCCAGCAATAACTTACACGCCGTCATCGCCATTTTCCACGGTGATGACCACCTTCCCTTGCGCATGTCCTTCTTCAACATAGCGGACGGCTTCAGCCAGGCCGCTGAACGGGTAACGTCGATCAATGACAGGGACAATCTTTCCCGCTGCAAGGAGATCTCTCAGCAGGGCCATGTCCTCCTTGCTCAGCTTGGCTATAAAGCCACGCAATTTCCTGCTTCCGGTCACTGACAGCATCAGCGACAGTAATGGCTCAAGCAGCATGGCCGGGACGGTTGCCTTCCCGCCGGACTTGACGCAAATTCCGTCCCGGCTCAGCGCGCGCCGGTAAGCGAAAACCGAATGAAAGGCGTTGGCCGCCAGAATCAGGTCGTAACGCCGCCCGCTGCGCGTGAAATCCTCTTGCGTGTAATCGATCACGTGGTCCGCGCCCAGCGACCGCGCCCTCTCCACATTCCTCGTGCTGCACACGGCGGTGACTTCCGTCCCGAACCATTTCGCAATCTGGATCGCAAACGTACCCACTCCGCCGGAGGCGCCATCGATGAGCACCCTTTGGCCCGGCTGGATTTGTCCCTTGTCGCGGAGCCCCTGAAGTGCGGTGATTGCCGCGATAGGTACGGCCGCCGCTTCTTCAAAAGAAATATTTGCCGGCTTCAGCACCAACCGATCTTCAGTGACGCAGACATACTCGGCAAAGGCCCCACGGCAGGCGCCGAACACCGCATCGCCGGGCTGGAACTGAGTGATCTTCCTGCCCACCGCTTCCACTTGGCCGGCCACATCCACGCCCAGCCGCGTCTCCTTGGGGCGGCGCAGACCCAGCATCAGGCGGATGAACAGCGGCTCGCCTCTCATGAAGTGCCAGTCCAGCGGGTTCACGGACGCCGCGCAAACCCGGATCAAGACCTCATTATCCGCGGGGACGGGTGTTGCCACTTGCTTGAGTTGCAACACCTCCGGCGGCCCATAGTGCGTGTACACGTACGCTTTCATGAGCGGGAGTCTCCTGACGCCACGATACGCTTGGAACTGCGCTGAAGTTCCCCTGGCGAAGAACAATACTGCCAATGCTCGGGCCGTATGATTTAGAAGGGAACTGCCTTGCGCGCGCTTCCCCAGGCTCGCTATCGTGATGAAGAACTTCGCGCAATTCCAGGAAAGAGAATGATGGACGTTCTGAAAAGGCTCTTCGAGCAGCACTACCAAGTTCCGGCTGAAGATGTGCTGCCGCTTCAAGGCCAACTCGGCGGCTCTGGCCGCGCCATTGTGCGGCTCACCGGCGGAGGATTCAGCGCCATCGGCATTCTCTATCCCGTGCGGGAAGAGAACCTGGCTTTCCTCGAATTCTCGAGGCATTTCCGCCGTCATGGGTTGCCCGTCCCGGAGATCTATGCGCAGGACTTGAGCCAGGGCGCCTACCTGGAAGAAGACCTGGGCGACACCACGCTCTTTGAGTTCCTGGGCAGAAATCGCACCGGTGACTCCATTGCGCCGCCGGCGATTGAAGCCTATCGCAAGACCGTGGCTGCCTTGCCGCGCTTTCAGGTCGGGGCTGGCCGCGATTTGAATTACAAGGTTTGCTACCCACGTTCCAGCTTCGATCGCCAGTCCATTGCCTGGGACCTGAACTATTTCAAGTACTACTTTCTGCGCCTGGCCGGCATCCCCTTCAATGAACAGGCGCTGGAGCAAGACTTCACCCGCCTGACCAAGTTTCTGCTGACTGCCGAGCACGATTATTTTCTCTATCGCGATTTCCAGTCCCGCAATGTCATGCTGCGCGACGGGCGGCCCTACTTTCTGGACTACCAGGGCGGCCGCAAGGGCGCGCTGCAATACGACATCGCGTCTCTCCTTTACGATGGCAAGGCCGATCTGCCGCCGGAGTTGCGCCAGCAGTTGCTCGACCACTATCTCGACTGCCTTGGCGGCTTCATCAAGGTGGATCGCGCAGCCTTTCTGGAGCACTATTACGCGTACGTTTACGTGCGCATTCTCCAGGCCCTGGGCGCCTATGGCTTCCGTGGCTTCTACGAGCGCAAGGCCCACTTTCTGCAGAGCGTCCCCTACGCCCTCAAGAACCTGCGCTGGCTGGCCGAGAATGTCAGGCTGCCCATCGCGCTGCCGGCGCTGATGGAAGCCCTCCAGGGCATGGCGGTCTCTGAAAAACTGCTCGCTCTGGCCTCTTCAGCCGACGGTTTGAAGGTGCGGATCTTCAGCTTCTCCTTTCACCGCCAAATGCCCGCCGATGAGACAGGGAACGGCGGCGGATTTGTCTTTGACGCCCGCAGCCTGCCAAATCCGGGAAGGGAAGCACGCTTCCGCTCGATGAACGGCAAGGATGCGCAGGTGATCGACTATCTCAGCCAGCAGGAGAGCGTACACCAGTATCTTGCCAGCGTTCTCTCGCTTGTAGATGCCAGCGTGAGCGCCTATCAGCGCCGGGGATTTAAAAACCTGATGGTCTCGTTCGGCTGCACCGGCGGCCAGCACCGCTCCGTATACTTGGCCGAACAGTTGGCCAGGCATTTGCGCGACACCAGCGGAGTAGACGTGGTTGTGCGGCATATCGAGCAGGAGAAGCTGGGCCGATGAAGGCAATGATTCTGGCTGCCGGCCTGGGGACGCGCCTGCGGCCGCTCACCGACGACCGCCCCAAGGCGCTGGTCACCGTGGCTGGCCGCACGCTGTTGCAGATCGCGCTTTGCCGCTTGCGCTCCTTTGGCGTAACCGAGGTGATTGTCAACACGCATCACTACGCGGAGATGATCGTCGAGTACCTGAAGGCCAACGGCAACTTCGGCATGAGAATCGAGGTTTCCCGCGAAGACGTTCTGCTGGATACCGGCGGCGGCTTGAAGAAGGCCGCACCCTTCTTTCTTGACGCCGACAACAACCTTGACGAGCCGTTCATCCTGCACAACGCCGATGTCCTCAGCTCAATCGATCTCGGCCGCATGATGCGGTTTCACACGGAACACGCCGCTCTGGCCACCCTGGCCGTACAGGAGCGCGAGACCTCGCGCTACCTGCTCTTCGACCGGCAGGGCCTGCTCTGCGGCCGCCGGGCAGGGCGCGAAGGGAATCCTGAGCTGGTGCGTTCCGCGCCCGATGTGCAGGCGCTGGCTTTCTCCGGCATCCACATTATCTCTCCCCGGCTGTTCGCGAGGTTGGAAGAGGAAGGCGCCTTTTCCATCATTACCGCCTATTTGCGTCTCGCCGCCCAGGGAGGGCAGGTCGTCGCTTTTCGCGCCGACGATTGCTATTGGCGCGATCTTGGCCGACCCGAGAGCATCCTCCAGGCCGCCCAGGATTTGCAAAGCGGAGAATACACCGAAGTTTGATCCGGCCGCGGGCCTGGCTTCCGCGCCAGTTCGCGAGACGCAGGCTCTACCTTATCGCGCCTGAGACTGGCCCACCGGCTGGCAGGTCCAGGGTATACACCCTCTGTGTTGCCGTCAGCACCAGCAGGTGTCTCTTTTCCGGAACAAACCGCGCCGCCAAGGGGTAGTGGTCCAGGGTGACGTGTTCCACTTCCTTGCCTGAGGCAACGTCGTAGATGCTCACGTCCTGGGGCTGGTTGGTGGCGGCAATCAGGCCCAGCCCGGCGTCGCCGGCAAGGGCGCGGCCGAAAAACGCCAGTAGCCGCTTTCCGTCAGAGAGGCGATAAACCACCGTATTGTCATGGTCACCCTGGACGGCCAGCAGGTCGCCATAGAGAGCGGCGCCGCGATCGTCCCCGCGCTCGGAGCGCGTCTCTGGAGCCACCACCAGCCTCTGAGGAACCCCGGTGCGGCGTGACACCACCTCGATCACCAGCCCGCGCTCATCGAACTCCTTGTGCTCATCGCTGGTGCGCACGGTCAGCTTTCTATAGCGGTTCAGCTCATCGCCGCCGGTTAAGCTGCGCCGGTCCATGAGCAGCAGAAGCTGGTCGCCGTAGGTGTCTAGCAGCATCGGCGGGTTGTTGGCGAAGCGCCTTGACCACAGTGGCGCTCCGCTGGCTGCGTCGACGGCGTCGATCTCCACATTGAAGTAGAGTTCCTGATCCGGCTCCAGCGGCTTGTAGCGCACCAGGACGCTCCGATACTGAATGTTCTCGGTTGCGATGCTGAGGGTAGGCGCCATCTTGCCGGTCCGCCGGTCAATCCACGGGTCCAGGGCCGGCTTGAGTTCGCGATTGGCGACATGTGCCTGCAATTTGTCCTGCCCATCGAACTGCGCATTGCGAAAAAGGACCCGTCAAAGAGACCTGTTTGCCGGTGCTCAGCTCCCAGACCGCGCCGCGGGCGCGATCGGAAATGGCCAGGAAGCGGCCGTCGGCCGAGAAAGCTCCGGCCTCAAGGGAGGGAAGGGGGGTAGCGGGCAGGGTGATCGTCTCCAGCCTCCCGCCCAGCGGCCCGGTCGAGACTCCTCCGCGCTCGGCCTCTTCGGCCAGAATGTTCCCCGAGAGGTGGACCGGTTCCAGCTTGAACGAGGGGCCGGCTGTCCCGGTGGCCGAATCGAAGAGCGCTGCCGCCGCGTCGGCGGTTGGGCCGGTCAGCAGGCGCGATCCGCGGGTTACGCTGGCCATCCAGGTGCGGCCCATGGTGAAGGTGTTGAGGGAGAAGCCGCTGGGGAAGCTGCTGTAACACATCTTGAATGTGTCCCGCGGCCCGCCTTCCTTGAAGCCCCAGTCGCACTCGAATGCCAGGTTGTCGGAGTCGACAAAGGCCATGCGGCTCTCATACAGGTGCGCCAGGGAGTTTCCCGGGGCCACCGTCTTGCTTTCCTTCAGGTCGAAGCCCAACGCGGCCGTCCCCGACGCGGCCAGAAAGTAACGGCCATCCTGGCTCCAGGCTACCGACGCCTGGCGCGGCTCGTCGATAGCGCGCCGAGCCACGCTGGGGGCCTGGGGGCCGAAGTTGGGAAGGTAGAAGTTCGTGTTCTCGTACAACATCTTGCCGGTGCGGAGGTCGCTGAGCTTCAGCCAGCCATAGCTCCGGTTGGATCCTCTAAGCGTGAACCGGGTATCGCCGTAATTGCGGCTGAAACAAGCAAACGTCCTTCCGTCCGGAGAGAGGCTGGCCTGCAGGCAATCGGCGTAGTCGGCAAAGTCCAGCACACTGGCGCGCTTTCTCGTGGCCACATTCCAGTCCTCGAAGCACAGTCCGCTGTAATAGAACGCCACGTCCGCCGAGTCGGGAGTAAATCGCGCCATCTGGGCTCCGGGAGCATCGATGGAAAAGAGCAGCTTGAGCGGCGTGCGGCTGAGCACGTGAATCTGCAACTCATCCTGCGCCAGCAAGAGCTTGGCGTCGGGGCTGAGACGTACGTTCTCAAGTGCCGGGCTCATGGGCGGGTCAAGCTTGATGGCCCTGAGGCCAGGGGTCGGAGCCACCAACGGGTTGACCGTCTGACGGATCAGGAAATCCTGGAAGGCCTTGAACCCCGGGCGCTCCTGGGGTTGGCCGCTGCGGCAGTCCGGGGGAAGCGACCGGATCATCTTCGCCGCCAGGCGTATGCGCAGGCTGACGGCCCTCGTCATGTCGAGGGCGTCCGTAAGGACGTTGCCGGCAAAGCCCTCGTTGAGGCTAGCGCGGTCGAGAATAGCCGCAAAGGCCTGCGGATCGTAACCGGCCTTGACCATGGCGTAGAACCCCACCCGGTCGCCCAGCAGTTAGTCGCTCCGTTCTTCATCGATGCTGAGCCGCGGGTTCCACTTGGTCACCAGCACATCTTTGGGGATATTCAGCATCCGCTGGAATTTGTCGTTGAGATCCGCCTGGTCGCCAATCGATTTCACCCCCATCAGCTTGTCGAACGCCCGCGTGTACACGGTGGCCGCGTGGTGGGTGTCGACGCGGCCGATCTCCTGGGCAAGGGCTCCGGCCAGTTCGTCCTCATTGTGCGCATCCAGGATGAGCTTGCGGCTCACATAGACATGGCCGCCGGCCAGAGAGAAGGAGCGAACCTCAGGGGACTCGAAGATGCGAAACGAATAGTGCACCGGCGTGGGCGGAAGTTGCGCCAGCAGTTTCTCGCCCAGTTCGGTCAAATACCGGCTCTTCGACTCGGGCAGCAGGAGATAGTGCGGCTCGAACCTCTCCGCCTGGGCTTCACCCAGCCACTGCTCCTGCTGGGCGGTGAAGATGTTGGCCCGGTGAATTGTCAGAGTCGGCTCAGGTAACGTGCACCCGGTAGACTGCTGAGCGCCTGCGGGCGTGAGGGAGCCCGCCAAAAGGAGGAAGAACGCAATTGCAGAAATTCGCTGCATCATCGCACCACCTCGACAATAGCATCTGTGCAAGCGAGCGGGGTTGGATGGCATTGGCCCGGAAGGGAAGGTCTTGCCCTTCAAAGGTCACTGGATTGACGACCTACGGATTCCTTGGGCAGTTCCAGAGGCGGGTTCTTTGTGGCCGGGCGTGACTATACAGAATATCCGTTATCGGACATTGCGTCTATGTTCAAGATCTGGCGCCCGCCGTCCATCCTGCCTCATCTCCCCTGAAATTGGGCCGAGCGCTTCTCCAGGAACGCGCGGATGCCTTCCTGGTAATCCTCGCTGTCGTAGACCTGGCGCCGCATGGCCTGCACCCTCTCAAACGTCTCGGGACCAAGATTGTGCGGAATCGAGAGCAGCCTCAGCTCTTCTTTGAGAAGTCCCATGACAAGCGGCGAATTATTGGAAATCTGCTCGGCGATCCCCATCGTCAGAGCTTCCAGTTGTTCCCTTGGAACGGCATGGCTGACAATTCCCCGATCCAGCAGGCGCTTCACCGGCAAAGGCTGGGCGGTAAACAGCATCTCCTTGCACAGCAGCATGCCCGCCGTGCTCAGGAAATTCTGAACTCCGGAAATGTTGTAAGGCATTCCAATCTTGGCAGGAGTGACCGCGAAGGTGCAGTCCTCGGCCGCAACAATCAGGTCGCAACTCATCACCAGTTCACAGGCGCCGCCCCATACGCTGCCCTCGATCATGGCAACCACCGGCGCAGGGAAAAGCTCGATTGTCCGGACGACCCGCCGCAATGGGTCGTTGTAGGTCATGGGGTCGCGCCCGTTGGTCGGCAGTTCCCGAACATCGTGGCCGGAGGAAAAGACCTTGGCTCCCGGCGCCGCTCTCAAAATGACAACTCGAACCTCGTGCTCCCGCATTGCCTCAAGAGCAGCACAAAGATCGTTGATCAGTTTGGTGCTGAGGGCGTTGCGCTTGCGGGGATTGTTGAGCGTGATGACGCCGATGTTGTCGGAGATCTTCGCATCTACCTTTGCTGCCAATTCCGTGTCCATGCTTCGTTCCCTTCATTGCCGCGCGTCAACGGGTGGGTTTTGCGAGGATGGTATCGAACTACCAGGGACTCTTGGCAAGCGAGGATTCACTCGGGTTGCGACTCTCCTGCGGTGCCGTTCCCACCTAGGGGACCTGGTCCGCAATAGGCCTACATCTTGTAGCGGCCGAGATCGTCGTCATTCAGGCCTTCGAGCCAGCCGCGCAATTGCTCCGCGGTGGGGCCTTCAGGTGGCCCGGTGGTGTTGAGCTTGGCAGCTTGCATCACCTCTTCGGAGACGTAGATCGGGCAGTCGGCGCGCAAAGCCAAGGCGATTGCGTCGGACGGTCTGGCGTCGACCGTAACCAGCTCGTCCCCTTGCCGCAGCCACAGGAGCGCGCGAAACGTATCGTCTTTAAGTTCTGTAACCACAACGCGTTCCAGCCGGGCATTCAAGTGCTCGATCAGATTCCTGGTCAGGTCATGGGTCATGGGCCGGGGCGCGGTTACCTTCTCGATCTCAATCGCGATGGCGTTGGCTTCAAAGATCCCCACCCAGATCGGCATCACGGTTTCTGAAGCGACGTCCTTCAGCACTACGATAGGCATGTTGGTGGCAGGGTCCATCATCAGCCCGCGTATCCGCACCTCGATATCCATGACTTCCCTTTCTCGTGCCCGCCCTAGCTTTCGACGGCTTCGCCCACCAGACTGTTGGGGTGGGAGCCGGTGATCTTCACCTGCATAAAGTTGCCGGGCGCCGGCGCTATCGGCTGCAGACAGGTGAAGTTGACCGGCTTGTTCTGGCTGCTGCGTCCGGAGATTTGGCCGCGTGCCGGGTGCTGCCCCTCAACCATCACTTCCATTGTCTGCCCTAAATGCCTGGCATAATTCACTCTTTGAATCTCGCGCTGACGGTCAAGCAGCACTTTAAGCCGAACCGCCTTTTCCGCTTCGGGGATGGAATCGATCATGGTCAAAGCCGGGGTGTTGGGCCGCGGCGAATACTTGAAACCGAAGACGCAATCGTACTCAACCTGGGCCAAAAGGTCCATGGTCTGGAGGAAGTCGTCCTGGGTCTCTCCGGGGAACCCTACAATGATGTCGGTGGAGAGCGCAATCTGCCGCCGCGCCGCCTTGATCCAGGCGATCCGTTCCAGGTACCAATCGGCGGTGTACTCCCGCGCCATCATCTTCAGCACCCGCGAGGAACCCGACTGCACCGGCAGGTGAATGTGGTCGCAGAGCGTGGGCACGGCGTCGATGGCTTCCACAATGTCACGGGTAAAGTCGCGCGGGTGGCTGGTGGTGAAGCGCACGCGGCGGATACCGGCTACCTGGCCCACGGCGGCCAGCAACTCCGCAAAGCTCCGCTTCCCTTCCGGATCGCGGTAGCTGTTCACGTTCTGGCCCAGCAACTGGATCTCGGTAAAGCCCTGGTCGGCAATGCGCCGCGCCTCGTCCAGCACCGACGAGAAACCACGGCTGCGCTCCTTGCCGCGCGTGTAAGGCACCACGCAATAGGCGCAGAACTTGTCGCAGCCCTCAACGATGGTGATGTAGGCGCGGCAGGGATTCTCGCGAGCCGTGAACTCGGTCTCGAATGTCTCCTCGGTCTGGCGGTCGTCCAGGCCGGTGATGCGGGTTTCGCCCGCCTCCAGGCGGGCCAGCATCTCCGGCAGCTTGCGGTAGGAGGCCGATCCCGAAACCAGCGACACATACGGCGCCCGCTCGAAGATCTTCTCGCCTTCCTGTTGGGCCACGCAGCCCAGCACGCCAAAGCGCTTGCCGTCTCGGTGCTGCCTCTTGTATTCGTCGAGGCGGTGGAAGACTTTCTGCTCTGCCTTGTCGCGGATGGAACAGGTGTTGTAGAGGATCAGGCCGGCGTCTTCTTCCGACTCCACCTGGCGGTAGCCCTGGTGCCGGAGTGTGCCAATGACCTTTTCCGAGTCGTGGGCATTCATCTGGCAGCCGAAGGTCTCTAGGTAGAAGGTTTTTTCGGTTGCCATAGCAATTCCAAGTATACCGTGAGGGGTGGATTGGTTTCCCGGTTGCCGGATTGGGCGTCGTCTTCAGCGCAGCCCGGTATGCAGGTAGGCCAGCAGACCCGCCATCTGCTCCTGGGTAAAGCGGCCCGTGAAGGCCGGCATCATGCCCTTGCCCCCCAGCACCACCCTCTGCACTTCGGCATCGGTCGCAGCAGCGCCGCTGGGCAGTGTCTTTCGTTCAAAAACCGTGCGCAGGTCGGGCGGAACCTTCTTGAGCGCCAAGTCGTTGTCCTGGTGGCAATGGGCGCAGCGGACGGTGTAGAGATGCTTCCCATCCGCCTGCTGGGGCGTCGGCGAGGGCGCGGAGTGGCAGCCGGCCACAGCCAACGCCATCCCCGCACCCATACCCCGGAGCGCGGCAGAAACCCTACACATTCTGCTTCTGCGCGAACTGCCCGCTCACATAGTCCCAATTGACCACCTGAAAGAACGCCTTCACATAATCGGCACGCCTGTTCTGGTACTTCAGGTAGTAGGCATGCTCCCACACATCCACGGTGAGCACCGGTTTGTGTCCCAGGGTGACAGGGCTGTCCTGGTTGGCGGTCGTCTCAATCGCCAAGGTGCCGTCCGGCAATTTCACCAGCCAGGCCCAGCCGCTGCCGAAGACGCTCAAAGCCGCCGCAGCCAGTTTGTCCTGGAAGCCGGAAAGCGAGCCAAACCGGAGGTCGATGGCCTTGGCCAGTTCGCCTGCAGGGGCCGCGCCGCCCTTGCCCAGGGTCGGCCACCAGAAGGAATGGTTCAAGTGGCCGCCGCCCTGGTTGCGCACGGCGGTGCGAGCCGATTCCGGCCAGGAGCTGAGATTGGCAACCAACTCCTCTACAGTCTTCCCGGCCAATTCCGGATGCGCCGCCACGGCGGCATTCAGGTTGTTCACGTAAGCCTGGTGGTGCTTGTCGTGGTGCAGGTGCATGGTCGCCGCATCGAAGCTCGGCTCCAGCGCGCCATAGGCGTAGGGCAGCGGCGGCAGGGTGAAAGGCCCAGTGGGGGGTGCGGCCGGCGCTGCGGCTGCCATCTGGCCACCCGGAAATCCCTCGGCGCGCAGGGTTTCGGTCAACAGCAGCGCGCTGGCCACGCCGCCAAGACGCTTCAGTGCAGTTCGCCTGTCCATTTTCAACAACCTCCATTCCGTTCGATGCCCGAAGGAGGAAAAAGTCTGCGTCGAAGTGACAAGGAATATCCCGGTGCCATGGATTGTGCCGGAAGAGCACGGCAGCGACCCAACGGAGGATGTTGTAGGGTAAAAACTGATGACGGAATCAGACGAGAAGCTCACTCCGCTGGCGCACGCCGCCCAGAACCGCTGCTTTGGCTGCGGCGAGGCCAACCCCGCCGGACTGCACCTGGAGTTCCTGCTGGCCCCCGACGGCTCCATTGTGTGCCAGGGAAGCATTCCCGGCGCATTCGACGGCCATCCGGGCTACCTGCACGGCGGCATTACCGCCACCCTGTTGGACGAGACCATGAGCAAGGCGGTCCGCGCCTCGGGACGGACCGCCATGACCCGCCAGATCGAAGTCGATTACCTGCGCCCCGTGCCCAGCGGCGCACCCCTCCGCATGGAGGGCAGCGTAGTCCGCAGCGAAGGCCGCAAACACTGGACCGAAGCGCGCATCCTGAACGCCGGCGGAAAGGAACTGGCGCAAGCGAAGGGCCTGTTCGTCGAAGTTCGCGTCAAGTGAGAGGCGGCCCGAAGACCGCCCCGCCTGGGCTTTAGTGGATCATGTTGATGGTCTCCTGGGTGACCGTGTCGAAGGTGGTGACCGCCTTGGAGTTGGCCTCGAAGGCCCGCTGCGCGATGATCAGGTCGGAGAACTCGGCGGAGATGTTTACGTTCGAGGCCTCCAGCGAGCTGCCCTCGATGGTGCCCCGCCCACCCGTTCCGGCCACACCCACCGAAGCGCTCCCCGATGCGCTGGTGGCCTGATAGTCCGACGATCCCATGGCAACCAGCCCCTGTTCATTGCGCACCGTGGCGATCGCCAGTTGCCCCACATTCTGGGTCTGCCCATTCGAGTAGGTCGCCGCGACCGTGCCGTCCGAGGCAATCGTGAAGCCGGTATTCTGGCCGCTTGTGTACCCGTTCTGGCTGGTCGCCGTGGTCGCGTCGGTTGAAGCGGTCTGGCTGATGTTGGAGGTGCCGCTGGCGCCAAACAGGCTCCAGTTCAAATTCAACGGCGCCGCCCCATCGGAGAGCCCGCCAAAGGTGATTCCGCTCACGTCCGTGGCCGGACTGACCAGTTTGCCGCTGGAATCGAAGGTCATCGCCCCGGTTGCGTTGGCCGAAGCTACCGGGTCCTGAATCACGCTGCCGGAAGTCGAGACCTTGGCGCCGGAGATGGTCAGCACGCCCGCCGCCGTGGAAGAAACCGCCACCCCCCCGGCGCCCACCGTGATGCCGGCGTTGCCCAGAGCCGTCTTCAGATCGGTGACATAATCCGCCAACGTCTCCGGTGTTCCCGTGAACGTGGGCAGCGAGGTGGTTGCCGTCCCGCCCGCCGTGGCCGGCGCGGTAATCGTCAGGTCCGTTCCCGAGTTCACCGTGGCCAGCGTGCCGCCGCTCGATCCGAAGTTGTAATTCACGGTGGTTACGCCGGCCGCGTTGGTGGAATTCGCCTGCAAAGTGTCGGGGATCGAGATGCTGTAGCTCCAGGCGTTGGTTCCCGTCTTGGTATAGGTCACCGTGGCCTCGTAGCTGTTCCCCAGCGAATCGTAGACCTTGGTCTCATCGGAGGCGGAGGTGGTGGTTCCCACCGGGTCCGCGGAATTCAGATTGGTGGTCAGGCTGAAACTGGTCGTGGCCGACGGCTTCATCACCTGCCCGCTGGGGATGACGATGTCGGTCAACCCGCCACTGGTGTCGACCACCCCGTCCTTCGCCCCATATCCCATCACCGCCAGTCCGTCGGAACTCTCCAGGGTTCCGTCCGAACTTGTCTGGAAGGTGCCGTTGCGGGTATACATCTGGCTGCCATTGTTGTCCAGCACAAAGAACCCCGAGCCGTTGATCGCTGCATCGGTGGAAACGCCGGTCGAAGAGATCGAGCCGCCGGTGAAGTCGGTGCAGTTGGAAGCCACCTTCACGCCCGATCCCACCTGAATTTCATCCCCCGAGCCGGAGGCGCCTATCTCCTGATAAAGCAGATCGCTGAAGGTCGTGGTCTGGGCTTTGAACCCGGTGGTGTTCATGTTGGAAAGGTTGTTGGCGATGGTGTTCAAGGCCGTTGAATCGGCTTCGAGTCCGGTGAGCGGAATGGAGAAGCTTGCCATGGTGGATCTCCTCGTTTGGTCGATGGATAGGTTGTTGGTGGCCTGACAGTTCTCAGGGCAAGAGGCCTCATCGCAGCCCGGACAGCCCGCCTGTCGGCGAACCGCTGTGCGGCCGTCCGCCCAGGGAACTCGCTACGCGCTGCGCCGCCGCCGTGGAAGAGGGAACGCTGAGGTTGCCGGGGGCTTGTTTGACTGCGGCGGCCTGAGCCGCGCTTAGCGCGCTTCCCTTGTGCGCAGCCCCGCGCGCCGTAGCAACCGAACTCGTCGAGCCTGCATCCGCCACCCCCGCGATGGCGCCGCTCGCCGGGCTGCAGCCCGCGCCCCCTGAACTCGTGGTCGAGCTGAGATTGGTCGACAGCGTCTGGTTGATGTCGATCAGTTGTTCCAGGCTGTTCACCGAGACCAGCTGGTTGATGTACTCGTTGGGGTCGGTGTCCGCGGTGGGGTCCTGATTTTGCATCTCGGTCACCAGAAGGGTGAGAAAGTCGTTGGCCGAGATGGTGGAGGAGTCGCTGCTGGAACTGCTGGAGCTGGCGGCGTCGCTCGCGGGCCCCGCCGCACTGGCCAGCGCCCCCGCTCCGGTCTGTCCCTGGCCAGCCGCCAGGGTGTGATTCCAAATTCCTGTCGTCGTTGCCATTTCCCCTCCCTGCTCTGTTTCTGCCCGTGTACTCTCCGTCCCTGCCTGTCTGCGCGGCAGCTCAGGCAATCACGGAAATGTGCGCGCCCCCCGAACTGTTGGCGATCTCTGGCGCCTCCGCCCTTGCGGCAGCCGCCCGGAAGACCGCTGGCGCTGGAACCGGGCTCGCAGACGGGGTGAATTGCTGCCCCGCGGCATTCTGCCCAGCACCCTGATTGAAGTTCTGATTCGTGCCCTGGTCCATGCTGTAAGCCCCCGTTCGCTCCCCGGACGCGGCCAGGGTCACCGCCGCCACCGGAGCGTGCTCGCTGGCCAGATAGGCGTTCAATCCCGCCAGATGGCCGGCCAGCGTCTGGGCCGCAGCCGCCGAACCCGGCACCAGGGCCGCGTGCACGCTGCCTCCGCTGGCTTCCGCCCGCACGCCGACCCAACCCAGCGCCGGGTCCTGAAATCCCGCTTCGGCCTGTTGCGCGCTGGCATGAATCCAGGTGGGCGTGCCCGCCGTTGTCCCCGCATCCAGTGCCGCAAAGGGCTCGCGCATTGCTGCAGCCGCGGATCGCGCGCCCGTTCCCGCCGGTTCACCCTGGGCGCTGCCCGCGGGGTCGCGCACCAGGCTGGACCCATCCGCAGCCGTCAGGACGGGCTGGCCGGTCACCGAGGAAGCTTTTTGCTGCACCCGGTCTGCCCTGGCCGCCTCATGTGCCGGGCGCGCCAGCGCCGGCTCTGCGCTCTGCAGGCTCGCCGCAGCAGGCTTGGCCGCCAGGTCGGGCGCCGTCGAGGGGCTGTTGGTTGGAATTCCGTCAGCATTGGCCAACGTTCCCGGCCCGTGCTGCGGGCTGTTGCCGGGCAGCATGGGCGCGGCCGTCACCCCCTGCGTTGGAGAAGACGATTGGCGCTGGCCCGCCGGGAGAACCGCAGCCGGAAGTTCGGACACGGCGCTCGCACGCCCCGGGACCTGGACGGTTTCGTCCCCGAGGTCTGTTTCCTTCCCGCCGGAAGCGGGTTGTGCGGTCTGCGGCGGCGTCCCCGGAGCCAGACGCAACGATCTGCTCTCCGTGCGATCACTGATCTTCCCGGCCGGCGGCTCTGTGAGCTGCGCTTGCGCGGCGCCAGGAAGTCCCTTCGCCTGCCCGTCCCCTGTTCCAACCTGACCGGCATCCTGGAGGCTTGAGCTCCCGGCCGGACCCGCGGAAACCGCAAGGCTGTCCTCGTTCGATTGCTTTGGAACGGCTTCCTCTGCAATGGTGCCGGGCTGCACACCAACGGGCGGGGCCGGCGACCCCATCGCTACCTGCTCCCCGCCACCGGAGCCCACCGGCGCAGGGTCGGCAAGAGCCTCAAAAGCAAGCGAATTGCCGCGTTCCAAAGCCAGCGCTCCCGATGCGCCCGAAGGCGAAACCCGCGGTACCGCGGCAACCGCTTCCGATCCGAAAGATGCCGGTTGGGCAGCGGCCGGCAGGACCGCCCCGGCAGCAGAAGCCGCTGCCTCCGTCGTCCCAGCGGAGGCGGTCTCAAGCTTGTGGCTCTTGGCGGAATGAGCCGACCGCTCACCCCTGACCGAATCTGCCGCAGCCGCACTTGCCCCCTTGGCTTCCGCCGGATCGGGGGATGGCTGTTCGCCCCGCGGCGCGCTCTTCAAAGGTTGGATTGCGCTTTGCGATCCGGCCTGAAGCGAGGCCCTCTCCGAGGCCGCCGCTCCGTTTCCCAGACTCTTTTCTTGTCTTGCCATTCGAGCCGCCCCGCCAGCGCGTCTCTCATTCGTCTCTGCCCCAGCTCCCGCCCCCTTTGTCGGCAGTCCCGACGCCCCCCCCAGGGCCGCTTCCGCCCCGGTTCCTTCTTCGCTCACGCTCTCTGGCCCCGCGCCCAGAGAAGCCAGAAGCGACTGCCAACCGGAGCGAAAGCTGGCGGCAGCCCCGGTCGCAGCAGGCGCACCCTGCGACGTGGCCGGCCTGCCAACCCCCACACTGCCAACCCCCATACTGCCCGTCCCGGCACTGCCCGCCTGCGCCGGCATCCTCGCCAGCCCCGGTGCGATCTCGATTCCTGCGGCAACGGTCATGCAAAGGGTAGGTGCAGACAGCGTGCCAAAGGACGCGGGAAAGGGTTAGAGGGTTGTCACAGTCAGGGAGGGTGGTTCCCAGAACGGGAGGCTTGCGCTTTACAGGGCAGTATTTCTCTCATGTTTTCTCCGCCCCGCGCTCCTGCTCCTGGGTGGCGGCGCGGGGAGCCTTGCCTTCGCCTTCGGCCCGGTAGAGTCGAGCGCGGTACCAGTCGTCAAGGGCCTGCTGACCGTGCCGGCCGGCTTCCACGGCGTCCCGCGCTTCGTTCTCCTCGATCAGGGTCTGGGCCTGACGGCGCTCCACCCGCTTGCCCAGAAATTCCTGGCGCAGGGCGACCACCGCCAGCTCCGTCTGGGCAATGCGCGGAGCCAAAACCGCGGCGCGGCGGCCGGCCGCCTGCGTCTCTTCCAGGCCCGCCACCCGGTCGGGCAACTCCCCGCTGCGGACGCTGGCTCCCACCAGCTTTCGCCCCCGCCGGTCCCGCTCGGTGCTGGCTGCCAGCGCGTGTTCCAGACGGTTCAGCTCGCCCAGCGCCGACTCCAGCGCCAGCCGGCTTTGTTCTTCCTCCAGATCGCGAATGCGCAGCAGGCGGCGCAGTGAACGGGAGACGGGCATCGCTCAGACCTCCGCGGCCAGCGCGGCCAGCCGATGCACGCTGTCGGCAAAATGCACCTGTTCCTGCGCCCCCTGGGTCAGGAAGGCGCGCAGCGCGCAGCGGGCGCGCAGAGCGCGGTCCAGGTCCTCATCCGCGCCCGGCTTGTAGGCCCCGATGCGCACCAGATCCTCCGAACGTGCATAGACGGCCATCAGCCGGCGCAGCAGCGCGGCCTGCTCGCGATGGGCCGGCTGGGTCACCGACGGCATCAGCCGGCTGATCGAGTCCAGCACTTCCACCGGCGGATACCAGCCCTCGGCCGCCAGCGCACGGGAGAGCACGATGTGGCCGTCCAGCAGCGAGCGGACTGCATCCACCAGCGGGTCCTGCTGATCGTCGCCCTCCATCAGCACCGTATAAAAAGCGGTGATCGAGCCCACCCGGAACTCCCCGGCGCGCTCCACCAGGCGCGCCAGGCGCGCAAACACCGAAGGCGTATAGCCCTTGGCGGTGGGCGGCTCCCCGGCGGCCAGGCCGATCTCCCGGGCAGCCATGGCGAAGCGCGTCAGCGAGTCCAGCACCAGCAGCACATGCTTGCCCTGGGCGGCAAAGAACTCGGCCACTGTGGTGGCCGCCAGAGCGGCTCGCATGCGCAGGAGAGGCGACTGGTCGGAGGTGGAAACCACCACCACCGAACGCGCCCGGCCTCGCTCGCCCAGCGCGTCTTCCAGGAATTCGCCCACCTCGCGCCCGCGTTCCCCCACCAGCCCCACCACCGTCACATCCGCTTGGGTGTTGCGCGTCATCATGCCGATCAGCGTGCTCTTGCCCACACCCGATCCGCCGAAGATGCCCACCCGCTGGCCCCGGCCCACGGTCAGCAGGGCGTCGAGCGCGCGGATGCCGGTGCCCAGCGGGGTGCGAATCGGCGCACGATCCAGCGGGGACCGAACGGCGCCCTCCAGCGGAAGAGCGAGAGCCGCCGCCGGCGGCCTGCCTGCATCGATCGGCGCCCCCAGCGCGTTCAGCACTCGGCCCATCAGCGCCGGCCCCACCTCGATCTCCGGACGCACACCCAGGGCCTCGACCGCATTGCCAAAGCGAATCCCCTCCGTGCTCTCCACCGGCATCGCCAGCACGTTGGAACCGCGAAAGCCTATCACCTCCGCCAGATGCGAGTGCCCGGACTGATCGAGAATCACGCAACACTCGCCCACCGAGGCCAGGGGGCCGGCGGACTCGATGGTCTGGCCCACCGACTCCAGCACCTGGCCACGCCAGCGCCACGGCTGGCCGCGTTCAATGCGGGCAAAGTAACGGCTCAGCAAGGGCGTCATGCGGCCGCCTCCGGTAGCGGACTGGCGGCTCGCTCCGGCCCGGCCTCGGCTCTGCGCCCGCCGGCGCGGTCAAAAAAGCCGCGCTCAATCTCTCCCAACTGGGCGCGAATCCCCAAGTCCACCGAACCCAGCTCGGTCTCGATCATGCAATCGCCCAGGCGCATGCCGTCTCCGGCCAGCACCGTCGGTTTCACCGCCAGATTCGGCAGCAAGGCGATGGCCTGGGTCCAAAGCTCCAGCTCCGCGACCGGCACCCGCAACCGCACCTGGGTCGATCCGGAGAGCTGGCCCAGCGCCACCCGCACCGCACCGGTCAACAGCAGCGGGTCCATCTGCGCCTCGCGGCGCAGGATGCGGGCAGCCACTGCCAGCGCCAGTTCCACCACTTCGTGCTCCACCGCGTGCAGGTAGCGGTCGCGCTCCTGGGCAAAGCTCTCGAGCAGCTCCGCCGCCTGGCGCATGCGTAGCTGCTCGGCCCGGGTCCGCTCCCCCGCCTGCGCCTCGCGCTCGCTCTGCCGGCCCCGCTCCTGGCCGGCCTCGAAACTCCGCTTCGTCTCCTCGGCCAGGCGGCGCGCGAACTCCGCGCGCAGCCCGTCCTCCGCCGGCCGTTCCGCCTCGTGCGCCGGCTCCTGGGGCGCTTGCTCCTCCGCCCAGCCCTCCCACTGCGGCCAGGCCGGTGCGTCCGAGCTGGGCGGATAGGCAAAGATCTCGATGCTGCCGTGGGTTCCGGTTTCCGTTGCCTATCTCCTCTCCCGCAAGAACTTCCCCTTCCACCCGGACCGCCTGGACCCGGTTTCTCCTCGCTGTCCGCCCCGTCCGCTGCGCGGCGGCCTCCCTCAGGCCAGCATTTCGTCGCCGGTGTCGAGCTTCAAAATCACCTTGCCCTCGGTTTCCAGCCGCCGCGCCAGGTTGAGGATCTCCTGCTGCGCCTGGGCCACCTCGCGCGAGCGCACCGGCCCCAGCACCTCCATGTCCTCCTTCAGCATCTCTACCGCCCGCGAGCTCATGGACTTGAAAATCTGCGCGCGCAACTCGTCGTTGGCCCCGCGCAAGGCCAGCGCCAACTGCCGCTTGTCCACCCCGGAAACGATCTCGCGGATGGAGGCCGGGGGCACCGTCATCAGATCCTCAAAGGTGAACATCAGGTTGCGAATGCTCAGGGCCAGCTCCGGCTGGCCCTCTTCGATGGCCTCCAGAATCTTCTTCGACTCCTCCGCGTTGATGCGGTTGAGCAGATCGGCGACCGCCTTGAAGCCGGAATAGCTCTTGCGCGCCGTGTCCCCCATGCTTTCAAGCCGCCGGTGCAGGATGTGGGCCACGCTCTGCGCCATCTCCGGCGAGAATTGCCGCATCTCGGCCAGCCGCTGGATGGAGACGACCTTGTGCTCCTCGCTCAGGCTATCCAGCACCGTGGCGGCCAGGCGGGGGTCCAGGTGCGCCAGCACCAGCGCAATGGTCTGGGGATGTTCCCCGTCCAGCAGCTTGCCCAGTTGCTGGGGATCGGTGCGCTGCAACTGGGCCAGATTGCCCTGCGCCTGCTCGTGCGAGCGGCGCACCAGCGCCAGCAGGTCGTCGGCCCGCTCCTTGCCGAAGGTCTCGATCAGCAGGCGGCTGGCATAGTCCAGCCCGCCGTGGAGCACAACATTCTGGGTCTCCAGGAGCTCCCAGAACTCCTCCAGAACCTCGGCCGACAGCTCGGGAGTGATGCCGCGCAGATCGGCCAATTCCTCGGTGAGCTGCTGCACATCCGCCTCCGGCAGGACGCGCAGAACCTGCTTGGCCAGATCTTCGCCCACGGCCAGCAGCAGGATCGCGGCCTTGCGCGCGCCCGGCATGCCGGCCGCGCCGCGTCGCCGCCCCCTCCCGTTGCCGCCGTCCTGCTCGCCCAAGGTCCCGGTCCTTTCCCCGCCTGCGCGCCCCTGCTGCCCTGGCGCGCTTCCCGCGCCGCTGCCAACGCCTCTTGTTCTCTTGCCCTCGGCTAATCGGAGTGAATCCAGCTCTGCAGCAGGCGGGAGCTTTGCGTCGGCTCGCGCTTCAAGTGCCCGGCCACCTCTTCAAAGATCTCCTGCGCCCTGACCCGCTCCTCGTCCAGCTGGACGGGCTCAGCGGGCTTCAAGGCAGGTTGCGCCGCGGGCGCCGTTCCGGGCGCGGGCAGTTCCCTGCTCTTCCCAGCGGCCCTGGGCGCAGGCGCCTGCCGGGCATGGCGCAGCGCGGGACGCACCCCGAAGGCGAGCACCACCAGCAGGCCAGCCAGAAGAGCCGCGTACTTGACCAGAACCGGCGAGTCCTCCGCCGCAGCCAGCGTCTGGCGCAGCGGAGAAACCGGCGGCCGCGCACGGTTGGCGTCAAAGGCCAGATCCTCCACCGTCAGCAGATCGCCGCGGGCCGCGTCGTAGCCCACTGCCGCCTGGGCCAGCGCCGTCAGGTTGTGCAACTCGTCGGGCGAGCGCGGCTGCCAGGCCGCCGCCCGGCCCGCGGCCGCGGCCTGCGCCAGCCGGTCGTTCACCACAATGGCCGCCGTCATGCGCCGCACCCGGCCGGGACTCTCCACCACATGGCGCAACGTCTTCGAGGCCCCGTAGGTCCCGGACTCGGTCTTGGCGCTTTCCGGCGGCGCGGTTTGCTGCGGGTAGACGGGCAAGGCCTGGGAGTTGGGGGCGTTGGACGCCGTGCCCGGAACCCCGGCCGCCACCGGGCGCTCCCCGCTGGTCTGTTCCGTGCGCTGCATGGAAAGGGTCACCGTCTGGTCGGGATCGTAGGTCTCCTGGGTCTCTTCCGTGGCCGCCGGATCGTAGTCCAGGGTGACCGAGGCGCGCACATTGCCGGCGCCAGTGACCGGCTCCAGCGTCGCAAGCAGCTTCTCCTCCAGCACCTGTTCGGCGTTCAGCCGCAGAGCCTCGGCGGTCTTGGGGCCCAGGGGCAGGTGGCCGGCGGCATCCACCAGCACCACATGGTCCGGCGTCAGCCCGTCCACCGCCGAGGCCACCAGGTTGCGGATGGCCTCCGGCTCGCCGTCGGCCAGCGCGCGGTGGCGCAGCTTGAGCACCACGGAGGCCTTGGCGGGACGCTCCTGGTCGCGAAACAGCGAGTCGCGGGGCAGCACCTGGTGCACCCGCGCCGACTCCACATCGCTCAACGAACCCACCGTGTGCTCCAGTTCCCCTTCCAGGGCCCGCTGGTAATTGACCTGCTCGTCGAACTCCGAGCCCACCCAGTTGGGCTTGTCGAACAGCTCAAATCCCAGCCGTCCGCTCTTCACGCCCCCCTTGGCGGCGGTCACCAGGCGCGCCTTGTCCAACTGCGCCGCCGGAACCCGGATGCCCCCTCCATTCGCCGTGGCTTCAAAGGGAATTTGCGCCTGGGTGAGGATCTGGCCGGTCTGGCGCGCATCCTCCGGGTCCATCTCCGAGTAGAGGGTACGCCAGTCGGTGCGCAGCGCCGACCACAGCAGCACCCCGATCAAAAGCGCCACCATCCCGCCGGCTCCCAGCGCCCAGCCGCGCTGCCCGGGCCGCATGGCCGCCCAGCGAATCCGTCCCAGCGCCCACAGGGCCAGCAGACGGTCCGTCAGTTGCGGCGGTCCGGGCATGGCCGGAGCGCTCTTCTCCAATTGTGTTCCGGTGGCCATGGTTGCCGCGTCCCGCCGCTTTCCTTACCTGCTCTGCCCAGACTCGATCCTGCCGATTCCCTGCCCCTGTCTGTCCGCCCCCGGCCTGCACGCCCGCCCATCCGGCAGGCTCTCAGAACTGCATGCCGATCACCTGCTGATACGCCTGGACCGCCTTGTTGCGCACCGCTAGGGCCAGTTCGAAAGCCATGCTGGCCTTCTCGGTGGCGATCATCGCCTGGTGCACATCCACGCCCGAGCCGGTCATCAGGCCGGTCACCGCTGCCTGGGCCTGGTCCTGAAGCTGGCTCACCTGGCCGACCGCGTCCGTCAGCAGGTCGGAAAACGGGGCGGCGGCAGCGCCCTGGCCCTCGGCTGCGGAGATGCCGGCCAACCCGCCGGCCTGACTCGATAACGCCGCCGCAGCGGCGCGATTGAAGCTGATTCCTGGCTGCATCGAACCTCCACGCACTCTCTGTTCAGGGCGCGGATCTTCCCGCCCGCGGCGCTGCCCCTACGACTTCACAATCTCCAGCGCCGCGGAGATCATGCCCTTTTCCGCCTGCACGGCGGAGCTGTTCAGACCGTATGCACGCGTCGCCCCCATCAGGTCCACCATCTCTGTGAGGGGATTAATGTCCGGATAGGCGACATACCCGTCGGGGCCGGCGTCGGGGTGGCCGGGATCGTAGCGCTCGAGCGGCGGCGCGGGGTCCTCGACCACCTGCGCGATATGCACCCCCGGCGCCGCGCCGCTGCCGCCAAAGGCCGGCAGCGAGGGCAAGGTCGCGGCCGTTGCCCCTCCGGAAGCGCTGCCGCCGGAGGCCGTGGTTAGGGATTCCAAAAAACCCGGATCGCCCCGGTCGGCGGCAAACACCACATGCTGGCGGCGGTAAGGGCCGCCGGCGGCGGTGCGGGTGGTCTCCGCGTTGGCCATGTTGGCCGCCACCACCTCGGCGCGCATCCGCTCGGCCTGCATGGCGCTGCCCGAGGTCTCCATCAGTCCAAACAGATTCATCGCCACCACTCCTTTCTACCCGCCTACTTGCCGTCGGCGTGGATGGCGTCCAGCACCATCTGGTACTGCTGGCGGAGAAGGGCCACGCCGGTCTTGAACTTCAGTTGCGCCTCGGCCAGGTTCAGGCCCTCGCGATCCATGGAGACGTTATTGCCGTCGGGCCGCGAGACCAGCCCGTCCACCGCCCTGAGGCGGACCGGAGCGGGCGCGCGCCCCCCATCCGCGTCGCTCAGCGCTCCCCGCATCTCGGCCTCGAAGTCCATGCCCACCGCCCGGTAGCCGGGAGTATCGATGTTGGCCATGTTGGCCGCGGTCAGCTTGGCCTCGTCCGAGGCCAGGTCAAGGTAGCGGGCCAGTTGGCCGCTCAGCCGGGTCTCGATCTCCATCGCCACCTCCCCTCGAGTCTTTCCTGCTCTCCGGATTCAATTTCCTAGGGGTTGCCCCACCCTGGCCGCGTTCCTGTCTTTGTGGCCAGGGTGGGATCGCGCGCTCTGACGCCAGACCTGGTCAGTTCACCGTCTGCCCAAAGTCGATCTCCCGGGCGGTAAGAACCGCTTCTTCGCCGGCCAGGATCGCGCCCCGCTCCAGCACATGCTCCAGCTCGCGGACGTTGCCCGGCCAGTCGTGCGCGGCCAGCTTGGCCATGGCCCCCTGGTCGATGCGCTTGACCGGCGCCTCGCGGCCCATCTTCTTGAGAAAATGCTCCACCAGCAGCGGCAGATCCTGCCCGTGCTCGGCCAGCGCCGGGGTGCGGATCAGAAAGACCGCCAGCCGGTAGTAGAGGTCGGCGCGGAATCCGCCCGACTGGGTGTGCTGGGCCAGCGGCTGGTGGGTAGCGGCCACAATGCGCACGTCCACCCGCACCGTCTCGTTGTCGCCCACCCGCTGCAGCTCGCCGCTCTCCACAAAGCGCAAAAGTTTGGATTGCAGCCCCAGCGGCATCTCCCCGATTTCGTCCAGAAACAGGGTGCCGCCGTCAGCGGCTTCGATGCGCCCGGTGCGCCCCTGCACCGCCCCGGTAAAGGCGCCGCGGGTATGGCCGAAAAGCTCGGCCTCCAGCAGGGCTTCGGGAATGGCCGCGCAGTTGATGGCCACGAAAGGCCTGCGGCCCCGCGCCGAGAGCCGGTGCAGGGCCTCGGCCACCAGTTCCTTGCCCGAGCCGGTGGGCCCTTCAATCAGTACCGGGGTCAGCCGCGGAGCCACCAGGCGGATGCGGCGGCTGACCTCCAGCATGCAGGCAGCGTTGCCGATCAACTCCGGCAGACGTTCGACGACTGCGGCCGCGCTCCCCGGCGAAAGCGCCGCTGCGGCCGGCTCCGCATCCGGCTCCGGGGCCTGCGGCGGGCGCGCCGCGCAGCCCTCGGCAGCCGCTGGCCGGGAGGCGGCCGGAGAAGCAGCGGAGGGCCTGGGGAGCGGCCAGGGAGGATTGGACCGGCCGGCCGGCGCCGGACTGGGCCGCGCCGGGCTGGGCCGATCCAGGCCGGGCGCGGTGTTCCAGGCCGCCGTGTCGGTATCCTGCGAGCGGCGCAGGGCGTAGAGCAGTTCCTGGCGATAGGGGCCGCGCGGGCTTTCCTGGGCGCAGGAGCCGGCCGCGGTCACCAGATCCACCTCGGGAAAGCTCTGGCGGAAGTCCTTGAGAAACTCGGCCAGATCGAGATCCGGCAGCCAGGAGTCCACAATGATGGCCTCGGGCGCGGTGGCTTGGGCTTCCGCCCAGGCTTGCGCGCCCCCTTCGGCCTCGTGCACCTGCCAGCGCAGGCCGGTGAGAATCTGCGAAAGCCGCTGGCGGAAGCTGCGGTCGGCGCTGGCCACCAGCGCGGTGCGCGGCCGGGTGCGGGTGAGGGGGGGCAGGACGGAAACTGGAACGGTCAGCATTAGAACTCTCCTTGGCGTCGAGCGGGTTGGTGAAACTCAGTGCACATCGAACGCCGGAGGGGTCGCCGCCGGCCTGGTTGACGGCAGACCCGCGGGCGCGCCCAGAACCGGCAGCACGGTGACCGGAAGCTCGCCTTCCGCGGGCACCGTGTAGCCCTGGCCGCGCACCGTCCGGATCAGCCGCCCAGGGGGCGGATCCTCGAGCTTGCGGCGCAGATAGTTCACATACACATCCACGATGTTGGTGGTCTGGGCGGGCTCCAGGTTCCAGACCGACTCCAGCAGTTCCACCCGCGAGATGCACTGGCCGCGGTTGAGCATCAAATGCTCGAGCAGGGCAAATTCCTTGTTGGTGAGCTCGATCGACCGCACTCCGCGCCGGGCGGTGTGCTCCAGCCGGTCCAGTTCCAGGTCGCCGGCGCGCAACTGCAGCCGGGCCTCGCGCTTGCGCCGCAGCAGCGCCCGGCAGCGCGCGCGCAGCTCGTGCAGGCTGAACGGCTTGAGCATCAGGTCGTCGGCGCCGCGGTCGAGGCAGCGGATGCGGGTGTCCATCTCCTGCCGTGCGGTGAGCACCAGCACCGGCAGATCCGGGTCCAGGCAGCGCACTTCATCCAGCACCTGTTCGCCGTCCTTGACCGGCATGTTCAGGTCGAGAATGGTCAGATCGGGCATCTCCTCGCGAAACGCCTCCACAGCGGCCCCGCCATCCAGCACCAGACGAATCCGATGCCCGTCGGCCTCCAGGCCGCGGCTGAGAAACAATCCCAGCGCCTTGTCGTCTTCGGCGATCAACAACCTCATCGCAACCTCTCCCCCTGGGCGGCGCCAGCAAAGCGCGCCTCCATCTCTGGCACTCGTGCTCTCGCACTCTCGCCCTCTTGCAGCGGATGCAGCCTCGCAGCGGCTTCCAACCAGCGGGTCAGCGCCCGCTGAAAAGACGGCTCTGCTTAACCATCCCGCTTGGGGTGGGGGAACTCAAGATTGAAGAGGAGAAAGATAGAGGGGGGGTGCAAAAGCGGCACAGGGGAAGAGAACTGTCCCAGAATGGGTCAGTGGTTGCACAGCCCACGCCCGCGGTTTCGCCCGCGGGCGGGCAGTTCTTATGCTCGGGCCAGCGCTGCGCCGGGCAGGGCGCGGGAAGCCGCCTTTTCCCGATACATGTTGGCATCGGCGCGGGCCAGCAGACCCTTCATGGTCTCGTCGCTCAGGTGTTCCGCCAGGCCAATGGAGGCGTCCACGTGCAGCTTGAGCTCACCTTTGCTTCCCTGCACCTTGTAACTCCCGCAGACCCATTCCCGCAGCCGCTCGATCTTGGCCTTGGCCTTGGCCAGATCGCAATCCAGCAGGATGATGAACTCGTCGCCGCCCCAGCGCCCAATCAGGTCCACGGAACGGCACACCGACTTGAGCTCGGCGGCGAACTGCTTGAGCACCTCGTCCCCCACCAGGTGGCCATGCACATCGTTGATCGGCTTGAAGCCGTTGATGTCGATGATGGCCACGCACAGCGGAACCCCGCTGGCGATTCGGTGCGCAATCTGGCCTTCTACCCACAGCCGGCTGCCCAGCCCGGTCAGCGCATCGCGCGAGGCAATCTGCTCGGCTTCTTCCAGCTTCACCTGGTAGGTGGAGACTTCCGCGCGCAACTCATCGAGCGCGGCCTTGCCCTCCGCCGTCATCCGGTCGATCGAGGTTTTCAGCTCCGCCGCGCTTTTCTCGATGGAGGCACGAATTTCCGTCAGGTCTTCCAGGCTGGCAATCTTCTCCAGCCGGGTGGTCACCTCGTGGATCTGCCCGGCGCAGCGCTGGTCCCTTTCGCCCACCGATTCGGCGGTGCGGGCCATGACAATGAGCAGCTCCTTCACCTCGCCGGTCTGCTTGCGGTAGTGGTCGGCTGTCCGCTTGCCCCAGTCCTGCAGTTGCTCCTGCAGCTTTTTTTCCGTGGAGTGGACGGCTTCGCGGCGCACCGGCGGCGACAGGCTGGCCTCCAGCTTCCCCAGGCTTTGCCTCAGCCCGGCCCCCAGGGCGGGGCAGGCATCCAGACTGCAACTGCCCATCTCCGACAAGGCGGAACGATAGGCGGCAAGAGCGGCGGAGGCAAGACCCTCCTCCTCCGGCTCCTCATGGGCCAGTTCTCCGGCCCGGGCTGCATCCAAGTATTTTTTCAGCGAGATCATTGGCCCTCGATTGGATCCTGTCCGCTGGCAACCGCTACGCGGCTCTTCCCTTCAGACTATCGGCAGAATCTCCCAGATTTTCAGTGGCCTGTGAGCGATAGGTACGCGCACCCAGCTCGCCCCATTCTCAGCCCTTGCCGTCCAGTTGCACCCGTGCCTGCTTCCAACGCCTCACCATCTCTTCCCTGTTCATCGGCTGTTTTCCAAAGAGATTCCGGCATCGTCAAAAAAACTGTTCTGGTTCGCCTTTTATTCGCTATAATGCGCGCATGGCTGTCACTCGAAGGCAAAAAGAGATTCTCGATTTTCTTGAGTCGTTTGTGGTCCGCAACGGCTACTCCCCGTCTTTTGAAGAGATCGCGCGCGGCATGGGGCTGAAGAGTCTGGCCACCGTCCACAAGCACATCACCAACCTGGAAAAGAAGGGCCTGCTGGACCGCGTCCACAACCGCAGCCGCTCCATCGACGTGCTGCCTCCCGGCGCACGCACCCGCTCCAGCGACCGCCTGCCCCTGGCCGGCCGCATCGCCGCCGGCCTGCCCGTCGAGGCCACCGAGAACCCGGAGAGCATCTCCCTGCACGACGTGGTCGGCAACCGCGACGTCTTCGCCCTCGAGGTGCGCGGCGACTCCATGCGCGACGAGCACATCATCAGCGGCGACTACGTGCTGGTGGAGCGCACCCGCACCGCCCGCCAGGGAGAAATCGTGGTGGCCCTGGTGCATGGCGCGGAAACCACCCTCAAGCGCTTCTATCCCGAGGGCAACATGGTCCGCTTGCAGCCCGCCAACCTGGAAATGGAGCCCATCTACGTCCCCGCCGCCCAGGTCGCCATTCAGGGCCGCGTTCTGGGCGTCCTGCGCAAGTACCACTAGGTCTCTGACCGTTTGAAGTTGTATCCACGCCGGAATGCCAAGGGCGAATGCCCACCCTTCTCAGCCAAGGAAGTGGGTGCCCCAGTGAAGTGGGTGCCCCACCTTCGGCGCGTCTTTGTTTCTGCGCCCAAGGTGGGATACCTATAACTACAGACCTCTATCGTTCCTTTTTGGCGGTTGGATCACCCTTCCCCGCCAGTGAAGTGGGCGGCGGTTCGGCATGGCATGAGAATTCTACAACGGGTCCAGCCGCGGTCCATTCCAAAGAGACCCGAGGACACGGGGTTCATGCTCGCCCACCCTTCGCAAAGGACGCGAAGGATGGGGCACCCGCTGTTTTGTGGGGGTGTAAGGGTGGGCCACCCGCCCACTGACGCAAGCAAGCCGCCTCGGAGGACGGCTGGCGGTTGGTCCCTCCCCGGTCCCCAAAAGCGAGGGACCGGGGGCACCCTCATCGTGATTGAATACGATCACCGGGACCGGGGCCACCCGCCCATCTGCACCGGGTCGTCGCAGAGCAGAAAATCATCGCCAACGTACATGGCAAAGAACTCCTTGATCGCGCCTGGGTGACCTTCACCGATTGGAACCCTCCAACTCCACTGGGTCAGGTCCGTGCCTGCCATGATTCCCTTCTGCGGAGCATTGAGGTGAATCGGCTTGCCCGCGCCGACAGGAGGAAGCACGCGGTCATCGGCGCTGACCGTAGCGGCCATGTCCCGGCCGCCTCCGGGCTTGCCGATGCCGACATAGCAGGCGGTGTAGTCAACCACGCCCACGCCCTGCGGCGGCGTGAAGGCGGCGGCGCCTCCCACCACCTCGTCGAAGCCGTTCTCGAAGTGCATAGCCGAGTCGGGGCCAAGCGACTGCAGGCCCGCCAGCAACTGGAGGAAGGGCATGATCAGGAAGCTCTCCGACTCGGCATACGTTCGGTGGTCGGTTTCTGACGAGAGGACGGTTCGTGTGTTGTGCGCCCTCTCGTAATCCACCAGGAAGTCGGTCCTGGTGTAGCTTACGGTTTCGAAGAGCAGGTGAAGGGCCTGGGTGACGCGCTCCGCTTCCGGACTGGCCTGCTCGGACCAGGCCGGTAACGCCAGGGACAGGACGGTGCTCAGAACCACTGCGCATTTCCATATCATGACGGCCTCCTTTTACTGGCCCCAGCCAGGTGTTAAGCCCGCCGGGGGCGTGGGAACAGCAATGCCGGCGTATGGCGGGTGGCCCAGGTGCCGGGAGAAGAGAGCATAACCACTGAATCTGGGTGCCCCAGGTGCCTCGCATTTGGGCACCTGGGAAACCTCGGATCTCATCCGGCCTTCTCCCGGTAACGCAGATATTCCGGCAACAGGTTGCCCCGCCGCATCGCGCTCCACTGCGATTCGATCTCGACTCTTCCTTCGACTCCGGTCGCGTAATGCAGGAAGCTGGACCAGGCCCAGTCCTCGGGATTGGCAACGAGGCCGCGCACAACAGGGTTGCGGTGCATATAACGCAGTTTCTCGACCCGCTTCTCTTCGTTATGCACAAGAAAGTCGTAGTAGCGCGCCTGCCAGAAAGGCCGCTCCGCACGCCGCATCGCCACCGAGAGCTTGAGCGCATGGATCACGCCGGATACCGTGCCCTTGGCCGGCTCGCCGATCAGAAGATGAACGTGCTCTGGCATGACGACATAACCGGCTATGACGAAGCGGTAACGCTCGCGCACCCGCTCCAGCGCATCCTCGAAAAGATCGCACGCCTGCGCCGCGCCCAGATACTGGAACCGGTGATAACAACTGAACGTAAGGAAGTGAAAGCTCCCCGTGTGTTCGTATCGGATGAGTCCGCTCGGCATCGATGGAAAGCCTACAACGAATCGCTACAGATGTCGAGGAAGAGCGAAACCGGCCTGCCAAGGTCCATGCTTTCCCAGGTGCCCAAATGCGAGGCACCTGGGGCACCCATCGTGGTCTGTGAGCCAGCAGAAGGGGCGGGCATGAACCACGGGGGGCGCTTGCCCCGGAGCCTGTCTTGATCTCACCAAGTGTCCCGCTTTGGAAACATGGGAGGTGAGCGATTGAAAGCTGCGATGCGCCCCGCGGAAAGCACATGACACGAGCACGGTGGCTATGCCACTATATCTCTAGCCGCAGACTCTGCCCGAACCCAGGAGACAAACCATGACGGATTCCTACGATTACCCCGCAATCGCCAAAATGATCGACCACTCGCTGCTCAATCCTTCCCTCACCACCCCGGAACTGGAGGAAGGCTGTGCGCTGGCATTGCGCTACAACGTGGCCAGCGTCTGCATTCTGCCCTACTACCTGGGCCGCTGCGCTCAACTGCTGGCCGGCAGCACGGTCAACGCCAGCACCACCATCGGCTTTCCCCACGGCGGGCACACCACCGCCATCAAGCTCGCCGAGGCCCGCCAGGCGCTCGCCGACGGCGGCCAGGAACTGGATGTGGTGATCAACATCAGCAAGGCCCGCAGCGGCGATTGGCAGTATGTGCAGGATGAGCTGCTGGCCCTGACCCAGGTTGTTCACGGCGGAGGAGCAAAGATCAAGGTGATCTTCGAGAACGCCTATCACGACGACGCCGCCAAGATTCGCCTTTGCCAGATTTGCGGAGAGGTGGGCGCCGACTGGGTCAAGACCTCGACCGGGTACGCGCCCAGCGGCGCCACGCTGCCCGATCTGGAGCTGATGCGCAAGCACTCCCCGGCGCGGGTTCAGGTAAAGGCCGCCGGCGGCATTCGCGATCTGGACGCCCTGCTGGCCGTGCGCGCCATCGGAGTCAGCCGCGCAGGCGCTACGCGCACCCAGGCCATGCTGGAGGAGTGCCGCCGGCGGCTCGGCATCGAACCCATCACGCCTGCCCCGGCAGCAGCGGGGAATTAGCCATGGCACTCAGCGGCGCCAGGCAGCTCGTCCGCGAGCCCATCTACCAGCAGATGAACGAGATTCTGCGCGAACTGCTGCGCAGTGGGGAGTTCGCCCAGGGCGACCAGTTCCTGACCGAGCGGCAGATTGCCGCCCGCTTTGATGTCAGCCGCCCCACCGCCAACAAGGTGCTCGCCGCCATGGTCTCCGAGGGGCTGCTCGAATTCAGAAAAGGAGTGGGCACTTTTGTCTCTCCGCCGCGCCTGGACTATGACGTTCAAAGCCTGGTGAGTTTTACCAAGAAAGCGAAAGAGGCGGGCAAGACGCCGGGGACAAGGGTCCTGGAATTCCAGCGGATCACGGCGTCGGAAGCCGGCGCTGAAGTCGTCGCCCGCTTGCAGGTGGATGGGGACCGGGAGCTCTTCGCCATTGCCCGGCTGCGGCTTGCCGACGGGGTTCCGGTGATTCTGGAGCGCCGCTGGGTGCCCGCGGAGATCTTCCCAGGGCTCACCCGGCAGGAGATGCGCGGCTCGTTCTACGCACTCTGCCGGGACAGGTACGGGCTGAAGATCGCGGAGTCGGATCAGACCATTCGCGCGGTGAAGCTGCTCGGAAAGGACGCCAAATTGCTCGAATCGCCGAGCGGCCTGCCCGCCTTTCTGGTTTCCGCCGCCGGATTCTCCGGACCGCGGCCAATTTGGTGGGAAAGAACACTTTACCGGGGAGATGCGTACGAGTTTCACCGCGCTCGCTCCTCGCCCGGCAGGCTGCTTCAGGTCTTGCCCAGGTGAGCAAAGCTGGCGCGCCTGCCGGCTGATAAGAAACAAAAAGGCAAGGTCAACAAAACAAAGGCAAGCCCTAGCAGCATCGCTATCCCACCCTAGCGGCAAAAACAAAGACGCCGCGAGGGTGGGGCACCCGGCGCCAAGGATGGGGCACCCAGTTTCATCGCCCCGTGGGTCGGCAAAGCCGGTGGGAGACTCAACGCAAAAAGAGGCCCGGATCAACGTCCGGGCCTCTTTTGTACCAATTTGCGGTATCTTCGGGTGCTGTTATGCCAATACCCGTTTGATCTTCTCTTCAATCACATCCTGGGGCACAAAGCCCACAATCTGGTCGGCTACCTTGCCGCCCTTGAAGAACAGAAGCGCCGGAATGCCACGAATGCCAAAGCGCGAAGGGGTGCCGGCATTCTCGTCCACATTTACCTTGGCCACCTTGAGCTTGCCGGCATAGGTCGCTGCCACACTGTCCACAATCGGCCCAATGGCCTTGCATGGACCGCACCAGACGGCCCAGAAATCCACCAGAACCGGCTGCTCACTGCGCAGCACCTCCTGGTCGAACGTTGCATCCGTAACTTCCAAAACTCCCAATCCCGCCATGATCCTCCTTGTGGCACCACACTTCTTCAAGTATATCTTCAGCCACACCCCAATCTGATGCTTTCACCGCCCGGAAAGTCGCATTCCCCGCCTCCGCGGTAAACAGCGATGGCTGAGCGGATTTCCCTTTTATCAGGCTGATCCCACTGACTAATGAGCAACTTGTGTTCAGGCGAGAAGTCTTTGAAGCGCAAACAGAAGCGCCCGGATCCGATAAGGATCCCGGGCGCTAGAGCAGCCCTCCCCCAGAACTGCCCACGCAGCGAATCTAGGAGTTTTTTGTTTGAATAGCAAGCTAACTAAGGTAATCCAAAAGAGATACACCAATGGGTGGTTACTTGGGAGAAGGCCAGGGCCAAACGTGCGTTACCGCCGCGGCCATTCGTGCAGTGGCGCATCTGGAGAACGCGCTCTGCATGCGCTAAGCCTGTGGTGAAAGTCCGAATCGCAGAAGAACTTCCCTCGGGGGCTAAACAGGGTGCGGGAAAAGGCATGATTCCGTCTGAAAGTTCCGAAGAATGTCCCTCCAGGGCTAAAGCCCGCGCTGATTCTGCTGGCTTTATGCGGGGGTTGAAACCCCCGCCTCCCTCCGGATTGAGTTTTTCCGCAGCCTGTACAGCCGACGCCTATTTTCTGCGTATTACGGCACGACTAAAGTCGTTCCCTTTGAAAGCTCAACTTGCACCACAGGCTAACCCTGGCGAGTTCCGGCGAACTGCCTTGCGCCCTCAGCGGGCAAGTGGCAGACAACCAACTCGATCTCCATCAGCCCATGCACCGCGTTGCGGATGGCGGCCGAGGCTTCCGCCAGGCTGTCTTCGCCGGCCACGATCACCAGCATTGCCGGGCCGGCACCGCTCAGTGCCGCCCCTAGAATGCCGTGATTTCCCGCCAACGGCAGCAGCAGCGGCAGCAGCGGACAAATGGGCGCGCGATAGGGCTGGTGAATACGGTCCCTCATGGCCAGGCGAAGCAGGTCGGTTCGCGCCTGGGCAAAGGCCAGCCCCAGCAGGGCCACAGACTGCGTGTTGACCACCACGTCGGCCCTGGAATAGCTTGCCGGCAATACGGCGCGAGCTTTGCTGGTGGCCAGCGGTTCCGTGGGCAGCACCACAATTGCCCGCCACGCTGTGGGAGGAACCACGCGGGCCACATGCACGGTTCTGCCTTCGCTAGCAGCGGTCACAAAGCCGCCCAGCCAGCAGGCGGCCGCGTTGTCCGGGTGGCCTTCCAGCGCGCACGCCTCTTCAAGAATGCGTTCCTGGTACCAGCCCAGTTGGCCAAAGTGGACCGCCAGGGCAATGGCTGCCAGCCGTCCGGCTGCCGACGAGCCGCAGCCCATCCCCAAGGGAATGCCATTGGCCATGCGTATGGCCAGGGGCGTTACCGGCCGTCCGTTGCTCAGCAGCAGGTTCTTGTAGATCTCCAGAACAAGGTTGTCCTCGAGCCGCGAGCAGCGATCCTGGTTGCGGCCCGTTGCGGCAATGGAAAACTCCGCAGCCGGCTCAGCCTCGATCTCCAGATAGAAGTCGAGGGCCACCGCGGCCGCGTCGAAACCGGGACCAAGATTGGCCGAGGTTGCGGGCAGGCGCAGGTGAAAACGGCCCGGGGTCTCGTTGATAGCTTCCGTCATCATCCGGCGCTGCCCTTCAGCGTGGCCAGCACCGCGGCGGGCGTGGCGTCGACGGCTACGGCATTGCGCCGCAGGCTGTCGATCTTAGCCTCCATCCCGATCGTCTCCTCTTCCTTCAGCAACGTGCCGCGATGGAAGTCGATGGTGTAATCGGCGTCCTTGAGGGTGTGGCCGGTCAACACCAGGACCACGGTTTCCGAGGAGCGGATCGAACCCTTGGCGCGCAGCTTTTTCAGCCCGGCCAGGGTGACGGCAGAGGCCGGCTCGCAGCCCAGCCCTTCAGCGCCCAGCTCGGCCTTGGCAATGGCGATCTCGGCTTCGGTCACATCCAGGCACCAGCCGCCGGTGTCCTGAATGACCCGTGCCGCCTTGCGCCATGAGGCGGGGTTGCCGATGCGGATGGCTGTGGCCCTGGTCTTCGCCTCCACCGGCTCCAGCACGGTGCCGTGGCTGGTTTCAAAGCTGCGCACCAGCGGATTGGCTCCGGCCGCTTGGATGACGGAGATGCGCGGCATCCGCGCTACCAGCCCCAGTTCATGCAGTTCGCGGAATCCCTTGCCCAGCGCCGAACTGTTGCCCAGGTTGCCGCCGGGAACGATCAGGTGGTCGGGCACATTCCAGTCGAAGGCCTCGGCAATCTCGAAGGCCGGGGTCTTCTGCCCTTCCAGCCGGTAGGGATTGACGGAATTGAGCAGGTAGATGGGCGCTTCCTTGACAATCTGCGTCAGCAGGCTCAGGCAGCCGTCGAAGTCGGTCTTCAACTGGCAGGTGACGGCACCGTAGTCCATGGCCTGGGCCAGCTTGCCCCAGGCGATCTTGCCTTCGGGAATCAGCACCAGGCAGCGCAGCCCGGCGCGCGCCGCATAGGCCGCCATTGCGGCTGACGTATTGCCTGTCGAAGCGCAGGCGACCCACTCGAAGCCGCGTTCCTTGGCCACGCTCATCGCCGCGGTCATCCCCGTGTCTTTGAAGGAGCCGGTGGGGTTCATTCCCTGGTGCTTGGCGTAGAGCTGATCGATTCCCAAAGCCTTGGCGGCACGCAGCAGCGGGTAGAGCGGCGTGTTGCCCTCCTGCAGGGTCACGGCGTTGCCAAAGTTGTCCAGGATGGGCAGCAGTTCGCGGAAGCGCCAGACGCCGGAGTGATCCAGCACCTCAGAGGAGCAGCGGCGTTCCCGCCACAGCCACTTCAATGCCCCTGGGTTGGGCCGGTCGTTGCCCTTGCGCTGTACCCAGCCGGGATACTCCACTTCAAACAGGTCGCCGCACTGGGCGCAGCGAAAATCAGGTTGGGCCTCGGCGCCTTGAATCCGCGCCCCACATCCGAAACAGCGTAACTGGTGCAAATTGTCGCTCATGGCTAGTGTTAGCCTACCAGCCAACGGCGAATTCTGCTGTGCATTGCCCTCTGAACCGGGGCCGGTTCGGCTCATCCTCAATCGGCGTTTTCAAAAGGCGCGCACTGGCGGGTGCGGACCCGGCATTCGGAGCGGTCAGTTCGCGGCGATCACCAGCAGCGTGGCGTCGTCCTGAAATTGGTTTCCGCAATAAGCAGTGACCTGCGCCAGCAGGCGGCTATTCAGTTCGCTCGCGGAAAGCGTGCTGTTGGCTTTCGCGAAGGCAGCGATGCTGGTCTCCCCGAATTCCTGACCATCCGCATCGCTCGCTTCCGTAATGCCGTCGGTAAACAGCAGCAGCCGGTCCCCAGCCCTGAGCTCGACCGCTGAGTTCTCGTAAGTCCAGGTGGGAAAGACGCCCAGCACCGCGCCGCCTTCCTCCAGCATTTGAGTGCGACCGGCAGAGACATGGATCGGATAAAGATGTCCGGAGTTGCTGTAATGAAACGTGTGTGTCTCACCATCGAGGATGCCGTAAAAGAAGCTCACGAACTTTCCGGTGGCGATGTTCTCGCACAGCAATCTGTTGACTCGGGCGCAGACCAGGGCCGGGCTGTCGGTGTCGGTGGCGAAGGCGCGCACGGCAGCCTGTACGTTGGCCATGAGCAGCGCGGCGGACACGCCTTTGCCCACCACGTCGGCAATGCAAATGCCCACCCGCGGGCCACCCAGCCGCAGCACGTCAAAGTAGTCGCCGCTCACGGTGCGGGCCGGAAGCCAGGCGGCCGCCACCTCGAATCCTGGGACCTGCGGAATCTGCTTCGGCAGGAGCGACCGCTGGATCTCCTGGGCGCGTTGCAACTCAAGTTCCTGCAATTCAATCCGCGCCGTGCCCAGTTCAACAGAACGTAGCAGCTCGTCGTTGCGCCGTTCCAGCCGGTCCTTCGTTGTGTGGTAGAGAAACGTGAGTATGCCGAAAACGAAGGTGACGAGGAAGGGAAGTTTCCATCCTGTTCTGATGAGATGGGCATAGGTCTGCGGCGTAGGAGGCGCGATCGCCCACACAAAGAGACTCGAAATCAGATAGACAGGCAGCACCAGAACAAGCAGAACCGGCAGAAAAACCAGCCAGTTGTAGGGAAAAGCCCGATCCGCATAGAGAAAGCGCACTCGCTGCGTCGCGGGCGTAATCAGGTTCCCAATGGCGAGGGTGTAGAGCATAACCGTGCCAGGATTGATGCGCTGTCCGATAGCCCAAAATATGGCTCCCAGGACCGCGGAAAGCGCAATGTACAGGCTCTGCTGGCGAAGAAACCGAACCATCCATGGGTAGTTGATTTTCAAATTCTCACGCTGTCTGAAGCTCAATCGGGTTGATGACCATTTTATAACTTCAACTCAATGTCTGAATGAGCCATCGGGACCTCCGGCCAGGGCAATTGCATAAACAGCGATCCTGTTCTTAATCAAGATTCGATCCGCCCCTCCGGGGCGGATTCATACCCTGAAATGCATGCCCAGGGCTCCGCCCTGGGCTATTCTCGCCGTCTCCCTCCGGGAGCCGCGCCGAAACATTCCCGTTCCAAACGGCATATCGAACCCGGTTCGGCAACAAAGAACGTTCATGCGATTGCCCTGGACCTCAGGCCAGAAAGTGCGCGAAGGATGGGGCGCTCTCACGTTTTGCAGGTTTGAGGGGCACCCGGCGCCTCTCAGACCACCGGGGTGCTGCATACCCCCTGGGGGTATAGGGGGGGGGAGGGGGTCATGCAGCGGGCTTGCTCGCGGCGGGTTGGAGTCGAATCGAACCGAGTGCGACCTGGGCGGCATAGAGGAGCTTTGCGCCTTCGTCCCCAAGGATCGCGCCGAGGAGCATGCCATGGGCGGTGCAGGCGATGAAATCGCGGATGTTGTCATACCCGGAGAGCGGGGGCATGGCGTTGCGGTAGGCTTTGGCGGCTTTACTGGCAGCCACCATGCCGATTTCGCCTTCAGCCAATTCTGCGTGGAAGAGGCGCGACCAGGCTTTGCAGCAGCGGGCGACGGCAGGGTTTGCGGAAGCGGGGCTGAACTGATCGGCCTCAGCCAGAATGGCTGGGGGCAGGGATGGCTTGTCCATGGTGGTTTCTCCCTCGGCGGCCGGGATGGAGCCGCATTTCCTTATTGTGCGGGAAGGAAGGGTAATTATCTGCAAAGGCGCCGCGGTGGGGCGGATGGCGGGTAATCTGTTCCGGCTGGCTGCGATCCCAGGTCCCAAAATCGGGACCTGGGGCACCCAGTTTTATTACTCAACAGACCTGGGGCACGCAGTCTTCTGACTCATCAAAACGGGGCTACGCATCAGCGTTGGCGTGCTTTGAGAAGGTCGGGAAAGGAACTTCTCCTCACTCGTCCCGCCGCGGGCAGCCTGCCCCACCGCAGGTGGTCAGAATCCGACCATCACGGGCTCCATCTCCAGCCGAATGCCGAAGCGGGCCTCGACGGCGGCGGTGATTTGCCCGGCCAGCGCCAGAATCTCCTCGGCGGCGGCTCCGCCAAGATTGACCAAGGCCAGCGTATGCCGCGAGGAGACGGCGGCCCGGCCCAGCGCGTAGCCCTTGGCGAACCCTGCCTGCTCGATAAGCCACGCGGCCGGCACCTTCACCCGCCCCGCGTTCTCAGCGCCGGCTCCGGCGGGAAAGCGGGGCGGCTGCTTCTGGCTGGCCTGCGCAATCTTCCGCACCTGCTCCTCGGTCACCAGCGGATTCTTGAAGAAGCTGCCCGCGCTGTGGCAGTCCGGGTCGCCCTCGACCATCAACATGCCTTTGGCCTGGCGCACCTGCCTCACCACGGCAGCAACTTCGGCAAGGCTCGGTTCCCTTCCCTCGGTCCGGCTCTCCGCCAGCACCCGTTGGAGGTCCGCGTAGCGCACGGTGGGCGCGCCGCCGGGGGTGAGGCGGTAGTCCACGCGAGTGACAATGTATCGCCCGCGGTCAACCGAGTTGAAGCGGCTGCGGCGATAGGCAAAGCCGCACTCCGCGGCGGTGAACTCGACAAACGCGCGTGCCTGCAAGTCGAAGGCCCGCACCCGCTCGATGGCCGAGGCCACCTCTTGCCCGTAGGCGCCCACATTCTGTACCGGAGTGCCGCCTACCGTGCCGGGAATGCCGGCCAGGCACTCTATTCCTGCGCACGAATCCCTTACAGTCTGCTCCACGCAGTGGTCCCAATCCTCGCCGGCAGCGGCCCGATAGATCGCCTGGCCGCCCTTATCCGGGTCGGGCGCAGCAAGAATTCCGCGCATGGTCACTCGCAGGACCAGGCCATCGAAGCCAGCATCCGAGACCAGCAGGTTGCTGCCGCCACCCAGCACAAACAGCGCCAGCCCGCGCTCCCGCGCCCAGGCCGTGGCTTCCACAATTTCTTCTTCCGTCGAAGTCTCGCAAAACCAGCGGGCCGGGCCGCCGATGCCGAAGGTGGTGAAGGGCGCAATCGGCTTGTTTTCTGTCAGGATCATCAAATAAAGGCTACAACACCGGGTGTGGTGCATCCAATTTGCAGGCAATTCCCCTTGCCGGAGGCAAACATGTATCCAGAACTGATGGTTATTCCCATGCGCGAGGAACTCACCCGCGCCGGACTCGCAGAAACCCGAACCGCCGCGGACGTGGACGCGGCCCTGGCCCAACCGGGCACAACCCTGATGGTGGTGAACTCCATCTGCGGTTGCGCGGCGGGCAAGATGCGCCCCGGCGTGCGCCTGGCGCTGGGCAGCTCCAGCAACCTGCCTGACCACAAGATCACCGTCTTTGCCGGTCAGGACCGCGAGGCCACCGACCGCGCCCGCAGCTACTTTGAGGGCAACCCGCCCAGTTCGCCGGCGGTCGCCATTCTGCGCGACGGCAAGCTGGTCTACCTGATGCAGCGCTCCGTTATCGAGCAGGCCACCGCCCAGCAAATCGCCGGCGAACTGGTCCGCGCCTTCGACGAGTTCTGCGCCAAAACGACGGCGTAAGACAGCTTCTAGCTGCTAGCCATTAGCCTGCATTGATCCCCCCCCCTGCACCAGAACGGCCTCCCACGCGGGAGGCCGTCTTGTTTCTTGCGTCGAATCGCCGATCGAGAGATCAGTCGCCCTCAGGGGCCTGCGCCAACGCTTGCACCTTGCTGTGCTTCACCGAGTAGCCGAAGTAAATGACCAGCCCTACCAGCATCCAGCCAATCATCACCATCCAGGTAATCAGCGGCAGGTTGGTCATCAGGTAGACCGCGGAGACAATGCCGAGGATCGGCACCAGCGGCACCAGCGGCGTCTTGAAGGGACGGTGCAGATCGGGTTGGCGGACCCGCAGCACCCACACCCCGGCGCAGACAATGGTAAACGCCAGCAGGGTGCCGATGTTGACCAGTTCAGCCAGCCGGTCCACCGGCAGAAAAGCCGGCAGAATGGCCACCACGCCGCCCACCACGATGGTAGAAATCCAGGGCGTGCGGAACTTGGGGTGAATCTTCGATGCCCACTTGGGCAGCAACCCGTCGCGCGACATGGAGAAGAAAACGCGCGACTGGCCCAGCAACATCACCAGCATCACCGTTCCCAGCCCGAAGACCGCGCCGATCTTCACCAGCAGAGAACCCCAACTGACGCCGGTCGCGTCAATGCCCAGGGCCACCGGGTCGGCCACATTCAGCGAGTGGTAGTTCACCAGGCCGGTGAGCACCGTGGAAACCAGGATATAGAGGACAGTGCAAATGACCAGCGAACCCAGGATGCCGAGCGGCATATCCTTTTGCGGGTTCTTGGCCTCCTGCGCCGCGGTGGAGACGGCGTCAAAGCCGATATAAGCAAAAAAGATGGAAGCCGCGCCCGCGGCAATGCCGTGCAAGCCAAAGTTGCCATGCCCGTCCGAGGGCGGAATGAAGGGGTGCCAGTTGGCCCAGGCCAGCGCCGGGTGGTGGAACAGGAAGTACCCGCCCAGAACCAGGAAGATGCCCACTACGCTCAGCTTGACGAAGACAATCGCGGTGTTCAGGTTGGCCGACTCCTTGATGCCGATAACCAGCACCACGGTAATGACCAGAATCGCCAGAATCGCCAGCAGATTGAAGAGCGCCGTCACGTGCGGCAGCCCGGCCACCGCGGTTCCCGGCGGCAGCGAGGTCAGCGGCAGCCAGCGCTCGTGGAAGTAGACGAGCACCGTGCCCGGCGTAGCCGTGAGCCGCGGAGGAAGATAGATATGCAATTGCTGTAGCAGGCTGTTGAAGTACCCTGACCAGCCGGAGGCCACCGTGGCCGCGCCAAAGCCGTACTCCAGCCCCAGGTCCCAGCCGATGATCCAGGCCACGAACTCGCCCAGCGTGGCGTAGCCATAGGTGTAAGCCGAGCCGGCGATGGGGATGATGGAGGCAAACTCGGCGTAGCACAGCCCGGCAAAGGCGCACACAATGCCGGCCAGCACAAAGCTCAACGCCACAGCCGGCCCGGCGTGCTTGGCGGCGGCCTGCCCGGTGAGGACAAAGATGCCCGCGCCGATGATGGCGCCAATGCCCAGCGTGATGAGGTTCAGCGCACCCAGCGAACGCCTGAGGGTGTGTTCGCCCTGTTCGCCGGCCTCTTTCGAGAGCATCGACATGGGTTTGATACGAAGCAGGCTAGATAGCAATGAGGGACTTCCTCCTCAGCGGTTGGACTCGAGTTGAATCTGGCCGGCGGAGCTGCGCGACCTGAAGAAATAGACAGGAATGCCCAGCAGAACCAGGACCAGGCCCGGCCACGTGTACTGGGGCTTGTATCGCAATAATACGACACAGATGCCCGAGGCCATGGCCACGTAGAGCGCGGGCAGCACCGGGTAGCCCAGCGCCTTGTAGGGGCGGGGCGCGTCTGGCCGCTTGAAGCGCAGCACGAACAGCCCGACGATGGTGAGGATGTAGAAGACCAGCTCCGCGAAGATGATGTAATCCAGCAACTGGCTGTAGGAGCCGGAGATGCAGAGCACCACCGTCCAGGCTGCCTGCACCAGAAGCCCCGCCACCGGGGTCTTGTAGCGCGGATGCAGCTTGCCAACAGATTTGAAGAAAAGGCCGTCGCGGCTCATGGCGTAGTAAACACGCGCCCCGGCCAGGGTCATCCCGTTGGCGCAGCCGAAGGTGGAAATGAGGATGGCCGCGGCCATCAGCCAGGCGCCGCCAGAGTGGAAGATCTGGGCCAAAGCTGCCGTGGCCACACGATCCTCGGCCGCGAACTGGATGCCGCGGGCCGCGGCCGTGGCGCCGTTGGGGTCACCGTGCATGGGCAGGACCAGCAGGTAGCCGAGAGAGACCAGAAAGTAAACCGTGAGCACAAAGCCGGTGCCCAGGATCAACGAAAGGGGGAGATTGCGCTTGGGGTTCTTTACCTCGCCGGCGGTAAAGGTGATGTTGTTCCAGGCGTCGGCCGAGAACAGCGAGCCGACCTGGACGACCGCCAGAATCACGAACACATTCACCAGCGCAATCGGCCCGCCAACGCCCACCTGCACCGGGTGCAGCGAACTCCATCCGGAATTCTGCCAGAAGTGGCTCCCGCCTGGACCGAAGTTGGCAGTCCAAGCCGTGGTGCTGCGCCCGAGGGTGAAGGCAAGCAGGATGAGCGCCGCCAGAGCAAATGCCTTGGCTGAGGTGAAGACGTTCTGGATGAGCGCGCCCAGCCGCACGCCAAAGATGTTGACGATGGCCAGGAAGACGACGACGGCGATACCGGTGAGATTGGCCGTGCTGACGCCGATCTCCATGTTCCCCAGCACCATGGGGCCGATGCGGAGAGCGGGAACGTGGGCGATGTGCCAGAGCCAGTGGGTCGTGGAGATAGCCGGGAAAAAGACGCCGAGAAACTTGCCAAAGGCGACGCAGACGGCGGCAATGGTTCCGGTCTGGATGACCAGAAAGAGCGTCCAGCCAAAGAGAAAGCCCCACAGCGGCCCCAGCGCTTCGCGCAGGTAGACGTACTGGCCGCCGGCCTTGGGCATCATGGCCGCCAGTTCGCCGTAGCTGAGCGCGCCGATGATGGTGAGGATGGCCGTCACCACCCAGGCACCGAGGTAAAGCGCCGGCGAGTCGGTGCCGCGGGCAATGTCCGCATCGACTATGAAGATGCCGGACCCGATCATGGACCCGATCACGATCGCGGTGGAACTGAACAGGCCAAGGCTTTGCACCAGCTTGGGCGCATTGGCAGAGTCGTTGGCCGCCTCGGCGGCCTGTAGAGGAGGGCTCGGATTGGAGTTTGTCACTGGCAAGAGTTTTATACGAATTCTTCTTGGATGTCTTCAGATTACCGAAAGAAGGCGATTTTTGCCGCTTTCCGCCCGCGGCTGAAAACAAATTCAGGATGGTTCCTGCTGACCGCTCCCCGATCGCGCCACAAGGCTCCGTGCCCCATCGATGCGACTTGTTGCTGTCGCATGGGTGGGAAAAGCCGGTCCAACTCATTTCGATCGCGCAACCGCTGTGACCCAGGGCGACCCTGAGCGGAGCCGAGGGGAACCTGCATTTCATCTCTCAGTCGCGAAGCCACGAAGGCCTGCCGGCAGGACGTAGAGCATTTCTCCTGTTTCTATAGAGTGGTTCTCTCGTATCCCACCCTAGCGTGGTGTCCCAGATGTTCTTTGAAAAGCAACTGCAGATCCTTCGACTCACCACCCCCAAGCTGAAAAGCGCTTGGGGCCCCGTTCGCTCAGGATGACAACCCTTGTTTTGTTGCGAACTTTTAGGGACAGGACACTAGTACCCAGTCTGTGCGATTTGGTAATGGATCCAGAACCAATGCGGGGGTGGACGCCCGCACGACAGCCGGTCTGGAGGCTGATTACATGACAGCGTCGGCTCCCTCGACCTGAGTAGACTGGTTGCTGCGAAACGACCACGAGCTCGGGAGGAAAGGAGCCGAGCATGATGATTATAGGATGTGATTTTCATCCGCGGTTTCAGCAGATCGCCTTTGTCGACCAGGAGACGGGCGAGTATGGCGAGCGCCGCTTGAACCATCCCGGAGAAGCGGAGCAGTTTTACCGGTCGCTGGCTGGCCGGCAGGTGCGGATTGGCGCCGAGGCCACGGGGAACTTTCGTTGGTTCCGGCACCTGATGCAGGAACTGGGCCACGAGTTTCTGCTGGGGGACGCAAGCGCGATCCGGGCCGCCTGTCCGCGCAAGCAGAAGACGGACAAGCGGGATGCCAGGCACATTTTGACGTGGCTGGTGGAGGATCGGTTTCCGGTTGTCTGGCAGCCTCCGGCGGAGAACGAGGACCTGCGGCAGTTGCTCTTACATCGTTGCCGCCTGGTGCGGATGCGCACCCGGATCAAGAACCAGTTGGACTCGATAGCCAAGAACGAAGGGTTATTGAGTTCGCGGGTGTGGTCGCCCAAGCGCCGCAGCGAGATCGAGGCGCTGCCGCTGCCGGGCTGGTATGCGCATCGGCGGGCGGATCTGCTGGGATTGCTGGACGAGTTGGACAAGCGGATCCGTCCGTTGGACGAAGCGGTGCACGAGGCCGCGGAAGACAACCAGGAGGCTCGTCTGCTGATGACGCATCCGGGCGTGGGCCCGATCGTTTCTCTGGCCTATGTGTTGACCATCGGGGACTGGAGACGGTTTCCGCGGGGCAAGCAGGTGGGAAGCTATCTGGGCCTGATCCCGGAGGAGGAGTCCAGCGGAAGCACGCGGCGCCTGGGGCACGTCAGCAAGCAGGGCAGCGTGCTGGTGCGCTGGGTGCTGGTGGAGGCGGCGGTTCATGCGCAACGGCACGATGCGAGCTGGCACCGGCAGTATGTTCGCCTGTCGATGACGAAGCATCACGGGGTGGCCAAGGTGGCCATCGCGCACAAGTTGGCGGTTCGACTTTATTGGATGTTGCGCTCCGGCGAGGATTACAGCAAGGTGATGGAGCGCGGTTCCCATGCGGGGCAGTCCGTGTAGCGCCGTGGCCTCAGGGCCGAGAGACTGATTGGACGCCCCGCCTCTCTTGATGTTTGAGAGAGTTTGAACAGGCAATCATGGTGTGGTACCGAACCGAATACATGGCTGGTGGAACCTGAACGGTTGCCATCGAATGTGATTCAACGCAAAGTGTGAGCTTGGGTGGTTTCGCAAGGGCAAGACGGTTTTCCAATTATGGAACGAAGCTCAGAAAAGAACTCTGATCTTCGTTCCCAAGTCAATTGGGAAGGTGAGGATTCGGGTGTCAAGGGTCAAGATGAACGCCAAAGTGCGGCGCCCTTGACACCCAAATCCTCACCACAGGAGATCTTTGCGCCGTTTTCAAGAAAAGCAGCCGAAAAAGAGTATTGACAAAGCCGACGCTGTCATACACGGCGCTACATTCCGGCCATTACACGATCATGGGGTCACGGTACGAGTTTTGTTGAATTAGCCAGACTTGCGCCCCGCCCTTCGCCCAAGGCGCGAAGCATGAGGCGCTCAAATTGCTGCGCCGGGAGAAAGCGCCTACTTCGGCGTCTCCACCGGGGACGGACCGGAAGATGCGTTGCGCGCATTGGCAATCTCCGGCTCCTTCAGCGCCTTGCGCGCGTCTTTGCCATGGCGGCTGTCCGGGTCGTATTCGATCACTTTCTGGTAGTAGGCCCGGGCATCGGCAAAGTCGCCCAAGTGTCGCTCCGCCTCGGCCAGTCCCCAATAGACCTCGGGGTTTTCCGGGTCAAGCACCAGCGCGGACTCGAAGCGCGAAAGAGCCCCCTTCCAGTCCTTGCTGTCAAGGTAATAGCTGCCGACTTGAATGTCTCTTGAGGCTGCTTCCTGGTGCGTCTCTTCCTTCTCCGGTTTCTTCTTCTTGTTGGCCTGCTCGTCCTCCGGCTTGGGCAGCAGTTGATCCAGGTCTTTCAGGCTGGAACTAAAATTCTCTCCCTGTCCGCTGGCCTCGGCGGGTGCCGGATCGTCCGGACTGCGCACCGGGTCAACGTCGTCGCCGGGCAAAGCAATCGGGCTACTCTCCGCTCCGTTGTAGGTTCCTTCGGGCAAAGCCGGCGCGGTTGTCAAGGGCATGACGGGGATCGTACTGGTGTCGTCGGGAAACGGGTTCGACTCTGTCGGCGGAGCGGTTGCCGGTGTCTTCTGGGCGCTGGCGGCCGGCTTGGCCTGGCCCGGCGCGGATGCCGCCGCTGGAGCCTGCGCGCAAACCTGCTGCGACGCGCCCAGACAACCCGCCAAAACCAGCGCCACCCAAATGCCCCGTTTCATTGCCAATCCCCTCGCGTCTTCAATGTCCCCTTCAATGGTACGATGCGATCCAGGCGGCACTCCCGCAAACCGCACCCAAGGAAAGCATCGCACACTCGCATGGGCCTCATCATCCGCTCCTCCGCCATCCACGCGGCCGGCTGCTACACCACCAGCGCACTGCGCAAAGGCGCACGCGTGGCCGAATACACCGGCCCGCGCCTCACCAAAGCCCAGGCCGACGCCTGCTACCAGGACTCGCCCATCACGTATCTGTTTGGACTCGGCGACGGTTCCATGGTCATCGACGGCCACTGCATGGCCATGTTCATCAACCACAGTTGCGACCCCAATTGCGAGACCAGCGAGCAAGGCAACCGGATATGGATCAAGGCCATCAAGAAAATCGCCGCCGGCGAAGAGATCACCTACGACTACTGCCTTTATGACGGGGGCGAGGACGAAGCCGCCTGCAACTGCGGCGCGGCCAAGTGCCGCGGAACCATGTACTCGCAGGAGGAGGTGAAGCGCCGCAAAGCCGCCGCCCGAAAAGCGCTCAAGAAGGCTGTCCAGAGGAAGACCGGGCGGCGCAACACCGGCAAGAGCGCCAGGCCGGCACAAGCGTAAGCCTGTTCCTTCCCACGAGCACTGCGCGGCGGCAATGCGGTTTTCCACCCGCCGCGCCCCCACCCCGGAACGATACAATCCCACCTAGGCCACCGCTCAGGCATTTTCCGAGTGCCGGGCAGGCCAAAGGAGCGGGTTCATTCATGGGTTATCAGGTTTTAGCCAGAAAATACCGTCCGCAACGCTTTGCCGACGTTGCTGGCCAGGACCACGTGACCCGGACCCTGATGAATGCGCTCAGCCAGAACCGCATTGCGCACGGCTACATCTTCAGCGGCCACCGCGGCATCGGCAAAACCACCATCGCCCGCATCGTGGCCCAGGCGCTGAATTGCCGCACCGAAATCGGCACACCGGCCCGCCCCACTGCCGAGCCCTGCGGCGAGTGCGACTCCTGCGTTGAGATTCGCCAGGGCAACGCCGTGGACGTGATCGAGATCGACGCCGCCACCAATCGCGGCATCGACGAGATTCGCGAACTGCGCGACGCAGCCCGCTACGCCCCGTCCCGCGATCGTTACAAGATCTACATCCTCGACGAGGCCCACCAGATCACCGAAGCGGCCTTCAACGCGCTGCTCAAGACCCTCGAAGAACCCCCGTCGCACGTCATCTTCATGATGGCCACCACGCAACCTGAGGACATTCCCCAGACCATCCGCTCCCGCTGCCAGCACTTCAGTTTTCACGCCGTCAAATTCGACGACATCCTGGCCCAGCTGAAGATGATCGCCGGGCTGGAGCAAGTGGAAGCGGAGGAGGGCGCGCTGGCCCTGCTGGCCGAGGCCGGCGACGGCTCCATGCGCGACGCGCTCTCCATCATGGACCAGGCCATCGCTTCCGCTCCGCTCGAGGCAGGCCGTCCCCTGCTCTCCGCTGCGCAAATCCGCGAACTGATGGGTTCGGTGCCCAATGCGGTGTTTGAACGCCTGCTGGAGGCCGTAGCCGCCGGGCAGAGCGCCGAATTGATGCAGGAACTGAATCTGCTGGTCAACGCCGGGCACAATCCCTCTTCGCTGGCCCGCCAGATGGTCCGCTACCTGCGCAATGCGCTCATGGCCAAGCTGGGCGGCGAGCAGACTGAGTTGCTGCAAATCTCCGGCGATGAACGCGCCCGCGCCGCCCGCACCGCCCTGCTGTTTACCGAGGAAGAACTGACCCGCAATCTACAAATCGTGCTGCGCACCTTTGACGACCTGAATTATCGTCAGGAGCAGCGCTTCCACCTGGAACTGGGCCTGCTCAAGCTGATCCACGCGCAACGCCTGCTGCCGCTGGAAGAACTGCTCAGCGGCGTGGCCAGCGGTACACCAACGCGCACCCCGGTTCCGCCAGCCTCGCGGCCCAGCGCCAGCCCCTCTCGCCCGGCTCCCGCGGCTCCGCAGGCTGCGCCCTCGGCCCCTTCGCCTTCACCCTTCGGACCCAGCGGCGGCAGCTGGGGCTCCGGCCCCAAAATGGATTCAACGCTCAAGCTGCAATCCATCGCCAGCCCGGTTGCCACCATGGAGCGTCCATCGGCGGCACCCGCGCCGAAAGCGGCCGAAAGCTCATTTATGGGCACAACACCCTTCCCGGCTGCCGCCAGCCCCGTCACCGGCTACACGGCAACGCTCACGGAAGGTGCGCTGGCCAAGGCTCCCCAGGAAGCCGCGCCCGCATCCAACGTTGAAGACCTGCGCCAGGCAGTCGTTTCTGCCCTGACCAACGCCGGCCACAACTCTGCCGCGCAACTGCTGGGCGCGGGCTCCTGGAGCATCGACGGCGCCAACTTGCGCATTGAAGCGCCCGGCATGGGCAAGAAAATGCTGGCCCTCACGGTGAACGCGGCGGCAGAGAAGATCATCCGCCAGGAACTGCAGCGGATGGGAGCGCCGGCCCGTTTCCTGGTGGTCCCTGGCGAAGCCGGAACCATTGCGGCAGCGCCCATGGCCGCGCCCCTCGCGGGCAGCATCCAGGAGGCCGCGCTGGCCCACCCCCTGGTCCAAAAGGCCAAGGAGATCTTCCATGCGGAAGTTCGCAGCGTGATCGATCTTCGCCTGAAGTGACCGCAGCTCTCAATCAGGAGAATTCCCCATGGTCAACCCGCTCAAGATTTCGGAAATGCTTTCCCAGGCTAACCAGATGCAAGAGGAGGTCCAGCGCAAGCTGGCGCAGACCGTGGTCGAGGCCAGCAGCGGCGGTGGCGCAGTGACTGCGACCATGAACGGCAAGAAGCAGTTGCTCAAGCTGCGCATCGACCCCGCGGCGGTGATTGGCCTGAGCGGCGCCCAACCCGACGTGGAAATGCTTGAAGATCTGGTAGTGGCCGCGGTCAATGAAGCCGGGCGCAAGGCCGAGGAGGCTATGCAGACAAGCGTGCAGGGCATGCTCGGCGGCCTCAAACTGCCCGGCATTGGATGATCCTCACAGAGACGAATCGGACGGAAAAAGTATCAGGAGGCGCACCCCGTGTCACGTTATGCCGAGCCCATGGCCCGGCTCATTGAAGAGTTGAAGAAGCTTCCCGGCGTCGGCACCAAGAGCGCCCAGCGCTTCGCCTTCCACATCCTGCGCGCTACGGACGACGATGCCGCGGCGCTGGCCGAGGCGGTGCGGGGCCTCAAGGCCAGTCTGCGCCTGTGCTCGGTCTGCAACAACGTCACCGACGTCGATCCCTGCGCCTACTGCGCCAGCCCCACGCGCAACCAGCGTCTGGTGTGCGTGGTCGAGGAACCCACCAGCATCGCTTCCATCGAGCGAACCCGCGGCTACCGGGGCGTCTACCACGTGCTGCACGGAACCCTCTCGCCCCTGCACGGCGTGGGCCCCGACCAATTGCGCACCGGCACGCTGCTGGCCCGCGTGGAACGCGGGGAAATAGACGAAGTCATTCTGGCCACCAGCCCCACCCTGGAGGGCGAAGCCACCGCCCACTGGCTGGCCGGCGCGCTGCACAGCTTTCCTGTCCGCATCACCCGCATCGCCACCGGCGTTCCCGCCGGCAGCGACATCGAATACGCCGACGAGGTGACGATGGCGCGGGCCATGGAAGGCCGGCGCGAACTCTAGGTCTCTGACAGCATGATTTCGTACCTCTGGTTCATACCTTCCCAGGTCCCAAAATCGGGACCTGGGGCACCCAGTGTTGGTACAACTTCAAGCTGTCAGAGACCTAGGAGCAACTATTGACCGCAGAGTACTTGAGAATAAACAACGTATCTTATAGTCGGCATTTTGCTCAATGCCTTTCGTAGAATCGCCGCGACGAGAATTGGCGGTTCGCACAGACGCCATAGACGCACATTGTGCATGCAAGCGGAGGCGCGGACGCATCAGGAACCTGCCCGGCTCGAATGTAGATCTACCCGCGCAGCCTGCTCAGCAAGTCCTGCGGATGAACCGGCTTGGACAGTATCTCGAACTCGTAGCCCTGGGCGCGCGCCTTCTCCAGCAAATCGGCCGTGGCGGCCTGGCCGGAGAAGAGCAGGATCTTGATGCCGGGCAGCAGGGCCCGTATGCGGATGGCGGCACAAATTCCGTTCAGGTCGGCCATGATCACGTCGGAGATGAGCATATCGGGCTCGAACACCTTGGCCAGTTCGAGTGCCTCTTCGCCGGAATAAACGGCACGCGCCTCAAACCCGCTCTGGTTCAGGATCATGGTCAGGGTATCGGCGATGACCCGCTCATCGTCGGCAACCAGGACCTTCGGCTTGGCTTTGCTTTCGTTCATACTCTCCTGGACACAATGACAAACCGCCCCCGGTGTGCCTTGCTGCACAACCCCATCCTGCGTTACCCGGCAGTGGCCAGCTAGGTTTCACTTCCAGGCAGGGCGCCTTCTCTGGCGGAACGTTTTGCGTCAATGATACGCTCGGCTAGGGTATCTCAATCCAGGGATTTTTTGGTGGCACTTCACCACAGGCGGACAAGGCCGCGATCCCGGGCTTGCACAAAGCCCGCCGCCTCCAATTCATCCCTCAGCAACCGGGCAAACATACACTTGAAACAACCACCGGCCGCGGCCTCCCCCCGTGGACCCCAAGCGGAGACCTACCCATGCAGGAAGCGGGCATCCCGAACGAAAGCCAGACCCCGGCGGTCGAAGCCATCATTCGCGCCGAAAAGATCGAGAAGTACTATGCGCAGCCCAGTCAGAACCGCATTCAGGTCATCTCCGCCACCGATCTCAAGATCGTGCCCGGAGAGATTCTGGCCCTGCTCGGTCCTTCCGGCTCCGGCAAATCGACCATGCTGCGCATGTTGAGCGGCCTCTCCACGCCCACCGCAGGGCAAGTCTACTGGCACGAGAAGCCCATCGCCGACACCGAAATCAACGTTTCCATCGTCTTCCAGAGCTTTGCCCTCTTTCCCTGGCTCACGGTTCTCGAAAACGTGGAAGCACCCTTGCAAGCCCGCGGCGTCAGTCCCGACGAGCGCCGCAACCGTAGCATGAAGATGCTGGATACGGTCGGCCTGGACGGCTTTGAAGCAGCCTACCCTAAAGAACTGTCGGGCGGCATGAAGCAGCGGGTGGGCTTTGCCCGCGCCCTGGTGGTGGAGCCGGAGGTGCTCTTCATGGACGAGCCCTTCTCTGCTCTGGACGTGCTGACCGCCGAGAACCTGCGCAGCGAACTGCTCGAGCTGTGGGCCAACAAAACCATGCCCACCAAGGCCGTCTTCCTGGTTACCCACAACATTGAAGAAGCGGTTCTGCTGGCCGACCGCATCATCGTGCTGGGGCGCAATCCCGGCCACATCCGCACCGACTTCCGCGTGCAGTTGGCGCAGCCCCGCGACCGCAAATCCGAGCCCTTCACCCAACTGGTGGACTACATCTACAAGGTGCTCACCAAGCCCGACACAGCGCCCGCCGAGGCCCCCGGGCAACAAACCCGGGTGCGCGACCAGCGCCAGATGCACTACCAGATGCTGCCCCATGCCCGCCCCGGCGGCATGGCCGGCCTGCTCGAACTTCTGCTGGACAAGGGCGGCCGCGACGACATCTACCGCCTGGCCGACGACCTGGCCTTTGAAATCGACGACCTACTGCCCATTGTGGACGCCGCCCAATTGCTTGGCTTCCTCATCATCGAAGAGGGCGACGCCGCCATCACCGAGAGCGGCACGGAGTTTGCCAACTCCGAGATCCTGCGCCAGAAGGAACTGTTCCGCGACGCCGCGGTCAAGAACGTGCTCCTGCTGCGCCAGATTCGCCGCGCCCTGGAAGCCAAAAGCGACCACACCGTGCCGGAAGAGTTCTTCCTCGACATGCTCGACGAGCAGTTCAGCGAGGAGGAATGCCTGCGCCAGATGGAAACGGCCGTCGCCTGGGGCCGCTACGCCGAGCTGTTCGACTTCGACGCCTCCCGCCGCCGCTTTGTGTTGCCCGATGCGCAGGATGAAGAGATCGCCGCCAGCGAGGAGGCCGAGTGAAAGTTCAACACCCCCTGGCCCAATCGCTGGTCTCCGGCCGCACCTGGCCGTTCCTCACCGATTTCGGCGTGGCTCTCTGCGGCCTGGCCATCTTTTTCGCCATTGTCAATACCGGCGCCTACTGGCTGGGCAAACCCGTTCCCGTGGTGCCGATCTCGCACTCCATCGGCGCGTTGCCGGTCTACGCCTTCTACTCGATCGTGCGCATCGGCATCGCCTACCTGCTCAGCCTGGTTTTCGCCATCGCCTACGGCTACACGGCCGCCTACAATCCCCGCGTCGAAGCCTGGATGATCGCGGTCCTCGATATTCTGCAGTCCATTCCCGTGCTCAGCTTTCTGCCGCCGGTGGTGCTGGCCATGGTGGCGCTCATACCAGGCCATCAGATGGGCATCGAGATGGGCGTCATCCTGCTCATCTTCACCGGCCAGGTTTGGAATCTGGCCTTCAGCTTCTACTCCTCGCTGAAGAGTATCCCCCGGGAGATGATCGAGGCCTCGCGCATCTACCGCTATTCGGCCTGGCAGCGTTTCTGGCAGTTGGAAATGCCCTACTCCGCCATCGGTCTGGTGTGGAACTCCATCGTCTCCGTCGCCGGCGGCTGGTTTGCCCTCATCGCCTGCGAGATGTTCACCATGGGCGAGCGCAACTTCCAGTTGCCCGGCCTGGGCAGCTATCTGCAGACGGCCACTGCCTCCGGCGATATTCGCGCCCTGGTGGCTGGTTTCGCGGTCGTCATTCTCATCGTTGTGGCCACCGACCAGCTGATCTGGCGGCCGCTCATTGCCTGGAGCGACAAGTTCAAATTCGAGCAGGTCGAGTCCGCCGAGCGCGTCACTTCTCCCATCCTCGAGTTGCTCAAGCGCTCCTCGCTGCTCAGCTCCATCCCCGGCCGCATCTGGACCCGCATCGACGAGCCTATTTACCGCCGCATGGCGCGCACCAGGGAATGCCGCATCGTCCAGCCGCTGGACGAGGGGCCGGTTCGCGGCAAAGGCTCTGGCTGGCTCTGGGTGCTGGCTGCGTTCGCCGCCGCTCTTGCCGTCTGGGGCGCAGTACATGCCGTTCTGATGCTTGAGACCGTGACCTGGGCCGAGTTGCGCCTGCTGCTGTTAGCCGCGGGCGCCACCTTCCTGCGCGTCAACGCCGCCCTGCTCATCTCCGCCGCCTGGACCATCCCCGTCGGCGTGGCCATCGGCCTCAATCCCAAAATTGCGCGCGTCGTGCAGCCCGTGGCCCAGGTGCTGGCCTCGGTCCCGGCCACCGCCTTCTTCCCCATCCTGCTCATCGGCCTGGTTCAAATCGGCGGCGGGCTGGGCGTTGGCTCGGTCGCCCTCATGCTGCTGGGCACCCAGTGGTACATCCTCTTCAACGTCATCGCCGGCGCCATGTCCATCCCCTCCGACCTGCGCGAGGTGGCTTCGCTCTACCGCTTCACCCGCTGGCAGCGCTGGACCCGGCTCATCCTGCCGGGAATCTTCCCCTACCTCATCACCGGCATGGTCACGGCCAGCGGTGGCGCCTGGAACGCGTCGGTCTTTGCCGAGTACTCCCACGTCCAGGACCGCACCCTGCAAACCATCGGCCTGGGCGCGCAAATCGACGCCGCCACCGACAGCGGCCGCTTCCCCATCCTGCTGCTGGCCACCATCCTCATCTCGCTCATGGTGGTTACCATGAACCGCCTGGTCTGGCGTCGCCTCTACCGTCTGGCTGAAACCCGGTATAAACTCGAAGGCTAAGACGAACAGGTGCCATCATTTCAACGCAACGAGGCGAAACGATGAAGGCGGTTTGGATTGTTTTGATCGCGGTGGTTGTCGCGTATGCGCTCTATCATGCCTATGAACTGCACCGCCCGGTCCCCGCACCGGAGCAGAGCACGCATGGGGACTACGCGAGGGAGGCCGATCAGGCCGTCAACCGGTACCAAAGCATGCTCATGGACTCCAGGAGCACAAAGGTCGATGTGTGTGTGCAAGCTGGTATTGTGAGTTCGGCCTACCTTCAGGCGCAGGATGAACCCAACTACACCAAGTGGAAGGCCATACAAAAATCCGATTGCGAAAAGGCTGGCGTGCCGGTGCCGCAGTAACGTCCGCCCTTTTTCAGCGGGAGCCACGACGCCACGGCAGCAGGCGGCGCATCGAGTCCTTGATTTTCGAGTCCAGGCTGTCAAAGAGCCGTGCTTCAGGAGCGCCAGATGATTCGAGTGGGTTTGGTAGGTTTTGGCATGGGTGGGCGCGTCTTTCATGCTCCACTGCTCTCCTCCGTTGAGGGATTGGAACTGGCGGCGGTGGTCGAGCGCCACACCGACAACGCCGCGCAGCGCTATCCCGGCATCATCACCTACCGCTCGCTTGAAGCCATGCTGGCCGACTCTTCCCTCGACCTCTTTGTTGTATCCACCCCCAGCGGAACTCACTTCGAGGTCGCCCGGCAGATTCTTGAAGCCGGCAGGAACGTGGTGGTCGACAAACCCATGTCTGCCACTTCGGGCGAAATTGCCCAGCTGATGGAGCTGGCCGCGGCTCGTGGAGTCCTGCTGGTTCCCTACTTTAACCGCCGCTGGGACAGCGACTTCCAGACAATTCAGAAACTACTGCGTGAAGGATCGCTGGGCCGCCTGGTGTACTTTGAATCGCGCATCGACCGCTGGCGGCCCAATCCCCCCACCGACCGCCTCTGGAAGGAGGACCCCGCGCAGAGTGGCGGCGTTCTTCTCGACCTCGGAACCCACCTGGTGGACCAGGCGCTGGTGCTTTTTGGCAAGCCGGAAGCTGTGAGCGCGGATGTCCTCTGCGAGCGCCAATGGGCACGGGCCAGCGACGCTTTTACCCTGCGCCTGCGCTATCCAAGTTTCTCGGCCGTCCTGGGGGTCAACTGCCTTTCTATTCCGGCGCGCCCCCGCTTTCACCTGCGCGGCGCCAAGGGCAACTACTGCAAGACGGGACTCGATCCGCAGGAAGCGGCGCTGAACAAGGTTACCCGCATCGCCGATCCCGCCTGGGGCCAGGAACCGGCCGCCAACTGGGGCACTTTGAGCGTAGATGTGGACGGCGGCATGGTCACCCGCCCCGTGGCGCCCATCCCCGGCAATTACCGGCTTTACTATGCAGGCGTCCGCGACGCGCTCCTGGGCAAAGCGCCCGCGCCGGCGCTTCCCTTGGAGGCATGGCGGGTGGCACGGCTGCTGGAGTGGGCTGCCGCCAGCTCCGAACAGCACCGCGAAATCCCCTGTGACTGGAGCGAAGAACCTGGCAGCTAGTGTAAGGCCCTACAGGGACAGTGAGGATGTCTTGAACAAAAAGGACTTCGCCGTGCGGGATAAAGCAATCTCCGCTCACTTCCCGCTCGCCTGTTCCCTCTCCACCAGCGGCACCCAGAACCGGAAGCTGGCTCCCTTTCCTGGTGCGCTCGAGGCCTCGATCCCGCCGCCGTGCGCGGCCAGGATGGCTCGGGCAATGGCCAGGCCCATCCCTGAACCTTTGCCGCCACCCCTCTTGCCGCGATAGAACTTCTCAAAAATCAGCGGCAGTTCCAGCGCGTCAATCCCCGGACCGTTGTCTTCCACGCGGAACTCCAGGCGGTCGCCGGCGCGGCGGCTGCTCAGCGCGATGCGGCTGCCCGGCGGCGTATACCTGGCCGCGTTCTCCAGAAGGTGGCGCAGAACCCGTCCCAGCAGGTGCGGATCGAACCAGGCGGGATCGTCCGCGCCCTCCACGTCGATTTTGACCCGGTGCGCGACCAGCGTCTTGCGCGACTCCTCCACGGCCTGCTCCAGCAGCGCGCGGGGATGCTGGGGAACCAGGCGGACCTGCACCACGTCGGCGTCGATCTCCGCCATCTCCACCGCATCGCCAATCAGCACATCGAGCCTTGAGGCCTCTTCGTCGACGATGGCTGCCAGGTCCAGCCGCCCGGCATCGTCCAGTCCCTCGGCTTGCAGCAGGGTGGTGGCGGCGGCGCGGATGGAGGTCAGCGGGGTGCGCAGTTCGTGGGTCAGCGAGTCAATCAGCGCCGTGCGCAGCCGCTCTCCTTCGCGTGCGGCCGCCATGCGCGCCTCGGCCTCGATGGCGATGGAGCGCGTCAGGACGATGGCCACCTGGGCGCTCACCGCCGTGGCCACCTCGCGGGAAAGCGCCGCCGGTCGCCAGCCCAGCGCTCCCACCAGCCGCAATCCCAGCATGAGCGGCATGACGCAAAGACTCTCCGGCCCCACCAGCGTGGGATTCTGCCCCTGGGTCATGGCCTTGAGATTGGCCTTCATGCTTTCCGGCAGATTGGTCGTCGAGGCATAGAACTGGTCGTGATCGCAGACGTAGAGAACGACGCCTTGCAGCGCGAAGATGCGGTGGATCAGCCGGGGCAGGTCGCGGATGAGCCCGGCGGCATCCTCGTGCAGCATCATCTCCTGGCTCAGCTCATAAAGTCGTTCCACGTCTTCGCGGCGCTGCTCGGCCTGGCGCGCCTGGCGCCGCGCCAACTCCGCCACCCGCCCCACCACTACGCAACAGGCCACGAATGAGACCATGGCCACCCATTCCTGCCCGCCGGCCAGCCGAAACGTGCGGTAGGGGAGCAGAAAGAAGTAATCGAACGACAGGGCGCACAGCACCGCGATATAGAGCGCCAGCCATATCCCCGCCTGGGTGGACGACCACACCACCAGGACCAGAAACACCATGCCCGCGGCCGTGGAATTGGCGCCCAGCCAGACCAGCAGGGCCGTGGTCCCCGCCGCCATCAGCGCGCCCACCAGCCAGTGCACAATCCCCCGCGAATCGGTAAGCCCTTTCATGTTCATCTCATCGTGCATCATACCCGGCGGCCCGGATGTTGTAATCTTCCGATGGAAGAGGAACACATGCCGGGCAGAATTCTGGTTATCGACGACGAGCCGCAGATCACCCGCGTGCTGCGCGCCGCGCTCTCCGCACAGGGCTACGATGTGCGCACCGCCAACGACCCCGAAGAGGGCCTGCAACTCTTCCGCGAGTGGTCTCCGGACCTGGTGGTGACCGACCTGATGATGCCTATCATGAGCGGCGTCGAGGTCTGCCGCGCCATTCGCACCCGCTCGGCCACACCGGTGCTGGTTCTTTCCGTCCGCGACCACGAGCGCTCGAAAGTCGAGGCGCTCGATGCCGGCGCAGACGACTATGTGACCAAGCCCTTCAGCATCCAGGAACTGCTGGCCCGCGTGCGCGCCCACCTGCGCCGCGCCCCGGAGCGTACCACGGCGGCGATCGAGACCGGCGACTTTATGGTGGATGTCGCGGCCCACACCATCACTGTGCAGGGCAAGCCCATCCACCTCACCCCCAAGGAATTCGACCTGCTGCTCCACCTGGCCCGCCACGCCGGCAAGGTGATGACCCATCGGGCCCTGCTGACCGCGGTATGGGGGGCGCAATCGGCCCATCAGCCCGAATATCTGCGTGTTTTTGTGGGCCAGTTGCGCAAGAAGCTGGAAGCCGAAACCGGCAAGCAGTACATCCAGACCGAGCCCTGGGTGGGTTACCGCTTTATCCCCGAGGGGTGGAGCGGCAGCGAGGAATAGAACCTCTCTCAGAATTGCCCGCTTTGGAAGGGATGGGCTTTCCACATCTGGCAACATTTGGCAGAAGAATCCCACGTTTTCCCTCCTGAATCGAATGCTGGACGCGGGCCGCCCGGCCCCCTTCGCCGTCTGAATATCGCTGCGTAAACGCGCTGAGAAGGAGGAAACCTCGGCCCTCTCTCGAACCATGCAGCAACGCCATGTGGCGGCGCTTGCAGAACCGGTGTCACCATCGGTTCTTCGAGTCCTGCTGCAGAAGACGGAGCGTAATGAAGACAGCGGGGCCGAGGAAGACGACCGAACCGACAACCCACATAATGACCGCGCCGATCACCTGGTCCGCCATGGGTGTTATGGGGAAACCGCTCGGCTGTTTCAGGTAGTAGGTGTAAACCGGGCGATCGCAGAAGGCGAGGAAGGCCGAGAGGCCGGTGTTGACCAGATCCGCGCCCACCAGGTACGGGAGCAGGTACCAGCCGGGGGATCGCGCTTTGGTCGGCCAGGGGCGAATCAGCGGCCACCAGAAGAGGATCGACGAGCTGAGGAAACAGATGTGCTCGAAGTCGTGCCAGCGCTCGTGCTCAAGCGCGAAGTCGTAGGCAAAGGGCACATGCCAGCCGAGGAAAACCAGATTCATGGTGAGCCAGGCCACAAGAGGCCTGGTGAGGAATGAGCCCAACGCGCGCAGAGCTTTCAGCCGCTGCAGAGGGCCAAGCAGGTTGACGGTGAGCCTGCGGGGAAGGCCGCGCAGCAACGGAACCGACGGATAGCCGAGAAGCAGCAGCGGAGGGACAAAGGACATGAGGAGCAAATGCTCGACCATGTGGGCGCTGAGCAGCGCATCGGCAAAGCCATCCATCGGCGATCCGATGGCCAGCCAGAGGGTTGTGAGGCCAAGAAGAAACGCAGCCAGCCGCCAGGCAGTGAATTGCGCAGGCCGGGTCTTGCGGATGGCGAACCATCCACGCGTATAGACGGCCGCCGAAAGTAGCACCATTGTGGTGAGGAACAGCGGTGGCGACCACTCCGCGAAGATGGCCTGATACTCAGGAGGCATTGGAATAGGGTAAACGCAACGATCGAGGTCATCTCATAAATTCGCCAGGACCGACACCGCCTACCTCATGGGATAAACAGGCTGCGGAAAAGGGCTGCATGTGGGCGAAATGCCCGAAAGGCATACCTCAGGGGCTGAAGCCCGCGTTGATTCTGCGTGGCTTATGTCCGGGCTAAAGCCCGGACCTACCGCACGAACGGGTTTTTCCGCCGCCTTTAAAGCCCCTTGGGATTTGCGGCTTTTGCCGGCACGGCTAAAGCCGTGCCCTTTCAAAGCCCGTTTGGAGATGAGTCCTAATGTCCTTCCGTTGTGGAGGCGGCTGGAACTGGCGACTGTTGGCTGGATAGAACCATCTGCCGCGAGGCGTCGACGGCGTGCTGAAGATTACCGCCCCGCAGCGTGAGTAGAAAATGCACCAGGGCGGTGGTTTCTGAAGGATTCAGCGCATTGCCGTAGGCGGGCATGTTTCCTCCGCCTTGCAGAACCTGGCGAATCATCTGATCTTCGGTCATGCGCGACGCGATGGCGTCCAGCGCGGGGCCGCGCATGCCTCCGGCTCCTCCAATGGAGTGACAGTTGCGGCACTGCTTGTTCTGGAGGACAAGCGCGCCCTCTCGCTCCAGAGGTGTGCGGTCCCTCAAGTCGGCCACGGGGATTGGATCGCTGCTCCAGGCGTTCATGACGGGGCTCCACGGCGTATAGGTGCCGAGGCGGGTGAAGACGCCGAGGGTGACGGCGATCAGCACGATCATCAGAACCGCGACCGGGCGGCGCGACCAATGCTTTTCTCCCTCGCCGGAGAGCAGCGGAAGCAGCAGCAGGCCGCCGATAGCCAGAACCGGCGCTACAAACAGAACCGGGGTTTCCAGGCTGGCCGGCAGATAGGCCAGGACGGCATAGATCCAGAGGAAGGCGAAGTCAGGCCGGGGTGCGGTCTGAATGATGGTGGGGTCGGGTTGGCCGGTGGGGCCGAAAGGCCCGAAGAAGAAGGCGCAAGCCATGATGGCCAGCACGATGACCGCGGCAAAGACAGCATCTTTCCACGCCGCATCGGGCACAAAAGGAATGCCGGTCTTCTCCGTGAGCTGGTGGTACTCCTGTGTATAGGTCGTCTTGTTGACCAGGCGGCCGGGCATGGGCCACTCGTTGATGCCGAGGCGCAGCACCATCAGCAGGTGGAGGCCGACCAGCGCCAGCAGAATTGCGGGAATGAGGAAGACGTGCAGGGTGAAGAAGCGGGAGAGCGTGGGTCCGGCGATAATGGGTCCGCCCAGCAGCAGGTCGACCAATGGTCCGCCCACAATAGGAACGCGGCTCATGATGGAGGCCCCGATGCCGAGCCCCCAGTAAGCGTCCTGATCGAAGCGCAAAACCTGCCCCGTGAATGCCATGCCCAGCGTCAGCAAGAGCAGAAAGACGCCCACGATCCAGGTGAGTTCGCGGGGAAACTTGTATGCGCCGAAGAGGAAGACCTGCGCCAAGTGGATGAGCACGATGGCGATCATGAAATCGGAGCCCCATCCGTGCATGGCGCGCAGGTACCAGCCGAGCTGGACGTTGTGATCGAGAAACTCCAGGCTGTTCCACGCATTGCTGGCCGTGGGAGAGTAAACCAGCGCCAGCAGAATGCCGGTGACCACCTGCAGCGCCAGAATCACCGTGGCCGCGCTGCCAAAGACATACCACCAACTGGAGGTGCTGGCGGGGACATTGTGCCGCGCCGCTTCCAGGGCGGGCGTACCCAACCCCAAGCGGCGCTCAAGCCAGTTGTAGACATCCGTACCGCGGCGCTTCAAGCTGGCCATGAGTTGTCCCCCGACTGTGCGCTGGCGGAAGTGGCTTGAATCTGCGTCAGCGGCTTCTGGTTGCAGGCGCGCGTGGCCAGCGTGGGCAGCTTGCCGGCGCTGATCAGCAGACTCCCGGCGACGATCCTGTGCTCATACTCGAAAAGGCCGCGCTCCGGGGGCCCTGAGGCGCGCGAGCCGTCTTCGTAATAGGCACCGCCGTGGCAGGGGCAGAGGAAGAGCCTGGATTGCGCGAACCACCTCACCGGGCATCCCAGATGCGCGCAGTTGATGGCGAACACCTGAAACTGGCGTCCCGAGATGCGTCGCACCCAGCAGGGAATGTCCCCGGTCTGCCCGTCCCACGGCGTCGTCTGCGGGCTGCGGAAGTTCACCAGCCGGGTTTCGCCTTCAGGAAAATCGCCGAGCGGGCCCAGGTTGATCCAGGAGTCGGCGCCGGGGCTCTTCTTCAGCGCCGGACCAAGCAGATAACCCAGGATGGGGACGGCCAATGCCGCACCCACCGCTCCATTCAGGAGCAGAGACAGCTTGAAGAGAAGGGCGCGGCGGGAGTGACTGGCGCTCTGCTGTGGCGCCGCCGTCTCTGCGGCGGAGTTTTGATCGTTCGGGGAAAGAGGCTCACTCGGGTTCATTGCGTCCTGCTCCATGCGATGTTCTTCAGCGGTTCACGCGGCACTCGGTCTCTGACCAGGTGATTTCGTCCCTTTGTATCGAGCTTCCCAGGTCCCAAAATCGGGACCCGGGGCACCCAGGTTGGTACAACTTCAAGCGGTCAGAGACCTAGGGACGCACGGGGTACGGTTGGCCCGGATTGGCGATGCGCTTCGAGGCCATCCAGGCAAGGATGTCGGTAATCTGCTGGTCGGTCATCGGTTGGGCGGCGTCGCTGCGCCAATCGGGCATTCCTTCGTCGGGCCGGCCTGCAATGGTGATGCTGCGCAGGTTCTGGTCGCTGATGAGCGCCAGATAGGTTGGGTCTACGATGGAGCCCAGCCAGCCTTTCCTCGATGGTTTGGAGGGCGCATGGCCGTCGGCCGGGCCCCCTTCACCGGTCGCTCCATGGCAGCGAGCGCAAAAGACGCCGTAGGCTTCAAGTCCATGCGCGGCGTTGCCCGGCAAAGTGGCCAAATAAGGGGGAAGATTCTGTCCGGCGAACGCTCCCGGATTCCCCCATTGGTTGACGATGCCCTGGGCCAGGACGGCAATCTGCGCATCGGTCAACATGCCGCCTGAGCTCTTTGCGAAGGCGGGCATCAATCTGCCGGAAACGCCCTTGGCGATCGTTTCGCGCAAACGCGCTTCCCCGGCCATTGCGACATACGCCGGATTGGCCAGCGAAATTTCAACTCCGTCCTTGCCATTGTCCCCGTGACATGCGGCGCAATTCTGCTTGTAGAGGGTGGGAAAGTCGAGTACCGCTTCCGGGCGCGGCACTTCGGGCCCCGGTCCGGGCTTGCCGGGGATGCGGCTGCAACCGGCCAGAACAAGAACCATGCATACCGCAGGCATGGCGAGGCCGCACAGCGCGATCCGTCTTCGAGGAAGAGAACTCATTGATCTTCGTCTTTCAGCGTGGAGGAGTTGCTGTCGGGCCGGTCGCTATGGATTCCGGCGCGAACGGAAAACGGCAAGGCGCGGAACTGTGGCGTGCGCACCTTGACATGCAGGTTCACCACAAAGCCACAGACCAGACCGAAGGTGATCTGCGAAGCCACAAACCAGACCCAGTCGATGCGCTCGTTCAGGATGGGACTGATGACTCCCAGCGCGGAGTAAATGATGCCGGTCCAGAGAAACGGGGCGATGAAGCCGGCGGTGAGAATCGGCTTGCGGGGGAACATGGGCAGCATGGCCCCGTAGAGCAGCCCCACCAGCACCGAGGCCACGGCGTGAATGCCCAGGGCCGCCAGCAGGCCCATCAGATGAAACTGGGCCAGGAAGGCGTTGCTCTGCCCCGCCCAACTCACAAAGCCTCCCGCGGCCAGCAAGTTCACGGCGTACCACAGGCTGTGAAAGCGAACCAGGCTGAAGATAGTGGCGGGAACAACCATGGCGATGCCGCCCACAATGCCACCCTGGACTCCGGCGCTGATGCTGAAGGTCTCGACGGGCAGCAGCTTGCGATGACCCGGTTCGAGGGCCAGAGGGGCGGGGCGCGTGCGCGCGCTGGAGATGGTGAAGGTTTCAGGGTAAACCGGCACCGAGACGTGATGCTCGTGAGGGAACAGTTGACCGAACCACCCCACTGCGGAGCGCGCCATCAGCACCACGCCGAGCAAGCTGATGACCCAGTGCGTCACCATGCCCGCGATCAACAGCGAAACCCCCAGCGCGAGCACCATCGGCCAGGGCGTCGGCGCGGGCAACAGGACCGCATCCGGAGGAAGCGCGCGCCCCGGATGGCGCCTGGCAGGGGTCGTCGATTCGTTGTTCTGCGTCATGCTCGTTCCTTCCGCGACTTACCTGCCCAGGACATAGACCACCAGAAACACGACCACCCACACCGCGTCCACAAAGTGCCAGTAGAGCGACAGCACCTCGAGCTTCTCCGAGTGTTCCTCTTTCACCTTGCCGAACAAGGAGAACCCGAGAACCAGCGAAAGCATGATCAGGCCCACGACGACGTGCGTGGCGTGCAGGCCGACCAGCGAGTAGTACGTGGTTCCGAAGAGATTGGTCTGTATGGTCAAGCCTTCATCGTGTATGAGGTGGTACCACTCGCGCGCCGTCGAAGCCAGAAAGATGGACCCCAGCAGAACCGTGCCCGCCAGTTGCATCGAGCAATGGCGGAGCTTGCCGTGGCGCAGCGCGCTGACCGCAAAGTGGACCGTGATGCTGCTCGACAGCAGGCAAATGGTGCCGAAGATGGGCAGTTCCAGCACCTGCGCCGGAGTGGGGCCGGTGAGGCTCTTGCCGATGTAGAAGATGTAAGCCACGACAAAGATGGTGAAGATGGCGGCTTCGGCCACGATCAGGCAGGCCATGCCCACAGAGCCGCGATAGGGCAGCGTCCAGGGCGCTTCCCCCGGCAGGTTGACGGTAATGGTGTTCTCTGTGCTCATCATTCGTAGTCCGAGTCCGGATCTTCAGGATGCTTCAAATCCCACAACGGCCGCCGGCTGTTCACCGAGGGTTCAACGGCAAAGTTATAGGCGGGAGGCGGAGACGCGGTGGACCACTCCAGCGTCCACGCATCCCACGGGTCGTGGCCCGCCTCCTGCCCCTTGAAGTACGACCGCACCAGGTTGTACACAAAGACCAAAAGGCCAATCGCCTGGATCACGGCGCCGATGCCGACGAGGAAATTCCATCCTCCCCAGCCGCGGCCTGCCTCATAGGTGTAGATGCGGCGCGGCATGCCCAGCAGGCCGGGAATATGCATGAAGTCGAAAGTGAGATGGAAGCCGATGAGGAAGAGCCAGAAGTGCCACTTGCCCAGCGTCTCGGACAGCATCCGGCCGGTGATCTTGGGGTACCAGTAGTAGAAGGCGCCAAAGAGCGCAAACAGGATGGCGCCCACCAGAACATAGTGGAAATGCGCCACCACGAAGTAGGAGTTGCCCAGTTGCCAGTCAAAGGGCGCCACCGAAAGCATGATGCCGGTAAGCCCCGCGATCAGGAACTGAAACAGGAAGCCCACGCAGAACATCATGGGAGTAGCGAAGATGACCTTGCCGCCCCATATGGTTGCCAGCCAGTTGAAGATCTTGATGCCGGTGGGCACGGAAACCACCATGGTGGCAAAGACGAAAAAGCTGTTTGCCGTTGCGCCCAGGCCCACCGTGAACATGTGGTGCGCCCACACGCCCAGGCTGACGAAGCCGATGCCCACCGAGGCCGCCACCATGGCGGGATAGCCGAAGATGGCCTTGCGCGAGAAGACCGGAATGATTTCGTTGACAAAGGCGAACGCCGGCAACACCAGGATGTAGACCTCCGGGTGGCCGAAGATCCAGAAGAAGTGCATCCACAGCACCGCCGAGCCGCCCGCCTGGGTATCGAAGAAGTGGGAGCCAAGATAGCGGTCCAGGGTGAGCATGATCTGGGCCGCCGTCAGGGGGCTGACCGCGACAAACACCAGGCACGACGTGACCAGGTAAAGCCACACCAGCAATGGCATGCGGCTCATCTTCATGCCCTTGCAGCGCATGCAGAGGATGGTGGACACAAAGTTCAGCGCCGTGCCGATCGACCCCACGCCGCTAAGGAAGATGGCCAGCGTCCAGTAATCCGTGCTGTGGCCCGGCGAGAAAACCTTGGCCGTCAGCGGCGCATAGGCAAACCAGCCCACATCCGGCGCCGAACCAGCCGCGTAAAGGCCGCTCGCGCCCACATAGCTGAAGTACAGCAGCAATCCGCCGAAGGCCGAGATCCAGAAGCTGAATGCATTGAGCCGCGGAAACGCCATGTCGCGCGCCCCGATCATCAGCGGCACCAGGTAGTTTCCGAAGCCGAACAGAATCGGCATACCGACGAAAAACACCATCGTCGTTCCGTGCATGGTAAAAAGCTGGTTGAAGACCTGCGGCGAGACGAAGTGATTGTTGGGAATCGCCAACTGGATGCGCATCAACATCGCTTCCACGCCGGCAACCAGAAGAAAGATGAGCGCGTACCCGATGTACATCAGGCCGATCTTCTTGTGGTCGCAGGTGGTCAGCCACTCGTAGACCACATTCAGCGGCGGGTGGCCGTGCGGGAGCGCCTGCGTCTCTGCGATCTCTTCCACGGCATGAGTTGTTGTGCTCATGAGGCTTCCCTTTCCGTCGAGCGATTAACGTAGTTGCGTGAGATAGGCGGTGACAGCGTTCAGATCGTGGGCGTTCAAGTGCATCGAGGGCATCAGCGAACCGTGCTTCAGGGAGTCGGGATCGTCGATCCACTTCCTCAGGTTCTGGGGCGTATTCGGAACCGCACCGGAGGCGATGGTGTCGCGGCTGGCCACGTGGGTCAAATCCGGTCCGAACCGGCCCGTGGACACCGTGCCGCCGATGGTATGGCAGTTGATGCAGGCGTTATGCATGAAGACCGCCTCGCCTTCCGCGGCAGCGGGGTCGCCGGCGAAATTCTGGCGGGCCGGCTTCTTCTGCTGGTTGACCCAGGCGGCAAAATCCGCCGGAGATTGCGCATAGACCCGGATCAGCATCTTGGCATGTTGCATGCCGCAGTACTGAGCGCACTGCCCAAGGTAAAGACCTGACTGCGCGGGATCGATCCACATGGTATTGACGCGGTTTGGAATCAGATCCGTCTTGCCCGCCAGGCGCGGCACCCAGAAGCTGTGCACCACGTCGGCCGAAGACATTTCAAGGTAGGTCGGGGTCGGATGTGCGGGATCGCTGACGGGAACGTGGAGTTCGTTGGCCGTGACCACGCCCAGTTGGGGATAGCGATACTCCCACCAGAATTGATGGCCGATCACCGTCACGTTCAGCGCATCCTTCGGCTTGGGAACCGCCTGCGTCCCCAGAATGACCCGCGTGGTGGTCAGGAACAGCATCATCACGATCAGAATGGGAATGACCGTCCAGGCCAGCTCGATCTGATTGCTGCCATAGACCTGCGCCGGCTCCCTATTTGAATCCCCAGGGCGATGGCGGTAGCGGATCAGGGCGTAAAACAGCAACCCGGCCACGACCAGGAAAATGCCCAGGGTGACGGCAAGGACCATCATCGAAAGATCGAAAATCGAATGGGCAGGCGTCCCGGCCGGAGCAAAGATGTTCGTCGGCGATTGCGCACACGCCGGCGCCGCAAGCAGCGACGTGCCGCTCGCCAAGCCCCAGAAGGAAAACCTGGAACTTGACCTGCTTGGGATGCAACCTGCCATTTGTCGTCTGGGGAAGAGAGACAAAACAGTTTGACCTCGAATTCGCTCGATCGGAAAGAACTGACCACCAGCGTCCGTATGCAACTATCCTACACTGACCAAAGGCGTTGTTGCATGGGCGGCGCCCTTTCAAGACCGGTGGTTGCCTGCCACAGGAAATTCCGCACCCTTGGCTCAGAGCCAAATCTCCTGTTTGCCCCGATTTCCTCCATTCCGCCTAGCCCCTTACGCTTCCTTTCTGTTGCCCTTACGCTTCCCTTACAGAACCTTTCGCATACTCATATTGGCGTGAGCCGGAAGGAACAT
>Ga0302279_10000223_pt1 | contig 81846 bp, 68 predicted proteins | sample III_Bog_N3_3_FD_194541 | JGI IMG/M metagenome (GOLD analysis project Ga0302279, IMG submission 194541) | Peat permafrost microbial communities from Stordalen Mire near Abisko, Sweden - III_Bog_N3_3 | ecosystem: Environmental > Terrestrial > Soil > Wetlands > Peat | place: Sweden: Abisko...
CCTGGAGGACGACGTGCACAACGCTGTTTACAACGCGCGGACGCGCGGGACCTTCGACGAAGCGAAGAATGCTCTCTCCGCTCTGGCGTCGGCGGAGCAGGCCCACTTCCGTAGCGGCCACGGGTGGGTACTCTTCGGCCCGGTGCCCGATCAGATCCCGACGGAGCCGGTCTCGGTCCCGGTTCGGCCGGAGTGGGCGGAGCTGAGCTGGGCGCCGCCCAACCCGACGAGATTCTCCTTCCAGGCGGAGGACGCGATGAACCCTACGACCCCGACGGCGCACGTGTACGTGCAGGGCTTCGAGAACGGCAAGCCTGTCCGATTCGACATGCACGTCACGGACGGGCAGATGAGTTGGTAGGCGCCTGAGGTATCCTTTGCCCCGGTGTCGTGGCACAGGCGTCGCGAGACGCTCGGAATGAGCCGCTACCTCGCGCTGACGTTCGCCGCCGCCCTGACGGCCGGCTGCAACTCCATCGTCGGCAACGACTCCGTTTCGCTGTGGAGCGGGGATTCGGCAGTCGCGGACGCACCCAATCCCCCGGACGCAGGCCTGGGCGACACGGCTTCACCGGGTGACGGCGCGGCCCCGGGACGCGGTGGCCTCCGACGGGGCGGTGACCGTGCCCTCCGAGTGGTCGCTGGTCGGACTGGATCCGAGCATGACGGCTGCATGCCCAAGCGACTTCCAGTCGTCGCGGGCCGTCGACGATCCCGCGGCAAGCGGCCCCCTCTGCGCGTATTCGTGCACGGTGACGGCGGCACCCTCGTGCGCCGGTGGGACGCTCGCCGTAGTTGGTGGTGCGACGACGTGTGACGTGAGCCAGGCCGGCGTGCCGGCGTCCGGGTGCCAGTCGACGGGCAAGCTTGGCTCCGTCAGCGGGAGCATCAAGCTAACCCACGCCTCGGTGGTTGCGACCGCCGGCTGCACCACCGCGGGAACCGGCCAACCGAACGCCCGACTCTGCGCCGCTCCCGCGCCGTCCGTTTGCAACGGCGCCGCCTGCACGCCGGCTCTGCCCGCCCTGTTTCTCGTCTGCATCGAGCCCACGACTGGCATAGCCTCGTCCTGCCCGCCCAGCTTTCCCACACAGCACTCCGTCGGCGCCGGGGTCACGTGCTTGGCTCCTACAACGTGCACCGTCACCGCGACGTACAATGGCGCGATCGCCCTCTACTCGAACCCCGACTGCAGCGGGCCGCTCGGCTCAGTGTCGGTCGACGGAGCCTGCCATGCGTTGTCGGGGGAAGCCATGTCGGCGGAGTCCTTCGAGTACGCGGGTGTGGCGACGACGAGCACTTGCGCGGCTGGTACTCCGCCGACTCCCGTTCTCACGGGCCCGGCCACCATCTGCTGTCAGTAACGGGAACGCACGATGAGGTCAGCGCCCTTCGAGGTGATCGGCGCGTCCGCTACGATGCGGGCATGGCCAAAGCGAAAACGCTCCGTGCGAACGAAACGAGGTAGTGGCCTAACCATTGCGGACGTTCGTGTCGTGGTAGGCCGCGGCGCATATCGCTCGTCAGAGCGAGGTTGAGAATTTACCCCTTCAGGCGGGCCCTCGTCGACGGGCGGACGACACGCGCGGCGCTCGTGCTCGGGCGCCTCCCGGGCGCCTTGCTCGACCGCGGCACGCGCTCGTCCTTTGCTCCCGCGATGGGCGGCGCGGGCATCGTTCGCGTGGCTGCCAGGGGCCAGACGTGATCGGGCGGGGGGGCGGCCGGGCGAGCCAGCAGGTAACCCTGTGCATACTCCACGCCGAGATCGCGGACGCACTTGAGCTCGTCGAGCACCTCCACGCCTTCGGCGACGACGCTCGCGCCGAGCTCGGAGCACAGACTCACCATGTGGCGTACGACGGCCTGCCTGCGTGGATTGGCGTGAACGCCTCGCACGAGCGCCAGGTCCAGCTTGACCACCGAAGGCTGCAGGTCCGCGAGGCGATCCAGGTTCGAGTAGCCAGCCCCGAAATCATCGACCACCAGCCTTGCGTTCGTGCGGGTCGAGACCTCCTTCAGAACGTGAAGGCAGAGATCGTAGTGCGTGAGGATCGCCGACTCGGTGATCTCGAGGAAGACCGGCCTCGAGTGAAAACCTATGGGCTCGTCTGGCTGCACGAGCCACCGCGACGTGAGCTCATCCGGGTGCAGGTTCACGAACACGGCGATGTCGCCGCAGGTGGCGAAGGTGACATCGCGAATGACGCGTCCCAGTCGACCGCAAGCCTCCTCGCGCACGGCATGTTCGAACAGCACGGGAGGCGACGCGTACTCCGGCAACTTGCACCGGACGAGGGCCTCCTGCGCGAAGGCCTTTCCCGTTGCGATGTCCACGATCGGCTGGAACACGACACGGAGGTCGGATGCCATGATCCTGCGCACGCCGACGGGCGCAACAATCTTCTCGTTGGTCCACTTCCTGATCACGATCCCTCTAGCCCGCGCGCCTTCCGCACGCGACACCAAGGCAGCCTACCCCACCTTCCTCGCCGGAGGAATTGGCATTCGCTCCTGAGCTGTCCACGGGTGGTCAGCTCCGCGCCGTGACGGGCCAGATCCGTCGTCGGAAGCCTCGCGTCACGCGAGCGACGCCCTCAGGGCGTCCCACTGGCGAGCACCGAGCACCCGCTCGGCGACTCGCTCGGCGGCAGCAGCCAGCGCTGCCGGAGCTCCGGCGTGGATGCCTCGGAGCATCATCGCGCGCTCCGCCCGTCATCGCGGGGAATATGGTACCCCAGGACGCGAGCGTCTGACCGAGGGTCCTGCTGCGCTTGAACGCCTCCATGCCGGCGGCGAGCCGCGCCTCGCTGGCCTTCTCCCAGAGCAAGGGCTGGCCAGCCTCCACGTAGCCCTTCTCGATGAACCCACGCGTCTTGCGTGCGCAGCGACACGGGTTCGCCTCGTTCACGAGTCCGCACTTGTCGTTCATGAAGCTGTACAGGTCCCGCCGGGCACGGGCGAGGACCTGCCGGAAGTTCTCGGGGGACAGCTCGGTCACCTCGGCGCCGACGCGATCGGTCACCCCCCGGATCTCGCCCAGGACGAAGACCACGCGCTGCCTACGGTCGAGGCACATGAGCATCGCGAGCGTGCAGCCTATCTTCGCTTCCTCTACGAGCAGCGCGGCGGGGACGCCCCCGGGCTCGTCGTCCGTAGGGGCGTCACCCGAGCTCTCCCCGCGGAAGGTGGAGAGCCTCGTCATGACCTTGACGAGCACCTCCTGCGTGGCGTCGGCGGCGTCGTCGCGGCGCCACACCATGCGGGCTGCCACGTTGAAGATCCACGGATCGTGGCTGGCGACGAGCTGCTCGAGCGCGGCGCGACGCCAAACGAAAGTAGAGGCGGCGGACCTCGCCCGAGCATGGACGCGCGTCGCCCCACCCGTGACGGGTGACGAGGCCCGGTCGCGGGTGTCGCGCGCGCTCGCGAAGGTCAGGAGTCCCGAGCCCGCATTGTCTCGGGGCACCAAAAAGATCCAGTGTGGAAGCAAGGTATGCCCGTTGCACAAGGCGACGGCATGTCGCTCGCCCGTGTTGTCGGTTGCAGCTCAGTCGGCGCCGTCGGTCTCGCCCTGAGCCTTGCAGCGGCGGGTTGCAGCGCAACCCCCGGCGCCGTCGGCGACACCGTGTCGGGGCTGACGGGCAACGACCGGGTGGCGTTCGACTACTTCCTGGGCAAGGGCCTAACGGGCGTGCAAGCAGCCGGCGTCGTCGGCAACCTCGATCAAGAGTCGAGCATGAGCCCCACCGCGACACAGGGCGGAGGGCCAGGTCGGGGAATTGCGCAGTGGTCCGCGGGCGCGCGATGGGACACGACGTCGGGTGACAACGCGGCCTGGTTCGCAGCGCGCGAGGGGGAGAGCGTCTGGTCGCTGCAGCTCCAGCTCGACTTCATCTGGTACGAGCTCACGACGTTTCCGATGTACGGGCTCGCGGCGCTCAAGGAGAGCACCAGCGTGAGCTCCGCGACGGGGATCTTCGCCCGCGACTTCGAGGCTTGCGGTGCGTGCAACCAGTCGCAGCGCGTCGCCTACGGGGAGGCCGCTCTGGCGGCGTACGGCGCGGACACGCCGGAGCCCAGCCCGACGCCTGCCCCCGCCCCATCGCCGTCCGGGGTGGACGCTGGCGTATCGTGCTTCGTCACCACGCTGGGGCTCTCCGGGGAGTGCATGCTGACGTCAGCGTGCGCCGCCCTGCCGGGGTACGTGTCGACCGCCGGGTACTGCCCCGGTGCTGCGGACGTAGAGTGCTGCACCGCGCCCGTGGACGACGCGGGCGGTGCGGGGGATGATGCCGGCGAGGCGGAGGGGGGAACCTAGCGCGGCCCGTCGACCTGCGCGATCACGCGAAGATCTTGGGCCGCACTTCGAGCCTTCCCGGATCGAATCAGGGCCGGACGAAGATGTAGCCGAAGTTCGCGATGTCCGGCCCTCCGCCGCAGGACCCTCCGCCGGCGCTGCCGGCGGCCGGCCCGAAGTACGGCTGGTTGTAGCAGTGGTCCTGGTTCTCCCCGCCGAACCCGACGTACGAATCCGCCGTGGCGCACGTCGCGACGGTGCTCGTCAGGAGGCCCAGGCGAACGCGCGCATACGCGGTCGGGGTGGTAGCCACCTCTACGTTCACTCCCTCCCGATTGCAGTTAGCCTGAGGGCTCGCCGACGGGTTCGTCACGCCGAGCCACCCCGCGCGACCGAGGGACGTGGTGACGGTGTTCGGCGTGGACGAGAAGAGGTGCTGGAGCGACGTCGTGTCGGAAAGCGGAACCTCGACGACGGTGGTGCTGGTCGCGCCCTTCATCATGACGAGGATGTTCGAGAAGGGCACGTTCAGGAAGCTCTCGAACTTGGCCTCGGTCGTCGTCACGTCGGTCGACGTCGCGTTCAGCAGGGTCGCGTTCGTCCAGATGGGCTGGTCGTAGGACCAGGTCTGGAGGGTCGTCGGGTTGTTCCCGTTGATCTTCGCAGCCAGCGTCCAGCCCCCGTTGAGGTCCGTCATGTCGCAGTAGACGGGATAGCCCGCGCCGGGGGCGGCGGTGGGGTCGATGTTGTAGACGCCGCTCGGGTAGTCGTCCCCGTCACCCGGGTCCATCTCGTTGCCGTCGGCCAGAAAGAGCGTCGAGCAGTCCTTGTTCGTGGTGCAGGTGATGCCCACGTTCGTGATGTTCGCGTCGCCGACCGTGCCCGTCTGGTTGGCGGTGACCACGCAGGTCTGCGGTATGGGCGAGGTAGCGGTCGTCTGGTTGGCGACGATGGCGGCCGTGGGGCCCGACACGCTCCACGTCTTGCCGCTCTGCAGGGCCACGGCGAACTTGAACGTGCTCCCCGTGATCGTGAGGCTGTCGGTGTTGTTGTCCAGCATCACGAAGGAGCCGCCCGCGGCGAGCCCGGTCACGGTGCCGCCGATCGTGTACGTGTTGATGGTGCAGGTGACCTGAACGGTCGTGACGTTCGCGGTCGCCACCGTGCCGGTGCCCGCCGCGACCACACAGGTCTCGGCGATGGGCACGATGGGGTTCGACTTGACCGTGACCGCGTAGGCCGCGCCGCTCGCCAGCGGAGTCGGGAACGAGAACGAGCCGTTCGCGCTGACGAAGAGGGTATCGCCTCCGTTGTCGAGCAGCGCCACCGAGTCGCCGGCCGAGAGGCCGGACATCGTCCCGCCCACGGTGAAGCTGGCGGTCGCGCAGTTGACGACGACGGAGGTGACGTTGCTTCCGACCACCGTCCCCATGCCGGAGCTGATCACGCAGGTCTGCGCCGGAGCCGCCGGCTGCGTCTTGATCGTGACGGCGTAGTTCTGTCCGGCCGCGATACCGGTGTGGAACACGAACGCACCGTTGGCGTTGAGCGTCAGGTCGTCACCGCCGTTGTCCTCGAGGACGATGGTGTCCGTCGCCGCGAGCCCCGTGAGCGAGCCGCCGATCGTGTACGTGTTTTCGGTGCAGACCACGTCCACGTTCGTGACGTTGGCCGCGCCGGCCGTGCCCGAGCCGTTCATGATGGTGCACGTCTGTCCGGCGGTCTGCTGCGAGAGGATCGTCACGGTGTACGTGCCGCCGCTCGGGACGGAGGTGAGGAACGTGAAGGCGCCGTTGGCCGAGATCGTGAGATTCTCGGGGGTGCTGCTGCCGGTGTTGTCCTGGAGCACGAAGGAGCCGCTGCCGAGACCGGTCACGGTGCCTCCGATCGTGAAGAGGTTCGTCGTGCACGTGACGAGGATGCCGGGAACGTTCGAGGTGCCGACGGTGCCCGTGCCGTTCGTGATGACGCATTTCTGGCTGATGGGCGCGGCCGGCTGGGTGAGGACCGAGGCGGCGTACGCCCCGCCCGTCGGAAGCTTCGTCGCGAACGTGAAGCTGCCGTTCGCGCTGACCGTGACGCTGTCCGCGCCGTTGTCCTGGAGCGTGACGCTGTCGCCGGCCCCCAGCCCCACCACCGTCCCTCCGACGGTGTACGTGGAAGAGGAGTCGACGCCGCCGCCGCCATCGAGGCTGCCGCCGTCGATGGGCGTGCAGGTGACCGCGACGGTCGTGACGTCGGCCGTGGCGATGGTTCCCGTGCCGGAGGTCACGGTGCACACTTCGCCGACCGGCTGGATGAAGACGGTCACCGCGTAGCTCGCGCCCGGCGCGAGCGCGTCGGCGAACGTGAAGGGACCGGAGCCGCCCACGATGAGGCTGTCGCCGCCGTTGTCTTGCAAGACAACCGTGCCGGTCAAGCCGGTGATCGTACCGCCGACGGTGTAGGCCGCGGCGTCGGACGCAGGCGCGTCGCTCGTTGAAGAAGAGTCGGAGCTCGGGGCCGAGTCCGTTGACGAGTCGGCCGACGGCGACGAGTCGGCTCCCTCGTCCGGCGCCGTGGAGGAGTCGGAGGACGAGGAGCTGTCCCCTGGCCCAGTCGCGCTATCGCCGGACGTCGTCGCCCCCGTGTCGGCGCCGCCATCCGTTGGCAGCGTCGGCGACGTGATCTGTTCGGTGCTCTTGCTGCCGCAGCCCGCAAGCAACCCGAGGAACGCCACGGTCACGCCTATCCACAGAGTTCGAGAGCTCATTTCGACGCTTCTCCTAGTGTAATTTTCCATCCTCATGGTCGACGCGTCTTGCGCCCAAGTCAACAACGCGAAGCGCCATGGCTGAGCTGCTCCGTGCAGGTCTACGGACTCGACAGAACGAGCCCGCTCGCCCCCGCGGACCACACCGACCCGGGCCCACTGCCCCACACCGTGGCCAGCAGGCCGCTGGTGCCGCTCCCGGAGACGGACCACCCGGCCCCGTTCCAGTGAACGATCGTCCCGCTGCTGCCGACCGCAAATGCGTTACCTGTCGACGAGCCCCATAGCCCGTAGAGGTCCGCGATGACGCCGCTGTTCACGGGAGACCACGCGGCTCCGTTCCAGTGCAAGAGTGCTCCCCCGTCTCCCGCTGCCCAGACATCGGTCGGCCCGCTGCCCCAGACGGCGTGAAGGTTTGCTGTCGTTCCGCTCGGCGAGAGCGACCACGCGAGACCGTTCCAGTGCAGCAGCGTGCCCGCGCTGCCCGAAGCCCACACGTCGTCCGGCCCGCTGCCCCACACCGCCGCCAGCGACCGGGGGGAGGTGCTCGGGACGGGTGACCAGGAAGCCCCGTCGAAATGAACGATGCTGCCGGCCCCTCCCACGGCCCATACGTCGCTCGCCGCGGATCCCCACACGCCGTAGAGAGTGCTTCCCGTGCCCGCCGTTCCAGCGGTCCAGGACATACCATCCCAGTGGGCGGTCGCCCCGACCACGCCGACGCTCCACACGTCCGTGGCGCCGCTCCCCCACATCGAGAGAAGTCCGGTCTGGCCGTAGAAAGAGGACGCGGACCACGACGTGCCGTCCCAGTGCTGGATCGTGGCGGAGAGCCCCGCAACCCACACGTCGCTCGGTCCGCTCCCCCATAGGCCGGAGAGGTTCTGCGCCGAGCCGCTCGGGACGATCGACCACCCAATCGGCGACGTATCGGCCGCGTCGGCCGCGTCTGGCGCGTCGGCGGGGCCCGCATCGCCCGCCGCGGCTGCAGAGAAGTGCACGGTGCTCGCCAGCGCGCTCGCCACCTGGGCGTGCGCCAGCTCCGGCACGCAGTCCTGATCCCGGTCGGCGGTCGGCTGACCCGCGGTGTCGTGTCCGAGCTCGCCGGTCAGCAGCTGCTCGGCCATCTGCATCCGTCCGGCCAAGCACTCGCCCGGGTAGTCGACGTGCTGATCTCCGTTGAGATCGTCCCAGCCGTTCAAGAACAGCTTGTTCACCCGCGCGATGCGGTCCTGGAGGACGTTGCGATCGAGCTCTGGATCGCCCGGCACGTAGAGAACCTCGTAGGTCTCCCGCAACGAGCTCTGGAGCCACCCGAAGAGCTCGGGGTTCATCATGACGTCGTCCGGACCTCCCAGGAGGCCTCGGTACATACGCGCCGGCGCGCTGTAGAAGTCGGTGTTCAGCTTGCGGACGACCGCCTGTGCCCGCGCGAGGAAGGTGGGGTCCGAGGTGATGAGGAACGCCTCGGTCAGCGCGCGGGCCGCGGCCGCCTGGGTCTGGAGCGTCGTTGGCGACGCGTCGACGGTCACGACGCCGCCGGTGATGCTCGCGCCGTTGGCGACGCTCCCGTCGGTCTGCGTGAGGACATCCCGCACGAAGATCGCGTTCGTCGTGAGGACCGCGCGAACGCGGGCGCTGAAGCTCGGGGCCGGGGTCACCCCCGGCGGGTGAATGGGCAACGCATTCAGCTCCCCTTGCGCATCGCCCAGGGGGTTCGTGTCGGGCGCGCCGTACTGGGTGATGGCCGCGTTCAGCGACAGGAGCGTCTGCGCGAGGCCGAGGAGCGCGTGCGCGAGCGACGAGGTGGTCACCGTGCTGCCCTGCGTGACGACGCCTCCGGCGACGGTGGCCGAATCATGGAGGACCCCGAGCGCCGGGTCGGCGTGCATCCGGTCGAGATCGACGAAGGCGACACGCAGGATCGCGAGCGCGCGATCGTGCGCGGTCTCCTCTCCGTCGGGCAAGCCGTCGTCGGCGGCGAAGGGGTCTCCGTCGAACGTCGCGAGGAGCCCCTGCTTCTGCCCGAGGCCGACGTTGCGCGCGTCGGTCATCCCGAAGAAGAGAGCGTTGCCGAGGAGCAGCGCCGACAGGTCCTCGCCGTAGCTCGTAGCGTCCGCGATGCCGAGCTGGGCGACGGCCGGGTACGGGATGACCGTGTCGTCCTCCGTCACGTTGATGGCGGTCGGGAACCAGGTGAGAGGCGACGTGTAGTCGTACTGGAGTGCCTGGAGCTTGGTCGGGAAGCCGGCGAGGGTCACGCCGTCGCTCGTCGTCAGGGACGAGACGAGGTACTCCGCCCCGTTGTCCAGCGCCGCGAGCATCGTGAGGCCCCACATGCCCTCGAGCGGGGATGATCCGATGTACGTTCCGGCCACGACCAGCGGCGGAGGCGGGCTGGTCCCCACGACCGCGTTGCCCAGGGTGCCGACGGAGGACAGATCCGCAGCGGCGACGGCGTTGACCGGGTTGCTCGCCGCATCGTGGAGGCGGCCGGCGAAGTCGATAGACCAGAGCGCCTCCTTCCACGCCGTCATGCCGAGGACGCGCGGGGAGAGCACGCGGTCCACCTGGTGGATCGGATCGGGCAGGTGGGTCGTGTTGTAGCTACACTCGTAGACTGGCGTGGACGCGCCGAGCGTGGGGAGTCCTCCGTAGCCACTGGACGAGTTGGTGCAGCTTTTCACGACCATCAGCGTGGGCTGCATCGTCGGGTCGAAATCGGCGAACGGGGCAAACGAGACCCACTCGCCAGGGAAGCCCGTGTAGTTCAGCGGGTTGTCGGGCGGCGGGGGCTCGATGGCGTACCCCCCTAGCTCCGTCCCGGCGGACTGCAGCAAGTTCTTCATGCGCGTGGTCAGGCGGTCGAGCGAGCTCGCTCCCTCGAGGCGGCCGACGAGGGGACCGTTCGCCAGCGAGATCCCCGCCGTCGACTCCTGGACGACCATGTTCACGTGGTACTTCGAGTACTCGTACGACTCGACCGCGGTGCTGAACCCGAAGAGGTCGGTGATGGGCATCGGCTCCTCGGTCGCCGAGCCGTTGTTCAGGATGTACTGGTCGGTCGGCAGGTAGGACCGGTCGTAGTCGTTCAGGTTGCGACCCGCGAAGAGCTCCGCGAACGGCTCCCCGCTCGTCTGCATCTCCCCCGCGGCGAACATGAGCGGCGCCACCTCGACCTGCCGCGAGACGATCTCGGCATGAACGGGGACTCGTGCCACGACGGTGGTCGTGGAGCCGTCGTACGGAGGGACCACGTAGTCGGGCAAGGCGTCGATCACGACGCCGCTGTCGACGGTCGCGTCCATTCCCGAGGTCTCGGCCCCCGTGTCCGATCCAGCGTCCGAGGTTGGAGCGGCGGAGCCGCCGCCCCTTTCGCAGGCTGCCCCGACGAGCAGAGCGCAGGTCGAGACCAGCGGGAACGCCATCACCGCCCGCCCCGCAGGACCCGAGTGCCTCGCTCTGCGCATCGTCGTCTCTGCTGCCTTCGCCAAGAGAATAGCGGACCCGCCCTGTCGTCACCTCTTTTTCATCGCCGTCAGGGCACGGTCCACACACCGAGCTTCGACTCCTTCTCCGTCCACGCTTCGCACCGCGCGTCGAGCGCCGCGTACTCGGCCGAGCAGCTCTTCCAGAGCTGCTCGAACGAGGCTGCCGTCGTCCACCTATCGAGGGTCAGATAGCGGCGCGGGGCAGCGGCGTCGCGCAGGAGCTCTGTTCCGAGGTAGTCCCCGCTGCGCGCAAACAGAAGCGCCCAGTCCCCGTGCGCGCCGTACACCGTCTCGAACTCGCCCTCGCACCCCTCCCGAACGAAAAACTCCCACACGATGACGATGCCCTGACCCATGCTCTAGAGATCTATCCCCGACACGGCGGTGGGGCCACCGCCAGGTGCGAGGGATCTTCGCCGGCACGCTGCCGTTCGATTCCGCATGGCGCAACCGGGCATTCGCTATGATCGGGCTCGTCCGTCCATGACAGGATTTCGCTTCGTCTCGGTGACCCCCGCCGCGCTCGGCCTTCTCTCCCTCTCCTGCGTGCTCGGGCCCGCACCGGTGTCGGCGAAGAACGTCTTGCAAGGCGCCTACTGCGCCCCGCAAGAGGTCCTCGACCCTGCGTGGACGCGGCCGCCGCCCGAGAACGAGTCGCTGTCGGCGCGGGTGGCCATCGAGCGCGGGTACAGCGCCCGTGCGATCGACACGGCGCGCGCCATTGGCGCCATCGCGGCAATAGAGCGCCTCGCGGAGGCCGAGGCGCGAGGCGCGCCCGACCCGGAGACTGTGGACCTGCGCGGTCAGGTGAACGACGCGATCACCGTCGCCACGCTCGACGTCGCGAGCGTGGTAGCCCACCTCCAGTGCGAGGAGGGCCGCGCCGGCCAGATCGCGAACGACCTTCGCGACGCGGAGCAGAAGCAGGAGCGCCGTCTCACCGCTTACTCGCTGGTGGTGAGCGCGGCGTCCGCCATCGGCGCTGGCATTCTGGCCATCGCGATAAAGGACCAGACCGACGCGAGCATCGTCGGAATCAGCGGCGGAGTCGTCGGCGGGGCGCTCGGCTTCGGCACGCTCGCGGTCCGCCGTACGACGCCGTTTCCGCACGGCAGCATCCTGGGACAGGTCTGGCGTGGCGGCGATCACCCGAGCTTCCCCAGCAACGTCTGGGCGTTCCTCACGCGCCCGCAGTTCAGTAAATCCGGCGACCGCTCGATGCGGGACGGCGTCATCGAGGCGTGGAAGCAGTCGGGACGTCTCGGCAGCGATCCCGCCCGGCCATCGGCCGAACGGGTAGGCCTCTATTTCGGCAACGGCGGCGTCTACGACACGAAGGGCCTCGACGACCGTGCGAACATGCTGAGCGAGGTTCGCGAGGTGGTGAGCCTGATGAGCCACGACCTGCGACTGCTCGCCAGCGAGGCGGCGCACCGGTGACGTACGGCTGCGTTCGCCACCGGAACGAGCCCGTTGCGACAGGAGCCCCTGGGCCCACGGCGGACGCGGCCGCCATCACGCTCCACGACGGACGGCGCTGCTCGCCGTCCGTTTGCCGGGGGCCGCATCCTTTGGTGATGATACCCCTCCGCCGGCGCGCTCATCGAAGGAGGCTCTCGTGTCCCTGACGCTCCATTATCATCCGCTCTCGTCGTTCTGCTGGAAGGCCCTCATCGGGCTCTACGAGCTCGACGTACCCTTCGACAAGCACCTGGTCGATCTGTCGGACGCGGCCGCGCGGGCCGCGTTCGTGCGTCTCTGGCCGATCGGCAAGTTCCCGGTCCTCCACGACCGCGCTCGCAACCTCACGGTCCCCGAGTCCACAATCATCCTCGAATACATCGATCGCGCCGGCGCGAAAGGTCGGCGCCTCATCCCGCAAGACTCCGCTCGCGCGCTCGAGTGCAGGCTGCGCGATCGCCTGTACGACGCTTACATCCATCTCCCGATGCAGAAGATCGTCGGCGACAACCTGCGCCCCGAGGACAGGCGCGATCCGCTGGGCGTCGCGCAGGCGCGCGCGCAGATCGAGACGGCCTACGCGCTCGCCGAGACGCAGCTCGGCGAAGGACCGTGGGCGATGGGCGAAGGCTTCACGATCGCGGATTGCTCGGCCTTGCCCGCGCTCTACTACGGAGGCAAGGTCGTTCCGTTCGCGGGCCGATGGCCGACCTTGTCCTCGTATTTCGAGCGATTGCGAGCGCGCGCCTCGGTGGCTCGCGTGCTCGAAGAGGCCGCGCCGTACTTGAAGATGTTCCCAGGGTGACGAGCGCTCGCCGGGCAGCGCCGTCGAACGTCGTGCGCACGAGCTCGCGCAGCCCGGCACTTGACCAGCCGGTCATCGGGGCGTTCGATGTTGGACAGATGGCTCGTGGGTCTCCCGGATGACGCGGCACGGCGGGTGTACCGCGGGGGCCGTCGCGCGCTGGGCCGCCGTGGCGTGGCTGGGCGCTTGCGGACCCGTCAGCGCGGTGCGGAGCGGGCCGGACGATGCTGGCACGGCGGACGCCGGTCCCGACGATGCGGCCGCGGACGCGACGCAGCCCGACGCCGGTGACGGAAGCGGGCTCGACGGATCCGCGCGGGCCGAGGGCGGGGCCGACGCACGGAGCACGGAGGCCGCCGCTCCCCTGCCCGATGGCGGCGCCGCCGACGCGGGCGGTGCGCTGACGTACATGATTGGAATCAAGACGAACGGCGTCAACGACGGGCCAGCGACCGTGGAGTCCTGGCTCGGTCGGCCCCTCGACGTCGCCGGCACGACCATCAACACGAACGGGTACATCGGGAACGGCACCTCCTACAGCGACGACGACCAGGCCTATCCTCTGCTCGAGGTCTCGTTTCCGTTGCTCAGCATCTTTGGCGAGAGCACCGGCCTGAACGACATGGCGCAGGCCGCCGCCGGGACCTACGACTCGACCTACGAAGCCATGTCCATCGCGCTCGCCGCAGCGCACAACCCCGTCTTGTCCGCGCGCATCGGCTGGGAGTTCAACGGCAACTGGTACGCATGGTCGAACGGCGTCGGGACGAACGCGACCTACGCCAACTACGTCGCCGCCTTCCAGCATGCGGCCCAGATGCTTCGCAAGCACAACCCGCGCGTGCTCATCCAGTGGTGCGTCGCGTGGGGCCAGCCGGACCCGATGCCTTACTGGCCCGGGGTGTACGACGCGACCACCAACCCTGGTGGCGTCGACGTCGTCTCGATGGATTTCTACCAGGCCGATATCAGCCAGTACAACAACGGCGGCAATCAGTCGACGTGGGCACTCGCGCAGAGCGGCGTGACGATCGACCTCGATTGGATGACGAGCTTTGCAGAGAGCACGGGGATCAAGGTGGCCCTCTCCGAGTACGCGGCGGGATCTCCTTCGAGCAAGGGTATCGGCAGCGGCGCCGGGCTGGACGACGGCACGTGGACGGCGGCGTCGATTGCATGGATAGGCTCGCTCCCGCCGGGTCTCTTCCTGTGGTCGAGCTGGAGCGACGACGCCCCGGCCGATGACATCGTCACGCCCGGAGCGAACCCCGCCGAGCAATCCGCCTGGCTCGCTGCCTGGAAGGGGACGCACTTTGCGGGCACGTGGTGGCAGGGGGCCGCACCACCTTGAGGCCGGGCTTCTGCTCATGGCTCGCCATGGGCGCGCCGGCAGCGCCCCTTGGGCGCACCGTCACTCGTGACGACCCCCCGCCGCGAGAGCGTGGGCAGCGACCCGTGCGAAGACCGGCGCTGCAACGTCCCCTCCGCTGGCGTCGTCCTTCGGCTTTTCCACGCCAACGAGGATGACGAAACGAGGAGCCTCCACGGGTACGAACCCCACGAAGCTCGCGTAGCGCCCCTCGACGTCGCCCGGTAGGTCCCAGGACGCGGTGCCAGTCTTGCCCGCGACGCGCACGCCGGCGATCCGGGCCAGCTTCCCCGTCGCCATCGGACCGTTCACCGATTCTTCGAGCATCGCGGCGACGACGTGGGCGGCCTCCTCCTTCATGATCCGTTCCCCCTGGGAGTTGCCCTCCCGAACGGTGAGCGTCGGCGCGACGTAGACGCCTCCGTTCGCCAGAGCGCCATAGGCGGCGGCAACCTGAAGCGGGCTCGCTGTGACTTTCGCCCCGATGGCCACCTCGGCGCCGGCGACGGAGTCGTCCTCGATGTACTCCGGGATCCATCCCGCGACCGCCCCGTCGACCGCGGGCATCTCGCCGAAATGAAATGCTCGAAGCCAGCTTGACGTTCGCCGACCGCCGAGCCGGAAGAATATCTTGGCAAATCCAATGTTCGAAGAGACCTGGAGCATCTCGGGCAGGCTCAACCCCCCGTACGATCCGCTGTCGTGCAGCGTCTTTCCTTGCACGGCCCACGACCCATGTTCGCAGTCGACTCGGTCCGCGGGCGAGACGACGCCGTCGTCGATTGCGCCTGCGAGCACGACGGCCTTGAGGGTGGACCCCGTCACGTACGCGGCGCCCATGCCCAGGTCGGCCGACGAACCGTGCGCCCGACCGGCGTTGGCGAGGACCTCACCCGGCCGCGAGCTCGCGCTCGACGCGCAACCGGCGCGCGCAGAGCCAGACCAGCGGATTGAACCAGTGCGGCGCGCAGGCAAGCTGCGCCACGATCTGCGCGAGGCAATCGTGGTGTCGAACATGCGCCAGCTCGTGCAATAGAACCGCGATTCGCCATGCCGAGTCGGTACGACACCTGCCGGAGCAGCCCATGTGCATGGAGTAGAGAAGCCCGCCTTCGGGCAGATGGGCCTGAATTCGCATTTTGCGAACAATAAAATCCTTCATTTCGCCGGTCGAATTGCGAAACTGATACCATTGCGAGCAAGGAGGGATCCGCGGTCTTAACAGTTGTGGGCGATGAGCGAGCTTCAAGTGCAAAGCTTTGACGACGCCCTCCAGAGCAGCAAGGCGCGCATCTCCGCGCTCGAACGCGAGGCGGTCGAGCGCGCTGGCGACGCCGAGGAGGTGCTTCGTGCGCACCTGGAGCGCTACAAGGCGCTCGTCCTCGCCATCGCCCAGGTCATCTGGACGCACGACTCGAAAGGAGAGATGGCGGGGGAGCAGCCCAGCTGGGCGGCCTATACGGGGCAGACGCCCGCGCAATACCAGGGCCGCGGCTGGCTCGACGCCGTGCATCCGGAGGACCGCGCGCCCAACACCGAGATATGGGCGCATGCAGTCGCCTCGGGCGCTGCGTGCGAGCTCGAGCATCGGCTGCGGCGCCACGACGGGACGTACCGACACTTCTCGGTCCGTGCGGTGCCCGTTCGCGCGGAGGATGGATCCATCCGCGAGTGGGCGGGTATCCACACCGACATCACCGAGCGCAAGCTCACCGAGCAGACGCTCCGTGACGGCGAACGTCGTTTCCGGGAGCTGGCCGACTCGATGCCTCAGATCGTGTGGGCAGCCCGACCCGACGGGCATTTCGACTATTACAACGAGCGTTGGTACGAGTTCACGGGCCGGCCCGAGGGCGTCACCGGCGACCAGAGCTGGCTCGATGTCGTGCACCCGGGCGATCAGAAATCGTGCCTGGATCGCTGGCGGGCGGCAACGGAGTCCGGCGAGCCTTACGAGATCGAGTACCGCTTGAAGGCCAGAGCAGGGACCTACCACTGGTTCCTGAGGCGAGCGCTCCCCGTGCGGGACAAGGCCGGCGCCATCACCCGCTGGTTTGGGACCTGCACGAACATCGACGCCGTGAAGCGCACCGAGGAGGGGCTCCGGCGCGCGAACGCCGAGACCGCCGCGGCGAACCGCGAGCTGGAAGCCTTCAGCTACTCCGTTGCGCACGATTTGCGCACACCGCTTCGAAGCATCGACGGCTTCAGCCAGGCCCTCCTCGAGGACAACGCCCCACAGCTCGACGACCGGGGAAAGGCTCACCTCGCGCGCGTCCGGGCGGCGGCGCAGCGCATGGCACGCCTGATCGACGATCTGCTCTCCCTCGCACGCATCGGCCGGGCGGAGCTGCACCGGGAGGACATCGACCTCACGTCCGTCGCCCGCGCGATCGGGGACCGCCTGCGGGAGGCCTACCCCTCGCGCGAGGTCGAGCTCTGCGTTCAGGACGGGCTGACCCTCGAGGGCGACGCCGTGCTCCTTGGCGTCGTCATGGAGAACCTGCTCGGCAACGCGTGGAAGTTCACGAGCCGCGGCGCCACGGCGCGCATCGAGGTCGGTGAGGCATCGATGGACGGCCAGGCGGCATACTTCGTTCGCGACGACGGGGCGGGCTTCGACATGGCCCATGCGAGCAGGCTGTTCGTGGCGTTCCAGCGGATGCACACGGCCGAGGAGTTCCCGGGAACCGGCATCGGCCTCGCGACGGTCCAGCGCATCATTCGGAGGCACGGCGGGGAGCTCTGGGCCGAGAGCCGGGTCGGAAAGGGCGCGACATTCTTCTTCACGGTGGGCCGGAGAACGCACGCATGACAGAAAGAACCATCCTCCTCATCGAGGACAACCCCGACGACGAGGCGCTCACCATCCGGGCGCTCGAGAAGAACAAGATCAAGAACGAGGTGTTCGTGGCCCGCGATGGCGCAGAGGCGCTCGACTACCTGTTCGGCCGTGCCGCGCACGAGGGGCGTGACGTCCGGGTCTTGCCTCAGCTCGTTCTCCTCGACCTCAACCTGCCGAAGGTGGACGGTCTGACCGTTCTGCGAACCATCCGCGCCGACGAGCGAACGAGGCGCCTGCCCGTCGTGATCCTGACCTCCTCGAAGGAGGATCGCGATCTGCTCGAGGGCTACGATCTCGGGGCGAACAGCTACGTGCGCAAGCCCGTGGACTTCACCGCGTTCGCGGAGGCCGTGCGCCAGCTCGGGCTCTACTGGCTCGTGCTCAACGAGGCCTTACCACCGGTGCGGAGCGGGCACGCCCCGTGACCCCGGCCCCGAGCTCCGCCAGGGCAGCGGGAAAGCCTCTCCGCGTCCTGCACGTCGAGGACTCGGAGGGGGACTCTGTGCTCATCATGCGCGAGCTCCACCGCGGCGGCTTTACGCCCGTCTGCCAGCGAGTCGAGAGCCAGGCCGCGTTCAGGGAGGCGCTACGCACGAAGGACTGGGACGTCGTCATCTCGGACTTCTCCCTCCCGCACTATAACGGGCTCATGGCGCTCGCGGACCTGCGCGACGGAGGCAAGGACATCCCATTCATCCTCGTGTCGGGCACGATCGGCGAGATTGGCGCCGTCGACGCCATGAGGGCGGGCGTGCAGGACTACGTGCTCAAGGACAGCCTCGGCCGCCTTCCGCTCGTGGTCGAGCGGGAGGTGAGAGAGGCAGCCGTTCGCGCCACCCAGGTGCGAATGAGCGAACAGCTCGCCATCTCGGAGCGCATGGCCTCCGCGGGGATGCTCGCCGCGGGCGTGGCGCACGAGATCAACAACCCGCTCGCCGTCATCATGGCCAACCTCGACTACGTGACCAGCGTGCTCGCACAGCTCCCCCCCGCCCAGCGTCCGGGCGAAGTCGACGAGCCTCTGCGTGACGCGCGTGAAGCCGCCGAGCGCATCCGGGGGATCGTCCGCGACGTTTCCCTCTTCTCGCGACCGCAACAGGAGGAGCTCGCCGCCGTGGACGTCAAGGTCGTCGTCGAGTCGTCGATCCGGATGGCCTGGAACGAGATCCGGCACCGCGCGCAGCTCGTCAGGGAGTACGGCGACGTACCCATGGTGGAATCGAGCGAGGCCCGCCTAGGGCAGATCGTCTTGAACCTGCTCGTGAACGCCGCCCAGGCCATGCCCGAGGGCCGGGCGAGCCAAAATGAGATTCGCGTCCTGACGCGGACGGCGAGGAACGGGCGCGTCATCATCGAGGTGCGCGACACCGGAACGGGCATCCCGAGAGACATCCTGGCGCGCATCTTCGACCCGTTCTTCACCACGAAGCCGGTCGGCGTCGGAACGGGGCTCGGGCTGGCGCTCTGCCACCGGATCGTCACCGACCTCGGAGGAGAGATCGCCGTCGAGAGCGAGGTCGGCAAGGGCACCATCGTCCGTGTCAGCCTTCCCGCGACGACGAGGAGACCGCAGGCGGCAGCCCGCCCCGCGGTCGTCGATAGAGGGACCCGGAGGGCGCGAGTCCTCGTCATCGACGACGAGGTCTCGATCGGCCGAGCCCTCGGACGCGCGCTGGGCCGGCTTCACGACGTCGTGACGTTGACGAGCGGCAAAGAGGCCCTGGCACGGATTGCCGGCGGCGAGCGCTTCGATACGATCTTCTCCGACCTCATGATGCCGGAGGTCACCGGCATGGACATCCACGAAGAGCTGTCCCGTTTCGCCCCCGATCAGGCAACGAGAATGATCTTCATCACCGGGGGCGCGTTCACCGAACGTGGACGCGCGTTCCTGGCTGCAGTGCCCAACGCTCGACTGAACAAGCCTTTCGACGTCGCCAACATTCTCGCGCTCATAGCGGCCGCGCCACCTCGGTGATCGCCTGCCCGCGAGGAAGCGCCTTGTCCCACCTGGAACCGCCCCTATGTGGGATGACGTTCCCGATGGATCGCGGAGCCAACCACTTGGTCTCCCTCGCGCACGACGAATTGCACCAGCGCGCGGTTTTTCCAGCATGGCAGTCAGGAATGCAGGCGGGGCGGACGGATCGAGCCGGGGCGGCTTGGCGTTGGACTTGCTGAGCACGGGGTATGGACTGTCGTGGCTCGGCCGAGGTTTTGCGTCATGCTGTTCTGGCCCGTGCGCTGGCGCTGTGCGTGGCCGCAGGATGCAGCAGCCAGCCTGGCGGGGGCGTCGCCCCGGGCTCCAGCGTCGCTACCGTCGATGCACCCAGCGGTTCACATCCAGCATCCGTTGTCGTCGACTTCTACGGCGCGCGCGGAAGGAGCGCCGCGTGCTCGGGAACGCTCATCTCCCCCAACGTGGTGCTCACGAGCGCGCACTGCGCTTCGGGCAGCCGAGGCGCACGCGTCGTCGCACCTGACGCGAGCGGCGCATCTTCCACGGTCGCTCGCTCCTTCCCGTACGGCTGGAGCGCGACGAAGGATCCTGCGGGCCAGTACGACCTGGAGCTGCTCACGCTGACGAAGCCGATCACTCTGGCCAGCTACCCCGCCATCCAGGAGCAGCCGTGCGAGGGCTGCAAGGTCGTGAGCGTCTACCGCAGCCGCAGCGGCGGCAAGGTGGCGGCCGACGTGAACGTGACGCCGGAGATGGGGCTCGCCCCCGCCTCGTCGGAGCATCCGACGACGCTCTTCACGCCGATCGGTACGGGCGACAGCGGAGGCGCCGTCATCCGAACCGGCCCGCTCGGCGGGCTCGTCGTTGGCGTCACCGTTGGAGATGGCGAAGCGACCGGAGGTGGCTACGTGGCGCGCCTGGACAACCCCGATGTGCAGCGCTGGATACACGACATCGTCCACGCGGCCTCGCGAGGCCCCACGGCGTTGAGGGACGCTCGGTACACGGCCCGCCCCATCGAGGGCGGCGGTCCGCCGCAAGGCGGTAGCGCCACGGACTGACGACGGCACATAGTTCGGTCGATTTCACGGGAGGGCTCTTCCTGCCCGAGCGGAGCGCGATACCGAGGATTCGGCACGACGAAGCTACTTCGTGAAGACGGCGACCAGGTTGATGACCTGCGCCTTCACGACGACGTCGAAGCTCCCTGCGGTGACGGACGTGGTCGAAAGCGGCCCGGCACCCAGGGAGCCGAGGTTGCTCATCGTCGCCATGGCGCTCGCCGGTACCGTCCCCGAGCCGCCGGAGAATACGCAGGTGACCGACGCAGTCTTCGTGGGGTCGGCGGCCGCGTTGGCGGACAGAAACACCTGGAGGTGATCGCCGGTCGATCCCCCGGTCCAGGTGAACGGCACGTCCCCCGACGGGAGCGTCGTCGATATGCCGCTTATCTGCGGGGACGTCAGCGTGAGCGCTCCTCCGAACGCGACGGATGCCTGGAACGCAGGGACGGCGCCGCCCGACGCGGTGACCTGGATGGTGCCGCTCGGCGGGATGAACGGGGCGCCCGTGGAGGAGGAGGTGTACGGCTCGTAGGTGCCATCCGGATCCGGCGTCAACGAGACCGGGCTCGCGGTGCCGGAGACGGCTATCGTCCCGGCGCTCAGCGGGCCCGGAGGCGCCGAGGCCCCGGCGTCGCCGCCGTCGCAGATCTGGATCTGGCAGTCCCCCGCCGTGCTGACGGTGCACGACGGGTCGGCGACGACTGCGGCCGTCTCCGAGAAGCTCGCGGAAACGGTGCCGTTGTACGTGGGCGCTCCGCAGTTGACGTCCACGCTCTCCTGCACGGTGACGATCCCGCCCGGGCCATTCGCCGGCGGACCGTTGCCCGGAGACCCCGTGTCACCGGTGTCTCCGGCGTCTCCCTGGCCGGACCCCTTCTTGGCTGATCCGCAGCCTAAGACGAGGACGAGAGCGACGAGGGGCGTGACGAGCAGGAGGACGCATCTCATGGGGAGAGCGATACCATATCGCGAGACGTCCGCGTCCGCCTGGGCACGAGCCTTCGATGCGCCGGCAACGCCGTGGACTATACTGTCCAGCGTGGAGGAGAGCATCGCCAACCTGCGCTTATGCGCGGGGGCAGCGGGGAACTCTGATGACGAAGCCGCTCTGACGCGCCGACGGCCTGTGTGCCTCGGAGGGCTCAGGCGAGGGTGATCCCGGCACCTTCGAGAAGGTCGCGCGCGATCTGGTGCGTCACGAGGCCCAGCGCGATGCGGTCCTGCGCGCTGATCACGACGCGCGCGTTGGACGCCGGTAGCTTCGCCTGGCTGCCGAAGAGGCGAATCACCACGTCGGCCTGCGCCCCCGATAGGCCGTATTGCGAAGCCCAGCCCGCGATAGCCTTCTCCGGACGCTGGAGCTCTCCGTCGACCAGAGAGGCGCCATCCGCAGCGAGGCGCGCCCATGGCCGCGCGCCGACCAGGGCGCCGTCCTTGTCGCTCCAGAACGCGGCGGTCACCACCGTGCGGCCCTCGAGGTCCATCGTGGGAAACCCCTCGCGTCGCGCGTGCTGCATGAGCGGCTCGGGAGCACCCTCGAAGTGAGCTTCCAGCACATACGGCTTCTGCCGGTTGGCGGGCGCGCCCGGGCTGCTCGGGCGGAAGAAGAGGCCGACCGCGCCGGCCTTCGAGAAGCAGACCGTGCCACGCACGCCATCCGCATCGGTGCGACGGTAGTTGAGCCTCTCCCAGGTCACGTCGAAGGGCCGCTCCCGACTTCGCGCGAGGTAAACTGCGCGCATGAGGCTGTGGATGCGTGCCCCGCGGCGCAACGCGTCGACGGTCCGGGTCGCCATGCCGCCAGGTTACCCGATCTTCGCGGTGGCAGTCTTGGCCCACGACGCGACGCCACCAGGCCGTCGACAGCGACGCCGAGTAGCCGCCGCACGGCACGCCACGCCGCGGAGTCGATGGTTGACCCAGTATGCGCCCGTGCAAGGATGGGCCGATGCGTTCGTCGGCGCGGGTCCTCACGTGGTGCGTTTCGGCCGTCGCCGTTGCGTGCACCTCCCCGTCGCCGTCCGGCCCCCCTTCGTCCCCGGACGGGGGCCTGGCCGGGAGCCCCGAGGGCGGCCCGACCACCATCCCGGCATGCAAGGAGTCTCCCGCGGGTGCACCGGACGCCGGCACGTGGACCGGTGCGCCGATCGATCTGCCGATGAAGGTCACGCAGACTTCTTCGGACGGAACGATGCGCTTTTCGCTGCCCGTCGCGATCGGAACCAGTCCCGCGCAGGACGTCCAGCTGGACACAGGCTCGTCGGGCCTCCGCATCCTCGAGGGAGCCGTCCCCGATTCAGCGTTCGATTGCGTTACCTCGACACCGGTCACGTACTCGTATTCGAGCGGCCTCGAGCTGACGGGCGTGGTCGCCTTCGCGACTGTCAGCATCGGGTCCATCCAGACTCCCGGACCCATTCCGGTCATGCTCGTGCAGGAGGTCGGGTGCACGGCGGCGGTCCCCAACTGCAGCGCGAAGGGCAAGACGCCACAAGACTACGAGCTATTCGGGCCCTACAAGGCGATCCTCGGAGTCGGGATGCGATCGAAGGCGAGCGACCAGGGGGTCGGCAGCGCCATTGCCCAGCTCCCTGGCCGCCCGTCTTTCATCGTCAAGGCTCCGGGCTATGGCGGGACCTCGGGCATCGTCCGGATAGGCCCTTCCGCGGCGCAAATCGCGCTGTTCAAGACCTTCCAGCTCCCGGCCGAGCCGAGCGGCGCTCCTCTGCCCAACGGCACGCCGTCCTACGACGATCGATTCGGACTGCCCGCCTGCGTCGACGACACGACGTCGGGGGTCGATTACTGCGTGCCGGTCGAGCTCGATACGGGGGATCCCGGGACTTACATCCAGTGGCCCGCGGACACGAACGGAAGCGTATCGGTGCTGCCAGCGGGCAGCCTTCTGATGGTGACGATCGGGCCCGCCAGCGCTCCGCTCGAACAGTTCGCGCTCACCGTCGGCGCAACTCCCACGTATGGGGTCGACGTCTTCGAGGTAGAACCGGCGACAGGCGATGGGTTCATGAACATCGGGACCGTGGCGTTCTTTCGCTACGACATCCTGCTGGACCCATTCTCGGGTCTCGTGGGTTTGAGCGCGCACTCGCCCTGACCCCGCGCGCGATGACGCCGTCGCTCGCGCTTCCGAGCCCGCCTCTTGCGCGCGGGCCGATGAGTGAGCCCGGGCGACGGCGAACGGGTAGGATGCTGGCATGCAGATGGCGCTGTCGCGGTATTTCGATCGAGGTCTCCGTGCGCGCGTCACTACCGCGCTTTGCCTCGCGCCATTGCTCGTGGCCCTGACGGCGGGGCCCGTACGCGCGATGGGCGTTCGTGAGACATCCACGAGCCTGGCCAAGTCGACCGACGGCAAGAGCGAGCTTTTCGAAGACGATGCTTCCGGGCCCGAAGGAGGAGGTTCAATCGCGTTCCACGTGACGGGGGACGAGCTGCGCAAGCTCGTCATCTCGAGTGATTTCAGTCCGGGCGACGGTAGCCGCCCGCAGTCTGTCCCAGCGGACCTGTGTCGCGCCAGGCTCGGCGAGCTCAAAGCGGTCTGCGACCGGAGAGGATTCTCGAGCGTCTCCTTCCATCCCGACGTCTGCTCGCGGCCGTCCCGGGTGGGTGCGGTCACCTCACCCTAGCTCGGGTTCGCCTCCTGGCGCGCCTACGTGCGCGAAAGCCGGTCGACCCGCTTGAGCAGCGTGGGCAGCCGATAGGGTCCGTGCATTCGCGCGACGGCGTCGGTGGCGTCGCGAAGGTCGACACCGACGGCGCTGATGAAGAGCGGCAGCGCGCTTTCCCCGCGCCGGAGCGCGCACGCGTTGGTCGCGTCGCGAAAGGGTCGCTTCGCGACGCCGACCACGGCGGACGCACCTTGCAGCGCCTCGTGCAGGTGTGCCCCCAGGCCTGGCCGACCACCGTCGAGCCAGACGTACCCATCGACCACCACCGTGCCTATCGGATCCATGAGCTCGGCCAGGAGTTCCAGCAGGTAGGGCATCTCGCGTCGGTAGAACGCGCCGGGCTCGTAAGACGCCGCCTGCCCCGGCCACCGTTTCGTGCGCTCGAACGCCGCGTGGCCGTCTGGCCAGTCGTGGAAGCCCACGCAGGCAGCAACGACCTCGTGGGCGCGGTAGTCGACATCGAAACAGACAATCATGCGATTACCCCGGAGCAAGCCGGGCGACGAGATCACCAGAGCGAGCACCGGTCGGTCGGCGCCATCGGCGATCCCGCGGGGCAGGCAAACGCCGAGGCGAACTCCGGCATGTTGGCCACGACGCCGTCGACGCGCCAGCGCCCCGCCGAGTGCGGGTCGGTCTGCGCCTGACGGCGGGCGGTCTCCGGGGTCACGTTCTCGCAACGGATCTGGCCCCACGCAAGGAAGAAGCGCTGCGCCGGCGTGAAGCCATCGATGACGGGCGCGGTCTCGGAGGGGCGAAGCGCGGCGTACGACAATCGGATACCCCCATTGTCGGCGATGTTCTCGCCCAGGGTGAGCTTGCCGTCGAGCGGAGTTCCGTCCTCTGTCTTGAACCGTGAGTATTCCGCGACGAAGCACTGCGCGCGCGCCTCGAAGCGCGCGACGTCGTCCTCGGACCACCACGGTCGCAGGTTGCCGTCGGCGTCGAACTTGCGCCCCTGGTCATCGAGGTGGTGCGACAGCTCGTGGCCGATCACGCTCCCGAGTCCGCCAAAGTTCACAGCGTCGTCCATGTGTGGGTCGAAGATCGGCGGCTGGAGGAAGCCGGCCGTGAACCCAGTCGCGTTGCTCGACTTCGATCCGAACCCGTCGAGCTGTTGCGGGAGCGAATCGAAGAATCTCTCGCGATCCGTCGGCTTGCCGATCTGCGCAAAAGAGTCGGCGTGGCGGAACGCCTGCGCCCGCCACGCGTTTCCGACGGGATCGTCCTTCTCGACGCGAAGCCCATCGAACGAGAGGAGTCGATTCGACGCACCCGTGACGAGGAGCATCTTCGACAGCTTCGCCAGCGCCGCTTCGCGCGCCGGCTGGCCGAGCCAGTCGCGTGACGCGATGTCGGCTCGATAGGCCATGATCAGCGCGTCAGTCATCGTCTTCATGCGGGCTCGGGCGTCCGCCTTGTAATACCGATCGACGAAGACACGGCCCACGTCGTCCCCCAGATCGCCGTCGACGCGCCGCAGGCAGCGCTGCCATCGCGGGGCAATCTCGCGCGCTCCGCGGAGTGTACGCTGGCGAAAGTCGAAGACCTCGTTCTCCATGGCGCCAGGCAGGAGCGTCGCGGACCAGCGCACCACCACCGTCCGCAGGTAGTCACGAAGCGCCGCTACATCGTTCGTCGCCAGCATGGCGTTCACACCATCGAGCCACCCAGGCTGCGCGACGTTGACCCGTGTCACCGGGGGGCTACCGATCTTCGCGAGATAGGCAGGCCAGTCGATCAAGGTGTAGCGCGCGCCGAGCTCCGCGACACTCATGGGGTGAACCTGAGCGTCGTGGTTGCGCCTCTCCACGGCCGACAGCGCCTTCTTTGCGAGGGTGGTCTCGAGGGCGAGCATGCGTGCCGCCGACACCCTCGCCTCCTCCTCGGACGCGCCGAGCAGGCGAAGCACGCGGCCCACATGCTCGAGGTAGCGGGCGCGTAGCTGGACCGAGCCAGCGTCGGTCTTGTCGTAGTCCGCGGGATCGGGCAGACCGAGCGGCCCCTTGTCGAGCCAGAGCACACTTTGCGCCGAGTCCGTGGGGTCGTTCGCTGGGTAGGCCGCGATCAGCGCCTCGACGTCATGCGCCTGCAAGTCGGCGACGACGTCGACGGCGTCGTGCGGCGTTCGAATGGCATCGATCGACGCGAGCAGCCCGCGCACGGGAGCGAGCCCGCGGGCCTCGATGCCCCGCTCGTCCATGCAGGCTGCGTAGTAGGCGCCCAGTCGTCGCTCGGCCGGCGGCGCGCTAGCGTCGGCGCGCGCCGCGTCTTCGACGATGGATCGCTCCCGGCCGAGGTTGACGGCGACCATCTCGGCATAGCGGTCCCACCGCGTCTGATCGGGCGGAATGGGGTGTGACGCCCGCCAGGTGCCGCACGCGTAATCGTAGAAGTCCGTGCAGGGGCTCGCCTTCTTGTCGATCGCGCCGATATCGAAGTGGAGGCCAGCAGGCGCGGGGGAGGGTTGCGAGACGACAGGAGGCGCGACCGGAGACGCAGGGGCCGCCCCACACGCGAGAGCGAGGACAGCCAGCCCGACGGCGCCGAGTCGACCTGTAAGAGCGCGAGTCATCGCGAGCGAGGATAATGGTACCCGCGCGCACGCGCCGCTGGAAAGACGTGGGGCGAGGCCCGTTTTCGCGTGCGGCGGGAAGAGGATTGACTACGCTGGCCGCGTGATGAAATTCCGGTGCGTACCACTGCTCGCTGTCGCGCTTCCACTGGCCAGCTGCGACGCCGACAACGCGGCGCCGCTGTCTGCCGCGATCCCGGACGCAGGGGACGCCGGGGCCGACGCGCCCGTCGAGACCGTGCCGTGGCTCGAATCGGCCAGCGTCCAGGTCAACGGACACGCCGCCAATGACCTCTACCTCGACTGCCGGGACGTCATCTGCCGGCACAACGAGAACACCGACCTGACGACGTTCCAGGGCGCCGTCTGGTTCGTCCACCGCACGGCCATCAGCCAGACGCTGGGGCCCAACAGCGCCCTTCACGTCTACCGGTCGACCGACCAGGGCGTGACCTTCACCCAGATGGCGCTCCTCCCTGCACCGACCACACGCGACATTCGCGATCCGTGCTTCTACCAGGTGAACGGCGAGCTCTACTTGAAGGCCCTGACGCGGCTGCCTGTCGACTCGTCGCGCGACTCCAACGTGGACACCGTCGCCGTCGGAATGCACTCGCCCGACGGGATCAACTGGAGCGCCATGGAGCCGATTGGCCCGCACGGGTGGAGCTTCTGGAGGGTCAAGGAGCAGAACGGGGTCTATTACACGGCTGCCTACCAGGACGGTGACCTGCAGGTCGTGCTCTACACGTCGACCGACGGCGTGACGTGGACGGCGGGTCCTCCCATCTACACGGTGAGCGCCGACACGCCGCTCGAGACGGAGCTCACCTTCATGCCTGGCGGCATGTTGCTCGGGCTCGTTCGCATGGACGGCACCGACGACGAGCTCCTCGGAGACGAGGGGCGACTCCGTACGAAGATCTGCTGGTCGTCGCCGCCGTACACGAGCTTTTCCTGTCCGGACGAGTTCGATGGCGAGCGCCTCGACGGGCCGGTCACCTTCTTCGCCCAGGGTCGGCTCTTCGTCGTCGCGCGCCAGCACCTCCAGGGCACAGGCGGCAAGAAGCGCACGGCGCTCTACGAGATCACGGGCGAGCTCGATGGCGGCCCGATCTACATCAACGACTGGGGCCAGTTTCCGAGCGCAGGAGACACCTCCTACGCCGGCGTCGCGATGCTCGACCCGAGTCACTTCCTCGTGACCTGGTACTCCGGCGACATCCCGCTGGACCAGTCCTGGGTGCTCGGGATGTTCAACCTCACCGACATCTGGAAGGGGACCATCGATCTGAGCAAGCTCCAGTAAGGCCTCCCGCGGTGAGCCGGGTCAGCGTCGCTTGCGCGCGACGACGGCCTTCTTGGCCGGCGATGGCGCCTTGCGCCGCTTGGCGATGGCGCGTCGCAGCGCCTCCGCGAGGAGCGGGTCGGCGCACTGCAGCCCACCCTGAATCATCTCCGCGACCCTCGTGATCGTGCCCGCGCGAAACACCGTCCCGCTGTCGGGACTGCAGACGAAGACGTCGTAGAGGAGCGTGCCCTTCTCGTCCGCGACCCCGAGGATCTGCAGGTAGCCCGCGAACGACTCGTTCGGATCGGGCTCGTGCGGCCCCGGTCGCGGCGCGAGCCTCGCGGACGCGGAGAGCCTCTTGCCGTCGTGCCCGCGACCGGCGACGCCGAGCTGCTTCTTCTGGACTGCATCGAGATCTTCGAACGCTCGGGGGCGAAGAGACGAGACGAGGCGGAGCTCTGGCACCTTGGCCGCGCGGGCCACGCCGCCCCGCAGCACGAGATCGTCCGCGTCCGTGAGAGCGTGCGGCGTCCGGAGCATGCTCTTCCACTTCTTCTTGATGGCCGGCCACCCCGCCTTGGCGAAGCTCACTTCGTTCATCGACACGTACCGGAACGGGATCGTGTTCCTCTTCGGCGCGACCCACTCACCGCCGCGAAAGACGGGATCGTCGAGCACGGCCCGCAGCGTCACGAAGCCGAGGAGCGAGACGGTCACGAGGAAGAGGGAGCCGCCCCCTTCGAGCCCCTTGAGGAGCGGGTTGCGGGAAGGAAAGCGGTCGGTCTTCCAGACCTGGCCCGACGCAAACTCGCCACGCTGCTCTGCCGCTGCCATGACCGACGGGGGAACGGCCACCACGTAGCTCGCCATGGCACGATCCTGCCCTATTACGTGGCACAAGGGTTGGTGATCGGCGCGCCCGGCTTCGCGAGCGACGGCACGCGAAGCCAGGCGCGATGTCCGCGGACGTCAGGCGATGTCGAAGCGATCGAGGCTCATGACCTTGTCCCACGCGGCCACGAAGTCACGCACGAACGCCTTCTGCGAGTCGTCGCAAGCATAGACCTCGGCGAGAGCTCGCAGCTGGGAGCTCGAGCCGAAGACGAGGTCGACGGCGGTTGCGGTCCACCTGGCCGCGCCCGTCTTCCGGTCGCGTCCCTCGAAGACGCCCTCCGACGTGGACGACTTCTCCCACTTCGTGCCCATGTCGAGCAGGTTCACGAAGAAGTCGTTGGTCAACGTCCCCGGACGCTTGGTGAAGACGCCGAGCTGGGACTGCCCTGCGTTGGCGTTCAGGACGCGCATGCCACCCAGCAGGGCGGTCATCTCGGGGGCGGACAGCTTCAGCATGAACGCCTTCTCCACGAGCTGGTGCTCCGGCGAGAGCTTCTGTCCCTTCTGCAGGTAGTTGCGGAAGCCGTCGGCGGTGGGCTCGAGGACGGCGAAGGACTTGGCGTCGGTCTGTTCCTGCGTCGCGTCCGTGCGCCCCGGCCTGAACGGGACCTTCACGTCCTCCCCGGCCTCTTTCGCAGCCTTCTCGACGGCCGCGCAGCCGCCCAGCACGATGAGGTCGGCGAGTGAGACCTTCTTGCCGCCCTTCTGCGAGGCGTTGAACTCCCCCTGGAGTCCCACCAGCTTGCCCAGCACCTGCGGCACGCCTGACGCTACGTTGACGTCCCACTCTGCCTGCGGCGAGAGGCGGATACGGGCGCCGTTGGCGCCGCCTCGTTTGTCGGTCTGCCGGAAGGTCGACGCCGACGCCCACGCGGCCCCGACCAGCTGGGAGACGGACAGGCCGGAGCCGAGGATCTTCGCCTTCAGCGCGGCGATGTCCGCGTCGTCGATGAGCGGGTGCGTGACCGCGGGGACCGGATCCTGCCAGAGCAGCACCTCCCTGGGCACCCACGGGCCGAGGTAGCGCGCGGCCGGTCCCATGTCGCGGTGAAGGAGCTTGTACCAGGCGCGCGCGAAGGCGTCGGCGAGCTGGTCCGGATGCTCGTAGAAGCGCTTCGAGATCACCTTGTAGGCGGGGTCCGTGATCAACGCGAGGTCCGTCGTCGCCATCATGGGGGCGTGCTTCCTCGACGGATCGTGCGCGTCGGGCACGGTGCCCTGGGCCTCGGGGTTCTTCGGCGTCCACTGGAACGCGCCCGCGGGGCTCTTGGTCTTCTCCCACTCGTACTTGAAGAGGTTCTCGAAGTAGTTGTTGTCCCACTTGATGGGGTTCGTGGTCCAGGCGCCCTCGAGGCCGCTGCTGATCGTGTCGACTCCCTTGCCACTGCCGAAGCTGTTCTTCCAGCCGAAGCCCTGCTCTTCGAGGGTGGCGCCCTCGGGCTCGGGGCCCACGTGCTTCGGGGGAGGGGCCGCGCCGTGCGTCTTGCCGAACGTGTGGCCGCCGGCGATGAGGGCGACCGTCTCCTCGTCGTCCATGGCCATGCGGGCGAAGGTCTCGCGGATGTCCCGCGCGGAGGCCATCGGGTCCGGATTGCCGTTCGGGCCCTCCGGGTTGACGTAGATGAGGCCCATCTGCACCGCGCCGAGCGGCTTGGCGAGCTCGCGATCGCCGCTGTATCGCTCATCGCCGAGCCACTTCGTCTCCGGCCCCCAGAAGACGTCCTCCTCGGGTGCCCAGATGTCCTCGCGACCCCCGCCGAAGCCGAAGGTCTTGAAGCCCATCGTCTCCAGGGCACGGTTGCCCGTGAAGACGAGGAGATCGGCCCACGAGATCTTGCGGCCATACTTCTGCTTGATCGGCCACAGCAGCCGGCGCGCCTTGTCGAGATTCACGTTGTCGGGCCAGCTGTTCAGCGGCGCGAAGCGCTGCGCGCCCGACCCGCCGCCGCCACGACCGTCGGCGATGCGGTAGGTGCCGGCGGCGTGCCACGACATCCGGATGAAGAACGGTCCGTAGTGACCGTAGTCGGCCGGCCACCACTCTTGCGACTGGGTCATGAGGGCGTCGACGTCCTTCGCGAGGGCGTCGAAGTCGAGGCTCTTGAACTCCGCGGCGTAGTCGAAGCCCTCGCCCATCGGATCAGCGTGTGGGTTGTTCTGGTGGAGGATCCTCAGGTTTATCTGAGCCGGCCACCAACCCTCGTTCGACCCTCCCCCGACCGAGGTCTTCACGTTCGACATCGGGCACTTGCTTGCGCTCTTTTCTGACACTTTGTTCCTCCTGATTCGTGGTGTTGATGCGTGGCGGCGCAGGCTCGAGGGACAGCCCTCGCACGTGCTGGCCACGGCACGTGGGACGCATGGAACGGCGATGGTCTCGCTTCACTTCTTCGGCGATGCCCGGGCTCCGGCTCGGCACTCGGGGCAGCGGCCCCAGTAGATGACCTCGGCCTCGTCGATCTCGTAACCCGAGCTGTCGGCCGCGGTCAGGCACGGGGTCGCGCCGACCGCGCAGTCGACATCGACCGTCCGCCCGCAGCTGCGGCAGATGAGATGGTGATGGTTGTCACCGACCCTGTCCTCGAAGCGGGCTGGGGAGCCGGCGGGCTGGATGCGCCGGATGATGCCCTTGTCTGCCAGGGTCCCGAGCGCGTCGTACACCGCCTGGCGGGAGATGGCGCCGATCTCGGACCGCACGGACTCGGCGATTTCATCCGCTGTTACATGCGGTTGGCGCGATACCGCCCGCAACACGGCCAGCCGCTGGGCGGTGACCTGCACCCCGTGCTGGCGGAGGAGGGCTGCTGCATCTGTGGGCCGCTCAACCATCACTGCATCTTGAGTCCACTTCTGGACTCTGTCAATAATCAGATATTGAAGACGCTGCCTGGTCGACGTCTATCGACGGTGGGTCGATAGATGTCGACGACGGGTCGATAGATATCGATGCGCGCTCGATAGATGTCGAGGACAGGTCGATAGAGCTCGATGCGCGCTCGATAGATGTCGAGCCTGGGCCAATAGAGCTCGTCCGGTGTAAGTGCTACCGTTGCGGGTCTGCGCCTAGGTCCGGGCGGGGGAGGATCTCTTATGCGACGTACTTACGCGCTCTTGGGTCTCATGGGTGTCGGGTTGCTCGGCCTCGCCGCCGCGTGCAATGGCAAGGTGTCCAACCCAACCGCCGTGGACGGGGGAGCCCCGGATACCGGCACGCACCCCGTGGATGCGTCAGGGCCTGCGGACAGCGGCGCGCCGGAGGATACCGGCAGGCCCACCGACGCGGCGCCCGACTCCCATGTGGCCGCCGACTCAACGACCCCGGAAGACGGCAGCGCGGACGCGCCCGAAGACGTCCCCCCGACCCCGGGCTTCGACGGCGGCCCGTGCTCCCCTTCCCTACTGGCCCAGCGCTGGGCGCTGATGGACCGGCAACCCATCGTCCCTCTCGACTATGCGGGCGGGCTCGACCTCCGAAGCTGGTTGACCGGGCCTGGGCTGACGGTGTCGGCCGCCGAAGAGGTCAACTGCCAGTGCGCCCCGCTCGGGGACGTCTTCGGCCAGAACGGAATCACCACGTGCGCGTGGGGCGACAACCAGGAGGTCCTCTTCACGTACTTCACGTCGGACGACACCGCGTATCTGATCTACCTCCAACCCGGCTACACGGGCGCCATCGGCTGCAACGGCAACGAGCCGCCCAATTCGCCCCCGGGCGGATGCAAGCCGCTGATGAGCCGCGACCACACGCACACGTACCTCATCCCGATCGACTCGCAGATCCAGAAGGACGGGGCAAACTTCGAAATCGACTGGCTCGATCCCGTCAACGGAGTCGCGGAGCTCGACGAGCTCGCGGATGCGCTGCTCGCAACCTACGCTCCCCAGCTACCCGCGAATACGACTTGCCTGGCCTCGGGCGCGTGCGTCATGGGGGCCACCGGGGATGTTCCGTATTTCGGCATAACGGCGCTCGGCATCTACATCTCCCCCTCCTCGCAGAGCGCCGCGCAACCCGTTCCCAGCATCATGACGAACATCCAGATGTACGGCCCGCCGCCACCCGCCACCGATGGCGGCGCGCCCGACGCGCACGGAGACTGAGTCTCCCAGGCAGCAGTGAGGCTCCGAGGCAGCAGTGGCGACGGCCTCCTCGCGCGAAGATCCGTGCAAATTCGCGGGGACCAGCGAAGAGGCCGGCTGGCAGGACACCTGCACCCAAGCAGGCACAACCAGTGGAAGCCCTCCAGAAAAAGCCCACGGTCCACGGAACGCTCCGCGCGCACCCCCTCGCCTCGCTGCTCGCCAGCATCGCGGCGAACGGGTCCACCGGAACGCTCGTGCTCACCGGACCATCCGGCGAGGTCGCCGAGATCGTGGTCGTCGCCGGGCAGCTCGCGAAGATCCGCGTGCCGGAGCCGCTTTACTTGAGCTCGGTCGCGTACGAGCTCGGGTACGTGAGCGCGGAGGAGCTGAACGCCAGCCTGCTCGACGTGGCCCGTTTCCGGCGCCTGCACGGGACCGTCCTCCTCGAGCGAAAGCTGCTCACGCCGACGCAGCTCCGGCTGTGCCTGCTGGAGCAGGCGAAGCGCAAGCTCCACCGGATGTTCGCCTGGCCTGACACGACGACCGCCGAGCTCATCCCGGATCACGACGCGCTCCAGAGGTACGGCGGAGCCGATACTCCGACGTGCGAGCTGCGGCCCCTCGTCTGGTGCGGCATCCGGGAGTTCGCTCCCTCCCGGCAGGTGGACGCGTGGCTCGCCGCCACCGAAGGCCACCGGTTCCGGGGCACGGGCCAGGACGCGCAGGCCCTCGGCCTCGACCCCGAGGAGCGCGCTCTCCTCGAGCGGGCTCGCTGGGCGTCGAGGAGCGTGGGTGAGCTCGTACGGATGGTCACGCTGCCCCGGAGGCGCGCGGAGCTTCTCTGCTACTGCCTCGTCCTCACGGGTTTCCTGGAGCGCGAGGCAGGGCCCCGGGTGGCCGAGTCGGGCGTCCGGATGAAGGTGGCGATGCCGGCGCTGACGCCGGGCCCGACCACCGACGCGACGCCCGCGAAGCTCTTCGAGCGCGCGTGTGCGTCGCTCGGGGCCGGCAAGCTCGAGGTGGCCGCGGCCGCATGCCGGCAAGCGCTCGAGGCCAACCCCGAGGACCCGGGCCTCGCCGCGCTCCGCGTCTGGATCGCGGCGCTCGGACCGGACGGGCAGTCGGAGCTCGCGACGCAGGGCTCGCTCGCAGAGCTCGGTCGCATCATCCTCGCGCACGGCGAGTGTGCGCACGCGTACTACTTCCGCGGGCAACTCCACAAGCGCCTTGGCCGCCACGATCGGGCGGCCTCGGACTTTCGCCGCACGCTCGACCTCGATGAGAGGCGCGTCGATGCCCAGTCCGAGCTTCGCCTCTACGCCCTGCGCAAGCAGCGCGGCGGCTAGCGAGTCCGTCGAGCGGAACTACTTCGCCCGTCGCGGCATCCAACCGGCCGACGCTCACGCAACCCCGTCGAGCGCGCCCGAGGAGTCGCCATGTCCATCTTCGTCGTCGCAGGTGCCACCGGTCACGTCGGTTCGGTCGTCGCCCGCGAGCTGCTCGCCGCCGGTCACAGGGTCCGCGCCATCGTGCGCAGCGCCGAGAAGGCAAAGAGCCTCGCGGGCCCGGGCGCCGAGATCCTGGCTGGCGAGCTCAGCGACGTCGCGTTTCTCACCCGCGCCCTTCGCGGAGCCGACGGGGCCTTCCTTCTGCAGCCCCCGCCGCCGAACGACGCGCCGGACGTGCGCGGCCTCCAGGATCGCGTGGCCCACGCCGAGGCGGCCGCGGTCACCGAGAGCGGCGTCCGTCACGTGGTCCTCCTCTCCTCGTGGGGTGCCGAGAAACCCTCCGGCACCGGACCCATCGTCGGTCTCCACGTCCTGGAAGAGGCGCTGAAGAAGACCCGCGCGATCTCGACCTTCGTGCGCGCCGGATCGTTCACCGAGAACCTCTTGCACATGCTGCCGGCGGCGAAGCACCAGAGTATCCTGCCGAGCTTCTTTCCGCCCGAGCACAAGGTCCCCAGCATCGCCACGCGCGACATCGCTGCAGCGGTCGTGCGCGCGCTGCTGTCGCCCCCCGCCGTGACCGAGGTCGTCTACATCCTGGGTGCAAGCGAGTACAGCGCGGTCGACCAGGCCGCGTACCTGTCCCGGAAGCTCGGCAAGGAGATCAAGCTGCTCAACCTCCCCGCGTCTGCCGTCTCGGGCGCGATGCAGCAGGGTGGAATGGGCCCCTCGATGTCGGGCCTGATGCAGGAGATGTACGAGGGCGCGATGAAGGGGCTGCTCGGCGTCGAGCCTGGGCACCGCGTGGAGAAGGGAACGACGACGCTGGAGCAGGCGCTGGACCCGTACTTCACCACGTAGCCCCGGTCGCAAACGAGATCCATCGGGGAGGCCTTGGGGCGACGCGCAGCTCGTCTCGCTCAGAAGCGCAGTACGAACGATCCACCCAGCGGCGCGCCGGAGACGGACGCCGCTGACCACTGCGTCGTTGCGCCGCTCTGGTGCGTCGAGGGCGCCAGGGCCGTGACGAGCAGCCCAAGGCCCAGGGCGCCAACGCCCCCGAGAGCGATGTACGGCGCGGGGTTGTTGCTGCCGTTGGGCGGGCCGCCGCTCGGACCATTGCTCGGGTTTGCGGGAGGAGGCTGCACGGCTGCCGCGACGATCGCCGCACCGATGAGGGTGGCCGCACCGAGCGCCATGATGACGGGCCCGATGACGTTGCTCCCGCGGCGCTGACCGATGGCGTGACGGAGGACGACCGATGGCTCGTGCACGCCGAGGACGGCGGTGCTCGTACGACCCGGGTCGGTCACGCTCGTGAACCGCAGGTCGTAGTCCCCATAAGGGAGCGTGACCTCGCAGGGCGTCTCCTGGCAGAGCAGCGTTGCGACGGCGCCCGACTGCCGCACCCCTTCGAGGCGCGCGAGGCGCTCGACCCGCGCCGGGACGTCCGACGAGAGCCCCACGCGCCCAAGGCCCGCCTGGCCGCCCTCCGGGAGCATCATCCCCTCGGGCAACGTCGGCGGCGGGCTCGCCGGGGGCGGCAGGTCGGCCGAGCAGCCGGTCGCCACGAGGACCACGACCAACGCCACGCAGACCGTTCGCATGCAGCGCACGGAGCACGGCACATGCCACGCGAACGCCGCCGCCGTCGGCCGCGCACGCAGCCATCGTCGTGGAGCTTCGGCCAGCGTCTACACCCCTCTTCGACGCCCACGGCGCGTGCGGAGCGCCGCGAACCTCGGTCGACGCTCCCCGCGACTCCCGATCCCGTAGAAGTCACGACGGCGCGGCATTCGTTCACGCTCGCCGGCGCAAACAACGCTCCCCCGTCGCACAACGGCGCGTGGCATGGCGGGTGCAATCCGAGCGCCCATGCGTCGTGCCGTGTTGCAATGGGCTCTCGTGCTTTCGTCCGCCGCTTTCACGATGCACTGCAACAACGCTCCCGAGCCGCTGGAGGGAGCGGCGCTCAACCAGGAGTTCGAACAGATCGCCGTCGGCCGCGCCGCGATCGAGTTCGCGTGCCCGGCGCACGACCTCACCGTCGTAGACCTCCCGGGGTATGCCTACCGCGTCACCGGCTGCGGTTTCTACGCGACCTACGAGTGCGACTACGACAACGCGACGGGCGACAGCACGAGCACCACGGACAACTACTGGATCTACACCTGCGACCGCGCGGCGCAGGACAGCCCGTCGAAGCTCGACGCGGGCGCCGACTAGGCTCGCAGCGACCCATCCGGGGCCACCACGGCCATTCAAGACGCCAGCGCGCCTCCTACGAGGCTCTCCTCTCCGTGCGATTCTCCAGACATCCCGAGAAGACCATCGCGTGCACGCCCGCATCGTCCGTGAGCTCCGGGTGGAACGACGCGCACGTGACGTTGGCCTGCCGGACGAGGATCGGCTCCCCGCGGTACCGGTCGACGACCTCGACGCGAGGGCCGACCTCGAGGATGCGCGGTGCGCGGATGAAGACCAGCGGACGCCCGCCTTCCGACACGTCCTCGAAGCTGTCGATCTGCCGACCCCACGCGTTGCGTGCCACGTGAACGTCGACCAGCCCTAGCCCGCGCTGGACCGGCTGCGACACGCGCGCCGCGACGAGGATGAGCCCCGCGCACGTCGCCAGGACGGGGCGGCCCGCCGCGGCCAGCTCGAGGAGCGGCCCCTCGAGCTCGAGCCGCTCGAGCAGCTTCCACTGCACCGTGCTCTCGCCCCCGGGGAGGATGAGACCGTCCAGCCCCGTGAAGTCGGCCGGGCTGCGTACGTAGACGGGCTCGATGCCGAGCGCCTCCAGCACGCGCGCGTGACGCTCGAACGCGCCCTGCACCGCCAGGACGCCCACGCGAGCCACGCTAGACCCCCCGCGAGGCGAAGCGCTCGCTCTCGGACAGCGAGGCCACCTCCACCGAGCGCATGGGTCGCCCGAGCGACGTGCTCACCTCCGCGAGCTTCGCCGCGTCCTTCCAGCACGTGACGGCGGTGACGATGGCGCGGGCGCGCCGGGGCGCGTCCTCGCTCAGGAAGATCCCGCTCCCGACGAACACCGACTCCGCGCCGAGGCCCATGCAGAGCGCGGCGTCCGCGGGCGTGGCGATGCCGCCCGCGGCGAAGTTGGGGACGGGAAGCCGACCGGTCCTGGCGACGACCGAGGCCAGCTCGAGCGGCGCCCCGAGCGCCTTGGCCTCGTGCGCCACCTCGTCGGGCGAGAGGCTGGCAAGGCGACGGATCTGCGCGCGGACTCGCCGCAGGTGGCGCACGGCCTCGACGATGTCGCCCGTGCCCGCCTCCCCCTTCGTGCGAAGGAGCGACGCCCCCTCGCCGATGCGCCGCAGCGCCTCGCCGAGGTCCCGGCAGCCGCACACGAACGGCGCCTTGAAGTCTCGCTTGTCGATGTGAAACTCGTCGTCGGCTGGGGAGAGGACCTCGCTCTCGTCGATGAAGTCCACCTCGAGGGCCTCCAGGATGCGCGCCTCGGCGAAGTGGCCAATCCTGCACTTTGCCATCACCGGGATGCTCACGGCCTTCTGGATGGCGACGATCATGGCGGGGTCGGACGCGCGAGCGACGCCGCCCTCCTTGCGGATCTGCGCCGGCACGCGCTCGAGCGCCATGACGGCCACGGCCCCGGCATCCTCGGCGATCCGCGCCTGCTCGGCGTCCACGACGTCCATGATGACGCCGCCCTTCAGCATCTCCGCGAGGCCGGACTTCGTCACATCGGTTGCTTTTTTCATGATGGCTCCTTGCCGTGCGCGAAAGGGTTAGACGACCTCGACCGCGGACAGCGCGCGCTGCCCCTTTCGCGGCTGCGTCCCCGCCAGTACCTTGAAGGCCTTGCCCAGGCGACGCGCCCCTTGCACCAGGCGCTTCGAAGGCTCGGCGCAGAACGTGAGGCGCACGCCGTTCTGCGGCTTCATCTCGACCGACCACATCGGGCTGGGGCTGATGAGGACCCCGCACCGGAGCGCCTCGTCGTAGAGAGCGTCCGGGTCGACCGAGTCGGGGAGGCGCAACCAGAGGACGACGCCGTGGCTCGGCCGGGTCCAGTGGATCTCGGGGGGCAGCGCGCTCTTCAGCGCCGCGTCGAGCGCGTCGAGCCGCGCGCGGTACTCGGGGAGCGCCTTCTTCGTGTGCGCGCGGAGATAGCCTCGCTCCATGAAGTCGGCGAGCGCATGCTGCAGGATGGCCGACGTGCCGAGGTCCATCATGCGCTTGAGCGAGGAGAAGACGTGGCGGATGCCGCTCGGGCAGACGATGAAGCCGAGGCGCAGCGCGGGCACGAGGCGCTTGCTGAACGTCGAGATGTGGATCACGTCGCCGTCGAGGGCGCGCAGGTGCGGGGGCGAGCCGGTCTCGTCATCGAGCGAGATTCCGGCGCCGTAATCGTCCTCGATGATCGGGATGCCCGCGGCCCGCGACCACGCGACGAGCTCACGCCTGCGCTGGAGCGGGATGGTGAGCCCCGTCGGGTTGTGCCCGTTCGGCATCAGATAGAGGGCCTTGACGTCCGGCCGAACCATGCGGTTCAAGGTCGCGATGTCGGGCCCGAGGCCGTCGCTCGGCACGGGCAAGAGGCGGGCGCCCGCGAGCGTGAACAGATCGATCGCTCCCGTGTAGGTCGTCGAGTCGACGAGCACGGTGTCGCCCGGGTTGACGAGGGCGCGGGCGATGAGGTCGAGGGCCTGCTGGCTGCCCGACGTGATGAGGATGTCCTCGGCCGCCGCCGGGACCCCACGGGACACGAGCTCGAGCGCGACCTGCTCACGGAGGGCAGGGACGCCCTCGGGCGCGGCGTAGGTCATGGCCCTCGGGCCGAGCTCGGAGAAGACGCGCTCGATCGAGCGGCGCATCAGCTCGTCGGGCAAAAGGTCCTCGGACGGCTGCATGCGGGCCAGGTTCACGACGTCGCGCCCATCGACGCGCCGCGCGTAGCGCTCCGCCCTACCGAGCTTGTCGCTCTGGGCGCCGCGTGACAGGAGCGACCCCCAGGACATCCGCCCCGCGGCTTCCGGCTGCCCGCGGTCGCGGGCGACGGTCGCCTTCGGCCGTTCGGCCTGCGCCTCGACGAACGTGCCGCGCCCCACGGTCGAGGACACGAAGCCTGCGGCCTCCAGGTCGGCGTACGCCCGCGCCACCGTGTTGCGGTGCGTCGACAGCTCGCGCGCCAGCACCCGGGATGGCGGGAGCCTGAAGCCGGGAGGAAAGGCCCGCGTCTCGATGCGGAGCACGACCTGCTCGAAGATCTGCCGGTAGATCGGCTCGTCCTTCCGCGCGTCCACCGTCAACCCCACGCCTTGGCCCAATTGGCACCTCCACACCGGCATGAATAGCGTCGGGTAGAGGGCCGGTCGAGAGCCAATGGGTGGAAAAGCTGGGTGACAAGTATGACAATCGCCTTCGCCTAGATGGGCCAATCGGCGCTCGTCCTAGTCCCGGCAACCCAGACCCTTCATGCGAGCCCGCGCCTTGTCGGCCGTGACCGACAGCGGCCTCGCGCGGCCCCAGTATCCCAGCACCCGTGCATACGCCTTGCACGCCTCGGCGGCCTCCCCCTTCTTCTCGTGGCCGAAGCCGAGCCAGTAGAGGCTGCGGACGTACCCGAAGACATTGGCCGAGAGGTCGCAAGCGCGGCTCGCCTGCTCGAGCAGCGGCACACCGCGCTCCACATCGCCGGTGACGACGAGCGCCTTGCCGAGACCGCGCGCCATCGGGGGCGTCCTCCCGGGATCCTGGACACGCGCCGGGAGATCGAGCGACGGTAAGGGATCGGCGTAGGTGGCGAGGATCGCGCGCAGGGTGGGCTCGTCGTCGACGGCCGACGCGTATTCCGCGACCTGGGAGGACCGACCCATCTGCCCCGGCGTTCCGACGGCAGGAGCGGTCGCCTCGATCACGCCGCGTGCGCGGGAGGCCGCTTCCTCACGAGTCATCTCGCCGGTCCCGACGAGGGTCTCTACGGCGTCGATGATTTCGGCGCGCCGCGACGGGTCGTTGTAGCTCGGCAGGCGCTTGAGGAAGTCCTTCGCCACGATGCCCGCACGGTGGGGGTCGCCGCTCTCCTGCAACAGAGCGAGCCACAGCTGGACAGGGGTCACCGGCTCGCCGGGCTTCGACGTGTTCACGCTCACCCGAGCGAGGTCGTCGAGGCTCCGCGCGGCCGCGTCGAAGTCCCCGGTGAGTGCCGAGGTGTAGAACGCTTGCGTCGCCTCGGTCGCCGCGCGGTCCTTCGGTTCCGTGATCGCCACGAGCTGCGCGTTGGCTTCGACCAGGGCTTCCGGCGAAGCCCCGGTCGCGACGAGCGCCTCGAACAGCTTCGTGCGCTCCCACCTGCCCCGGGGCTCGATGACGAGCTGCGCGCGCGCGTCGGCCAGCATCGCCGGGCAGTTGCCTTGCGCGGCGTGCACAAACGCTTCGATTCGCATGCAGCTCGTGGCGCTCGGAAAGAGGACCAGGCAGTGCGCCGCGGTCTCGAGCGCGCCCGCCGCGTCCCCCTTCAGCATCCTGACCTTCGCGACGTGCCAGACGGCGGCGGCGCTCCCGGGGTCGAGCGCCTGCTCGCGAACGGCCGCGGCCAGCGCATCGTCGGGCTTGCTGTCGAGCAACGTCTCCACGTTCGCGAGGTAGAAGAGGATCTCGGCGTCCTCAGGAAATCGCTGCGACGCTTCCGCCAATCGCGCCTCGCAGGCGGCGAAGTCGGGCGGGCTCTGCCCGTGGAGAGCCTCGGCGGCACGCAAGAGCATCTGGTCCCGCTCGTCGAGCTGCGTTCGCAGCTCGTGGGCAGCCCGGTAGCTCGTGGCAGGGTCAACGCCACGGTTCAGCGACTCTGTGAAGAGGGCAAGCCGCACGTGCGCGGCGGCCAGCCCCGGGTCGAGCGTCACCGCACGGGCAAACCCAGCCCGACCGATCGAGATCGACGCGTCGCGCATGTCCTGGAGCGCCTTCGCATACGCCAGAGCGGCCTCGGGCACGTTCGTCTTCGGAGGCGGATGATCTGTCATCGCGACCCCCGGCGATGCGGCGTCGCGATGAGCGGAGGCCGACGCCACCAGGCCGGGCGCCGCGTCGCCGTCCGCGCGTAGCCGCCATCCTCCGACCGCCAGAGCCGCGAGGCAAACGATCGCCAACGCAGAGATCCACGCACCGGACCGACTCCCGCGGCTCGCAACGCCCACCGACGGATCACCTACGGCCGGGTCGCCCCTGCGAGACGTGCCGCTCACCTCGCCGAGCCGCTCGAGTGCGCCCAGCAGCTCGCGCGCGTTGCCGTACCGCCCCTCGGGAGCCTTCGCGAGGCACCGCTCGATCACAGCCTCGAGGTCCAGCGGGACGGCTGGGTTGCGCGTCGACGCGGGCGGCGGCGTATCGCGCGCGATCGCGATGAGCAGCTCCATCGTCGTTTCTGCCGTGAACGGTGCCGCGCCGGTGACCATCTCGTAGAGGACGACACCAAACGCGAACACGTCGCTCCGCGCGTCGACGGTCTTGCCTGCGGCCTGCTCGGGCGACATGTACGCGGGTGTTCCCAGCACCTGCCCCTCGACGGTGACCGCCGGCTCCGTCGCGGCCTGCGCGATCCCGCTCTCCCCTCCCGACCCCAGCTCCTTCGCAAGGCCGAAGTCGAGGATCTTAACCTCCGAGTCGGCGCCCATCATGACGTTGTCGGGCTTCAGATCGCGGTGGACCAGCCCCTTCTCGTGCGCTCTCGCGAGCCCGCCGGCGATGCCACGCGCGACCTTCAGCGCGTCGGCGATCGGCATCGCGCCGCGACCGAGGCGTGCGGCTAGGCTCTCGCCTTCGACGAGCTCCATCGCGATGTAGAGACGCCCATCGGCCTCGCCTACGTCGTAGACGGTTGCGATGTTGGCGTGGGTGATCCCGGCCGCCGCGCGCCCCTCTCGCAGGAAACGGTCACGCCTCGCGGGGACCGCTGCGAAGCCCGCCGGCAGCACCTTGAGCGCCACGGTGCGCCGGAGCTTCTCGTCGGTGGCGCGGTAGACCACGCCCATCCCGCCCTGGCCGATCTTCGCGACGATGCGGAATTGCCCGAGCTGCTCGCCAATCAGATCGTCAGACACGTTGGTCCGCCCGACGGTAACACCCTGCGCGACCAGTTTGGGATCCCGTTTCTTCGCACAAATGGGTCAGTCGCAGTGGCAGTACATGCCCTCCTTGATGGGCCCCAGACCGCAGGCGCCCGCCTTGCCCGTGTTCTTGCAGGTACACGGCTGGCTCTCCTGCTGGCACCCGTCATGGTGGGTGATCGGCTTGTCGCAATGGCAGTAGAGGTCAGGTTTCGCCGAGCCGTGCGCACAGACGCCCGCGCGCTTGGTGTTGCCACACTCGCACCATCCACCGTCCTTCGCGCAGCCATCGCTGTTGTCCGCCTGGCTGGTATTCGCGAGGCCGAGCACTGCAAATACGGAGATTGCCAGGATGCATAGGAGGTGTCGCATGGTGCCCCGCTGGGTGAGAGATGGTTTGCGCAAAGATACGCGCCTTCATGGTAACCCGAGCGCCCTTCGAGGTTACGATCCAAGTTCGACGGTCGGCGCGCGGTGGCCTGTTCTTGGTGACGAGGACTACGGCACGACGTCGAGGTCGACCCATGGGGACTGCGCACGTCGCTCGGCCGAGGTCCCATCGGGTAGCGCGTACGCGCTATCGTAGCGGAGACGCATCCGCACCGGGCCGGGCACGTCGCGCGCCATGATCGAGTCCGGGGCTACGTGCACAGCCGCGCGCGCGTGGGGCGCGAGCGTCGCCGGCGCCTCGAAGGACGACGGGAGCGCCCGCCAGTCGTCGTCGTTGTGGGCGATCTCGAGGGAGATGCTCTCGGTGGCCAGCGGACCCGACGTGACGTCGACCGGAACGGATGAGACGTTCTCGACGGTCATGTCGGCGACAGAAGCGAACGAGACCCCCTCCCCGACGCGAATCGCTCGCCGCCGAAGCGTGAGCGACAGCTCGATCGAGCCATCCACGTGGACGTCGAGCTCGAGAGGCGCTGACACGATCGTGAACGCACCCACTCCGTCGAGCTGCGGCGGCGCTGTCATCGGCGCGTTGGCCGTCTCCCGGAAGGACCGCTTCTGCCCACCGTCGTACTCGTAATGGGCAAAGAGACGAATACGCCCGGTGGCCCGGAAGTCCAGTGTGCGCGCGGGCTCGGCGATCCATTCGAGCTTCATCGAGCCCCCGGGCGCGAGCGACGTGGCATCGCCGTACCAGTCCGTCGCGTAGTTGCCGCACCGGATCAGGTCGTCGCGAGGCGGAACGGGGTGCCACTCGCCGGGCGCGGTCTCCATCTCGGCCGTGTAGAAGACGTGGGGCTCGCGCCAGCCCTCACCGCTGCCGTCGTTCGGTCGGACGACCCAGCGCTCTCGCGCCCCGCGGTTCACGAGCGTCGCCTCGAGGGCCCAGCTCGCGCCTGCCTCGACCAGGCGCGGCCCGCCGTGGGTCAGGACCACGGCCAGGTCTCGCTCGATCTCGGCTCGCTGCGCAGGGTCGACGGCGATCGCCGGCCTCGCCGGCTCCGGGGTCTCGGTGGAGACGGTCCCTCGCCCGTCGGCTCCCGTACAGGCGATGCAAGCCACGAAGGCGGTCATCAGCTTTCGCATGGGCGACCTGTCGGCACGGCTTCATCGTACGGTCCCCCGCCATGCTCGCAAGGCGCGCCGAGCGGTCGATCAGTTGGGTGTCGCGAGCGCACGCGTGCCGTCTCCCCGGTAGCGGGCGAGGTCCAGGTGGAAGTGGTTCTTGTGCTCGGCGTTGAAGAACGGCGTGAGCACGTGCGAGAAGACCTCCTCGTCGAAGGCCCGCTGCGACACGGCACGGAGAAAGACCCCTGCGGGGTGCGCCGGAGGCCCGTCCCCGACGTCGAAGTCGCCCCACACGCGGATCCGCTTGCCGCTCTTCAGCGTGAAGCTGCCCAGATCGATCGCGTTGGCGTAGGCGTGCTCGCTGACCCAGCCAGGGTAAGCAGACATCTCGCGGCAGTTGTAGGTGCCGAGCTGCTCGATGCGGGCGACCGGCGAGTGCATGGTGCGGTCGGCCTCCTCCTGAAGAATGCGCTCGAACGAGGCGAGCGCCAGCGCCATCGAGCAGGTGATGGTCGGGGCAGGGTCGTAGGCAATCTTGCCTGGGCCGGCCAGGTAGGTGACCACCTGCGGAGCGCCGCAGACCATGTGCTTCTCCGTGTGCACGGCCAGGCGTCCGGTGCGGTAGGTGATCCCCGCCTCCTTGAGGCGCTCGTCGCAGTCGGGGACCAGGTCGGGAGGGCCCACCGCATCGTCGTCCGAGGGGTCGATGTTGGCGTAAGCACCCGGTCTTCGAGACGCCGGCCTCGTGGTGTCCGGCGCGGCGTCCGCGGGGAAAGTCGATCCCGCGTCCGCGACGCTCGCGTCCGTGACCTCGCCAACCGTGGCCGCGATCGGGGAAGCCGGAGCGCGGATCGAGACGGTCGTGACCGCCGAGGCCGGGGCGCCAAACCGCGACGCATCGCCAGCCCCGCAGGCGAGCGGCAGCAGAAGCATGGCGGTGGCCGGGCGCATCTCCATGGAAACGCTCGAGCGAGGGTTTCCTTTGCATCGATGACATGATGCCGGCCATTCACAGGTGGGCCTGGCGGGGACAGCGGAGCGAGTCTTCCTTGGGACACCCTCCCAGCAAGGGCGGACAGGTGGCGGGCGCGGTGGTGGCCACGGCGGGCGGCGTCGCGTTCTGGACCGGGTTCGTCATCGGGTACGGCACTCTCGCCTCGAGCATGCTCGGATGCCTGCCGGCGTCGGTGGTCGCGGAGGGCGACACGTTTCACAACGAGTGGGGCCTTCCCACGTGCAGCTCGGTGAATAACTCCCTGAAGCTCGCCGGCATCACGATGGCAGCGGGCGCCGTGGTGGCAGGTATCGGTGCCCTCATCGCGTTCAAGAGCACGGGGACGGATGTGGACCAGGGCGACGAGTCGGCGGGGCGCCCCTCCGAGTCTCCCTACTCCCCGCGGCCCATGTCGCGCGAGGACGCTCAACCGGCCGCGGCATCCCCCGGCGGCGGGCTGACCATTCCGCTCTTCAGCAGGTCCTTCTGAGGAGCAGCTCGGGAGCGCACGTGCGCAGAGCCAAGAATCAGCGTTCGCCGCGCTGCGCGTCGACCGCCTCGATGGCGCGGAGCAGGTGCTGGTGGAAGCCCTCCGCCGGGTACCCGCGCTCCTCGTACGTCCCCGCGCGGAGCGAGGCGAGCTCCTCGAGCGCGCTCGCGATCTGGGTCTTCGAACCATGGCCGCCTGGCGCCGCGGCGGAACGCAGGGCAGACCGCAGGTTGACCGCGGCGTCGTCGAGGGCGGGCCACGCGTCTTTGGGCGCAGCCTTCTCGGCCGAGGTCTCGCAGAGGGCCTGGCCCTTGAGGAACGCGTCGTGCGCCGTGAAGAGCGGAAGGCAGACCTCCGGCGTGCCGCAAGGGATGAGCCCCTGCAGCGAGGGGGTGACGAGGACCGTGCCGACCGGCAGGACGGACGGCGTGACGGCGTTCTTCGAGCCCAGTCGCTCCGCGTACGCGCGGGACCCGTAGCAGCGGCGCGCGATCGCGGCGAGCGTATCCCCCGCCTGGACGATGACCGTCGTGGGGCACGCGGAGGAGGCACCATCGGTGGACTTGGCCGCGGTCGAAGCTTCCTGCCGCGCACAAGCCACGCACCCCAGCGCGAGGACGCCGCATACCCGCCACGGACGGCAGAGAGCCATGCCGTCGGCCACCCTAGCGCGGATCACGTGTGGGTGAGGACCGGAGTCGTCCCGCCCTTGCCGCCATCGCTCGGGCGCGGCCTGGTCATAGACCGCGCAAGGCATCCCGAAGATGCCGCCCGGGTGAAGGCCGTCCCCCAGGTCCGAGAGCCACCATCCTGGCCGCATGCTCACAGCACGGAGAATCGCTCAGCTGGATGACCAGATCGTCACGCTGGAAGGGCTCTTCGCGCCGGAGGAATGCGACGCGCTCATCCGCCTCGCCGAGGATCGTGCCGACGCGCGGGCTCGTCCTCCTGTTCGACCACGACCTGAGGCACCAGGGGGCGCCGGTCCATCGAGGTCGAAAATACGTCCTGCGCAGTGACGTCATGTACCGGCGGGCGGGATGAGAAGCGCAAGGTTACCGCGTGGGCGGCGACAGCTGAGCTAGGACTGTTACGCGCGCAAGCGGCCTTGCCGCGCGACCATCCCGAGCTGGTAGCCTTGCGGGCATGCTGCGGCGTCGTGACGACGGGCGAGGCTGGGTGGGGTCGCGCGGCAGCTGGCCTCTCTTGCGGCGCATCTTGCCGCTGGTCGCGGCGCTGATCGCCGCCACCGCTTGTAGCTCGCTCTCGGGTCTATCGACGGAGGCCCGCGATGCATCGGTGGACTCCACCTCTGTCGAAGGGGGCGGAGACGCAGGGCCGCAGGACGCCGCACCTACCTGCAACTGCACCCTCGCGCCGCCACCGGGCTGGATGGGCCCCGTCGCCGTCTATGTAGGCACGCCATCCGACGAGCCGGCCTGCGGGTACGGCACGACGCCGATGCTCCAGGCGTCCGCGGACCTCGAGGTCCCCCCACCGCGATGCCCTCGCTGCGCATGCGGCCCCCCCGCGAACGCGTCGTGCCCCGGCGGGAACCTCTCGTATTTCCTCTTCGGGGCAGGGTGCTCATCCGCGAGCTGCGGCTCCGGCGCCGAGACCTTCGGCGAGTGTGTCGGCCCGTGCGCCGACCCGCCCACGTCCGTCACGGTGTTCGTCGCTCCCGATGCCTCGGCGACGGGGTCGTGCGTGCCCGGGTCGACCGGAAGCGCGACACCGCCGCCGCTGGGGTGGAGCACGACCGTCGTCGGATGCGGCGCGACGGCAATTCGGTCGGGCGCCTGCGGCATCGGCAACGTGTGCGAGGTCGCGGCAGCGCCGCCGTTCTCACCCGGCCAGTGTGTCTACCGTGAGGGCGAGAGCGCCTGCCCCGGCGCCCCGTACATGGTCAAATCCACTTACTACACGTCGGCGACCGACACGCGAGGCTGCACGCCCTGCGCGTGCGGTACATCGCTCGGTCCGTGCGGCCTCGAGGCGACGCTCTACTCCACGGCCCCGACGGCGGGCTGCGCTGCCACGAGCATCGTGGGCCGCGTCCCCGTGAGCGCCACCTCGCTTGGCTGCGCACCCCTCCCCGACCACCCTGCCTGGCAGTCGATGAGCCTCGCCCAGGCGCTCCCGACCGACGGCGGAGCATGCGCCCCGTCGGGCGGCGCCGCGACGGGCGGAGCGACCGCCGCGGGGCCCGTCACGGTCTGCTGCACGCAGTAGAGCGTTCGAGGCGTCGGTCTCATCTCGCCACAATGAGCCACGCGGACCACCGCGGGATAGGCCGCCGTGGCACGGGCAAGAGACTCGATGCTCTCAGGGATGCGCGGCGAGGACATAGCCATACCGCGGGGACGGTCCGTCCGTCGCGGCCTCGGTCCAGTCCGCCCCGTCCCACGTCCACGTGTCCCCGAGCCACCCAGCGCCGGGGATCGGCGTGGCCCCTCCGAAGAGGACGATCTTCTCCTGAAACGTCGTCATCCCCGCGTTGAAGCGCGCGGGCGGGGGGTTCGAGACGGTCAGCTCGGTCCAGGAGGCTCCGTCCCACGCCCAGGTGTCGTTGAGGATGTGGTTGGCGTCCTGCTCGCCGCCGAAGAGGATCACCTTGCCGTCGAGGGTCGCCATCGTCTGAAACCCGCGTGACTCGGACAGCCCTCCGTCCTCTCCAGTCGGACCCACGGTTGCTGCCTGCGTCCAGGCCGTGCCGTCGAACGTCCAGGTATCCGTTGGCCCTCCCACGTTGCCGAAGAGCACGATCACGTTGCCGAGCGTGGCCATCGAGTGCCCGAAGCGCCCTCCGGGCGTCGGGCCGGTGATGGTGAGCTCCGTCCACTTCGCGCCGTCCCACTCCCACGTATCCGAGAGGAAGGCTCCTCCGCTTCCCTGGCCGCCATAGAGGATGACCTTCCCGTTCAAGACGGCGGTCGCGCCTCCCTCGCGCGCGGATGGGGCGGCGACGGTCAGCTGGGTCCATCCCATGGTGTTCCACTGCCACGTGTCGCCGAGAGCGGGCCCCAGGCCGCCGAGGCCCTGGCCGCCGAAGAGGAGCACGTTGGCGCCGAGGCCGATCATCGATTGCTGGGCACGAGCGCTCGGGCCCATGATGTCGAGCTCCGTCCACGTCGTACCGTTCCAGTCCCACGTGTCATTGAGAGGCGCCTCTCCGTAGCCTGCGAAGAGGAGGACTCCTGGACCCGATGGAACGGTAGCGTCCGGCGCCGCGTCCACGGCGGGTGGGACGAACGTGTCGGGCAGCGGTGCGCCCCCGTCGTGCAGCGGCACGGCGGCCTCGGCTCCGGCGTCGCCGCTCGCCGCGTCGTTCTTCACCGCGCCTCCGCAGGCGAAAAGCGGGTACGCGATGAGGAACGCCAGCGCGCCGTTCGAGTAGCTCTGCATCGCGCCGCCATCAGCAAGACTCGCGCCACGCCTTGCTACGTGGGAACGGGCTCACCGCGACCTCCGGACGGTGCCCGCCGTACGAACGGAGGGCGCGCGCGAGGCCGTGCGCTGGTTGGAGGACGGTGGGTCACAGTGGGTCAACGCATGGCAGCGGTGTCGCGCGCCCGGCCTGCCGTGGGGCCAGCCGATGGGTCGCCCTGCTCACCCTCTTTCTTTCATTCGTCGCTCGTCGCCTTGACGTTTTCTGCGGCGCGACTAGATCTAGATATATCTGTAAGACACATCATGGCGATGCGTCGAAGAATGGCGGGCGACGTCCTGCGGAAGGAGAATGTGCGATGTACCAAGGACACTGGGACTTCGGCGGGCGAGGAGGGCCGTTCGGGGGGCGCGGGGGGCCGTTCGGCAGGGCGCAGCGCGGTGGGCGCTTCGACTTCTCGGATTTCTTCGGCGGACCGCCACCGCGCGCCGATCGCGGCGTCGTGCGGTACCTGGTGCTCGATGCGATCGCCCGGCAACCGAGGCACGGCTACGAGATCATCCAGGCGATCGGCGAGCGGAGCTCCGGCACGTACCGGCCGAGCCCGGGCGTCGTCTACCCGACGCTGCAGATGCTGGAAGAGCTAGGCCACGCGAAGGTCGAGGAGAGCGAGTCGCGGAAGGTCTACGCGATCACCGCCGAGGGTAAGGAGGACCTGAAGGCGCACGCCTACGACGTCGAGGAGTTCTACACGGACGCCGGGGAGGGCTCCTGGGAGGACTTCTCCGAGGAGCTGCACGATCTGGCGCATCGCGTGGGCAAGATGTTCAAGTCGATCGGTCGTGCGGCGCGGCGCGGTCGCCTGAGCCCCTCGATGATGAAAAAGCTCCGTGTCGTCCTCGACGAGGCCATCGCGAAGATCGAAGCGATCGCCGATCCGGACGACAGGGGCTGAAGACGGGTCCGGCCGTGAACAGCTCCACGACATGCTGCCACTGTGGCGTGGCCTTCGACGCGCGCGCCTGGGAGGGGCTCGAACTCGTGGAGCTCGTCGGGGCGGAGCGCGTGCGGGAACACGTGACGACCTGGCCAGGCGTGACGCGCATCGAAGTGCGGAGGTGCCGTTGCGGAAGGACCCTGGCGCGCAAGGCGGCGGGGCGCGTGGGCGACTCGGCGACGGAGCCATTCGCGCCGGCGGGCTCCGCGCCGGTCGGGCAGCCCGATCCGAGATAGCAGCTCGGCTACTCGCAGGGGGTCGCGCACGTGCTCGCCAGGCAGCCGTCCAGCGCGTTGAGCACGCTCGCTCCCGCGGGGAACCGCTGTGCGCAGGCGTCGAGGCAGGCCGTCGAGTCCGCGCTCGCGTCGACCGCGGCGTCCCCACCCTCCCCCGGCTCGCAGCCACTCATGCACTCGACGACGGACATGCACTGCGCGTCGTTGCCGCAGGCGTTGTCCTCCTCGCAGCAACCCTGCCCGAGACACGTGTCGCACGCGGGCATCCCGGTCGGCAAAGAGAGCGAGCACTGTGCAGGCGGGCTGACGGACCCGGCGTCGATGGGGGCGCCCGAGTCGAGCGAAGGGCCCGGCGGGGAGGTCTCGAGCGAAGTGTCGGGCGCGTTCGCGGCAGGTGCCGAGTCGGCGGCAGGAGGAGAGAAGCTCGCATCGGCGAGAGCGGTGGCGGCCGAGGCCGACCTCTGGAACGCCGTATCGAAGCTCGGGTCGAGGGGACTGTAGGCACAAGCGGTAGAGCAGAGCGCCAGGGCCCACAAGGAAATGAAGCCACGTGCGTTGCGCAAGGAGACCTCCACGCCGACTCGCGCCGGCGAACGAAAGGGGCGCCGCGCGACGCACGCTCCGACGTGTCGGGCGAACGGGCGGGCCGTTGAGAGCACGTGTCTTAGTGACGAGGACCGGGCGGCCCATTCACGTGGTCGGCTTGATAGTGAAGACGACGGCCAACCGACGGCAGGGCACGTAGGAGGCCGGGCCCTTGGCTAACGAGCGAGCGCGTCTGCTAGGTTGGCAGCCATTGAGTCTGCTCGGGGGAGAGCGCCTTGTTCTATTGGAATCTGCTGGTCTTGGGGATCGCGGTGGCCAGCTTCGCGGGCTGGCTCTACGCGCTTTACGCGAGCCAACGGACGGTGCGCGGGGTCGCCAGCCTGGACCGACTGCCCCTGCGCACTCGAGAGCAGTGGCCGACGGTCTCGGTCATCATGCCCGCGTGCAACGAGGCAGCGACGATCGGCGAATCGCTCGGCAGCCTCCTGGCGCAGGATTACGAGAACCTCCACGTCGTGGCGGTCAACGACCGGAGCACGGATGAGACGGGCGCGATCATCGATCGTCGCGCGTTGGGAGATCCGCGGATCACCGCCCTCCACGTGAGCGAGCTTCCGGAGGCCTGGCTCGGCAAGGTTCACGCGCTCCACCTGGGGACGAAGATGGCGCGGGGGACCTGGCTGCTCTTCGCCGACGCAGACGTCCACTTCGGCAAGGAGGCCCTGAAGCGGGCGGTCGAGTACGCCGAGGTGAATGACCTCGATAGCCTCACCGCGCTCCCCGACGTGCTCCCGATGGGCTTGCTCGCCGACGCGGTGTACGCCGCCGCGGGCAGCCTGCTCTGCGCCGGTGGGCGCTGGGCAGAGGTGCGCGACCCCCGGTCATCGGCCTTCGCGGGCATCGGGGCCTTCATCCTCGTGCGCCGAGCCGCGCTGGAGCGCTCGCCCGGCTTCGAGTGGCTGCGTCTCGAGGTCGCCGACGACATGGGCCTCGGCTTGCTCATCAAGCAGCACGGCGGCCGGTGCGACGTGGTCAACGGCGTGGGCGTGATGCAGCTCCAGTTTTACAGCTCCTTCGCCGACATGGCCGCGAAGATGCAGAAGAACTACTTCGGCATCATGGCCCGCTTCTCCGCCCTGCGCGCCGCCGTGCTCGCAGCGTTCCTCGTGGGCAGTAGCTTGTTTCCGCTGGTCCTCTACGCTGCCCCCGGACGGCCGCTCGTCTGGGCTCTCGTCGGGGCGGGCTGGCTCTCCCTTCTGGGAACCTCGCTGACCTTCGCACGGTGGGCGCGGCGGGCGTGGCTGCCTTGCTTGCTGATCCAGGTGGGGCTCGTGCTCGTGGCGTACCTCATGGTGCGCTCCACCATCCTCGGGATGAGGATGGGGGGCATCACATGGCGCGGACAGCTCTACCCGACCACGCTGCTTGCCGCTGCGCAGCGCGTGCGCATCTGATGCGCGCTTCGCAGCGCCGCTGCGGGCGGGTGTGTCAGAGGATCTGCCGCAGGTAGTGCAGCGCTTGCTTCTGCCACCAGGGATACGTGTGGCTGCTGTCCTTGCCCCAGAACGCGAGGTGGTGCGCGATTTTCTTGCGCGCGAGCGCGGCGCCAAGCTCGGCGGTCTCCGGGATGCACCCCTCCTCGAACTGGCCCTGCCCGACGACGACCGTGAGGTGCGCCTGCCTCCGCACGCGTTCGAGCGCTGCGCCGTGAAGGCCGGGGAGGAACGCGAGCGGGTCGTTCAGGTAGAGGTCGTGGTTGCTGCGGCCACCAAAGAGCGCGCTCGCGCGGTAGCGGCCGGAGAGGCAGAGCGCCTGGGAGAACGTCTCGGGGTGCTTCAGCACGAAGAGGGAGGCGTAGAGGGCGCCGACGCTGCATCCGGTCGCGACCATGCGCGCCTCGGGCGCGCGGCAGTCCGCGCGGATGAACGGCACCAGCGTGTCGAGCACGAAGCGCTCGTACGCGGCGTGGTGCTTCATGCGCGTCTGGACACTACCTTTGCCGGAGAAGCTCTTCGAGACGTTCGTCTCGGGGCAGTAAATCTTCACGCGGCCCTGGGCCAGGAGCGGCGAGAGCGCGTCGATCATCCCGCTCTCCTTCCACTCGTGCGCGACCCCCGCGTTCGAGGGGAAGACGACGAGAGGACGGCCTACCTCACCAAAGCACCATACGTGGGCCCGGCGACCGAGGTCCGGGCTATCGAGGAGACGGTGTGTTGCGCTCACGGCGCGTGCATCTAGCACGCCTCGCGCGGCTTTGGCTCACCCTCGTGACGCGCCTCCGCCCCTCACGGAAGTGTCTTTGCCGTCAGTGCCACGCCTCGGCCATCTTGACCGCCTGGCCCGTGCGATCGTGCTCGGCGAGAAGCTCCTTGGTGCGAGGGACGCACGCCGCGCACGAAGCGAAACGAGACCGGTGCTGACAGAAGACGCTCACCGCGGTGGCCGGCGCGTCGAACTCGGAGGGGTCGAGGTGTCGGCCGCAGGCGACGCAGTGAATGTGCTGCGGCTCGGTGCTCTTGCCAGACGGACCGACGCCGCTCACGGCCTTCCGTTCACGCTTGGTGAGTTTCTTCTCTCGTTTCATCGTGCCCTTCTACGATCCTGCTGCACACGGAGTCGAGCGGTCTTTGCTGGGGCGGAGTAACGTCTGGAGCCGTGCGGAATTGGCAACGGGTCGCGTTCGTTCTTGTGGGGATGCGCACGCTCGCCATCGCCGCAGGCGCGCTCCTCGCGGGTCTCGGGTGCCAGCCAGCGGGCCCCGCCCGCGCGGCGCCGGCCGCTCGCCCGAAGGTGGAAGCTCCTCCGGCCCCGACCGCGCCGCCTGCGCTCATCGGATCCACCGCTGCGGGCCCACAGCCGCCGCCGCTACCCGACCTGACCGAGTTCGGTGTGCGCCCCTCGCCTTCTGGCCCCCTCGTCATCACGGGCTACCCGCACGACGTGAGAAACGGGATGAACGACCCAGCCCAGTGGGTCGGCTGGTCGAAGGACGGCGAGCTCTTCGGCTACTGCCAGCAGGGATCCGGACGGAGCGACAAGGACACCGCCTGCACCTTCCAGCGGCGTGACGGAGCCTACGACCACAGGACGAGCGATAACGGGCGCGACGAGCCGGACCTCCGCAAAGTGAAGGAGATCGAGGACTGGCTGCGCGACAACGGCATCGCGGCGCTCCGCGAGTCCGGCGCGTCGGCGCTTCCGCCAGCCGTGCGAGGCGTGTGGGAGTTCCCCGACATCACGCTCGCGGTCGCGCGGATCGCGGCGAGCGAGCGCGGCCAGGTGACGGCACCGGCCCTGGTGAAGGTGGGGGGCTCGGTGGAGGGTGAGTCGCCGGTCTACCCGGTCACGCTGAGCGCGGCCGTGAGGGACGCAGATGGCAAGCCACTGGAGGGCGTATCGCCGCACTTCGCCGTCATGAACGGTATGTCGCTGTCACCCGACGGCCGCGAGATCGGGATGGTGGCGCACTTCTTCGCCTGCGAGTGGTGCGACTTCTGGGAGATCAAGCGGATGACGGTGGGGGCCCTCGCGTCCCTCGTCTACAACGACCTGGGCTTTCGTCACCACCAGAGGGCCGAGTGGGCGCGGGCGGCGGCGCTCTTCGCCCGGGCGACCGCGGCCGATCCCACCGCCAAGCTGCCTCCTTACAACCTGGCCTGTGCGCTCGCACGCCAGAGCGATCCTTTGGCGGAGAAGGCGCTACGCCTCGCGATCGAGCGCGGCGGGAGCGACGTGAAGGCGCGGGCGCAAGCAGACCCGGACTTCGCGGGCGTGCGGCAGGCGAGCTGGTACTTGGCGCTCGTCCGGCCCTGAGGGCGGCTGCGCCGAGGGTGCAGCCGGCCGAGGAGACACAAAAGAGCCTCCGATCCCCGGTCCAGGACCTGCACGCACCGTGTCGTCTCTTCAGGCTTCAGGCGCTTGCCGCGTCGACGCGCTACAGGCCCTGGCTGACTGCACGCCGTAAGCTACCCACCACCGTCCAAGGCCCCTCGATGTCCGACCAAGTCTCGCGACCCGCATCGCCCGTCTACGAATCCGAGCACCGCGGTGGATTCGTCCTCCTGGGAGGTGCGGCGACCACCGTGCTCGCTCTGGTCGGCGTCTACCTCATCAGCCAGGCGGGCGAGAACGTCATGGGGTGGTACGCCGACTACATCATCCCCGTCGGCTCGCTGCTCGTGGGCCTCGTGGCTTCGAGCGGCTACGGCATCGCCTCGTGGGTCACCGGCACGAAGATCAGCGGCCGCTTGCTCCTCGCTGTGGCCGTGCTGCTCACGGTCAGCTTCTTCCTCGCCAAGTATCTCGAGTTCAGGCTCCTGTTTCCAGACGGCGCCACGCTCAGCGACGGCACGGCGATCGGCTTCTGGCGCTACTTCGACATGATGAGCCGGGCCTTCGCCTTCGAGGACAGCGTGACCCACAAGCCCGGCGACCCCATGGGAATGCTGGGTTATGCCTTCCGAACGCTCGAGGTTCTAGGCTTCGTAGGCGGGGGAGTCATCGTCCCGGCGGCCTTGCGGGCCAAGCCGTACTGCGATCGCTGCAAGCGGTACAAGCGAACGAGCGCGCTCGCCTGGCTCGCGGCGTCGGTCCCGGCACGCGGAGTCTTCCAGCGGAGCGCCGATCAGCGGCAAGCCCACGACGAGGCGGCAGCTTCCGCGGACCGTAGCGCCCGAGAGGGGGTCGACGCGATCGTGGCGGCGGCACGCGCCAGCGACAGCGCGAAGCTCTGCGACGAGCTGGCCATGCGCAGTGCGAACAAGAGGCAGGTCCAGAAGCTCCCCGCCCGCCTCGTCGTCGAGCTGGTTCACTGCAAGAGCTGCCGTGACGGTCTTCTCCGGGTGACACGGGTCACGGGCCAGGGGCGATCGATTCGTCGAACGCCGCTCACCCAGGCGCCCCTTCACGAAGACGTCGTCGCTCGGCTGAGCTCCTGACCTCCCGGTCGCCGACGAGCCCACGAACCCAGACGCCTCGCGGGCGCTCCCGACGGCCCGTTTGACGCGGTGCTCCCACCCGTGGTGTGTTCGATCGAAGGGAGCCCCCGTGAGCCACACCGAGGAGACCCGCCGCAAGCACCAGAGCGGCGTGTACATGTACCTCTCGTTCGACCTGATGAACTCGACGGCCTTCAAGGACCGCGAGCCGCGTTGGCCGTTCGTGATGCACTACTTCTACGTCGAGACGGTGGCAGCTGTGCGCGCGGCGAGCAGCCGCTTCCACGTATGGAAGTACATCGGCGACGAGGTCACTTTCTGGCAGGTCCTCCCGGAGGGAGCGGATCTCCCGGCGCTCATGCGCCGGATCCACGCCGCGGTCCAGAGCGTCCGCGAGCGCCTCGACGGTCTCCAGGACAAGTACGACGTCCGCACGCGCCACCAGCTCGGCGTGAAGGGGACCGCGTGGATCGCCTCCGCGGAGTTCGTGCCGGCGTCGAAGCTCGAGCAGCATCTGGAGGTCGCGCGACCCCGCCACGTCAACCGGATCCTCGAGGAGCGCGTGACGCTCGAGGCAGAGGGGGACGGGGGGCACGGGCTCCAGAACGTGGTCGACTTCATCGGCCCGGAGATCGACATCGGCTTCCGGCTGACGAAGTTCGCCCACAACGGCTTCCTCCTGCTGAACGCGCCGCTCGCCTCGATCCTGCTCCGGCAGGCCGACGAGGACAGCATCCCTGCGCGCGTGGTGAGCCTCGAAGCGCTGAAGGGGGTGTGGGGCGGGCGCCCCTATCCCGTCGTCTGGTATTGCGAGCCGTGGGACCACCCCGAGGAGAACTTCGCGTACGACGAGGCGCTCCAGCACCCGATCGTCGCCAGGGTGCTCGCGGGGCAGACGCAGCCGCTGCGCCTCGTCAACCGGGCGCTCCGGGACATGAACCTCGAGGAGCAGGTCGACCACATCGCGGCGCAGCTCAAGGTGTAGCCCGATCTCACCCGCGCGAGCTTGCCGCGGCGCCATCGCCGAGCAGGGCAGCGAGAGCCCTGCGGGCGTGCTGGTCGTCGCCACCTTCCGACTCCAGCGTGCGGGCCTTCTCCAGACACGCCGTCGCCTCGTCGAGGAGCGCGAGCGCGCGAGCGTACTCTGCGTCGCAATCAGCCGCGCTCGAGGTCCACTGCCCGGACGTCCCGAGCCTCGAGGTATCGATCGCCTGCTCCCAGGCCGCCCGGCTCTGCTCGCGGCTCGCCCGGATCGCCTCCACCACGCTCGTCGTGCTCATTGACACCGTCCTGGGCCAGCGACCTGCTGACGCCTGACTATAGACCTTGCCGCCGCCGCCGGTGGCGCACGCGAGGCAGATCACGCCGGCCAGTCGAGCCCGTCGCACGGAAACCTCGTGCCCGAAGGAAAGGCGAGACCGTACTGCTCCAGGAGCACCTCGAGGAGCTCGTCAGGGGACGCGAGGACGCGTCGCTCGGCCTGGCCATCGCGCCGGCGAACGGTCAGCTCTCGGTTGAGCAGCGTGGCACGGGCGCCGTCGGGCAGTGCGCGCGCGACGAGCAGGCGGTTCTTGAAGTGCGAGGCAGGGTGCGTGCTCGTGTACCAGTTGGCGACGACGCGATCGATGGGAGGCATCTGCTCCAGAGTGAACTCGCAGACGTCGTGCCATTCGTTGCCGAATTGCACCTGGTGGTAGACGAGCCCGCCCTCGCGGAGGAGCCGGCGCGTCTCGTGGGGTGTGGGCTGCGGCCCCGGCTCCGCAAGCCGGAGCGCCGCCGTCGGCGACATGGCCCCGACGCCGACGTCGACGAGCCATGGTTCCTCGAGATCGACGCGTACGAACAGGTGCGTGCGCGCGGGCGTGAAATCGCGTGGCCGCTGGTAGCGGACCCGGGCGCTCAGCGGATGCGCGTCGAAGCCGAGCTGCGTGAGCACGGAGAGCAGGAGAGTGTTCTGCTCGAAGCAGTAGCCGCCACGGCGCGCGTGGACCAGCTTGCGCTCCAGCGAGGCGGGCTCCAGTTCGATGGGGACGCCCAGGAGCACGTCCAGGTTCTCGAAGGGGATCGCCTGCACGTGGGCGTTCACGAGCGCGTCCAGCGTCGAGCGCGCGACCGTCCGTGGTCCTTCGAAGCCGATCCGGGCGAAGTAAGCGTCGAGGTCAATCAAGGGTCATCCGTCAGTGTCGAGCAAGGGCTCGCGGGCAGCAACCGACGCGTTCTAGCCTGGCGCGAGGACACGGCACCCATGTGTGCATTGGTAGAACCTGCTCCTTCGTCCGTTACCCGTTGACTCGGCGAGATGGCTAGCCGAGGTGTCGGGGATGATCGCATCGCCGGCGCGCACCGGTAGCATTGTCGCCATGCGCAGATTCCAGGCCCTCGTGGGCGCCGCGACCGCCCTCGCGCTCGCCCTTCCGATGCCGCGCGTTGCGTACGCTTCTCCGCCGGAGGGCACCCTTCCAGCACCACCGGACACGCAGCAAACCGCGAGCCCGGCGCCCGTGACGGCCGACGTTCCCCCCTCGGATCCAGGAGCGGCCTTCGTCCACCTGGAGGGCGGCTCCGCGGCGCGCCTCGAGGCGCGGGATCCTCGCACCGGACGCTGGGAGACCGCGTGCCGCGCGCCGTGCGACCTCCCGGTCTCGCTGGCGAACGACTACCGCGTCGAGGGTAGTACCTCGAGCACGCGGCCCTTCCGTCTCGACGCGACGCCAGGGCAGCGCATCGTCGTTCGCGTCGTTTTCCCGCACAGGGGGGTGCACACCGCGGGAATCGTGGCGGGTATCGTGGGGCTCATCGGGGTCGGTGTCGGGACTCTCTGGCTACTCTTCGCCCCCAACGGCAGCTGCGTCGACACCGAGATGGGGGGCTGCGTGAGGAGCAACCTGAGCACGGCGCAGACCGAGGCGATCGTCGTGGATGCGGTGGGGCTTGCGACGATGCTCGCCGCGGGGGCTCTCCTCTCCGTGTCCCCCATCGCTACGCAGGCCACCGTGCCGAGCACGCCGCCGGTGCGCACGGATTCGACCTGGCTGCGGCTGCCCGTGTGGCACGAGTCGCTCTACGGCTCATCCGACGTGCCGGCGCCGAAGGACCTCGCGACCTTCACGCGCCACTTCTGACCGCGGGATTCTGTACACCTCCCCTATACTCCGGCGCCGTGCGTAGCCACTAGAAGGAGAGTCATGGCCTGCGGGAACTACTACGCGTTCATGGAGGGCGGCGACACGGCGTTCGCGGTGGACGCCAACGCCATGAAGTACGGCTCGGGCGTCCTCCGCGAGATAGCGGATGACGCCGACGCGCTCGGCATGAAGCGCGTGATGTTGCTCACCGACCCTCGTCTGGTGAAGAGCGCACACGTCGCCGTGGTTCGCGAAGCGCTCGCGAGCGCCGGCGTCGACGTCGTCGTCTACGCCGATGTCGCGGTCGAGCCGACCGATGTGTCGTTCCTCGATGCCGCGCGCGCCGCGCGGTCGGGGAGGTTCGACGGATATGTGGCGGTCGGCGGCGGATCGGTCATGGACACGGCGAAGGCGGCGAACCTCTACGCGACCTATCCCGCTGACCTGCTGGAGTACGTCAACCCGCCGATCGGTCGTGGAGCGCCGGTGCCAGGGCCGCTGCCGCCGCTCATCGCGTGCCCCACGACCACGGGGACAGGATCCGAGTGCACGCCCATCGCCATCTTCGACTACCTCGCGATGCGCGCGAAGACGGGCATCGTCTCCCGCCGGATCCGGCCGACGCTCGCGCTCATCGATCCGGACGTCACGATGACGCTGCCGGGCAGCGTCGTGGCGTGTAGCGGCTTCGACGTCCTGTCGCATGCCGTGGAGTCGTTCACGGCCCGGCCGTACACACGCCGTGCGAAGCCGGGCGTGCCGCGCCAGCGCCCCGCGTCGCAGGGTGCCAACCCCTACAGCGACGTCGCCTGCGCCGAGGCCATGAGGCTCGCGGGATCGTACATCGTGCGCGCGGCCGGCGACGGGTCCGACCGCGAGGCGCGCGAGCGGATGATGTTCGCAGCGACGCTGGCAGGCATCGGCTTCGGCAACGCTGGCTGCCACGTGCCCCACGGGATGAGCTACTCGGTGTCCGGGATGGTCCGGGATTTCCAGGCACCCGGATACCCGGACGCTCCGCTCGTGCCGCACGGAATGTCCGTCGTGCTGAACGCGCCTGCGGTCTTTCGCTTCACGGCCCCCGCCTGCCCGGAGCGGCACATCGAGGCAGCGCGCATGCTCGGAGCCGACACGGTCGACGTCGCCTTGAAAGACGCGGGCCGCCTGCTCGCCGACGCCATCCTCCGGTTGATGAAGGCCACCGGCATGCCGAACGGTCTCGAGGGGGTCGGGTACAAGCAGGCCGACATCGGCGAGCTCGCGAAAGGGGCGTTCCCGCAGCAGCGACTCCTGAAGAACGCACCCTGCGATCTCTCTCTCGAGGACCTCTCGGCGATCTACGGCGACGCCCTCCGTTACTGGTAAAGTCTCCCCGGAGCCGATGCGGTGCCCGGCGCGGGATCTTGAGTCGCAGGACAAGACGCGCGGCGGTCGGGCCCTGCCGCGTTGCAGGATGAAAGAGCCGCCCGGACGAGCGGCACTTCCCCTTGTTCATCAGGGAATGCGGCTGGGATCGCCTGCAAAGAGGCTTGTTGGTCACGACGAGACGCTCTGACAGCGAGCGCGTCCTCTTTTCGTGCCCGACGCGCCTCTGGGAGGCGACTGACTTCGTCCGCGCGGCTTCGTTCGGACGAAATCACAGGCCGACGAGACGCGGGGCCGCTCGATCGCGCGGCAATCCGTCCCCAGACACGAGAAGAGCGGGACCAAAAGGCTCCTCGTCGTGACGACAAGGGACCTCGTCACGACGGCGGAGAGGAAGGAGGTGATGAACGAGACGAAGTCCGTGATGAACGAGACGAAGTTCGTGACGACACAGCCGCTCTGCCACAGAGACAAGCCGCAATTCCGCGGCAGCGAGGGGAAGCCCATGACCACCGGGACGAAGAGCCGAACGAATCGCTCGATGGCGTCCCTCGACCTGCCGAAGCAGGTGCCCGCTCTCATCGACCTCGCCAGGGCATCGTGCCGTTTCTTCGACGGGCTCTAGTTACTAGTTCGAGCAGACGAGGGCTCCGCTGAACGAGGGCGGGTCGTTGAGGCACCCGTCGCCCAGGTCGCCCGCGGGGTTGGTGCAGTTGCTTCCCACGAGCAGGCCTCCGCTCGCGGCTCCCAGGTAGGCCTCGGGCTGCGCAGGCGCTCCGAACTGCGCGGGCGCTCCGAGATTGAGGCCGCCTACCTGGGGGAGGTCGGTGAAGATCGTGGCACCGTCGGCGAAGAGCACCGTCGTCACCTGCGTCTCCACCGTGCCCTGGGGGATGAGCGAGACTCCGTACGGCGTGAGCTGGCCGTTTGCACCTATCGCGTACGGCGCGCTGACGAGGAACTGGTCGAGCCGAGCCTGGTTCAGTGCCCCGAAGAGGCTGGTCGTATTCTGGTAGGCAAGGTCCGGAATCGTGGCGATGTGCAGACCGTACTGGCCGCAGATCTGTGCCGCGATGTACGTGTAGTAGTGGTTCAAGGTCCAGCTCAGCGGAAGAGGCTTTCCGTTGATGTCGAGGTAGTCCGACTGCCTGACGGTCACGTAGCCGCCGCCGATGTTGCCGCCGTTGTCGATCGCACGGAATGGCTGCGTGTAGAAGGACAGGCCCGCGTAGCTCGTCATGACGAAGAGCGTATTATTCACGTTAGGAGCGATCGCGCTGTAGCCAGGCACCGCATAGAAGGACTCCGTGGCCGCGTAAGAGGTCTCGGCCAAGCCCATCGAAGCGGCCACCAACGTCATTGCGAAAAGCGGTCGCGTGAAGCCTCTGTTGCTCATGTACGTGCCTCCCTTGTTGGAGGAAGTACGAGCTGTAAAGCCCAACGGATCCACATGATTTCGGCTTTCCCGACGTGGATCCCGGGTAGCCCGAAACGAGCGGCTACAGGTGCTTCAGCAGGCGCTCCGCGAACACGTCCGGGTGCTCGAGGTGCATGAAGTGGCCTCCCGGCACCTCCTCGATGGTGTACTCGCCGTCGAACATGCGGCGGCCTCGCTCGTAGTCGATGCGGCTCGCGTTCGGATCGCCCAGGCCGGAGAAGACGACGGTGGGTACGGAGACGCGCTTGCGCTGAAACGGCTCGGGAGTGAACCTCAGGGCCCGGTAGTAGCCGAACGCCGCGTTGAGGCTCGCAGGATCGGCGAAGCACTCTCGCACAGGGGCCATGTCCTCGGCGGTGGGCCTCCACGCGGGGGACCAGCGGCGCAGGATCTTGGGCAGGGCCGCGAAGTCGTCGCGCGCGAACCGAGCGGGTGCTCCGGGCAGCTTGTAGACGCCGAAATGCCTCACGCCCCATACCTGGCGCAGCGTCGGCTTCAGTGTTGCCGGATGCGGGATCCCGATGGCGATGAGCTTTCGCACTCGCTCGGGAGCCAGCGCCGTTGCGCCGTACGCCGTGCCAGCTCCCCAGTCGTGGCCGATGAGCGTCGCCTCCTTCGCGCCTAGCGCCCCAATCAGCTCGATCGCGTCGCGAGCAAGGGTCTCCCCGTCGGCATCCGACGACGGGATGCCGCTCGGCCGGTACCCGCGCATGAACGGGCTCACGACACGGTACCCCTTGGCGGCAATCAACGGCCGGAAGTGGTCCCACGTGTGCGGGGTGTCCGGGAAGCCGTGAAGAAGGAGAGCGAGCGGCCCCTCTCCCTCCGCGATGTAGGCGAAGCGTAGGCCGTTGGCTTCGACGTACTGCAGCGCTTGGGGTGCGGTCACCCGGAATCTCTAGCCCAGCCGCCGCGCGGAGGCCACGCGCTCGTGACGCGAAGCGGTCACGGGTCGAGGGTGATCGCCGCCAGGTCGCTGCCGAGGTGGCTCATGCGCTGAATCTTCATCCGGTCGCTGGCGATCGAGAACACCAGATCGTCCATGAAGATGCTGCGCTTCACCTGTGAGCTCGCGTGCGACCACCATGTCTGGCAGCTGGCGCCTTGCGTGCCGTGGTCCACGCCTCCCAGCCGCCGGAAGCCGTGCTCGACGGTCACGTCGTAGACGAGCAGGCCGCTGAACGCGAGCCGGTCACCGAAGGTGCCGTCTCCCCCTCCCTCGCATATCGTCATTGGGATTGCGAGAAGCTTCCGGTCATCGAAATAATTGAAGGCGAGATGGTCGGTGATTGCGGCCGAGCTCGAGCCGCGTGTCCCGATCTTCTCCTTGTAGAGGAGCACCGGCTCGGTCGGCCGTGTCACGTCGAAGAGCTGGAGGATTAGGCCATCGAAGTACGCAAACGCGTCATGGTCGTTCGCGTCGAAGCCGATCGAGAGCAGGTGGCTGGGGTCGATCCGGTGCAGGTACGTCGAGAAGCCTGGGATCTTCAGCTCGCCCATGATCTCCGGATGGGCCGGCTGCCGGAGGTCTAGAACGAAAAGAGGATCCGTCTTCTTGAAGGTGACGACGTAGCCCCTATCACCGTCGAAGCGCACCGCGCGGATGTCCTCCGCCGGGGCGATATGATCGACCGCGCCCACGCGCACGAGGTTGCCGCCCGGGCTCTCCGCGAGAACGGACACCGAGCTCTCGACCTTGGGGTCGGGGACCATACCTCGCGTCGTGGCAACGCGCAGGTAGCCGTACCACTCGTCCATCGCGAACTGGTTGAGCACGTGACCGGGCACCACGCCGCTGCCCACGTACCTCGTTGCCTCGGCCGTCTCGCCAATGCGAAACTTGTGGACGTCGCTCACCTCGTCGGCCGAGCCGGCGAATTCGTACCAGCCCGACGCCTCCGCCCGGCGGTGGCCCACGGAGAGATAGAGCGCTCGATCGGACGCGAAGACGGCTCCCGGGCGGCTCTGCAGCGTCGTGGTCGTCACGGGGGCCATGTCGCGTCGCATGTCGAAGGAGACGACGGTGGTGAAGGCCTTTCCGTCGCCGAGCGGCGTATGCATCACCTCGCAGAGAGCGCGCGTGACCCCATGGTCCCTCACGGTTGGAAACGCCGGCTTCGCCGCGCTGGCGCGGATCTCCCGCTCCTTGTTTCGCTTGAGCGCCTCGAACCTGGCACGCATGACCTCCTTCTTCCCGCAGCTGAGCAGCTCGTCGGGAACGGAGTAGTCGGGGTCGAAGTCGGGAGTGTCGTTGTCGGCGACCACCGTGTGAATGGTGTGACCGAGGCGGCGGGCCGCGACGAGGGAGCCCGAGAGCTCGATCGTCCGGGTCACTTTGGGGTGAACCCTGTCGGCGACGTCGAACACGAGCACGGTCGTGCGGCTGTCGTCGCCTCCGAACACGCAGTCGTAGCCGTAGGTGCAGGGCGGCCTCTCGGTTCCGTTCGCGACGAAGACGACGGCGCGGTCGCCCTCGAGGAGCATCTGTTTCGCGTCTCCTGGCAGCTTCGTCCAGGAGAGCACCTTCGCCGCCGGGCCATCCACGATGCGGAGGGCGCCGTTCATCGCGAGGTAGATGTAGTGGCCGTCGTTCTTGACGATGTCCGCCTCGTCGACCCCGGCGACCTGGTTGTTCGTCCCCGAAGCGCCGCCGCCGTGGCCGATCGTGCCGATGCTGCCCAGCGCGATCCCCTCACCGCGTCCTCCTCCGCCCTCGCCGACCCCCGAGAGTCCGAGGCCGCCCGAGCCAAAGGAGTCACCGACCGCGCCTTCGCTCGGGGGCCAGCAGTAAGCCTGCTCCTCCCAGACCGCGTCGATGCGCTCGCGCATCTCCTTGATGCGGCTCTGGACAAGGGCGCGCACCGCCTTTTCGTTCTGGGCGCACGTGACGGTCACGAGTCGGGCCGCCGCGAGCGGGGCGTCGTCCGGCTCGCCCTGCATCGGGGCCGTGACGACAGGCGGAGGGAAAGGCGGGGGCATGGGCGCCCTCGTCGCCACGGGGGCGGGCGCTTCCGGCGGGCGAATCGCCGTCGTCACGGGGAGCTCCGGTGGCCGATCCGCAGGCGGCGTGCAGCTCGGAACGAGAGCGAACGAGGCGCAGGTCAGGCTAGCGATCCAGGGCAGCTTCTTCATGAGCCTCCGAGACGCCGCATCCTGCGTGCGCCCTCGTGTGGAGACCGCCCCAAGCGCGCCGAGTTCCCCCTTGCCAAGCCCGTGAGCTACCGATTCCTCCAACCTCGCAGTACTGCAGCGGGGCTGGACGTCCCGGTCGAAGAGATGCAAGGACGCCAGAGCCACGCGCGCGGCGGGGCGCCCTATGGCTCGGCCGTCAGCGCGCCGCTTGCAACTTATCCTGCGTCTTCGTTTCGAAGTCGCTCGCGTCGTGTCGCTCGTGCAGCTGCTCGGAGAGATCGCCGAAAGAGCGGTTAACCATGCGACCTCGCTTCACGGCACGCCGCTCGGCGATCTCGTCGGTCCACCGGATGACGTTCTTGTACTCTTGCACCGCGAGAAACTCGCCAGCGTTGTAGACCTTCCCCTTCACCAGGGCGCCGTACCACGCCCACACGGCCATGTCGGCAATCGAGTACTCGCTTCCAGCGAGATACTGCGCTTCGGCGAGGCGACGATCGAGCACGTCGAGCTGGCGCTTCACCTCCATCGCGAACCGGTTGATCGCGTATTCGATCTTGGTCGGCGCATAGGCGTAGAAGTGCCCGAAACCGCCGCCGAGATACGGCGCGGCGCCCATCTGCCAGAAGAGCCACGACAGACACTCGGTGCGCGCGGCGTGATCCTTTGGCAGGAAGGCACCGAACTTTTCCGCGAGGTAGAGGAGGATCGCACCCGATTCGAACACACGAACGGGCACGGCCCCACTGCGGTCCATGAGGGCGGGGATCTTCGAGTTGGGGTTTACGTGGACGAAGCCGCTGCCGAACTGCTCGCCTTCGTTGATCTTCACGAGCCAGGCGTCGTACTCGGCGCCGGCGTGCCCGAGCGCGAGAAGCTCCTCGAGCATGACGGTCACTTTGACGCCATTGGGCGTGGCGAGAGAATAGAGCTGGAGCGGGTGGCGCCCGATCGGGAGCTCCTTCTCGTGCGTGGGTCCGGCGATCGGGCGGTTGATGTTGGCGAACGTGCCGCCGCCACTTTCCTTTTCCCAGGTCCAGACCTTGGGGGGAACATACGCAGGCTGATCGCTCATGATTTCCGTCCGTGGTTCGAGGGGCGGGTGACGCCCGATGGCAGTCTGGGCCACGAGGGCCGCCGAGCGACAGAGATACTACATCGACGCGGCGGAGTGATTCGATGTAGCGACAGCCGATGGCGTTTCGCGGCGTCCCGCAGCCTCCGCCGCCGCGAGAAAGTGAACTTTCTCGCGGCCGTCCCCTTGCGCGTCGATCCGCCGAGGCTTACGGGTTAGCGCACCTTCCCATGATCTCGCGAGCGCAACATCCGACGACCGCACAGCGGGCCAAAAGCCTGACCGCGTCTTCGTGTGTCGTGAGTGTCGATAGCAAGCGTCAGTATCCCACGTCGGCCGCGCTCGGCACCGCCGTGCGCGTTTGCTCGGTCAAGCCGGAGGGGGCTACGTAGGGAGTCGGTTCTTTTCTGGGCTCGCAAGAGCAAGAGAGGCCGCCTCCCGAAGCAGGGAAGGCGGCCTTCGTCGTTTCAGGCCGGAGAATTTCAAAGCACCGTCCAGCCTCGCGTCCGGGATCCGCCCCGCGTGACCGTCGGAATCACAGGAGACCTGTGTCCCATGTTTGATCGAGAAGCCTATCGACCTGCCGAAGACGCGCCCCCTCCGGGGAGTGTTCCGGGCAGTGGAAGCCCAAGCCGGTTGTAACCCGGTGGCCTATGGCAAGTGGTTCGACTCCACCATTCCCCACGATGACCTGCGAGAGAAAACGCCGATGAGACCGAAACGAATGCCCGCGAGACGCGGGCCAAAACGAGGAGGAGGGTTGGCGTCAAGGTGACGCAGCGGGCTTTTACCCCGACAGAGGCGAGTTCGATTCTCGTGCCCTCCACGCAGCCCACGGGTTCGTAGCTCAACTGGCAGAGCAGCCGCCTCTTACGCGGAAGGTTGGGGGTTCGACTCCCCCCGTTCCCACTCATTCATTCCGGGTTCGTCCAACGGCAAGGACAGCAGCCTCTGAAGCTGCCTATGGGGGTTCGAGTCCCTCACCCGGAACGAATTTTCTCGGAGATTGCCGAACATCGGCCGGGAGACGGATCGTCACGCGAGCGCACGGGCCTCGTCTCTCATGGGCCCCGCCTCTCACGGCGCCCCCGCGATCCTCACGAGCGCCTCCCGAACGAAGCGGCACGCGGGGTCGCCGTCCAGCGCCCTCGGCCAGAGCAGATCGACGCTCCCGGGCTTGTGCGGAAACGGGATCGTCGACATCCTCAGGTGCGGCCGAACGCTCAATATCTGCCGGGCGACGAGGATCGGAATCGTCGCAACGAGACGGCCTCCGTCCACGATCGCGCCGATACTGCCGAAGCCGGCCACCGAGCATCGCACGCGGCGCTCGCGGCCAAAGGTATCCTCGACAACGCCGCGAAGGTCGCCGTTGTAGGAGACGATCACGTGGTCTTGCGCGAGGTACGCGCGCTCCGTCGGGCGAGCTCCCAGGCGGACGAAGCGTGGATCGAAAATGCAGACGAAGTGGCTTTCGAGGAGCGGCCTGCGCGCGACCGAGGCGGGAAGGTCGTCCGCGACCGTCACTGCAAGATCGACGAGGCGGGTGGCGAGCGCTTCGCCCACCGTACGAAACTGGATCGGGCTGCACACGAGACGCATCCGCGGCGCTTCGACCTCGAGAAGGCGGAGGAGGGGCGGGAGGAGTATTTCGTCGATAGAGTCCGCGAGGCCGAGCTTGAGCGTTCTGTCGGTGGTCTGCGGATCGAACCGCGCAGGCTCGAGCGCCGCGTGCACGAGCGCGTCGAGATGTGGCCGTGCTTCGGCGACCAGCCGCGCACCTCGCTCTGTGAGCACGACGCCGCGTCCATGACGGCTCACGATCGGGTCGCCAATCGCTGACTTCAGGCGGGTGAGCGCCGCGCTGACGGCCGATTGCGTGAGGTAGAGACGACCAGCGGCCGCCGTCACGGAGCCGGTGTCGGCCACGGCGACGAGCACGGGGAGGAGGTTCAGGTCGAGGTCTCTCGCATGAACAGTGCTCATGCGTTGTATCTATCCTATTCGCTGGTTCATTCCTCACCGCGCGTTAGGATGACTCGCATGTCGAACAGTGATGCAGACGTCCTCGGCGGGCATTTCACGTTTCCTGGCACTTCGCTCGAGGTGAACCGGCTGGGCTACGGCGCAATGCAGCTCACGGGCCCGGGCATATGGGGACCTCCGCGCGACGTCGACGAGGCGATTGCGCTCCTCCGGGAGGCGGTCGCCGCGGGCGTCAATCACATCGACACGAGCGATTTCTATGGCCCGCACGTCACCAACGAGATCATCCGTCGGGCGCTGCACCCGTACGCCAAGGGGCTGGTGATCGTTACCAAGCTCGGAGCCCGTCGCCCTGCCGACAAGTCGTGGCAACCGGCCATCTCGCCCCAGGAGCTGACCGACGCCGTGCACGACAACCTTCGCAACCTCGGCCTGGAAGCGCTCGACATCGTCAACTACCGCGCGATGGGGTCGGGCCACGGCCCCGAGGAAGGCTCCATCGCCGCGCAGGTCACGGTGCTGGCCGACCTCCGGAAGAAGGGGCTGATTCGGCACATCGGCCTGAGCAACGTGACTTCTGCCCAGATAGCCGAGGCGCGGACGATCACCGACGTCGTGTGCGTGCAGAACCTCTACAACCTGGCCCACCGGCACGACGACGCCCTGATCGACGACCTTTCCCGGCAGGGCATTCCGTACGTGCCGTTCTTCCCGCTCGGTGGGTTCACGCCCCTGCAATCGTCCACCCTGTCGTCCGTCGCGGGTAGGCTTGGTGCCACGCCGATGCAGGTCGCGCTCTCGTGGCTCCTGCACCGGTCACGAAACATTCTGCTCATCCCCGGCACGTCGTCCATGGCCCATCTTCGCGAGAACCTGGCGGCCGGCAAGTTGAGGCTGTCACCACAGATCGTGACGGAGCTGGATGGGATCGCGGCGGCAACGGTTTCAGAGAAACACTGAGGTCCCCCGAGCTTCCGATCACATGCAGCCGCTGAGGGAGCTGACGGAGCACTGCTGGTTTGCGCCGCAGCAGTACAGATTGCCGTCATCGCCCTGGCACGCGTTGCCGCACTGGCAGGTTCCCGACGCGCAGTACGCGCCGGGGATCGAGCACTGCGTGCCGCATGCCCCGCAGTTGTTGTTGTCGGAGGCGGTGTTGGTGCAAGTGCCGTTGCAGTAGGTCTCACCGCCGGTGCACTGGGAGACGCAGCCCCCGTTTGTGCACTGCGTCCCCGCGGTGCACGTCACCCCGCAGCCCCCGCAGTTCGAGGGGTCGCTCGTGACGGGGATGCACTGGTTGTTGCACAAGGCATCCCCGGCGGAGCAGCCCATCTGGCAGACGCCCGCCTGGCAGGCGGCCGTCCCGTTCGCGGGCGAGCTGCAGTAGGTGTCGCACTGGCCGCAGCTCTGCGTATCCGTTTGCAGATCCACGCATTGCCCTTGGTCCGGTTCATCGGGGACCGCGCCGCACAGCGTGAGCTGCGGGTCCGTGCAGGCGTACGTACAGGCGCCGTTCGAGCAGGACGGCGTCGTTCCACTCGGGCCTGCTGGGCACGCGTAGCCGCAGCTGCCGCAGTTGTTCACGTCCGTCGCCTCGTCCACGCAGCCGTTCGGACACTGCGTCTGGCCCGCTTCGCACCCTCCCATGTTCGGGACCGTGCTCACGGCGCCGCCCCCGTCCGCGGGCGCAGAGCCCGTGCCGCCGTCCGTCGATGTGGAGCCGGCCGACCACTTCCCCGACTCCGCGCTGCAGCCCTCCTCGAGGGCCGACGGGGTGCCGGCGTAATAGCACTCGGTCGTCTCGTACCCGGCAGTCGGGATGGTACAGCACCCGACCTCGCCACTCGGGCACGAGCCACCGATTGTGCCGGCGAGAGACGTCGTGCACGCGTCCGACACGGCGCTCTCCTCGTCCTTGTCGAGGTTCGAGTAGCCGTAGCAGACCAGCTCACCCGCGAGCATCGCCTGGCAGTAGATGCCTGCTGGCGTCGACGTGCCATGCGAGGCGGAGTGGCAGCCTGCCGCGAGGATGGACGCGAGCGACACAGTGGCGACGAGCAGACGCGAGTTCATGGTTTCCCGTGGATGCGGCGGTGACGCCGGAGTGGAGCGCCTCCCGCGGGAGCGCGGGGGGAGGGCGTGTCTCACAGTGGATACGGCGGACGCGGGCTTTCCTTCCCCGCCCGCTCGGTCGATCGCTCGGCCGTCACCGGCGCACGCGTGCACGAAGACGCTACCCGGACACCCTGGAATGACCCGAACGGCGGACGAGGTCCGCGGCGGCGGCCGGTCAGACGATGCGCCCGCTGTGCGGTCGCGAAGCGCGGATCGCAACCACTTGTTGCGCACGGCATCGAACCGATACACGGTGCCTCCACAACCATGAGTTGCGCCCCAGAAAACCCCATGCAACTCCAGCAGATACGCTCGGCAGGCCGGCTCGCCGTCATTGTCCTTCCCCTCGTGCTCGGAGCGGCGGCACTTCTGTCGGCTTGCTCCCGCCCTGCGTCCGCCAAGGCGGAAGCCACGCCGGCCACGCCGCCGGTCCACGTGACCACGGCCGACGTGCTCGACACCGACGCGCCCGTCGTCCTGCAGCTGACAGGCTCCCTGAAGGGGATGAAAGAGGCCGACCTCGCGGCGAACGCAGCGGGACGAGTGACCCACACGTTCGTCGAGCGAGGCGACGAGGTCAAGGCGGGAACCGTGGTGGCCCAGCTCGACATGAGCTCCGCCGCGCTGTCCCTGAAGCAGGCGGAGGTGGACGTCGCCACCTCGAAGACGCAAGAGGACATCAACCAGGCCGACTGCGTGCGCTTCGACCGGCTCATTGCCAAGGGCGCCATCAGCGCGCTCGAATACGACCAGTCGGTCGCCAAGTGCAAGACCGCGCCGCTCAACCTGGAGCTCTCCCAGGCGCGCCAGAACATCGCGGCCAAGAACGTGGGGGATGGCACCATTCGCGCGCCCTTCTCGGGCGTCATCTCGGAGCGGTACGTCGAGGTGGGCGAGTACGTGCAGGCCGCGTCGAAGGTCGTCTCCATCGTTCAGAGCACCGAGCTCCGGCTCCAGTTCACGGTCCCCGAGGCGAACGTCGCCGACGTGAAGACGGACGCCGACGTATCCTTCAGCGTTGCGGCGTATCCGGACAAGGCCTTCCACGGCAAGGTCCGCTTCGTGTCTGGCGCGGTCCGGGCGACGACGCGCGATCTCGTCACGGAGGCGGTCGTCGGCAACGCGGACCGGCTGCTGCGACCCGGCATGTTCGCCGACGTCTCGCTCATGACGGGTACACGCAAGCTTCCATCCGTACCGGTCGCCGCGGTGTTCGAGCGTCAGGAGAAGAAGCGCGTCTACGTCGTGGCGGATGGGCGCCTGGAAGAACGCGTCTTGCAGTGCGGGCCGGTGACGAATGGTCGCCTCGCGGTCGAGAACGGCGTGAAGAGCGGTGAGAAGGTCGCGGTCGGAAACCTGACGGCCCTCTTCAACGGCGAAAGCGTCCAGTAAGGGGCGAGCCCTCCGCCGCTTCGTGCGCTCGGGCGGTCAACGCTAAGGTCAGAAGAGGTTTCGCATGCAGTGGTTGGCTCAGATCTGCGTACGTCGCCCGGTCTTCGCGTCGGTCCTCATCCTCGCCATCATGGTGCTTGGCATCGTGGGGTACGAGCGGCTCGGGGTCGATCAGTTTCCCAACGTCGACATCCCGATCGTCGTCGTGACGACGCGCCTCGACGGAGCCTCCCCCGAGGAGGTGGAGATCGACCTCACCGACAAGATCGAGGGCGCCGTCAACACCATCTCCGGGATCGACGAGCTGACCTCGACCTCGAGCGAGGGCGTCTCGCAGGTCATCATCGCGTTCAAGCTCGAGAAGGACCTCGAGACGGCCGTGAACGACGTCAGGGACAAGATCAACCAGGTCACCCAGGATCTTCCGAAGGGCATCGACGCGCCCATCGTGACCAAGGTCGACCCGGGCGCGAGCCCGGTACTTCTGATCGGCGTCCGCGCGAAGGGCAAGGACAAGGGGCTCCGCGAGATCACGGAGATCGCCGACAAGACGGTGCGCCGGCAGATCGAGACCATCAACGGCGTCGGCAAGGTCACGCTCACGGGCGGGCGCAGCCGGCAGATCAACATCCTGATGAATCCGCTCGCACTCCGAGCGGAGAACATCACGGCCTCCGACGTCCTCCGCGCGCTTCAGTCCCAGAACCTGATGACCCCAGGCGGCGCGCTGGAGACGGGCCCGCGGAGCGTGACCCTGAAGATCGAAGGCCGCGTCACGACGAACGACGACGTGGGACGGCTCGTCATCAGCTCGAACAACGGCCGCATCTTGCGCATCAGCGACGTGGCCAAGGTGGTCGACGGCGAGAAGGACGTGGAGAGCCTCGCCCGCTACGACGGGCAGGACATGGTCGTGCTGTCGATCGTCAAGCAGTCGGGCACGAACACCATCGAGGTGACCGACGCGATCCTGAAGCGACTCGACGCGGTGCGGAGCACGCTCCCGCCAAGCGCGGAGCTCGTCGTCGTCCGCGACAACTCGCAGACCATCCGCACCAGCGTCAACGCGGTGACGGAGCACCTCATCCTCGGGTCGGTGCTGGCGTCGCTCGTCGTGCTCCTCTTCCTCGGCAACATCCGGAGCACCGTCATCGCGGCCATCGCGATCCCTACGTCCGTCGTGGGCACGTTCGGGTTGATGTACATCCAGGGGTACACCCTCAACACGATCACCCTCCTCGCGCTCGCGCTCGCGGTCGGGCTCGTCATCGACGACGCGATCGTCGTCCTCGAGAACATCGTCCGGTTCATCGACGAGAAGAAGCTGAAGCCGTTCCCCGCGTCGGTCCTGGCGACGAAGGAGATCGGCCTACCCGTCCTCGCGACCACGCTCTCGCTGATGGCCGTCTTCATCCCGGTCGCGTTCATCGGCGGCATCCCGGGGCGCTTTTTGAAGAGCTTCGGTTACACGATGGCCTTCTCGGTCGGGATCTCGCTCATCGTGAGCTTCTCTCTCACGCCGATGATGTCCGCGCGGCTCCTCCGGCCGCACAGGGAGAACCTTCTCACCCGCGCGGTCGACGCCTTCTACAAGCCCATCGAGCGCGCTTACATGGCGATGCTCGGCTTCTCACTCAAGCGCCGCTGGGTCGTGGTCGCCGCCTGCGCGGCCACGCTCGGGTCGTGCATCCCGGTCGCGAAGTCCTTGCCATCCTCCTTCTTGCCGGAGGATGACAAGGGCAAGTTCCAGGTCACGATGCGCGCACCCGAAGGCACGAGCTCGGAGGAGACGCTGGTCATCGCCGAGCGGGCGGCGGTCGACCTGCGCAAGCTGCCCTACGTCACGCATATCCTGATCACGGTCGCGGAGGACGATCAGGCAACTCGCAACTATGCGCAGATCTACGTCGACCTCGTCGACCCCGACAAGCGCGAGATCACGCAGTTCGAGGAGATGGATCTCGCGCGCAAGACAGTCATCGCCAAGCTGCCGCCGGGGATGCGCGTCAACGTCGCCGAGGTCGCGGACATCTCGATCGGTAGCAACACCCAGAACATCCAGATCGTCCTGTCGGGGTCCGATTTCTCTCAGCTCGAGAAGTACGCCGACGAGATCACGACCGGCCTCCGGAGCACGAAGCTCGCCGTCGACGTCGACACTAGCAACTTGCCGGGCCGCCCTGAGGTTCAGGTCAAGATCGACCGCGACCGGGCCGCCGACCTCGGCGTGAGCGTCACCGACGTGGCGGCGACGTTGCAGATGCTGGTCGCCGGCGTCAAGGCGTCCACCTTCCCCGACAACGGCGAGGAGTACGACATTCGCATCCGCGCCCAGCCGCAGTTCCGGGTGGACGCATCGTCGCTCAACCTGATGAACGTTCCTTCGAGCAAGTACGGCAACGTGCCGCTCGGCCAGGTCGTGAAGTGGAACGACGGCAACGCCCCGTCGCTCATCAACCGCTACGGCCGTGAGCGGCAGATCACGCTGCTCGCGAACGCGGCTCCCGGAGTGGGCGAGAACCTCGTCACCGACTACATCCAGACCAAGTTCAAGGAGCTCAACGCACCGGCGAACTACCGGCTGCAGCTCACCGGCCGCTCGAAGGACCAGGCGGCCACGGGGGCCGGCTTCCTCCTCGCGATGGGGATGGCCTTCGTGTTCATGTACCTGATCCTCGCCGCGCAGTTCGAATCATGGCTCTACCCCGCCATCATCCTGGTCTCCCTCCCGCTGACGGTCCCCTTCGCGTTCATCGCCCTCAAGCTCTTCGGCCAGAGCCTCAACCTCTTCTCGATGCTGGGTCTCCTCGTGCTCTTCGGCGTCGTGAAGAAGAACGGCATCTTGCAGGTCGACCACACCAACACCCTCCGCAAGCAGGGCTACGATCGTCACACCTCGCTGATGGAAGGGAACCGCGATCGCCTTCGTCCCATTCTCATGACGACGATCGCCTTCGTCGCCGGGATGATGCCGCTCATCGTCTCGAAGGGGATCGGATCCGGGTTCAACCGCGCGACGGCAAGCATCGTCATCGGCGGCCAGACGCTCTCACTCCTGCTCACGCTGCTGGCGGTGCCCGTGTTCTACAGCCTGATCGACGACGTTCGCGATCTGATGGCCAGGCTCGCGAGCCGGCGGTCGAAGATCGATCTCGGTGAGGGCGAGCTCGACGCCGCGATAGCCGGGGAGCACGCCGCGGCAGCACCGTTGCCGGGCGAGTGACAGGAGTGACCGCGCCCCGCCAGGAACTTTCGCCCGGGTCCCTTGTCCGTCTCGCATGCGTGTGCGTTGTTGGCTCGTCGCGTGTGCCGGCTTGCTCGCGGGCCTCGGGGGCTCCGCCGCCCACCAGGAACCCAAGCCTTATCGGATAGATCCGATGAACGAGGCGTCCGGCCCCAGCCACACGCTGGCCCTGGGTCGAATCCACAAGGAGGAGCTCGCCTTCGTCGCGGACGAGGATCGCTCCGCGCTGCTGACGTTCGCGCTCGCGCGGCCCGCCATGCGGTTCGTCAGCCGCACCACCTTGCCGGGCAAACCGTCGAGCGTCCGTCTGCTACCGACCGGTGAGCTCGCCGTGACCCTGCGCGACCGCTCTCAGGTCGCCTTCCTCGAGCCGGGCCGCGAGGGGCTCCGCGTGGTCGCGATCACCGACGTCTGCGCGGAGCCGCTCTCCACGACGGACTTCGACGACGAGCTCTTCGTCGTGTGCGGCTGGGGGCACGCCCTCGACACGCTCTCGACGCGCACGCACCGGCAGGTCTCGCGCGTCGACCTCCCGCGCGAGCCGCGGGCAGTCGTCCTCGATCCGTACGGCCGCTACTTCTACGTCTCGCACGCGGTAGGCTCGCGACTCACGGTCGTCGATCGAGGCAACGGGCACGTGCTAGAGACATCGCTCTCGGTCGCCGGTCTCCCGCCACTGCCCCCGTCACCGAGGGCGCTGAGCCTCGGAATGGCCGGGCTTCTCGGCGACGGCTTCTTCGGGGATGTGATCGGCGAGCTCGCAGCCTCACCGAGGGTGCCGGAGGAGCGCTTGAGGCCGCGCTTCGCGATGCAGGGATTCTCGCTGGCGTACCTCTCCAGACCCGAGGGCGGTCGCCTCTTCCTGCCCGAGGTGCTCATGGCTCCGCGGGAGGCGCCGACGCGGACCGCAGACGTCGTGGTATCGCCGCCGACACGGAGCACCGGGTACGGCGGGGAGGCCGTCTCATGGTTCGGTGGACCGACCGTGCCACCCCGTGGCTCCGCGGCGCCGTACCTCGCGACGCTCGACGTCCGTGGCGCGGTGGTCCACCGGAACGCCTCCCCCAGCGCGGCCGGCGAGAGCCGGTGTCTGCTCCCCCGCGCGGCCGCGTCCACCCGGGAGGGACGGGTCTTCGTGGCTTGCCTCGGGAGCAACGAGGTCCTCGAGTACAACGGGTTGGCGGGCGAGCCGGACGAGCACCTCGTGGCCCGCAGCGTCGTCGCCCAGGGTCCCACCGGCGTGGCCTACGCCGACGACGATCTGTACGTCTGGTCGAGCTACGAGCGGGTACTTACCCGAATCGACAACAAGCTGGGGAGCGGCGGAGACGGCTTCGACGTCGTCTCCGATACCGCCGAGCGCCCCCCGACTCCGTTCGAGGTCGGCCGGCGGCTCTTCCACCGCACGGACTCCAGGCGCATCAGCGGAGACGGCCGCGCGTGCGCGAGCTGCCACCCCGACGGGCGGGACGATGGCCTGGTGTGGTCGAGCCCCGATGGTCCGCGGCAGACGCCCATGCTGGCCGGACGACTCGCGGACACGGCGCCGTTCGGCTGGACTGGCGGCGCGGCGACGGTGCGCGAGCACCTGAAGCAGACCTTCGCGCGCCTCGGCGGCAGTGGGCTGGATGACGCTTCGCTCTACGCCCTGCTCACCTATGTGGCGCAGATGGCACCCCCGCCCGTCGTGGCGATCGGGGCACCCGGCGACCCGGGCATCGCAGCGGGCAAACGGATCTTCGAGTCTTACGACACGGGGTGCAGCAGCTGCCACGATCCGTCCCGCGCCTTCTCGGATGGCGAAAGCCACGAGGTTGGCTCGGCTAGCACCGGCGACCTCGTGAAGGCCTTCGAGACGCCGTCGCTCCGCGGCGTCGGCGGGACCGCACCCTACTTCCACGATGGCCGGTACGGATCGCTGGAGGAGCTGCTGCGCAAGAGCCAGGCGATGGCGGAGACCAAGCAGCTCTCTGAGGAGGAGCTCGCTCACCTCGCGGCGTACCTCCGCACCCTGTGAGCTCGTGCCGAGGAGGTTCGGTACCTGGGTTGAACCAGGGCCACCGGGGCGCTCGCGCGATCCACGGCAGGTACAAGACGACTGCTATTGTCCGGCCAGGACACGCCGTTTCGGCGGTGTCGCTGGAACGTTCCGCCGCCACCGGGATGCCCGAAGATTGCAGAGGCCGCCCACCCGATGCGCGCACTCCTTGCCGGTCTCGTCCTCGCCCAGCTCCTCACCCCCGTCATCGCGCACGCCACGGGCCCCAAGGCCCCCCGGCGGGTCGTGACGGAGGACAACTGCAAACGGAAGGGCCTTCCCAACGAGAAAGTCTGCTTGAGCAAGCGCGTGACCGGGTACGTCGAGGCCGACGGGAAGATCACGCCCTTCGGCGGCGGCTCGTCAGCCCCGAACGGCGGGTTCGCCCCCGCCGACCTGATCTCGGCGTATGGGCTGAACACGTCGGGTGGCGCGGGGATCACCGTTGCGCTCGTCGAGGCGTTTCATTACCCGAACGCGCAGGCGGACATGGAGACCTACCGGCAGCAGTTCGGTCTGCCGTCGTGTCCCTCGTTCACGGAGATCAGCAGCAGTGGTGGCTCGGTCAACGGCATCTCGGCCGACTCCGGCTGGGAGGGCGAGGAGATGCTGGACATCGACATGGTCAGCGCCATCTGCCCGAACTGCAACATCCTGATCGTCGCCGCACCGAACGACTCGGGCGGCGGCCTGTTCGACGCCGCGAACGCCGCCGCGGCCGCGGGTGCCACCGTCGTCAGTAACAGCTGGGGTGGCCCGGAGACCGACAACAGCCTGGAGTCGAACTACAACCACCCTGGCGTGCTGTTCACGGCGAGCGCCGGTGACTCGGGGTTCGGCGCGAGCTACCCGGCCTCGTCGGCATTCGTCCTGGCCGTCGGCGGGACGAGCCTCCAGCAGGGCGGCGGCTCGCGTGGCTGGACGGAGGCTGTCTGGAACGGCACCGGCAGCGGATGCAGCGCCGTCATCACCCAACCGAGCTTCCAGACGGGAATCCCAGCCGGATGCGGCAACCGGATGGAGACGGATGTCTCCGCGGTCGCCGATCCGAACACGGGCGTGGCGGTCTTCGACAGCGGTGGCGGCGGCTGGGGAGTCGTCGGGGGTACCAGCGCGTCTTCCCCGATCGTCGCCTCCGTCTTTGCTCTGTACGGCCTGGCCTCCGCGGGCGTCACGTTCCCGTACCAGAACACGACCGCCTTCAACGACGTCACGTCTGGCTCGAACGACCTCGGCGACGGAAGCTGCACGGTTCCCTTCGAGTGCAATGGCGAGGTGGGCTACGACGGCCCGACCGGCTGGGGCACCCCGAACGGCGCAGCGCTCTCGGCGCTGGGCACGGGTACTGGAACCGGCAACGGGACCGGTAGCGGATCGGGAACCGGGACCGGCGACGGCTCGGGGAGCGCGGGGAACGGCTCCGACGGCTCAGGCGGCACAGGCGGCGGTACCGGGACCGGCACCGGGAGCGGGGGGACGGGCACCGGCGGCGCTGGGAGCGGAGGCGGCACCAGCGGCGGGACAGGTACCGGCGGATCGAGCACCGGGACGGGAGGCACTGGAGGAGGCTCTGGAGGGACCGGGGCCGCATCGGGCGGCACAGGGGGTACTGGCGGCACCGGAGGCTACGGCGGCGGCGCGCCGAGCGGCAGCCAGCCGGTGGGCGCTGGCGGTTACGACGCCGGGGGTTATCCGTCGGTGGGCGAGCCGGGCGTCGCGCTCGGGCCCGAGACGTCGTCCGGCTGCGCCACCGCGGCGCCCGGCTCGTCGTCACCGCTGCAAGGCGGCCTTGGGGTCGGGCTCCTGGTCGGCGCCCTTGCCGTGATCCGTTCGCGCCGCCGGCGATGACGCCCACCGACGCGATCGATATCTTGCCGTGCACGGTCGTCGTCGCGACCGGATAGGGGTGATGTCGGTCGTGTAGACACCTCGATCCCACGAATAGGATGTATGTTCCACGGCCCCCGAACCGAAAGGGAGCCCCATTGCCTGGAAAACGTCGTGACCCGCCGCCCCCCCGTCGCGCCCTCGATCCGAGCGCGCGCGCCCGGGCGGTCGTCGCGTCTCTCCGCGCTGGCGAACCGAGCTCGGCGGAAGTCTTCGAGGCCTTCTGGCAGCTGGATGAGCTCCCGCTAGACGCAGTTCGGGATGCGCTCGAGCCGTGGACGGGCCCCCTGCCCGACCCGGATCAGCTCGACCCCGCCACGCGCCTCGCCCACGGCCTTCCGCCGCCCTCTCTTCGGCTCCGTACGCTCTCGACCACACGAGACGCCGACGTGCTCGACCTTGGCGTCGTTGCGGAGGAACAGCTTCGAATCGCGGGCACGAGCTGGGACGGCGTCGACCGGCCGGCCGAAGAGCGACTCGACGACGAAGTCGAGGGGTCCTTCGCAGGTACGCTCGAGCGACGCGTCGTTGCGGACGCGAACACGCCGGATGAGCCCCTCTACGACGTGTTGCGGTTCGCCGAGGACTCCGGCATCGTCTTCGCTGCAGGTACGACCACCGTGGTGGCGTTGATCGCGTACGGGAAGGTGGAGCTGCGCGATCAGCGCACGCGCATCGCGCTGGAGACGGCGCTCGCAGGCCCTGAGGCCGTCAACGCCGAGCCTACCGCGGACGCACCCAGACCACCGAAGAAGCGGGCCCCGAAGAAGACGACCCCGGAGAAAACGACCCCGAAGAAGACGGTCGCAAAGAAGGTCACCTCGAAGAAGACGGTCGCAAAGAAGGTGACCGCTAAGAAGACGGCCGCGAAGAAGACGACCCCGAAGAAGGCGACCGCGAAGAAGGCGACCTCGAAGACGGCCGCAAAGAAGACGAGCGCGAGAAAGCCGGCGTCGACAACGCGAGGTGGCAGTCCCGCGAGGAGCAAGAGATCCTAGGCTCGCGTCAGCTCGAGAACGTGTGGACCGCGCATCCGTCGCACCGGGCAACCGTTCCGCCACTCGCGCGAGATCGAGACCTGGTAAGCTCATCCGCATGCGAACGTCGTCGATGTCTCTCCTTCTCGTGGCCACAGGTCTCTGGGCGTGCGGCGGAACCGTGATGGTCCAGGCGGAGCCCCAGACGGCACTGCTCGACCAGACGTACCAGCCCAACCTGGTGCGTGATGCCATCGCGCGGTCGATCAACCACCGGCGGCTGGCTGCCCAGGGCGAAGCGCCCGGCATGGTCAACGTGTCCGATCAACGGCACGGCTGCTCCTACACGTTCCAGTACGGACCATCGAACGTCGTCGTTACGGCATTGGCCGCGGGCCCGCCCGCCGCGGCGGCTCCTGCCGGGCCACCGATGGTCAGCAAGCACTGCGAGCAGCAGGCTGCGGCGCTCGCGAAGGCGGTCGTGAACGAGGTGCAAGCCCCGGCGCGGGAGGCAGCGAAGGCGGCCAAGGACGAGCGGAACGCGGCGGTGAGCGTGGCCCGCGCGCAGGCGGCAGCGCAGGCGGCAGCGCTGGCTCGCGACCAGCTCGCCCAGCAGGCTGCCACGCAGGGCGACGGCACCGATCAGGGCAGCGCCGACCCGGCAAGCGACGGCACGGCTGCGGACCCGGGCCAGCCGGATCCGTCGGGCGCGGCAGCGCCCGCGAACAACACGGTCGTGTACAGCAACACCCAGATCAACAACACGGTCCGCATCGACCAGCGGTACGCGGCGCCAGGGTCCGCAGCACCCGCGGCTCCCCGAATGAGGCCCAACACCCTGTGCGTGGGCGGCCAAGCGTTCGTGTGCCCTTCCGCGAGCGCGCTCGGAGCGGCCGTCAGGCTCCGGGATCGCAGCCAGACCGGTGGCATCTGTCCGCTCGATCGGGCGCAGAGCCCGCTCTGTCCGCCGGGACGGTGATTACCCGGCCCCGGCGCAGTGCGGCGTTGCTTGGCCGCCAGGCGCCGTCGCTTGCGTGCCTACCCGACCTGGTGCGCTGCATCTCCGCCGCGAGGCGCTCGGCCCCTGCGGCGCGAAAAACGCGGTCGCCGACCTGACTGCGGCGCAGGTCCCATGCGGGCAGTGCGGGACGACGATCCTGCTGTCCGACCACGTCTCGGCCGACGCGGTGGCCCGTGCGCGGATGAGGCAGGGCCTCATGGAGATGCGAGACGGGCTCGTCGCCGCGGACAAGAAGCGCGACCGTCTGGCCTTGATCGGTGTCTGCGGCGCCCTCGGCGTCGCCGCGCTCGTAGAGGGCAGCGGATCTGGCGCCCGCGCGCGAATGGCCGCGATATCGTCTTGGCATGTCCTCCGTATCGCTCCAGATTTCGCTCCGGTGTGGCGCCTGCGGGGTCGTCGTTCCCGTGAACGGTCTCGCGTCCGACGTCACATGCTGGAGCTGCGACAAGCACACGCCCATCGATGCCACCGTGTGGCGCATGCTTCTCCAGGAGCCGCTGGCCGAAGCGAAGGACTTGCCCCCGCAGGTGCAGCGCGCGGGAACGCTCAACACCGACATCGGCACGATCCATCGCGTGTACCACACGGGAGCACCGCACTGCGGCGCGTGCCAGGCGGCAATCGAAGCCGGCGTTTTCCGGAACGCGCTGGGGCAACGCGCGCCAGCCGTCCCGTGCCCGTCGTGCCGGCAGAGCGTTGCGCTTCGCCCGGCGCCGCCCGAGCTGGCGGCGCAAGGGGTCGAGTGCATCGCCGCCGAAACCGAAGCCATCAAGAAGAAGCGCGATCCGGTCCCGCTCGCGTGCTCGACGTGCGGCGGCGCGCTCAACGTGGACGGGAGCGCGAAGCTCGTCACCTGCCCATTTTGCGGCGGGCAGCAGTACTTGCCCAACGAGCTCCTGCTCGCGCTCAGGGCAACGCCCGTGCGACCGTGGTCGCTCGTCTTGCGCGACGGATCGGCGGCCCCACCGCAGATGACGCTGGCCAAATGGGACAGCGTCGAGGACGTGGTGATAGACCCGAACGGCAACCTCTATGTGTGGGGGGGTAGCGGCACCGGCCTATTCTGCATGGCGCCCGACCTCACGCTTCGCTGGAGGCTCGCCGGGCTCCCGTTCAGCTCCACGAGGACGAGCCTCGCGTTTGCGCGCTCCGGCTACCTCATCGTGCGCGACGGCACGCACGCCGAGGTGCGGCGATGCGATACGGGCGCGCTCGTGCTCACTTTCAGTGGGCTCCAGGGAGAAGGCGCACGGCTGTCGCTCGGTGACATGTCTCAGCTCGTCGTCGACGCCGACGGGAGCCTCGTCGCGTGGACGTTCGACGACGAGGTGCTCCGGCGGTTCGATGCAACGGGGCACCCTATCGCGATGTGGGGAGCGGGCCCGCCGACGGATCATTCGCGCGAAGCGGCCGCCGACCCGTGGGGACCGATGGTCCTCCAGCTCAAGGGTGCCCCCTCGCGCGCGCACGACGTGCTGCTCGCCACCGGCTGGGACGACAACCTCTATCTGCAGTCGAGCTTGAAGATGGACGGGGCATGTCATCTCGCCGCGTTCGACCGGCACGGACGGCACGTCTACACCGCGGCCATCCCCGTTGAGGCCCCGACCTTCAAGGTTCGTCCGGCGATCGATGGCTACGGGCGCGTGTACGTGCGCCTCCCGAACGAAGGGGGCAACGTTTATCGCGTCGAAGGAAAGAAGGGGAAGACCGTCATCCTCTTCGCGCGCTCGCGGTCCGTGGGAGGCCTGGTTGGCAGCGAGCGGCACATTGTCTGCGCTCCCGACGGGTCGCTCTTCGCGCTGGGCGAGAATGGATGCATGCGCTGCTG
>Ga0302279_10000224_pt1 | contig 81829 bp, 68 predicted proteins | sample III_Bog_N3_3_FD_194541 | JGI IMG/M metagenome (GOLD analysis project Ga0302279, IMG submission 194541) | Peat permafrost microbial communities from Stordalen Mire near Abisko, Sweden - III_Bog_N3_3 | ecosystem: Environmental > Terrestrial > Soil > Wetlands > Peat | place: Sweden: Abisko...
TCGTCCTTGGCGGCTTCCTTGGCGTCGACGTAGCGCACGTAGTACAGCCCTTGCGCGCGGTCCCGATCTTCGACGGTAAAGCCGCCGTGATCGAGCGCCAGGCCGATGCGGCGCCACGAGCGATCGAAGTTGTCGTCCATCTCCATCGTCGCGCCAGGCTTGCCGGTGACCACGCGCGCGCGCATGGCGCCGTTGGGGCCGGTGCCGACGGACGGGTGCGGTGCCGAAGCAGCTGCCCCCGGCTGGCTGGCGGCAGACGCCGACGCCTGCGCGGCGCCAGCGACGTTGGTGTCGGGCAGGCCGGCCAGGCTCAGCATCAACTTGCTCAGTTGCTCTGCCTCGAGGCCCGGATCGGACTTGCGCGGCACCCAGGTGACATCGCCCTGGCGGATGCTGTCGTTCTGGCCGGTGAATTGCTCGATCGCGCCGAAGTGCGTGATGTAGATGTCGGTGCCGCCGTCGGCGCGTCGTTCCAGGCGCGTGCGATAGCGGTCACGCAGGCCCGAGTCCGAGATGTTGTCGACGATCGCATTGAAGAAATTGGTGATCATGCCACCCGGCATGCGGGTGCTGTTCTGCTTCCAGTCGGTCTCGAGCACGCCGCTCTTGGGTTCGTCCACGGTCAGCGTGAACCCCCTGGACGTCCAGTAGCTGCGCACCTTGGGCAACACGAGCTCGGGGGCTTCCTGGGTCGACAGCCAGCGCTGGTCGCCGGAATGTTCCAGATGCAGGTTGCCGGCGGCCGCGAGCGCGACTGCCGGATCGGGCGCGGCTGGCGCGGCGGCTGGAGCGGGCGCGGTGCCGCCCTTGGACAGATCCGAAGCCGTGACGACGCCACCCTGCGGCAGGTAGCGCGAATCCTTCTGCAACTGCGTCAGGTCGGGCGGCACGTCCAGCGGCTGGGTGCGCTTGGCGTTGGCCTTGTAGTCGCTGTTGGCGCTGGAGAACCAATCGCCGACGACCGTGCATCCGCCCAGCATCAGGCACAGCGTCACGGTGGCAACGCGCAGGGGCGTGGAATGGAGCAGGCGCGTCGGGAAGTGGGTGGTCATGTGCATCAGGGTCGAGGTCAGGCCGGAAGGTTCCGGGCCGGGGATTGTCGCAGAGGTCGAAAAAGGCAGGTGCGCGCGTCGGCGCGTGGCCCGCGCTGGCGGGCGCGCGGTCAGGCGATGCCGCACTCGGCCAGCGCCGCATCGACGATGGCCTTGCCGGCATCCGTCATTTCCACGAGCGGCAGGCGCAGCGTCGGCCGGCAGCGGCCCAGGCGAGCCAGCGCCCACTTGGACGGCGCCGGGCTCGGTTCGCAGAACAGGTTCTTGTGCAGCGGCAGCAGCTTCAGGTGCAGCTCGGTCGCGCGGCGCGCGTCGCCTGCCAGCGCCGCGGCGCACAGCTCGTGCATCAGGCGCGGCGCGACATTGGCCGTGACGCTGATGTTGCCATGGCCGCCCAGCAGCATCAGCGCGACGGCCGTGCTGTCGTCGCCGGAGTAGACCGAGAACGACCGGGGCAACGCGCGCAGCAGCCAGCCGGCGCGCTCGATGCTGCCGGTGGCTTCCTTGATGCCGACGATGCCCGGCACCTGCGCCAGGCGCACGACGGTGTCGTGCTGCATGTCGGCCACCGTGCGGCCGGGAACGTTGTACAGCACCATCGGGATGTCGACGGTCTCGGCGATCTTCGCAAAGTGGCGGTAGATGCCTTCCTGCGAGGGCTTGTTGTAGTACGGCACGACCTGCAGCGTGCAGGCTGCGCCCACCTTCTGGGCGAACTTCGACAGTTCGATCGCCTCTTGCGTGGAGTTGGCGCCCGCGCCGGCCATGATGGGAATGCGGCCGGCGGCGTGCTCGACGCACACGCGGATGATCTCGCCGTGCTCCTCGACGTCGACCGTGGCCGACTCGCCGGTGGTGCCCACCGCGACGATGCAATCGGTGCCTTCGGCGACGTGCCAGTCGACCAGCGCGCGCAGCGCGGCGTAGTCGACGCTGCCGTCCTCGTGCATCGGGGTGACCAGCGCCACGATGCTGCCGACAATTCTTTCCATTCGCATTCCTCGGGAAGTTCCAGGGCCACGCGCGCGCACGCGCCGGCGATCGGCTGATTTTAGCCCGTCGGCGCCAGAAGATCGGCACCTGCACGGGATGCGTCGCCGCGACGCGCGATGATGCGTTGGACCTCGCGTTGGGGGACGTCGCCGCGCGCGGGCAGCCGGCCTTCCTCGAAGGCGATCACGTGCCATTCTTCAGAGGGAGATAGTGCGCTTGCGACGCTTGTCCGGCTGTCGCGCAAGACGTCGATCAGCTCGCCCGGTCGAAGCAGGAATTCTGGTCGTCGCGGCCTTCCCAGGGCCGCGTGCGCCTGTGCAAAGGTTTCGTAAATCAGCAGGCCGCCGGGGGCGACCGCGCCCTTCAATGACGGAAAGAGCGCTCGCCACAGGTAGTTGGTGACGATGACGGCGTCGAAGCATTGACCAGGAAGCGGCCAGGGGTCGGCTTCAAGGTCGGACGCCAGGGTCGTTGCGAGGCTTGCGAGCGGCGCCAGAAGTGCGGCATCTCGATCGATCGCCGTCACTCGATGGCCCGCACCGGCCAGCCAATGCACGTGGCGGCCGTGGCCGCAGGCGACGTCCAGCACCTGCGCCGCGGGCGGCAGCAAGGGTGTCCAGCGCACGACCCAATCGGAAGGTGCGGCAATAGCTTGGGTGGGTGTCGGCGGCGAATCCATGGGCTGACTCTACGTCGCGCGTTGAAATCTGCCCCTGTAAAAACCTGTGTTTATATACAGAATTGTCACGCGGTACTGACCGACTTCACTCCTAGAATCAATGCATGGCCACGAAACAAGGCGCCGCGGGCGCCAAATCCAAGCAAGCCGGCGAATACGCCGAAGGGTCGATCCGCGTCCTCAAGGGCCTGGAGCCGGTCAAGCAGCGGCCCGGCATGTACACGCGCACCGACAACCCGCTGCACATCGTGCAGGAGGTGATCGACAACGCCGCCGACGAGGCGCTGGCCGGCCACGGCAAGCGCATCGCGGTGACGCAGCACGCCGATGGCTCGGTCACCGTCGACGACGATGGCCGCGGCATCCCGTTCGGCCTGCATCCCGAGGAGCAGGTGCCGGTCATCGAGATCGTCTACACGCGGCTGCACGCGGGCGGCAAGTTCGACAAGGGCAGCGGCGGCGCCTACAGCTTCTCGGGCGGCTTGCACGGCGTGGGCGTCAGCGTCACCAACGCGCTTGCCAGGAAACTCGAGGTCTCGGTGTTCCGCGACGGGCAGTTCGCATCTCTGACGTTTTCGGGCGGCGACGTCGTCGTCCCGCTCGAAGTGCGCAAGCTGGCCTCCGGCGAGCGCAAGCACGGCACGCGCGTGCGCGTCTGGCCCGATGCGCGCTATTTCGAGAGCGTCGAGTTTCCGCGCGCCGAGCTCGTGCACCTGCTGCGCAGCAAGGCGGTGCTGATGCCGGGCGTCGCGGTGTCGCTCACCATCGAGAAGACGGGCAAGGAGCCCGAAGTGCTGGTGTGGACGTACCAAGGCGGCCTGCGCGACTACCTGCAGCAGACGCTGACGGCCGAGCCCGTGGTGCCGCTGTTCGAGGGCGAGCGCTTCGCGGGCTCCAACGAATCCGAGAACTTCGCCGAAGGCGAGGGCGCCACATGGTGCGTTGCCTTCACCGACGACGGCGCGGCCGTGCGCGAGAGCTACGTCAACCTGATCCCCACGGTGGCCGGCGGCACGCACGAGTCCGGCCTGAAGGACGGGTTGTTCACGGCGGTCAAAGGCTTCATCGAGGCCCACGGCCTGATGCCCAAGGGCGTCAAGCTGATGCCCGAGGACGTGTTCTCGCGCGCCAGCTTCGTGCTGTCGGCCAAGGTGCTCGATCCGCAGTTCCAGGGCCAGATCAAGGAACGCCTGAACAGCCGCGACGCGCTGCGCCTGGTATCGGCCTACACCAAGCCGGCGCTGGAGCTGTGGCTGCACGAGCATGTCGAATACGGACGCAAGCTGGCCGAGCTGGTGATCCGCCAGGCGCAGCAGCGCCAGCGCGCGGGCCAGAAAGTTGAAAAGCGCAAGGGCTCCGGGGTCGCCGTGCTGCCCGGCAAGCTCACCGATTGCGAGAGCCGCGACCTGTCGCTCAACGAGGTGTTCCTGGTCGAAGGCGATTCGGCCGGCGGCTCGGCCAAGATGGGCCGCGACAAGGAGACCCAGGCCATCCTGCCGCTGCGCGGCAAGGTGCTCAACACCTGGGAAGTGGAACGCGATCGCCTGTTCGCCAACAACGAGATCCACGACATCGCGGTGGCGATTGGCGTCGACCCGCATGGTCCGAACGACCCCCTCGACTTCTCGGGCCTGCGCTACGGCAAGGTCTGCATCTTGTCGGACGCCGACGTCGACGGCTCGCACATCCAGGTGCTGTTGCTGACGCTGTTCTTCCGGCACTTTCCGCAGTTGGTGGCGCGCGGCCACGTCTACATCGCCAAGCCGCCGCTGTACCGCATCGACGCGCCGGCGCGCGGGCGCAAGCCGGCGGCCAAGATCTACGCGCTCGACGACGGCGAGCTCGAGGCCACGCTGGACAAGCTCCGCAAGGAAGGCGCGCGCGAGAATTCCTGGACGATCAGCCGCTTCAAGGGCCTGGGCGAGATGAACGCCGAGCAGTTGTGGGACACCACGCTGAATCCCGAGACGCGGCGGCTGCTGCGCGTCGAGCTGGGCCTGCTGGATGCGGTGCAGACCGAGGGCTCGTTCACGCGCCTGATGGGCAAGGGCGAGGCGCATGCGCGGCGCGAGTTGATGGAACTGCGGGGCGACGCGGTCGAGATAGACATCTGACCCCGGCGCCTCGATCGCCACTGGTCAGCCAGGGCGGCATAAACGTGCACAAATCCCGCCTTCATCGAGGGTTGGCGCGCATGGTTCTCTGCGATCCTTCCCATAATCCCCGCTCCGTTGCAAAGCGGGCGGTCGAGCATGTCGCCCGATTCCGGGATTTTCCGAGCCGCCGCCCACCGTTCGCCCCCCTGTTCGATGACCACCCCCGACCTCGCCGAGAGCGCCCATCTGCGGATCCGTCCGACGATGCTGTCCGACCTCGACTTCGTCGTGTCGGTGGAACAGGATGCGCGCAACACGCCGTTCATCGCGCCGTGGGAACGCACGCAGCACGAAGGCGCGGTGCGCTTTCCCGACTCGCGCCACTTCATCGTCGAAGCCGGCGACGACTGGGCCCCGGTCGGCTTCGTGATCCTGCAGGGCTGCCGCAATCCGAACCGCTCGGTCGAGCTCAAGCGCATGGTGCTGCAGACCCAGGGCCGCGGGCTCGGGCGCGCCTGTGTTCGCCTGCTCAAGCAGATCGCCTTTCGCGACCTCCACGCGCATCGGTTCTGGCTCGACGTGAAGTCTCTCAACGCGCGCGCGCTGCGCCTGTATGCGGGCGAGGGCTTCGTCGAGGAAGGCCGACTGCGCGAGAGCGTCCGAGTCGGCGCCGGCGAGGCGGCCGGGTGGGAATCGCTGGTCGTCATGTCCCTGCTCGATCGCGAGTACCAGTCGCGCGTCGAGGCCGGCTCCGAGGCGCCGTTGTCGGAGCTCGCGTCATGAGCCGGCCGTTGCTGATCGCGGCCGCGGTGGTCGCGTTGGTCTCAGGCTCCATGGCCGCCTGCGATTCGGTGCCCGAGGCCCGTTCGACGCACCCGCTCGCGCCCGCCGCCATCACGCCGCTGGCCCAGGCCGATCCCGCCGCGCCCATCGTGCCGGTGGCCGGCAAGCCGGTGCTGTGGGGCTACGTCGACGGCGCCGGGCTGGCACATTTCGCCACCACCCAGATCGACTCGCGCTACGACCAGGTGCTGCGCGAGACCGAAGGCCCCCGCGTGGCCGGCAAGACGCAAGGCACCGACGGCCTGCTGACCTGGCTGGAGATCTCGCCCGACGTCAAGGCGCTGCAACCGCTGCTCGACGAGGCCTCGCGGTCGACCGGCGTCGACGAGGAACTGCTCAAGGCCGTCATCACCGTCGAATCGAGCTACAACCCGCGCGCGGTTTCGCCGCGCGGCGCGGTCGGCCTGATGCAACTGACGCCGGTGACGGCCGACCGCTACGGCACGCCGGAAGAACGCCAGACGCCCGCGGCGCAGCGCCTGCTGGATGCCCGCACCAACGTCATCACCGGCGCGCGCATGCTGGCCGACCTGACGCGCCGCTACGGCGGCATCGACATCGCGCTGGCCGCCTGGAACGCCGGCGAAGGCACGGTGCGCAAGGCCGGCGGCCAGATGCCCGACATCGCCGAGACCGAGGCCCACGTCCACATGGTGCTCGAGCTGTACTGGGCGCTGCTGCAGCGCAAGCTGCCGCATCGGGCCCATGGCGTCGAGGTGGTGTCGTGCGAGGCGGCGGTCTGCGGACGCTGAGCCGGCGCAGATAGCACATCGCGCCGGGACGGCGCGGGGCGTTTCCTTGAGTTGATCCAGGGGTCGTCGCGATCCGGGCTTCCGGCAGCGCCGACAATGCGCCGTGGCGGGCCGCCGGGCACCGAGTCGCGACGCGTCCGCCGATGATCAAAGGAAATCCGGTTGACCATGGAACAGACTCCCCTCGCGTTCAACGGCGGCGATGACGGCGGCGACGCGCTGACCCTCGCCCACTACGCCGAGCGCGCCTATCTCGAGTACGCGCTGAGCGTGGTCAAGGGCCGCGCGCTGCCCGACGTGTCCGACGGCTGCAAGCCGGTGCAGCGGCGCATCCTGTACGCGATGCATCGCATGGGGCTGTCGTTCACCAATGCGGCGCCCGCAGGCCCGAAGGCGCGCAAGAGCGCCAAGGTGGTGGGCGACGTGCTGGGCAACTTCCACCCGCACGGCGACACCGCCGCCTACGACGCGCTCGTGCGCATGGCGCAGGACTTCAGCCTGCGCTATCCGCTGATCGACGGGCAGGGCAACTTCGGCAGCCGCGACGGCGACGGCGCGGCCGCCATGCGCTACACCGAGGCACGCCTGAACCCGATCGCGCGCCTGCTGCTCGACGAGATCGACGAAGGCACCGTCACCTTCATGCCCAACTACGACGGCACGACCGAAGAGCCCAAGCTGCTGCCGGCGCGCCTGCCCTTCGTGCTGCTCAACGGCGCCAGCGGCATCGCCGTCGGCCTCGCGACCGAAGTGCCCAGCCACAACCTGCGCGAGGTGGCCGAGGCCGCCATCGCGCTGCTGAAGAACGACAAGCTCGCCGACGACGAGCTCTACGCCGCGATCCCGGGTCCCGACTTCCCGGGCGGCGGCCAGATCATCTCGAGCGAAGCCGACATCCGCGATGCCTATGCCACCGGCCGCGGCAGCCTGAAGGTGCGCGCACGCTGGAAGATCGAGGATCTCGCGCGCGGCCAGTGGCAGCTGATCGTCACCGAGCTGCCGCCGGGCGCGAGCACGCAGCGGGTGCTCGAGGAGATCGAGGAACTGACCAACCCGAAGATCAAGGCCGGCAAGAAGGCCCTGAGCGCCGAGCAGATCCAGCTGAAGGCGACGATCCTGGCGGTGCTCGATGCCGCCCGCGACGAGTCCAACCGCGAGGCGCCTGTGCGTCTCGTGTTCGAGCCCAAGAGCCGCACGATCGCGCCGCAGGAGCTGGTCAACGCGCTGCTGGCGCACACCAGCCTCGAGAGCTCCGCGTCGATCAACCTCACGATGATCGGCGGCGACGGCCGCCCCACGCTCAAGAGCCTGCGCCAGATCCTTGTCGAGTGGACGACGTTCCGCGCGCACACGGTCAAGCTGCGCACCGAGCACCGGCTGGCGCACGTGCTGGCGCGCATCCACATCCTCGAAGGACGGCAGCTGGTGCTGCTCAACATCGACGAGGTGATCCGCATCATCCGCGACAGCGACGAGCCCAAGCCCGCGCTGATCGCTGCCTTCGGCCTCACCGAGATACAGGCCGACGACATCCTCGACATCCGCCTGCGTCAATTGGCGCGGCTCGAGGCGATCAAAATCGAGAAGGAACTTGCGCAAAGGCGTGAGGAGCAACGCAAGCTGGAGGACATCCTGTCCAGCCCGGCCGCGCTCAAGCGCACGGTCATCAAGGAGATCGAGGCCGACGCCAAGGCGCATGGCGACGACCGCCGCACGCTGATCCAGGCCGAGAAGCGCGCGGTCGCCGAAGTGAAGATCGTCGACGAGCCGGTGACGGTGGTCGTCAGCCTCAAGGGCTGGGTGCGCGCGATGAAGGGCCACGGCCACGAGGCCGGCGGCTTCGCATTCAAGTCGGGCGACGCGCTGTACGGCACCTTCGAATGCCGCAGCGTCGACACGCTGCTCGTGTTCGGCAGCAACCAGGGCGGCACCGGCCGCGTCTACACGGTGGCCGTCAGCGGCCTGCCGGGCGCGCGCGGCGACGGCACGCCCATCACCACGCTGATCGAGCTGGAGGCCGGCACGCAGCCGCTGCACTACTTCGCCGCGTCGGCCGACGCCACGCTGCTGCTGGCCAACACCGGCGGCTTCGGGCTGCTGGCCAAGCTGGGCGACATGACCAGCCGCCAACGGGGCGGCAAGAGCTTCCTGAGCATCGACGACAAGGATCGGCTGCTGCCGCCGGTGCCGGTGCAGGCCGGACACACGCAGGTGGCCTGCCTGAGCCTGTCGAGCCGCCTGCTCGTGTTCCCGCTCGACGAACTCAAGCTGCAGTCCAACGGCGGCAAGGGCTTGACGCTGATGGACGTCGACGCCAAGGATCCGCTGGTCTCCGTCGCCACCTGCGCCAACGCCGTCAAGGTGCTGGGCCTGGGGCGCGGCCAGAAGCCCAAGGAGGAAGACCTGAAGGGCGCGACGTTGGCCTCGCACGTGGGCAAGCGCGCGCGCAAGGGCAAGGTGATCGAGGCGGCGATCAAGGGGCAGCGGGTGGTGGCGGTTTGAGGTGATCCGCCGCGTCGTGGGGACGCCCCGGCATCCCGGATGTTTTCATCGACGGGTCGCGAGGCGGCATACGAGACGACTTGTCTGCGCTGGCCACTGGCGCTCGCGGCCAGCCTTACTTCGCGGTGATCTTCTCGGACGCGGGCGTGTGGGCGTCGCTGTCCTCGATCCAGATCGACGACTCCTGTTTGCCCAGCGTTCCGACGACTGCGTAGTGATGGTCCGCGAGCGGCGTGAACGTCACGACGCCCTCGACGGCGTGATAGCGTCCGGTGAGACTGCCAAAGATCTCGGCGATCGGCATGGCGGCGATGTCGCGGCCTTCGAGGGTCACTTGCATCGCGCGCAACGGCAATTGCCGTTCGACCTTGGGAACGGTCAATGCCGCGCCTTGACCACGGCTGGCTTCCTGGCTGGCGTCCATCGAGTTCTTGATCCGGTGTCCGTCGACCGACTGCACGATGAAGGTCTGGGCGCGGCTGCCGCCGACCCATTTGACGGTATCGGCCACGGTGGCCGTCGGTTCCGTGGAGCCTGGCGCCACCGGTTGGAAAGCCTGGTTGGCGCACCCGGACATCAGCGACAGCATCAGCACGGCTGCGTTCAGTTTCATCATCGACATGGTTTCCTCCTTGTTGTGCACGGCCCGCGTTCACGGGCGCAGCCTTGGGCGTGCGCCCGGCGAGAGCGCACGCATGCTAGACGAGATTGATGACGGTGCCTGAAGTTCAGGCAGGGCGGTCCTGATCGGGACATCTCACCCGTTCATCCAATCCTTGAACTCGTACCAGTTGTACTTCGCCTGCGCCGCCAGCATCCCCGCCGCGCCCCACACGCGGTCGAGTCCGTAGCGCCCGAAGCCTTCCGGGATCGGCGCGCCGCCGGCGATCGCATCGGCGATGAGCTCACCGGCCGCGGTCGTCGGGCCGACGCCATGGCCGCCGAAGCCCAGCGCGTGCCAGGTGCCGTCGGCCAGGCGGCCGATCTGCGGCATCTGGTGGCGCGCGTAGCTCATCATGCCGCCCCAGGCGTAGTCGACCTTCGCGTCGCGCAGCTCGGGGTAGACCTTGAGCATGTCTCGCTTCAGTAGCCGCGCGATCGGCGCGGCGCCGCGGTCGAGGATGGAGATGCGGCCGCCCCACAGGATGCGCGTGTCGGGCAGCGCGCGGTAGTAGTCGAACGAAAAGCGCGTGTCGTAGATCGCGGCGCGGCCCGGGATCGAGGCCTTGAGCGCGTTGCCCAGCGGCTCGGTGGCGATCACGTAGGTGGCGATGGGCAGCATCGCGCGTTCGATGGGCGGGGACAGGCCGCGCAGATAGCCGCCGCCGGCGACGACCACGTGGCGGGCGTTGACCAGGCCGGCGGCCGTGTGCACCTCGCGGCCGCCGTCGGAGGTGCGCGGCGCGACGATCTTCGTCACGCGTGCGTTCTCGAAGATGCGTCCGCCTGCATGCTCGATGGTCGTCGCCAGTCCGCGCGCATATTTGAGCGGATGGAAGTGGAACGCGTCGGGCTCCAGCAGGCCGCCGGCATAGCGCTGCGAGCGCGTGTAGTCGCCCAGCTCGTCGTGCGACAGCAATTGCCAGTGCACGTCGAACTCGCGCGCCATGAAGGCCTGGCGCCGGCGCAGCATCGCATCGTCGTCGAACCAGTTGGCGAGCACCACGCCGCCGTCGAGCGCGTCGCACGCGATGCCGTACTGCTGGATGCGGCGACGGATGGTGGCGACGGCCGCTCGCGTGAGCTCGTACATCGCGCGTGCGCCAGCCGATCCCAGGTCCGCCAGCAACCGCGCGTTGTCCAGGCTGAAGCCGCCGAAGACGAAGCCGCCGTTGCGGCCTGAGGCGCCGTGGCCGACGGTCTCGCCTTCCAGGATCACCACGTCGCGCACGCCGCGTTCGATCAGTCCGACGGCCGTCGCGAGTCCGGCGAAGCCGCCGCCGATCACGCAGACCTGCGCCTCCACGCGCCCGCGCAGCGCGTCACGCGCGGGCGCGGGGCCGGCGCTCGCGGCGTAATAGGTGCCGGGGTTCACGTGTGAGCCCCGCGGGGATCAGAACCCGGAACGCCTCATCGATGCGCGCAGCGTCCAGGCAAGCAGCAGCGCGAGGATCACGTACATCGCGCAGCTCCACACGGCGAAAGGGATGTGCAGCACCGACACAGCGGCATCGGCGCACGAGGCGTAGGCGATGAACAGTTGCGGCAGCAGGCGATCCAGGTGCAGGGCGGTGGTGATGCGTTCGGCCAGGCTCAGGTCGCACGAGTTCTCGTTGACGGCGTGCATTTGCTGCCAAAGCGCCGAGGCGACGCCGCACAGGGCGCCCAGCAGCGCCAGCACGATCGCGGCTCGCCGCGGCATTCCCGACAACGCCGCCCCGACGAGCGCCAGCACGCCCACCACGATGTAGATGAAACGCTGCAGCACGCACCAGGCGCAGGGCTGCATGTCGAACGCGTACTGCGCCAGCAAGGCCAGGCCCACGGCGCCGAGCGCGAGCACCCCGATGATCGCCAGCACCTGTGGAATGCGGATGCGGATCCTCATGCCGCGAGCTCCGCGATCAGCTCGATCTCGACGCACGCGCCTAGCGGGATCTGTGCCACGCCGAACGCGCTGCGCGCATGCCTGCCGGCGTCGCCGAAGATCTCGCCCAGCAGCTCGGAGCAGCCGTTGGTCACCAGGTGCTGCTCGGTGAAGGTGGGCGTGCTGTTGACCAGGCTCATCACCTTGACGATGCGCTTGACGCGCGCGAGATCGCCGCCGGCCGCGGCCTGCAGCGTGCCCATCAGGTCGATGGCGACCGCGCGCGCGGCGGCCTTGCCTTCGTCGGTGGTCATCGTCAGCCCCAACTGGCCCACCCACGGCTTGCCGTCCTTCTTGGCGATGTGGCCCGAGATGAACACGAGCGCGCCGGTCTGCACGAACGGCAGGTAGGCGGCGGCGGGGATGGCGAGCGGCGGAAGCTCGATTCCTTGGGCTTGCAGGCGGGCGGCGATCGTCATGAAAGGGGTTCTCCGTGCGGGCAAAGCCGCCACCGTCTGGACGCAGTGACGCCGGGTGGCCCGATGATGGGCTGGGATGCTACACGCCCGGCCAATCACTTGTCCCGGCGCGGGGCCGCGGTCGGCGGCTTCGCGAGGACGAACGGCACGCCGCTGCATCAAGAAGGCGTTCGCGACTCGCATGCCCAAGCTTTTCTCGTTGTTCATGAGTCGACTCGAGGGGCCATCTCGGTCAACCGAGCTCGATCAACGGCGCCAGCGCTTGCTGCCCGGGCGGGGTGAGCTCCAGCGCGCGTTCGCTGCCGATGCGGCGCAGCCAGCCGCGGGCCATGAAGTGTGTCAGCAATTCGCTGGCCAGCTTGCCTGCGAGGTGGTCGCGGCGCTCCGACCAGTCCAGGCAAGGGTAGGCGATTCGGTGCGACGCGCTTGCGCGCAGCGTGGTGGCATCGAACCCGAATTGCGCCAGACCGGCGACGGCGGCGTCGGTCAAGACATAGCCGTCCGCGGACGTTTCCAGCCAGTGCCGCGTCAGCAGATGATCCAGCAGCGCGACACCACGGCGCCCCGCCAGGTGGCCATAGCAGCAACGCGCCTCGCGCAACCGCAGCCGCGCGGGCGCCGACCAGGTGCGGTTGTGCGACGAGCGCTCGGCCACCATCGCCAGCGCTTCCAGCGCGTGGGCGACATCGGCGTCGGCGATGCGGAAGTAGCGGTGCCGGCCGCGCGGCTCGCACGCCAGCAGCCCGGCGTCGACCAGCTTGACCAGGTGCGCGCTGGCCGTGGCCGCGCTGACCGAGGCGGTGCGCGCGAGCTCGCCCGCGCTTGCATATTCGCCGGACAGCAGGAACGCCAGCATGCGTGCCCGCGACGGATCCGCCACCAGCGCGGCGATGCGCGCGAGGCGCGGCTCATGCGGGGCGTCGGGCGGTGGTGGGCTGGATCGGCGCGATGTGGCCATGGTCTCGAGTTGCATGCGGTCTCCATTCGACTGTAGTTCGATGCGTGCAGTCTCGCGCCGCGCGATGGTCTTTTGTTTTGATGCGTAGCCAAGCATCGGGCGAGCGCGGAAAGGGCGGATGAAATCGCGCAATCCGCGCCGGGCAGCCTGGAAGCAGCGCTTCTACGATGGATTCATGCACGACCTTCGCGTTCCGCCCCGTTCCGACGCCGCCGGTGCGTGGTGGCGTGCCGCGCTGGTGCTGGCGTGGGCGGCCGGCGTGGCGATGCAGTTGCAGCAGCCGAGCTTGTGGGAGGGGACGGCCTATCCGTTGATCGGAGCAGCGGCGTTGTGCGGCGTGCTGCTGGCCAACAGGGTGCGATGGCGCGGCATCGCGCGCGTGGTGCTGGGACTGGCGGTCGCGGCGCTCGGATTTTCCTACGCGGGCTGGCGCGCGGACACGCGTCTCGCGGACGCGCTCGCCACCGAGTGGGAAGGCTGCGACATCGAGGTCGTCGGCACCATCGCCGAGATGCCTCAGGTCGCTGACGATGGCGAGCACTTCGCGTTCGTCGTCGAGTCGGCGCGGCCGCTGGGGATGACCGATCGCGAGTTGAAGCGGGTGAAGTCGCTGGACGCCGCGGCGGGGCGACCGCTCGACGCGGCGGTTGCCGAGGCGGAGGCCGCCGCCGGCCGCGCGCGTTCGACGGGCGTGGATGCCGTCGATGACGACGACGCCGATCCCGTCGGTGCACCGGCGCCGGCGCCTGTCGCCGGTGCGCCCGTCGTGCCGTCACGCATCTGGCTCGCCTGGAGCCGCAACCAGCGCGACGACCGTGCCGTCGGCGCCGAACCGGCGCCGTTGCATGCCGGCCAGCGCTGGCGGCTGCCGGTGCGCCTGCGGCGCCCGCATGGCGCGATGAACCCGGACGGCTTCGATTCCGAGGTGTGGCTGTTCGACCAGGGCCTGCGTGCCACCGGAACGGTGCGCGGCAATGGCCAGTTGCTGGACACCTCGTGGGCGCCGATCGAGAACGCGCGCCAATGGGTGCGCGACCGATTGCTGCTGAGTGGCAACCAGGCCGGCGGCGACGCCGCCGTCAGCGGCGCGCTGGCGGCACTGGCCGTCGGCGACCAGGCGGCCATCTCCGGACCCGGATGGGAAGTCTTCCGCAACACCGGCGTGGCCCACCTGATGTCGATCTCGGGCCTGCACATCACCATGCTCGGTTGGCTGGGCGGCGCGGCCATCGGTGCGTTGTGGCGACGCTCCGAGCGTGCCACGCTGTGGCTGGCGACGCCGCTGGCCGCGCGCTGGGGCGGCGTCGGCACGGCCTGGCTCTACGCGTTGCTGGCAGGCTGGGGCGTGCCGGCGCAGCGCACGGTGCTGATGCTGGCGGCGACGGCGTCGCTGCGCAGCGCGGGGCTGAACTGGCCGGCGGCGTTGGTGGCGCTGATGGCGATGCTGCCGGTCACCTTGCTCGATCCGTGGGCCTTGCTGCAACCCGGGTTCTGGCTGTCGTTCGCGGCCGTGGGATTGCTGATGGTGTCGGAGCCGGCGCGCGCGGTCGCGAGCGCGGGGACGCATGCGTTCGCGGATGCTGGCGCGCGGGCGCGTGAGGCGGGCGTGGGCGTGTGTGCCGATACGGACGCCGCTGACGCACGGGTGCGCGTGGCGGCCCAAGCGCATCCGGATTTGCGCGACGCCGCTGGCGCGGAATCCCGAGACGCCGAGATACGCGTCGCCGCGCGGCAGGCGAAGATCCTGGCTCGGATTCCGCATGCGGTCATGGTGGTGGTTGGCCGCGCTCCCAGTGGTCTTGTCGACCATGCCCGCGCCGCTGGCCGCTGGTTGGTTGCCGAACTGCGCGGCGGCATGCGAGCCCAGGTCGTTGCCAGCATTGGCCTGGCGCCGCTGTCGCTGGTCGCGTTCCAGCAGGTGTCGCTGGTCGGGTTGCTGTCCAACTTGGTGGCCGAACCCTGGGTTACGCTGGTGGTGACGCCGTTGACGCTGCTGGGCATCGCGCTGCCTGCGCTGTGGCATCTGGCCGCCCTGGCGCTGAAGCCCTTGCTTTGGTGGCTGACCTGGCTGGCGAGTTGGCCGCTGGCCAGCGTGCACGTGGCCACGGCACCGAACTGGGCGTTGGCGGCCGGACTGGCGGGCGGTGCGCTGTTGATGCTGCCGCTGCCCTGGCGCGCACGGCTGCCGGGGGTGACGCTGTTGCTGCCGCTGCTGTGGCCCTTCGTCGAGCGGCCGTCCGTCGGGCATTTCGATCTGGTGGCGGCCGATGTCGGGCAAGGCACGGCCGTGCTGGTTCGCACGCAGGCGCACCTGCTGCTGTTCGACACCGGCCCGCGCCTGGGCGACGACAACGACGCCGGCAAGCGCCTGTTGCTGCCTTTGATGCAGGCGCGCGGCGAACCGCGGGTGGACGTGCTGATGCTGAGCCACGCGGACGCCGACCACGTGGGCGGCGCGCAGTCCATCATCGACCGCATGCCGGTGCTGGCGCTGCGCAGCTCGCTGGACGCTCGCAACCCGTTGCGGGCCAACCCGCTGCCGCACGTCGCCTGCGAGGCGGGGCAGCGCTGGGAGTGGGATGGCGTGCGCTTCACGATCCTTCATCCTTTCGCAAGCGACTACCGTCCCGGCGCAAAGACCAACTCGCTCAGTTGCGTCCTGCGGGTCGGCGGCGCGGATGGCTCGAGCGCGCTGCTGACGGGCGACGTCGAGGCGCCCGGCGAAGCGCGGCTCGTTGCGCGCGCCCGCGCTGATCTGGGGGCGAGCCTGCGCAGCGACGTGCTGGTGGTGCCGCACCACGGCAGCCGCACCTCATCCACCGATGCCTTCCTCGACGCGGTGCGTCCCCGCGTCGCGGTGATCCAGGTCGGCTACCGCAGCCGCTACGGCCATCCGGCGCCGGACGTCGTCGCCCGCTATGGCGCGCATCACATCCCGGTGGTGCGCAGTGACCATTGCGGCGCGTGGCTGTGGGCAGAAGGCGTGGCGCGTTGCACGCGCGCGCTGCGGCGACGCTACTGGCAGTGGCAGGGTCCGACCGGGCCGCTGACGCCTGCGCAGGTCGGGCGCGGAGGGGCGGCGCCCGATGGGTGATGGTCTCTTGGGGATGGCTAGCTGTCGTGGGCTTCGCGCGGAACGCCTGCCTGTCGCGTAGCGGTGTTATCCACAATGGAAATTCATCATCTTGAATTTCAAATGCCGCCCTGGCGAGCTTCATGGCCTGAGAGTGCTTGCCGCTTTACGCCCAGGCCTGCATTGACCTGCAACTGCATCTCCCGAACGTTATGAATTCGTTGTCCGAGATTTTGAGCAATCGCCTGGAAATTGAACGTGAATTCTCCAGATATTTGATATGGTCTAGTCCCTGTCCGATATTTTAAAGTGAAATCCGAGCAAGCTCGCCAACGGCTTTCAAGGGTTTCTGGATCATGGGAGACGGACCGGGCGTCGAGGTGATGCATGACGCCAGGATCGCCTACGTCGACGCCGAGTTGTTGCTCAACGTCCAGGTATCGGAAATGGAATATTGCCAGTTCGAATTGCAGGGGCACGCCTTCGACCCCATGTGTATTCGGGACTACATCGGATATTTCAACAATCGAGGCAGGGCACCCATAGGTATACGTCGTAGGCTGGAAGCGTTCATGTATGCGGAATTGCTTGCAATGCATGATTATCTGGTCACTCATCATTCGCATCAGCCCTGGATCAAACTGGAGGAAATATTTTCCGATAGTGAAATCAAGAAGGTGCTGCGGTCCGGCAGGAAGCTCATGCGGGCGCAAGGATGAATTGACAGTCCCCGACTTGGCCTATTGAATTCTGGAATCTCATGAGCGAGGATCTTTCAAGCCAGAACGATGCTGAAATCAACATCGACTCGAACGCGCAAGACTGCGTGGAGTTCGCAGACGAGCTTGCGTCGGTGTTCGACAAGATGAAGACGCACGACTTGCCTTCGTTTGCGCCATTGCTGTTCGTCGCAAACGCGATCAATGGTTATCCGGCGGTGGCCCGGTCAACGCCGATACTCAACAGCTGGATGAAGCTCGCGTCAATTTTCTCCATTGCGCAAGATCTGGAAAAATTCTCTCGAGCATGAGCAAGGCCCTTACTACTACGACAAGGAATGCCGCGTCGCGATTTGTATTTTCATGGAGAGTGTCCACTACGACGAAGACGGCAATGAATCGCATGAGGTCTATCTCAAGACCGATCTCCATAAGCTCGAGCAGCTGATCATCCGATTGCGCGCGATATCCAGTTTCCAGCCCGGCCATCCGTCGGACGTCCGCAATCCGTTGCGGACGATCTGCGGCCCGCTCCAGCTGCGAGGCCGTACCGTGTTGGAGCGGGATGGCGCGAATTTCGTCAGGCGGCTTTCTTTCGCGAGCCCGTGACCTGGCTCATGAGCGGCGCGGCACGCCGACCGGCCCCGAGCACTGCGACAGCGGAGGCATGTCCCAATATGGTGCATGCCCGTGCGACATGGTCGCGCCGCGTTGCACGCCGACGGTGCGTCGTCGATACTGAGGCGGCAACGAAAGCCGCTATTCGACCTGGCCGGCGCATATCGAGGCCTTCGCAGGCGAGATGTTCGTCCGGCAGAGCTGGATCGGTTGTTGCTATGTCATGCATACGGATCGCCGCGCGGCGCGGCGCCGCACCAGGGAGCCCCAGCTCGCCATGAATTCGCCTTTCGATGAGATGCACGCCGCGGGCAACGCGGTGCGTGAGCACTACAAGCACTACGCGCAATGGCTCGCCCGGCAGCCGGCCGATCTGATGCGCGACCGTCGAAACGAGGCCGAACTGATCTTTCGCCGCGTCGGCATCACCTTCGCGGTCTACGGCGACAAGGACTCCGGCGAAGGCACCGAGCGCCTGATCCCGTTCGACCAGATCCCGCGCGTGATTCCGTCGCACGAGTGGCGCGAGATGGAGAAAGGCCTGGCGCAGCGGGTGCTCGCGCTCAACCGGTTCATCCACGACGTCTACCACGACCAGGAGATCCTCAAGGCCGGCGTCGTGCCGCGCGACCAGGTCGTCAACAACGCGCAGTTCCGCCCGGAGATGATCGGCGTCAACGTTCCTGGCGACGTGTACTCGCACATCGCGGGCGTCGACATCGTGCGCGCCGGCAACGCCGACGGCAGCGGCAGCTACTACGTGCTGGAGGACAACCTGCGCGTGCCCAGCGGCGTGTCGTACATGCTCGAGAACCGCAAGATGATGATGCGGCTGTTCCCCGAGCTGTTCTCGATGCACGCTGTGGCGCCGGTCGCGCACTACCCCGACCTGCTGCTGGAGACGCTGCGCAGCGTCGCGCCGCTGGGCAGCAACGATCCGACCGTCGTCGTGCTGACGCCCGGCATGTACAACTCGGCCTACTTCGAGCACGCCTTCCTGGCGCAGCAGATGGGCGTCGAGCTGGTCGAAGGGCAGGACTTGTTCGTCAAGGACGACTTCGTCTACATGCGCACCACGCAGGGCCCCAAGCGCGTCGACGTGATGTACCGGCGCCTGGACGACGACTTCATGGATCCCGAGGTCTTCCGCAAGGATTCGACGCTGGGCTGCGCGGGCCTGCTGCGCGCCTACAAGGCCGGCAACGTGACGTTGGCCAACGCGATCGGCACCGGGGTGGGCGACGACAAGTCGATCTACCCGTACGTGCCCAAGATGATCGAGTTCTACCTCGGCGAGAAGCCGATCCTGAACAACGTGCCCACCTACCAGTGCCGCGATCCCAAGGAGCTGTCGTACGTGCTGGCCAACCTGCCCGAGCTGGTCGTCAAGGAAGTGCATGGCGCGGGTGGCTACGGCATGCTGGTCGGGCCGGCGGCCACCAAGGCCGAGGTCGAGCAGTTTCGCCAGGTGCTGATCGCCAACCCGGGCAACTACATCGCGCAGCCGACGCTGAGCCTGTCCACCTGTCCGACCTACGTCGAGTCGGGCGTCGCGCCGCGCCACATCGACCTGCGCCCCTACGTGCTGTCCGGCAAGGAAGTGCAGATGGTGCCGGGCGGCCTGACGCGCGTGGCGCTCAAGGAAGGCTCGCTCGTCGTCAACAGCAGCCAGGGCGGCGGCACCAAGGACACCTGGGTGCTCGAGGCCCATCCGCAGCACCAGGTGCCACCGCCCATCGCGTCGCAATCGCAGACGCAGACGCACCCGCAATCGTCCACCCGTTCGGCCTGAGGAGACCAGCCAAGATGCTTTCCCGCACCGCCGACCACCTGTTCTGGATGGCCCGCTACATGGAGCGCGCCGAGAACACCGCTCGCATGCTCGACGTCAACTACCAGACCGCGCTGCTGCCGCAATCCGACGCCGTCGCCGAGCTCGGCTGGCGCGGGCTGCTGGCCATCAGCGAGCTGACGGGCGACTACACCAAGCGCTATGGCGCCATCAATCCGGGCAAGTTGATGGAATTCATGGTGAGCGACGAGGAGAACCCGTCGTCCATCGTCAGCTGCCTGCGGGCCGCGCGCGAGAACGCGCGCGCCGTGCGGGGCACGCTCACGACCGAAGTGTGGGAGACGCAGAACCAGACCTGGCTCGAGTTCAACAAGCTGCTGGCCACCGGCGAGCTGCGGCGCGATCCGGCCAACGTGTTCGAGTGGGTCAAGTTCCGCTCGCACCTGTCGCGCGGCGTGGCGGTGGGCACGATGCTGCAGGACGAGGCCTTCCACTTCGTGCGCATCGGCTCGTTCCTGGAGCGCGCCGACAACACCGCGCGCATGCTGGACGTCAAGTTCCACGACGTCGAGAGCGACTTCTACGGCAACGCCGACGAGCGCGACAACGAGTACGAGTTCTATCACTGGTCGGCCATCCTGCGCTCGGTGTCCGGCTTCGAGGTCTACCGCAAGGTCTATCGCAACGTCATCCAGCCCGAGAAGGTGGCCGAGCTGCTGATCCTGCGCGCCGACATGCCGCGTTCGCTGGCGCACTGCATGAACCGCATGATGAGCAACCTGCGCAGCGTCGCCAATTCCAACTCGGACGACACGCTGCGCCGCGCCGGGCGCCTGGAGTCCGACCTGCGCTTCGGCCGCATCGACGAGATCCTGTCCACCGGCCTGCATGCCTACCTGACACAGTTCCTGGCTAACGTCGGCGATCTGGGCATGGGCATCAGCAAGGACTTCCTCGTCGCCCAATGATCCACGCGGCGCGTCGACTGACGACGCGCCGCTCAACTTTCGAATCCGCTGCTCGCGACGGCCTGCGGTAGAAGACATTTTCAGGGAGCTGTTCTTGGCCATCCACGTCGCACTGAGTCACGTCACGCACTACAAGTACGACCGGCTCGTCTCGCTCGGCCCGCAGATCGTCCGCCTGCGGCCGGCGCCGCATTGCCGCACGCCTATCCTGTCGTACTCGCTCAAGATCGAGCCGGCCGACCACTTCATCAACTGGCAGCAGGATCCGTTCTCGAACTACCTCGCGCGGCTGGTGTTTCCCGAGAAGACGCGCGAGTTCAAGGTCACGGTGGACCTCGTCGCCGAGATGGCGGTCTACAACCCGTTCGACTTCTTTCTCGAGGAAAGCGCCGAGAAGTTCCCGTTCAAGTACGACGAGGCGCTGGCCACCGAGCTCGCGCCTTACACGGTCGTCGAGGAGCAGGGCCCGGCCTTCGACGCATTCGTGGCCAGCATCCCGCTCGAGCCGCGCGCGACGATGGACTTCATGGTCTATCTGAACCAGCGGCTGCAGGGCGACATCCGCTACCTGATCCGCATGGAGCCGGGCGTGCAGACCCCCGAGGAGACGCTGACCCTCGCCTCCGGCTCGTGCCGCGACTCGGGCTGGCTGATGGTGCAGGTGCTGCGCAGGCTGGGCCTGGCTGCGCGCTTTGTCTCGGGCTACCTGATCCAGCTCGCGCCCGACCAGAAGGCGCTCGACGGCCCCAGCGGCACCGAAATCGACTTCACCGACCTGCACGCCTGGTGCGAGGTCTACCTGCCCGGCGCCGGCTGGATCGGCTTCGACCCTACTTCCGGCCTGCTCGCCGGCGAAGGGCATATCCCGCTGGCCTGCACGCCGCAGCCATCCAGCGCCGCGCCGATCAGCGGCGGCGTCGACGAGTCCGAGGTGGAGTTCAGCCACCACATGGGCGTCACGCGCATCTGGGAATCGCCGCGCGTGACGCTGCCCTACACCGAGGAGCAGTGGCAAGCGGTGCTCAAGCTGGGCGAGCGTGTCGACGCGCAGCTGGTGGCCGGCGACGTGCGCCTGACGATGGGCGGCGAGCCCACCTTCGTGAGCATCGACGACCGCGACGGCGCCGAATGGAACACCGACGCACTGGGCCCGACCAAGCGCATGCGCGCCCAGGAGCTGGTGCTGCGGCTGCGCGACCATTACGGCGCTGGCGGCTTCCTGCACTACGGCCAGGGCAAGTGGTACCCGGGCGAGCAGTTGCCGCGCTGGGCGCTGTCGATCTGCTGGCGCGCCGATGGCCAGCCGTGCTGGAGCGATGCCTCGCTGTTCGCCGACGAACGTGTGCCGCAGCACTACACCGCTGCCGACGCGCAGCGCTTCGGGTTGACGCTGGCGCGCAAGCTGGGCATCACCGACACGACGGTGCAGGCCGGCTTCGAGGACACCTTCTACTACCTGTGGCGCGAGCGCCAGCTGCCGATCAACGTCGATCCGTTCGACGCGCGGCTGAGCGACGAGCTCGAACGCAATCGCCTGCGCCGCGTCTATTCACAAGGCCTCGAGGCCCCGGTCGGCTACGTGCTGCCGCTGCGCCGCGAGCCCAACCCGGGCCTGGTCGGCGGCCGCTGGGTCACCGGTCCGTGGCATTTCCGCGGCGAGCGCATGTACCTGATCCCGGGCGATTCGCCAATGGGGTATCGGCTGCCGCTCGATTCACTGGCATGGGTCAAGGACACCGACTATCCGTTCATGATCGAGCGCGATCCGATGGAGGCGCGCGGGGCGCTGCCGACGTCGTTCCCGATCGCCGGCGCGACGCCGTCGTCGTCGCCGCAGGGCGTGATGGGCGCGCCGGGCAGCGCCGGCAGCGGTGCGCCGATCGCGCCGCAGTCGGCGGCCGATGGCAAGCCTGTGCCCACGCGCATCGTTGGCGGCGTGACGCCGGGCGTGGCCGGCAGTGGCACGGGCCTGGGCGTCGCCGCGACACTGGCCGCCAACCGCGCCGCCGCCGCGAGCGCGTCGACCGCGCCGGTCGACGACCGCCTGCCCGCCAAGTTCGAGTCCGCCTATTGGGTCACGCGCTCCGCGTTGTGCATCGAGGTGCGCGACCCGCGCCGCGCCAACGGCCCGAAGGCCGAACGCGTCGGCTCGCCCAGCGGCGTCATGTACGTGTTCATGCCGCCGCTCGAGCGCCTGGAGGACTACCTCGAGCTGCTCGCCGCGATCGAGGCCACGGCCAAGGAGCTGGGCGTCAAGATCGTGCTGGAAGGCTATCCGCCGCCGCGCGATCCGCGCCTGAAGATGCTGCAGGTCACGCCCGACCCGGGCGTCATCGAGGTCAACATCCACCCGGCCTTCAACTGGCACGAGCTGGTCGAGCACACCGAGTTCCTGTACGAGGCGGCGCGGCTGTCGCGGCTGTCCAGCGAGAAGTTCCTGATCGACGGCAAGCACACCGGCACCGGCGGCGGCAACCACTTCGTGCTGGGCGGCGCCACGCCGTCCGACTCGCCGTTCCTGCGCCGCCCCGACGTGCTGGGCAGCCTGCTGGCCTACTGGCACAACCACCCGTCGCTGAGCTACCTGTTCTCGGGCCTGTTCATCGGCCCGACCAGCCAGGCGCCGCGCATCGATGAGGCGCGCAACGACCAGCTCTACGAGCTCGAGATCGCGCTGGCCGAGATCGTGCGTGCCACGCAGGAACGCGGCGACACGGTGCCGCCGTGGCTGGTCGACCGCAGCCTGCGCAACATCCTGGTCGACGCCACCGGCAACACGCACCGCAGCGAGTTCTGCATCGACAAGCTGTACTCGCCCGACTCGTCCACCGGCCGCCTGGGGCTGCTGGAGCTGCGCGCGTTCGAGATGCCGCCGCACGCCCGCATGAGCGTCGTGCAGCAATTGCTGCTGCGCGCGCTGGTGGCGCGCTTCTGGGCCCAGCCCTACGACCAGCCGCTGGTGCGCTGGGGCACCGAATTGCACGACCGCTACCTGCTGCCGCATTTCATCCAGCAGGACTTCGACGACGTGCTCGCCGAGATGAACGAGGCCGGCATGGCCTTCGATCCGGCCTGGTTCGCACCGCACCTGGAGTTCCGCTTCCCCAAGGTGGGCGAGTTCTCGTCCAAGGGCGTGCACGTGACGCTTCGCAACGCGCTCGAGCCCTGGCACGTGATGGGCGAGGAGGGCAGCGCCGGCGGCACGGTGCGCTACGTCGATTCGTCGCTGGAGCGCATCGAGCTCAAGGTCACCGGCTTGATCGATTCGCGCCATGTGCTCACCGTCAACGGCCAGCCGGTGCCGCTGCAGCCCACGGGCCGCGTCGGCGAGTTCGTCGGCGGCGTGCGCTACCGCGCGTGGCAACCGCCGTCGGGCCTGCATCCGACCATCCACGTGCAGGCGCCGCTGACCGTCGACCTGGTGGACCTGTGGTCGCAGCGCTCGCTGGGCGGCTGCCAGTACCACGTGGCCCATCCTGGAGGCCGGAGCTACGCCACGCTTCCGGTCAATGCGTACGAAGCGGAAAGCCGAAGGTTGGCGCGTTTCTTCGCGTTGGGCCATACACCTGGGAAAATGACGGTGTCGCGGCCGCAGCGCAGCCAGGAATTCCCGTTCACGCTGGACCTGCGACGGAACCGCTAGTCTCTGCAAGGCGGCTCCGGCCGCCTTTCTCTTGTCCCGCGATGCCAACCTCCGTCCAGACCAGCTTTCTCTCCGACGACGCGCCCGAAGCCGCGGCCCTTGCCCGCGACGCGGCGCAGCGCGGCACGCCGGGCAGCTTCGACGAGTTGCACGGCGTGGTCGCCGAGGCGGCGGCCGCCGGCGCCGAGCTGGCGCCGCCCTGGCGTGCGTTCTTCGACGCCGCCGGCTCCGACGGCTGGGTCGACCTGGCGCAGACCAAGGCGCGCATCGGTCAGCGCGTGCAGGACGACGGCGTCACCTACAACGTGTACGCCGAAGGCGCCGCGGCCGCCAACGCCTGGCCGCTCGAGCCGCTGCCGTTCCTGATCGACGCCGCCGCATGGACCGCGATCGAGAAGGGCGTCGTGCAGCGCGCGCGCCTGCTCGACGCGGTGCTGGCCGACGTCTACGGCAGCCGCAGCCTGCTCGACGACGGCCTGCTGCCGGCGTCGCTGGTGCTCGCGCATCCGCAGTACCTGCGCGCGATGCACGGCTGCCGCCCGGCCGGCGGCGTGCACCTGCACGTGGCCGCGTTCGACCTCGCGCGCGGCCCGGGCGGCGACTGGCGCGTCGTCGGCCAGCGCACCCAGGCGCCGTCCGGGCTCGGCTACTTGCTGCAGAACCGGCTGATCATCTCGCAGCAGTTCCCGGCCGCGTTCCGCGACCTGCACGTGCAGCGCGTGGCCGCCGGCTTCCTCGGCCTGCTGCAAGGCCTGCAGCGGCTCAGTCCGGAAGGCGACAACGCACGCGTCGTGCTGCTGACACCGGGGCCGCTCAACGAGACCTACTTCGAGCACGCGTTCCTTTCGCGCTACCTGGGCGTCACGCTGGTCGAGGGCGGCGACCTCACCGTGCGCGGCGAGCGCCTCTACCTGAAGACGCTGCACGGCCTGGAGCCGGTGCATGTGCTGCTGCGCCGCGTCGACGACGAATACCTCGACCCGCTGGAGCTGCGCGGCGACTCCGCGCTGGGCGTGCCCGGCCTGCTGGGCGTCATCCGCGCCGGCCAGGTGGTCGTCGCCAATGCGCCCGGCGCCGGCTTCCTTGAAAGTCCTGGCCTGGCCGCGTTCTGGCCCGCGGTCGCGCGCCGGCTGCTGGGCGAGGAGCTGCTGCTGCCCTCGACCACCAGCTGGTGGTGCGGCGAGGACAGCGTCTGGGCGGCGCAGCGCGAACGCCTGGCCGAGTTCGTCGTGGCGCCGACCTTTCCAACCAGCGATACCACCCAGGGTTTCGCGCCGCATGGCGTGGCCGAGCTGTCGGCCGCCGCGCGCGAGCAGCTGCTCGCCCACATCGACGCCCGACCGGCCGCCTACACGCTGCAGGCTCGGGTGCGGCCGTCCGAGATCCCGGTGTGGAACGACGGCGGCCTGGAGCCCCGCGCGGCGCTGGTGCGCGTCTACGCGATGACCGACGGCCGCGGCGGCTGGCACGTGATGCCGGGCGCGCTGACCCGCGTGGCCACGCGCCGCGACGCCGCGCAGGACGCGTGGCTGTCGATGCAGCACGGCAGCGTCAGCGTCGACACCTGGGTGCTGACCGAAGGCCAGGTCGACGCCACCTCGCTGCTGCCCAGGCCGCTCAGCGCGTCCGACCTCGCGCGCACGCGGCGCACCGTCACCAGCCGTGCGGCCGAGAACCTGTACTGGCTGGGCCGCTACACCGAACGTGCCGACAACAGCGTGCGGCTCGCGCGCATCACGCTGGAGTCGCTCAACAACGCCAACCCGGTGATGCTGGACGCGCTGGGCCGGCTCGCGCTGCGCAACGGCCTGATCGGCGGCAGCGTGCCCCTGCCCACGCAGTCGGTGCGCGTGTTCGAGCGCTCGCTGGTGCACGCGATGGCCGATCCGGCCGCGATGAGCGTCGCCTTCAACCTGCGCGCGCTGCGCCAATGCGCGCAGGCGCTGCGCGAGCGGCTATCGGTGGAGCACTGGAAGCTGATCGATGCGGTCGGCCGCAGTTTCGAGGCGCGCTTCGGCACGATCCTGCAGCCCAGGCCGGCTGGCGCGTCGGCGGCGGCCACGCATCCGGTGGAGTCGGTCAGTGATGTGATGGTGGTGCTGGAACGCGCGGCCACGCGCCTGGCTGCGATCACCGGCGCACAGTCGGACCGCATGACGCGCGACGACGGCTGGCGCCTGCTGAGCGTGGGCCGACAGACCGAGCGCCTGGGCTTCCTCACGCAATCGCTGATGCTGGGCCTGCAGCTCGACCTGCCGGCGCGCGACGACGGGTTCGCGCTGCTGCTGGGCCTGTTCGACTCCACGATCACCTATCGCGCGCAGTTCCAGGCGCGTCGCGAACTGCCGCCGCTGCTGCACTTGCTGGTGCTGGAGCTGGACAATCCGCGCTCGCTCGCGGGCGTCGCGCGCACGCTGCGCGACCGCGTCGCGCGCCTCGCGCGCCACGAGGCCAACTGGGTGCAACGCATGCTGGACGACCTGCCCGCGCCCGACGAGTGGTCGCTGGACGCGTTGTGCACGCTGGACGCGCAAGGCCGCCATGCGATCCTGATGGCGTCGCTCAAGCACCTGAGCGAGCGCACGCAGGCGCTGTCGGCCGAGGTCGGACGGCGCCTGTTCTCGCATGTCGGCCCGGGCGATCACACGGTGTGGCAATGAACGACGACTTCGAAGCGCCGCCCGCGTGGCCACCGCAACCGCTCGTGCAATCGCAGGCCGGGCAGTCGCAGGAACAGGCGCAGTCGCAATCGCAATCGCAATCGCAATCGCAATCGCAGGACTTCGACAGCGACGATCCTGCGCCGCGTGCCGGCGCTGAAGAAGCCTACGAGCACGACGCGGACCTCGATCGTGCGGCCGTGGCCATGGCCGCGCCGGCGGTGCGCTGGCTGCGCGTGCGCCACGAGACGAGCTACCGCTACGACTCCGAAGTGGAAGGCGCGCACCACTTGGCGCACCTGCGCCCGCGCGACACCGCTACGCAGCAGATCCGCGCCTGGTCGCTGGTCGTCTCACCGCATCCGGACATCGGCGTCGACCTGGCCAGCGGCATCCGCGAAACCTTCGACCCGTGGGGCAACGCGCGCCAGGTGTTCGCGCACTCGCAGGTGCACGACGAGCTCGACGTCGTCTCCGCGTTCGAGGCCGGCATCAGCGCGCAGGTGCTGCCCGAGCCGGGCACCAGCCAGCCGTGGCGCGAGGTCGCGCGCGACCTGCGCCTGCAGGCGGGCGCCAGCGCGCATGCCGCGAGCGAGGCCGCGGACGACCGCCGCGCCGAGCGCGCCGCATTCGAGGCCGCCGAGTTCGCGCTCGACTCGTCGCTCGCGCCGCGCGCGCGGGCGCTGGCCGACTGGGCACGCCCGGCCGCCGAGGCCAGCACGGGCATCGTCGAGCTGGCGCTGGCGCTGATGCACCAGATCCACGACGAGTTCGACTACCTGCCCCAGAGCACCTCGGTCACCACCGGCGCGCTGGAGGCGCTCGAGCTGCGCCACGGCGTCTGCCAGGACTTCGCCCACGTGCTGATCGGCGCCTGCCGCTCGCTGGGTCTGGCGGCGCGATACGTCAGCGGGTATCTGCTGACGCAGCCGCCGCCGGGAAAGCCGCGCCTTGTCGGCGCCGATGCGTCCCACGCCTGGGCCGCCGTCTGGTGCCCGCCGCATGGCTGGCTCGCGCTCGACCCGACCAACGACGTGCCCGTCGGCCAGGACCACGTCACGCTGGCCTGGGGGCGCGACTATGCGGACGTGGCGCCGCTGCGCGGTGTGATCCGCGGCGGGTCGGGAAATGCGCCAAGGGTGGCGGTGACGGTGGAGCCGCTTTGAAGGACCGTCGACCGCCCGATCCTCGATGCATCTCACATCCTGGATCGGTTCCTTCAAGTCGCGGTCAGGAAGCTGAATTGAACGCTGTTGTGCCGAGGTGATGCCGAACGGGCATCGCATCTCCTCGAATCGCGCATTGGTGCAGAACGAAAGCGGGACTTCGAGCGAGATTCGAGGCAATGCCTGACCCCGTCGCCGCTCACGATCCGGAGTCAGGCACGGCCTCCATCCGCGATCGACCTCGTTTCGTCCTTCAACGTCATGGCGCGGATGAAGGAGGTGCCAGACCCCTCGCGCAGCGTTGGCCCCGGTGCCAAAAATCAATCGTCGATCTCACCCCCGCTCGACACGATTGCGCCCCAGCGTCTTGGCCGCATAGCAGAGCTTGTCCGCCCGCTCCAGCGTCTGCGCCACCGTCTCGCCGCGCTGGTGCCCGGTCAGTCCGGCCGAGAAGGACAGCCGCAACTCGATGCCCTGCACCACCAGCGGGTTCGCGTGGAAGTGCTCGCGCAGGCGCTCTAGCGAAATGGCGGCCGTACCGATGGGGGTATCGGGCAACAGCAGCACGAACTCCTCGCCGCCCCAGCGCGCGAGCACGTCGGTGCGGCGGATCAGCGCGTGGGCGTGGCGGCTCAGCGCGCGCAGCACCTCGTCACCGATCGCGTGGCCGTGGGTGTCGTTGATGCTCTTGAAATGGTCGAGGTCGATCATCGCCACGCACCAGTCCCGCTCGCTGCGGTCGACGCGCATGCGCTCGCTTTCCAGCAGTTCCTGCATGTGGCGGCGGTTGACCAGGCCGGTGAGGTCGTCGTGCGTGGCCAGGCGGTGGATGTGCGACAGCGCAGCACCGAGCTCGACCTTCTGGCGCCGCAGCCGGTCCCGCATCGCGTGCAGGCGCACCGTCAGGACCCCCACGCCCGTCACCATGATGCACAGCATGATGAAGTACACCGCCTCGCCGCTGGGCGGATAGCGGTCGGGATGGTGTTGCGACGACAGCGCCATCACGATGCCGAACGTGGCCAGCACGTAGAAGGCCACCCACACGATCTGGCGGCTGGTGAGGCCGAACATGCCGAACATCAGGATGACTGCCAGGATCAGTCCCACGATCATGTGGGCCGCGCCCGCGAACGAGTAGGCCCAGGCGGCGCACAGCACCGCGTACAGCATCTGCTGCATCGTCATCGCCGGATCGGCGAACTGCTTGTTGATCCCGCTGCGGATGACGCCCACCACCACCAGCATGCCGGCCAGCGAGGCCGCCGACCACCACCACAGCGGGCCGTCGTCGGTCAGGCCGAAGGCCGCTGCCACGTGCAGCACGAGCACGCAGCAGCACAGCAGCATGCAGGCGAGCCAGGCCTGCGCGAGGCGCAGGCGCTGGCGGCGATCGGTGGTCAAGAGCGCGTCGACGAACTTCCGCACGGAAGATCCGGTGATATGTCCTGCGTGAAGCCTAGCGGACTTTGGCCGACCATGATGCGTTCAGGCCGTCCAATATCACGCGCGGTTTCAGGTTTCTCGCGCAACGAAGACTCGCCGCGGCGAGGCCGGCGGCATTCAGGTTGCGCTCATTTCGCGCGGCGTGCCGTCACATGCCGGCGTAGTTCGGTCCGCCGCCGCCCTCGGGCGTGACCCAGACGATGTTCTGCGTCGGATCCTTGATGTCGCAGGTCTTGCAGTGCACGCAGTTCTGCGCGTTGATCTGCAGACGGTCGGTGTCGTCCGGGTTCTTGACGAACTCGTACACGCCCGCGGGGCAGTAGCGGCTTTCCGGGCCGGCGTACTTGGCCAGGTTGACGTTGACCGGGACCGAGTTGTCCTTGAGCGTCAGGTGGATCGGCTGGTCCTCGGCATGGTTGGTGTTGCTGACGAAGACCGAGCTGAGGCGATCGAAGGTGATCTTGTTGTCCGGCTTCGGGTACGCGATCCTGGGCATCTCCGCGGCCGGGCACAGGGTCTCGTTGTCCTTGACCGTGCCGTGCAGCGTCCACGGCGGGATCATGCCCAGCTTGGGCATCAGCCATTGCTCGATGCCGGTCATCAGGTTGCCGATGAGCTTGCCCTTCTTGAACCACAGCTTGAAGTTCTTGGTTCGCTCAAGCTCGGTGTGCAGCCAGCTCTTGTCGAAGGCCGCCGGGTAGTCGGCGAGCTCGTCGCGCTGGCGGCCGGCCTGCAGCGCCGCGTACGCGGCCTCGGCGGCCAGCATGCCCGTCTTGATCGCGGCGTGGCTGCCCTTGATGCGCGACGCGTTGAGCGTGCCCGCGTCGCAGCCCACCAGCGCGCCGCCCGGGAACACCAGCTTGGGCAGCGACTGCAGGCCGCCGTTGTTGATGGCGCGCGCGCCGTACGAGATGCGCTTGCCGCCTTCGATGTGCGCGCGGATCGCGGGGTGCGTCTTCCAGCGCTGCATCTCCTCGAACGGGCTCATCCACGGGTTCTTGTAGTCCAGGCCGACCACGTAGCCCAGCGTCACCTTGTTGTCCTCGAGGTGGTACAGGAAGCCGCCGGCGAAGGTGTCGTCGGTGATCGGCCAGCCGCCGGTATGCACCACGTGGCCCGGCTTGGCCTTGTCGGCCGGGATCTCCCACAGTTCCTTGATGCCGATGGCCCAGCTCTGCGGATCGCGGCCTTCCTGCAGCTTGAACTTCGCGAGCACCTGCTTGCCCAAGTGGCCGCGCGCGCCCTCCGCGAATATCGTGTACTTGCCATGCAGTTCCATGCCCAGCTGGAAGCCATCGTGCGGCTCGCCGTTGCGCCCGACGCCCACGTTGCCCGTGGCCACGCCCAGCACCGCACCCTGGTCGTCGTACAGCACCTCGGCGGCCGCGAAGCCGGGGAAGATCTCGACGCCCAGGCCTTCGGCCTGCGCGGCCAGCCACTTGACGACGTTGCCCAGGCTGATGACGTAGTTGCCGTGGTTGTGGAACGGCATCGGCATCAGCCATTCGGGCACGCTCCTCGAGCCGGTCTCCGACAGGAACAGGAACTCGTCGCCGGTGACGGCCTGCGACAGCGGCGCGCCATCGGCCTTCCAGTTCGGCAGCAGCTCATTGATGGCGACGGGATCCATCACCGCGCCCGACAGGATGTGCGCGCCCGGCTCCGAACCCTTTTCCAGCACGACGACCGAAACCTCCTTGCCCGCCGCGGCTGCCAACTGCTTGAGGCGGATCGCGGTGGACAGGCCGGCCGGCCCCGCGCCGACGATCACCACGTCGTATTCCATCGCTTCGCGCGGGCCGTACTGGGCAACGAGTTCTTGCGGGGTCATGGGCAGCTTTCGTGGGAAATGGGGACGCCTGGGGCCGGACTGGCGAGCATTCTACGGGGCGTGTGGACAGGAATAGAACGATCGTTCGGTTATCGCCATGCATGCTATGGTGGCGGCCACCAGATCCGGGCCGCACGACGCCGCCGAGCCGGTTGAAGCGCCGTCCGTCCGGAGAGAAAACGAACGCACGGGAGCGATGACATCATGGGCATGAAGATCGATCTGGCCGGCCGCGTGGCTTTCGTCACCGGCGCCTCCAGCGGGCTGGGCGCGCAGTTCGCCAGGACGCTGGCCGATTCCGGCGCGGGCGTCATGCTGGCCGCGCGCCGCGTCGAGCGGCTCAAGACCTTGCGCGCCGAGATCGAGGCCGCCGGTGGTGACGCGCACGTCGTGGAACTGGACGTGACCGACCTGGACAGCATCAAGGCCGCCGTCGCCCACGCCGAGACTGAGATGGGCGCGATCGACATCCTCGTCAACAACTCCGGCGTGAGCACCACGCAGAAGCTCGTCGACGTCACGCCGGAGGACTTCGACTACGTGTTCGACGTCAACGCCCGCGGCGCCTTCTTCGTCGCGCAGGAAGTGGCCCGGCGCATGATCGCCCGCGCGCGCGGCGCCGCGCCCGGCACCTATACCGGTGGCCGTATCGTCAACGTCGCGTCGATGGCCGGCTTGAAGCCGCTGTCGCAGATCGGCGTCTACGCGATGAGCAAGTCCGCGGTGATCCACATGACGCGCGCCATGGCGCTCGAATGGGGCCGCTACGACATCAACGTCAACGCGCTGTGCCCCGGCTACATCGACACAGAGATCAACCACCACCACTGGTCGACCGAGGCGGGCCAGAAGCTGATCCAGATGACGCCGCGCAAGCGCATCGGCAAGCCGTCCGACCTCGACAGCGCGCTGCTGATGCTGTGCGCCAACGAGAGCCACTTCATCAATGGCGCGGTGCTGCAGGCGGACGACGGCTTCGGGCTCTGAAGCGCCGCGGTTCTTGCAAGAGGCGTAACAGTCTTTCCAGCGCGAGGCACGACCAGGCGGCAACTGCTAATTTGGCGGCCGCGTTGCCAACTTGGACGTCTCGCCCGCCAGATCGAGACGCTTCCCGCATGATCGCCCCGACCCCGGCGGGCCTGACAAGCCTGCGCGCACTCTTTTGCCAGGCGTTCCTGGCCTCCGCGCTCGTGGCGTGCGGAGGTTCGTCCGGTGACGGGGCGGCCGCGACCGCGACCGCGCCGGCTCCGACGCCCGCGCCGCCATCGCCTGCACCCGCGCCGACGCCGGTCGCGGACTGCTCCAGCGCCGCCATCGGCACGCAAGTGGGCGTTTGGCAGGACATCACGCCGGCAGTCTTCCGCACGCCCGCCAACATGCAGACGGCCAGCGTCGTGGTCGATCCGGCGCACGCGGGCACCGTGTATGCGAGCGCGGGCAACAACACCAACGGCGGCAACCCGACGACGTCCACCGGCATCTGGAAGTCCACCGACTGCGGGGCGCACTGGGCCCACGCCAGCACCGGGCCGGGCAGCGATGCGGTCATCACGGGCCTGATCTGGGAAGCCAAGTTCGACGCGTCGGGCGCCAACCTGTACGTCGCCAACGGCTACGGCAGCCCGCCGGCGCTGTTCAAGTCGTCCAATGGCGGCGTCGACTGGGTCAACCTGTTCGCGGGCAAGAGCTTCACGCTCACGGGCGACGCCAAGGTCTCCGCAGCGGTGCCGGGCGGCACGGTGTTCCAGTACGGCGGCTTCGTGCAGGCCTTCTCGCTCGACCCGACCGATGCGACGCAGCAGCACATCGTGGCCACGTTCCACGAGAACTGCTTCGACGGCGTGCCGGCGGCGCATGGCGGTTGGGGCCAGGTCGGCGTGACCGCGAACAACGGCATCGGCTGCCTGGGCGAGACGCTGGACGGCGGCGCCACCTGGCGGCTGTTCGCCGACGACCAGCCGTCGCAGGGCTGGGTCGAGGCCGCGACGGTCACCGTGATCGGCGCCAGCGCTTTCCTGCACATCACGCCCGACGGCGTGTCCTACACGGCCGACGCAGGCGCCACCTGGCAGATCGTGTCCTTCACCAGCGACGGCGGCGCCACCTACAACCCCGTCGGCGCGGCGTATTCGAGCTACGGGGAGGGCACGTGGCTGATGCCCGACGGCACGCTGTACCTGGGCACGACGTTCTCGGGCATCCTCGCGAGCAAGGCCGTCGCCGGCAAGGCGCTCGGCTCGCCGCGCAACTGGACGCAGCTCGCCAACTCGCCCCGGGCCGCCGACATCATCACCGACGGCACGACGATGTATGCCGGGTGGGGTATCTTCGACGGCGGCGGCCAGCCGTTCTGGTCGGCACCGCTGTCGGACCTCACGCACTGGACGCAGTCGACGTCCACCACCGATCCCGCGGCGCCCGCCAACGGACCCAACGAATACGCCTACGACGCGGCCAACCACGTTCTCTACGCCGCGGCCTACAGCGGCGGGTTGCTGCGCATGGTCACGCAGGCGCCGTGAGCGGGCAGGCAGGTCTTGCTCAGCCCGCCAGCAGCTTGTGCACGAGTTCTGCCGTGGTCGCCGCACCCACCTTGCGCATCAAGCGCGCCCGATAGACGTCCACCGTGCGCGGACTGATGCCCAGCCGCTTGCCCACCAGCTTGCTGGTCAACCCTTCGATCAGCAGCGCCGCGATCTCGCGCTCGCGCGGCGTGAAGTCCAGCTTGAGCGAGCGCCTGGACGACAAATCCTCGAAGCTCCAGATGCCGGCCGCGTGCGGGTCGGCGGCGTCCAGCGCGTGGCCCCAGACGTGGCACCAGAACAGCTCGCCGTCGATGCGGCGCATCACGCGTTCGTCGGCGTAGCGGCCGCCGGTGTCCAGGCTGGCGAGGATGCGCTCGCCGGTGCGTTCGTACTCGCCCTGCGTCGGGTAGAGCACGCGGAACGACTGCCCGATCAGCTGCTCGCGCTCGGCGCGGAACATCGCCAGCGCGGCGCGGTTGCAGTCGATCATCAGGCGGTGGCGCGACAGCACGAGGCCGATGGGCGCGAACTCGAACGCGGTGCGGTAGTCGAAGCCGGCGCGCAGGTCGGCGGCCCGCCGCAGCGCATCGGCCGACGCGACAACGGGCCGCAGCGTGTCGCGGCTCACGCGAGGCTCTCGACAGGAGGGCTGGCGGCGTCCATGTAGTCAATTCTACGTAATGGCTACGTAACGCCTTAAGTAGTACGCTCTGGCCCACCTCGCACCGGAGCAGACTCCGGGCAACCCAACGCATTTCTTCGGAGACACGCGCGCATGAACAAGGTCTACCCGAGCGCCGCCGCGGCGCTGCAAGGCATCGTCAAGGACGGCCAGCTCCTGGCCGTGGGAGGCTTCGGCCTGTGCGGCATTCCCGAGGCGTTGATCGACGCGCTGCGCGACAGCGGCGCCAAGGACCTGACGGTCATCTCCAACAACGCCGGCGTCGATGGTTTCGGCCTCGGCAAGCTGCTGGCCACGCGGCAGATCAGCAAGATGATCTCGAGCTACGTGGGCGAGAACAAGGAGTTCGAGCGCCAGTACCTGGCCGGAGAACTCAAGCTCGACTTCACGCCGCAGGGCACGCTGGCCGAGAAGCTGCGCGCCGGCGGTGCGGGCATCCCCGCGTTCTTCACCAAGACGGGCGTTGGCACCATCGTGGCCGACGGCAAGGAGATCCGCGAGTTCGACGGCCACAAGTACGTGATGGAGCTGGCGCTGAACCCGGACGTCTCGCTGGTCAAGGCCTGGAAGGCCGACCGGTCGGGCAACCTGATGTTCCGCCGCACCGCACGCAATTTCAACCCGAGCGTGGCGCAGGCGGGCAAGATCACCGTGGTCGAGGTCGAGGAGATCGTCGAGACCGGCACCTTCGACCCGGACGCCATCCACCTGCCCGGCATCTTCGTGCATCGCATCGTGCTCAACGCGCATCCGGAAAAGCGCATCGAGCAGCGCACGGTCACCAAGGCCGCGGCCTGATCAAACAACGAATTCGGAGCAAACCACAATGGCTTGGACGCGAGACGAAATGGCGGCACGTGCCGCCAAGGAACTGCAGGACGGCTTCTACGTGAACCTGGGCATCGGCCTGCCCACGCTGGTCGCCAACCACGTGCCCGCGGGCGTGGAGGTGTGGCTGCAGAGCGAGAACGGCCTGCTGGGCATCGGCCCGTTCCCGACCGATGACCAGGTCGACCCCGACATGATCAACGCCGGCAAGCAGACCGTGACGACGCTGCCCGGCTCCAGCATCTTCTCCAGCGCCGACAGCTTCGGCATGATCCGCGGCGGCAAGATCAACCTGGCCATCCTCGGCGCGATGCAGGTCAGCGAGCACGGCGACCTGGCCAACTGGATGATCCCGGGCAAGATGGTCAAGGGCATGGGCGGGGCGATGGACCTGGTCGCCGGCGTCGGCCGCGTCGTGGTGCTGATGGAGCACGTGGCCACGAAGAAGGACGGCACGACGGACCTCAAGATCATCCCCAAGTGCACGCTGCCGCTGACCGGCGTGGGGGTGGTCAATCGCATCATCACGGACCTGGCCGTGCTGGACGTGACGGCCGCCGGACTGAAGCTGGTGGAACTTGCGCCGGGCGTGACCAAGGGACAGGTTCAGGAACGCACGGGCGCGACGGTGAACTAGGGCGCGCAGGACGGGGCGGCTCTTGCATCTCCTCGCTTCGCGCCGCCGTGCCGATCGCAGCGGTGAAGTCGCCGCGAAGCAATGCCTGACGCCGTGTTCGTAGCCAACGATCCGAGGTCAGGCATTGCCTCGAATCGCGATCGGCTGCCTTGCTCGCGACAGCGGCTCGGCGCGATTCGAGGAGATGCCAGACCCCTCGCGCCTTTGCCTCGTCAGCGCTTGATCGCCAGCGCCGCCTCGCGCACCAGCGGCGCGCCCTTGTAGATCAACCCGGTATAGACCTGCACCAGATCCGCACCCGCTGCGATCTTGGATGTCGCGTCAGCCCCGGACATCACGCCGCCCACGCCGATGATGGGGAAGCGCGGACCGAGTTCGGCGCGCAACTGGCGGATGACGCTGTTGCTGGCCTCGAGCACCGGCTTGCCGGACAACCCGCCGGTTTCCTGCGCGTGCTTCATTCCCTTGACGGCCTCGCGCGAGATCGTCGTGTTGGTGGCGATGACGCCGTCCACGCCGTGGCGGCCCAGCGTCGCGGCGATCACGTGGACCTGGCCTTCGTCCAGGTCGGGCGCGATCTTCAGGAACATCGGCACGCTGCGGCCGTGTTCCTGGGCCAGCGCGGCGCGGCGCTCACTCAGCGCGCCCAGCAGCGCGTCCAGTGCTTCGTCGCTTTGCAGCGCGCGCAGGTTCTTGGTGTTGGGGCTGGAGATGTTGACCGTCACGTAGTCAGCATGCGGGTACACGCCCGACAGGCCGATGAGGTAGTCGTCGGTCGCGCTTTCGATCGGCGTGGCGGCGTTCTTGCCGATGTTCAGGCCCAGGATGCCGCCCGCGCGGCGGAAGCTGTGCGCGCGCTTGACGTTGTCGAGGAACGCTTGCAGCCCCAGGTTGTTGAAGCCCAGCCGGTTGATCAGCGCACCGGCTTGCGGCAGGCGGAACATGCGCGGCTTCGGATTGCCCGGCTGCGCCTTGGGCGTGACGGTGCCCACCTCGATGAAGCCGAAGCCCATCGCGCCCAGGCCGTCGATGCAGCGGCCGTTCTTGTCGAGCCCGGCTGCAAGGCCGACGCGGTTCGGGAACTTCAGGCCGGCGATGGTCACCGGGTCGTCGATGCGCGCCTCGCTCCACAGGCACTGCAACGGCGTGTTCTGCAGCCGCGCGATGGCGTCCAGCGTCAGCTCGTGGGCGTGTTCCGGGTCGAGGCCGAACAGGAACGGGCGGGTCAGGGCGTAGGGAACGAGCGACATGGAAGCGGTGGCGGAAGAGGTGCCGTATTGTCCGCGAAGGCGTCCTCGAAGTTGCCGCGACGCATCGCATGCATCGGCGGCGCTGGGATAATCGGGTCATGACACAAGACGAACTCAAGGCCCTGGTCGGCCAGGCTGCGATCAAGTACGTGGAACCCGGCAGCATCGTTGGCGTGGGCACCGGAACGACGGTCAACCACTTCATCAAGGCGCTGGCGGCGATGCCGGTGCGGGTGGCGGGGGCCGTCTCGAGCTCGGACAAGAGCACGGAACTTCTGAAGAGCCACGGCATACCGGTGCTGGAAGCCAACGATGTCCAGGAGTTGGCCGTCTACATCGACGGCGCCGACGAGATCGACGAGCGCGGCTTCATGATCAAGGGCGGCGGCGCTGCGCTGACGCGCGAGAAGATCGTGGCCGATCTCGCCAAGAAGTTCGTCTGCATCGTTGACGAGTCCAAGCGCGTGAAGGTGCTGGGCGGCTTTCCGTTGCCGGTCGAGGTGATAGCGATCGCCGTCGAGCAGATCAAGCGCCGCTTCGTCAAGATGGGCGGCCAGCCGAGCGTGCGCGCCAACGTCAAGACCGACAACGGACACCCGCTGATCGACGTGCACGGCCTGTCGATCAAGGATCCGGAAGCGCTCGAGCGCGAGATCAACCAGTGGCCTGGCGTGGTCAGCGTGGGCGTCTTCGCTCGCAACCGGGCCAAGGTGTGCTTGATGGGAACGTCGACCGGCGTGCAGACGCTGACGTTCGATCACGCAGCTTGAGCCGCCCGCGCTCGAGCCGCGCGTGAAGCCTCGCCGCGGCCCCGGCCAAGTCAGCTCCGGCGCGACGCCCGCACCTTGCGCGTCGCCAAGCGCGCCGGATCGAGCGCATCGACCAGGTCTGCCGGCAACGGGTAGGGCGCGTCGGCGATCCACGCCGCGATCAGGCGTCCGGCCAGCGGCGCCCATGTGAGCCCGCGCGAGCCGAAGCCCGCCGCGACGAACAGGCCGGGCACGCGCGGCCAGTGGCGCGGCTGGTCGGGCAGTGCGCTGCCGTCGTCAGTCGGTTGCAGGGGCACCGCGCCGATGAGTGGCAGCCGGTCGGCGGCCGTCGCGCGCCAGCCGACGCGCCCGTGCAACTGGCCGCGGGCCACCAGCGCGGCGGCGAGGTGGTCGGCATCCTGGGCCGTCGCGAGCCATTCCGAATCGGGCGCGCGCAGTTGCGAGCCGGTGATCGCGGCCAGCTGGCGCAGGTTGTGGGCGTGGTCGGCGATACGGACGTCGGTATCCGGATCATCGGCGGAGGAGGTCGCGCCGCACATCACGGCGCCGTCGCTCAAGGTCAGTGCGTAGCCCGCGCCGGCGATCGGCACGGCCGGCGCGCGCAGGCCGGGCGTGCCGGCCGCGACGATGCTGACCTGGCCGCGCGTCCAGGCGAGCGGCGCGATCCAGTCCAGGCCGGCAGCCGGCGTGCGGCCCGTTGCGTCGGTCGCGCGCGACCACAGCGTCGTCGCAGCGCCGGCGTTGGCGAAGACGACGGCATCGACTGCCGACAGCAGCGTGCCGGCAGCGTCGAACAGGTGCCATTTGTCATCGGCCCGCGCCAGCCGCGTGACGGCGTGGCCGCCGCGCCATTCGATGCCGTCGGCCTGCATCCACCATCGTGTCAATGCCGCTGGCGCGATCCAACCGCCGCCGGGATAGAACCAGGCCGCGCAGGCCGGGCCGCCGACGGCATGCACCTGCTGCGCCGACCAGGCGTGCACATAGTCGGGCGGCAGGCCGCTGCGCGCCAGCGCGTCCTGCAGCGGCGCGGGGTCGGGATGTTCCGGCGCCAGGCGCACCAGGCCGTCGCACTGGCCTGCGACGCCCGCCGTGATCGCCTGCGCATACGCGGGCGCGGCGGCGAGCGCGGCCGCGCGGTGCGCGCGCGCGTGCATGCCGTCGTCGGCGTGGAACACGCCGTGGAACAGGCCGGCGGCGTTGCCCGAGGCCGCGCCGGCCGGCTGCGCGTGGCGGTCGAACACGGTGCAATGCAGGCCCTCGCGCGCGAGCGAGCGCGCGCAGGCCGCGCCCGCGAGGCCGCCGCCGATGATCGCGACGCGGCGCCGCGCGCGGTCGCCCGTGCGTGCCACGGGCTTGCGCAGCGGCGCGCGCGGCTCGAACGCGGCCTGCGTGTTGTGGCGCTTGCCGCCGATGCCATCGACCGTCTTGCACACGAAGCCGGCCTGCGCGAGGCCATCGCGCACCGCGCGCGCCGCGCTCCACGTGGCGGCGGTCGCGCCGGGCGCGGCCAGCCGCGACAAGGCCTTGAAGACGGCCGGCTCCCACATCTGCGGATTGCGCGCGGGTGCGAAGCCGTCGAGGTAGAACGCGTCGACCGTCGCGACGACCTGGCGCAGCCGTTCGACGGCATCGCCCAGCGCCAGCAGCAGCTCGACCCGGCCGTCCTCGAACGTGAGCAGATGCAGGTCGGGCGTCAGCGGCGGCCAGGCAGCGCACAGTTGCGCGGCGAGACCGGGCTCGCTCGATCCGGCCAGCGCCTGGCGCAGGTCGTGCTGTCGCAGCGGATGCTTCTCGACCGAGATGAAGCGCAGCCGGATGCTGCGCTGCGGGTCGTCGCGCCAGGCCGCCCAGGTCGCCAGGAAGTTGTTGCCCAGGCCGAAGCCGGTCTCCAGCACCGTGAAGTCGTCGCGCCCCTGCCAGCGTTCGGGCAGGCCGTTGCCCGCCATGAACACCACCGCGGCCTGCGCGAATGCGCCATAGGGTGCATGGTATCGATCGTCGAACCGGGGCGACCGCGGCGATTCCGGGTCGCTGAAGTCGACCTCGGCGGGGACAATGGGCGCGGGCTTCATGGCGCCTGGATTGTCGCCGGCACCACTGCCGACGTGGTTGGCAGGGGTGGATCGTGCGACTACGCGCAGGATGACACTGATGGGAGTTGCTTGCCGTTGCAAGTGAGCTGTTCGGTGCAACGATGCTCGGGTCGAGTCGCCATGCAAACAAAAAGCGCCTGCGGCACAGCCACAGGCGCTTGATTGGAAAGGGGGCTCTTTCGTTGCCGGCGCTGCCGCTTAGTCGCCTCAAACGAAGTTCAAGGGAGCGGCAGATCCGGCTTTGCCGGTCTGCTCGCGGCCGGCCCCTCGGGGGCAGGGAGCGCCAGCGACCGTGGGGCTGTCAAACTCGCTTGCGGTACTCGTGCGTGCGGGTATCGATTTCGATCTTGTCGCCGGATTCGACGAAGCTGGGCACGGAGATCTCGAAGCCGGTGGCGATGCGGGCGGGCTTCATGACCTTGCCCGAGGTGTCGCCCTTGGCGGCCGGCTCGGTGGTGATCTCGCGCACGACGCTGGTGGGCAGTTCCACCGAGATCGCCTTGCCGTCGTAGAACACCACTTCGACGGCCATGTTGTCTTCGAGGTAGTTGATGGCGTCGCCCATGTTCTCGGCTTCGACCTCGAACTGGTTGTACTCGGCGTCCATGAACACGTACATCGGATCGGCGAAGTACGTGTACGTGCATTCCTTCTTGTCGAGGATGATCTGGTCCATCTTGTCGTCGGCCTTGAAGACGACTTCGGCACCCGAACCGTTGAGCAGGTTCTTCATCTTCATGCGCACGGTGGCGGCGTTGCGGCCACCGCGGCTGTATTCGGTCTTCAGCACGACCATCGGGTCCTTGCCCTGCATGATGACGTTGCCGGCGCGGATTTCCTGAGCGATTTTCATGGGTCGGTTCCAGAGCTGCGTTACTGTTGGTCGAGGACCGGGCGCCGGGCGGAAAACACGCAGTTTCCGATCCTCGACGCTGGCTCGCGCAGCCGGACATCCCGCCGCTGACGTAACGCAAAGCCCTGCATTTTAGCGCTTTTCGCGGACGAAGGCGAGCAAGCGTTCGCCCAGGTCGGTCGACGCCAGCAATTGGGCGCGCCACCCGCGGACGGCGGCGCCTGTCGATGCGAGGGTTTCCTGCGTCCAGGCCGGCAGCGCGACGGTGGCGTCGTCCAGCCCGTTCCACGCTGCGGTCCAGTCGCGCACCTGCCTGGCAGCCGCGGGCCCCGCCTGGGCCAGCATGCGATCGAGGAAGGCGCCGATCTTGGCGCCGTGCGCGCCGTCGTCCTGCGGATAGGCCTGCCACACGAAGGGCTTGCCGGCCCAGTGCGCGCGTACCCAGGAATCCTCGCCGCGCACGAAGTTCAGGTCGGCGGCCCACAGCAGGCGGTCGAAGTCGGACTGGGCCAGCCAGGGCAGCGCGTGCTGCCGCAGCGTCGCCCGTTCGTTGCCAAGCGCTGCCAGCGCGGCGCGGACGGCGCCCGTCGCTGCGCCCGGTGCGGTGGCGATCAGCGCGGGAAGGCCGTCTGCTGCGAGCGATGCGACCAGCCGATCGACCGGCGCGTCCGGATAGCAGAACACGCTGACCAGCCGTTCGTTCGCGCGCAGCGACAGACCGTGCGCAGCCAGCCAGGCGTCGCGGTCGAAGGCAGCCTGCGCGGCTTCGAGGCCCGGCTCGCACAGCAGGCCGCCGGTGGCCGCCGTGAACCCGGGATAGAAGAACCACTTCGCCAGGCCGCGCGCCGGCCCGCTCATCTGGGGCGAGGCCAGCGCGTGGCTGCGTTCGACGTAGGCCTCGGCACTGAGGTACTCGAGGTTGATCCACACGGGCGGGCGGACGCATTGCGCCATCGTCGCCAGGAAGGCCGGCGCCGGGTCGCAGCCGAAGGCCTCGACGACCACGTCGCCGGGCGGCGGGAATGTCGTCGTCGCGCGCCACGCGGCCACCTCGACGCCGTCGCGCCCGTCCGGCGCCATCCAGCGCAGCGCAGCCGCGTCGTCGACCCACAGGCGCACGCGCTGGCTGCGCTCGGCCAGGTTGCACGCGAGGCGCCAGCACACGCCGATGTCGCCGAAGTTGTCGATGACGCGGCAGAAGACGTCCCATAGCAGCGGCGGCATCGGCGTGGAATCGGTGGTCGAAGGCATCGCGGCGATTATCCGCAGCCCGCTCGTCCGCCGACGGCGCGGCACAATGTCGTGCTCATGCCCACCTCGAAGAAGTCCTCGCGCGGTACGGACGCCGCGATTCCCGCCGCCGTCACGAAAAAGGGCGGTCCGACGGCGTTCCCGGTCTCGTCGGCGCAGCTGGGCAGCGCCGCGGACGTCGAGGCCTGGATCGAGAACTCGGCGCACGAGGACACGCGGGCGGGCCAGGCCGAGGCCGCCGATCGCGCGGCGGTCGAGGCGGCGCGCGTCGCGCGCGAGCGGCTGCTGGCCGAAGTGGCCGCGCTGCCGGCGATGCCGGGCGTCTACCGCTACTTCGACGTCGCCGGCACCGTGCTGTACGTGGGCAAGGCCCGCAACCTCAAGCGCCGCGTGGCGAGCTACTTCCAGAAGGATCACGGCGGCACGCGCATCGGCCACATGATCGGCCGCATCGCCCGGCTCGAGACCACGGTGGTGCGCACCGAGGCCGAGGCGCTGCTGCTCGAGAACAACCTGATCAAGACGTTGAACCCGAAGTTCAACATCCTGTTCCGCGACGACAAGAGCTATCCGTACCTGCGGCTGGTCTCGCATCCGTTCCCGCGCGTGGCGTACTACCGCGGCGCCGTCGACCGCAAGCACAAGTACTTCGGGCCGTATCCGGGCGCGTGGGCCGTCAAGGAGACGATCCAGCTGATCCAGAAGGTGTTCCGCCTGCGCACCTGCGAGGACACCGTCTTTGCCAACCGCTCGCGGCCGTGCCTGCTGTACCAGATCCAGCGCTGCTCGGGGCCGTGCGTCGGGCTCGTGTCGGCGCCCGACTACGCACGCGACGTCGGCGATGCGGAGCGTTTCCTGCTGGGCGACCACGAGACGGTGATGGCTGAACTGCAGCAGGCCATGATGGCGCACGCACAGGTGCTGGAATTCGAGCGCGCGGCCGAGTACCGCAACCGCATCTCGGCGCTCTCTCGCGTGCTGCACCAGCAGGCCATGGACGAGAGCAGCCTGTCGGCGCGCGACAAGGACGTCGACATCCTCGCCGTCAAGCTGCAGGGCGGCCGCGCCTGCGTGAACCTGGCGATGGTGCGCGGCGGCCGCCACCTGGGCGATCGCGCGTACTTCCCGACGCATGTGGAAGACGCCACCGCCATCGGCGGCGGCCTCGACCTGGCCGACGACGACGCGGCGCCCGAGGCGGTCGAACCCGCGGTGCAGGTGCTCGAGGCCTTCATCGCGCAGCACTACCTGGGCAGCGCGCCTCCGCCGCAGTGGGTGACCAGCCATGCGGTGAGCAAGTCGCTGGTGGAAGCGCTGAGCCAGCAGACCGGCATGAAGGTCAGCGTGCAGCACAACCCGCGCGAGCAGCGCCGCATCTGGCTGGAGATGTGCGAGAAGGGCGCCGACCTCGCGCTCGGCCGCCTGCTGGCCGAGGAAGGGTCGCAGCGCGAACGCACGCGCGCGTTGGCCGACGCGATCGACCTGGTGCCCGACGACCTCGATACCCTGCGCATCGAGTGCTTCGACATCAGCCACACGGCCGGCGAGGCGACGCAGGCCTCGTGCGTGGTCTACGAAGGCCACAAGATGCAGAGCGCGCAATACCGGCGCTTCAACATCACCGGCATCATCGGCGGAGACGACTACGCCGCGATGCGGCAGGTGCTGACGCGGCGCTACTCCCGCTTCGGCGCGGCCCCCGTGGCGCCGGCCGTGGCGAGCGAAGACGTGCAGCCCGATTCGCCGCAAGACGCCGCGGCCGACGCGACGCAGGCGGTGGCGCAGGACGTGGTCGACGAGGTGCAGTCCGATCCGCTGACCGGCGCGCCGCTGGCCGCCGACGCGAGCGGCAGCGAGGAGCCGCTGGTCGATGCGCCAGGCGGCGGCGACGCCAAGGCCGCGAAGAAGTCGTCCGGCGCGCGCCTGCCCGACCTCGTGCTGGTGGACGGCGGCCGCGGCCAGGTGGCCATGGCGCGCGAGGTGTTCCAGTCGCTCGGGCTCGACATCTCGCGCATCATCGGTGTCGAGAAAGGCGAAGGCCGCAAGGTGGGCCTCGAGGAACTCGTGTTCGCCGACGGGCGCGAGAAGCTGACGCTGCCGGCCGACTCGGCCGCGCTGATGCTGGTGGCGCAGATCCGCGACGAGGCGCACCGCTTCGCGATCACGGGCATGCGCGCCAAGCGCGCGAGCGTGCGCACCGGCACCGGCAGCAGCAAGCTGGAGGAGATCCCCGGCATCGGCGCAAAAAAGCGTGCGAAGTTGTTACAGCGTTTTGGCGGCGTCCGCGGCGTCGGAGCCGCCAGCGTTGAAGAATTGATGGCCGTCGACGGCATATCCAGAAACCTGGCCGAGGAGATCTACCGTGCCCTGCACTGAGCAAGACGACACGCCGCCGGTTCATTCACGCCTGCGCGGCATCGCGGCCTGGCTGGGACTGTGCGCCCTGGCCGCGTGCCAGACTCCGCCGCCTCCCGCCGCGCGCGCGCCTGCGCCCGCGCCCGCGCCGCCGGCGCGCGTCACGCAGGCACCCGCGCATGCGCCGGCAGCGGCGGCTGCCGCGCCCACCGCGCCATACTCGCGTCCCGCGCGCACGGTCGACGAATACCAGCGCCAGATCGCGGCGCGCCTGATGGCGGCCAACCCGAAGATCACCTACACCACGCGGGCGCCCGAGATCCTGCTGGCGATCCCGGTGCTGGAACTCGAGGTCAACGTCGATGGCAGCGTGCGCCGCATCGGCGTCATGCGTGCGCCGTCGGAGGCCACCGACACCATCCAGATCGCCATCGACGCGCTCAGGCGCGCCGCGCCGTTCGGCGACGTGTCGCAAGTGCCCAAGCCGTGGAAGTTCACGGAGGTGTTCCTGTTCGACGACAGCCGCCACTTCAAGCCGCGGATCCTGGACTAGCCTGCCGTCACGCAATGCAAGGCAGAATGGCCCGATGTTCTTCACGATCCCCACTCTGCTGACCTGGGCGCGCATCGTCGCGATCCCCTTGATCGTCGGCGTGTTCTACCTGCCCGTGTCGTGGCCCGTGGAGACGCGCAACCTGATCGCCACGGTGCTGTTCGTCGTCACCGCGCTGACCGACTGGCTCGACGGCTACCTTGCGCGCAAGCTCAACCAGACCTCCGCGTTCGGCGCCTTCCTCGACCCGGTGGCCGACAAGTTCCTGGTCTGCGCGGCGCTGCTGGTGCTCGTCCACCTCGGGCGCTGCAACGCATTGCTGGCGCTGGTGATCATCGGCCGCGAGATCGCCATCTCGTCGCTGCGCGAATGGATGGCCCAGATCGGTGCATCGCGCAGCGTCGCCGTGCACATGCTCGGCAAGTGGAAGACCACGATGCAGATGATCGCCATCCCGTTCCTGCTGTTCGACGGCCTGTTGTTCGGACTGGTCGATACCCGCCTGTGGGGCACGTGGCTGCTCCTGGTCGCGGCGGTGCTGACGATCTGGTCGATGGTCTATTACCTGCAGAAGGCCATCCCCGAGATCCGCGCCAAGGCAAAATAAGTCGGTCACCACGCTCATTCCCGTCGCTGCGCCAGGGATGACTCGCGATCAGGGTTTGCGCTGATCGCGGGCGCATCCGCCGCGAAAGCTCGTGTAACGAAACCCCATACAATCCGCGTCTCCCTTGACACTGTCAGGGCACAAGGTCTGTAATCGTCCATGGCCGTCGAGGCCTTCGTTTTTTGGCGGGTCGCCGGCCTTTGCGGCGGCTCGCCGCGGTCAGTCCGGGCCGCATCCATCAAACAATCGCCAGCGAATTTCGAGAGGGGATTCCTTCGTGAACAAGTCTGAATTGATCGAACACATCGCCCGCCAGGCCGACATCTCCAAGGCCGCGGCGACCCGCGCGCTCGAGGCGGTCATCGGCGGCGTGAAGACCACCCTGAAGAAGGGTGGCAGCGTGTCGATCGTCGGGTTCGGCACCTTTGCCGTGACCAAGCGCGCCGCGCGCGTCGGCCGCAATCCGCGCACCAACGAACCCATCAAGATCAAGTCGGCCAAGGTGCCCAAGTTCCGTCCGGGCAAGGGCCTGAAGGACGCGGTCAACTGACCCTGGGCGTCCGGGCGGCTGCGTCGCCTCAGGATTCCAGCGGGTGCTTAGCTCAGTTGGTAGAGCAGCGCCCTTACACGGCGTAGGTCGGCGGTTCGAGCCCGTCAGCACCCACCACCCTCGATCGGCCCGGCGGTCCGATCGAACCAGGCGAACTCCGGCACCCGAGTTCGCCTTTGTCGTTTTGTCGTCGACGGTTTTTCGTGCCGTCGCCTGTGTTCCAAGAGGCTTTCCATGTTTGATTTCGTCCGGTCGCACAACCGACTCCTGCAGATCGCGCTCGGCCTGCTGATCATTCCGTCGTTCGGCATCTTCGGCGTGCAGAGCTACCTGTCGATGAACAACGAGCAGGCCGTGGCCGTGGCCTCCGTCGACGGCCGCGACATCTCGCGCGCCGACTGGGACCTGCAGCACCGCAAGGACATCGACCAGATCCGCCAGCGCAATCCGCAGATCGACCTGAAGCTGCTCGACACGCCGGAAGCCCAGCGCCGTTCACTCGATTCGATCGTGCGCGACCGCGTGCTGCAGGCGGCCGTCGCGCATGAAGGCCTGGCGGTGAGCGAAGAGCGCGCGCTCGACGAGTACCGCACCAACCCGCAGTTCGAGCAGCTGCGCGCGCTGCCCAGCGCGCAGCGCGAAGCGCTGCTCGCGCAGCAAGGCCTCAGCGGCAACCTGCTGCTCGAGAACATCAGCCAGACCCTGTCGCGCCAGGCTGCGCTGCAGGGCGTGGAAGCCAGCGGCTTCGTGCCGGCGTCGTCGATGAAGGCCAACACCGACGCCTGGTTCGACACGCGCGACATCCAGTGGCAGCGTTTCGACACCAAGGACTACGTCGCCGCGATCACGCCGACCGACGCGCAGGTGCAGGCCTACTACCAGGCTCACACGGCCGCGTTCGTCGCGCCCGAGCAGGCGAAGATCGAATACCTGGTGCTGGACGCGGCTGCGCTGCAATCGCAGGTCCAGGTCGATCCGACCCTGGTGCAGGGCTACTACGACGCCAACAAGTCGCACTACACCACCCCCGAGGAGCGCAGCGCCAGCTACATCCTGGCCAAGCTCGCGCCCAATGCGTCGGCCGCCGACGTCGCCAAGGCCAAGGCGCTGGCCGACACCGAGCTCGCTGAAGTGAACAAGAACCCGGCCGGCTTCTCGGACACGGCCAAGAAGATCCCGCAGGACGGCGGCCCGCTCGAAGGCGGCGACCTCGACTTCATGCGCAAGGGCGCGCTCCCCGGCGCCTTCGACGACGCGCTGTTCTCGCTGAAGGACGGCCAGATCAGCGGCGTCCTGCGCACCGACAGCGGCTTCCAGATCATCAAGGTCACGGGCGTGCGCGGCGGCTCGGTCAAGCCGTTCGACGCCGTCAAGGCCGAGATCGAGGACCAGCTGCGCACGCAGCAGGCGCAGAAGCTGTTCACCGGCGACGCCGAGAAATTCACCAACACGGTCTACGAGCAGCCCGACAGCCTCGACCCGGCCGCCAAGGCTTTCCAGCTGGCCAAGCAGACGGCCACGGTGTCGCGCCTGCCCGCGCCCGGCGCCGCCGGCCCGCTGGCGTCGGCCAAGCTGCTGTCGGCCATCTTCGCCAGCGACTCGATCAAGGCCAAGCACAACACCGAGGCCATCGAGACCGGCGCCAGCCAGCTCGCCGCGGCGCACGTCGTCGAGTACACCCCGCAGCACACGCGCCCGTTGGCGCAAGTGCACGACCAGGTCGTCGAGTTGCTGCGCCAGGACCTGGCGATGGCCAGCGCGAAGAAGGATGGCGATGCCCGCGTGGCCGAAGCGAAGAAGGATCCGTCGCTCGCGCTGCCGCTGACCGCCAGCGTGAACCGCATGGACCGCAGCGGCAAGGTGCCGCCCCAGGTGATCCAGGCCGCGCTCAAGGCCGACGTGTCCAGGGGCCCGGCCGTGACCGGCGTCGCGCTGCAGGACGGCTACGTCGTGCTGCGCGTGCTCAAGTCCACCGCGCCGGCGCCCGATGCCAACCAGGTCGCCCAGGCGAACAACGCCTTCACCGGCGCGTTCGAGGAGGCCGAGGCCGAGGCCGTCTACGACTCGCTCAAGGCGCGCTACAAGGTTCAGATGCACGACGACCGTATCGCCAAGGTCACGTCCGGCGCCGCGTCGGCGGCCAACTGACAAAAGCGCGCTATAATCTTTGGTTCCGGTGGTGGCTATAGCTCAGTTGGTAGAGTCCCAGATTGTGATTCTGGTTGTCGTGGGTTCGAGTCCCATTAGCCACCCCACCTGACACCGCGAAAAAAGCTCCTGACGACGTCGGGAGCTTTTTTTTCGTCCGTCCGGCAGACTCAGGACAACGCGCGTCGCAACGCCTCGCCCGCGAGCGCCACTGCCGCCCGGCCGTCGTCGAACACGTGTCCCATCGTGAAGAACGCGTGCAGCATGCCGTCGTAGCGCCGGGTCTGCACCGGCACGCCGGCGTCGGCGAGGCGGCGCGCGTAGGCCTCGCTCTCGTCGCGCAGCGTGTCGCATTCGGCGGTGATGACCAGCGCCGGCGGCAGGCCGCGCAGGTCGGGCGCCAGCAGCGGCGAGGCGAGCGGGTCGAGGCCGGCGGCATCGCTGGCGAGGTAGTGATTCCAGTTCCAGCGCATCGCTTCGCGCGTCAGCAGATACCCCTCGCTGTATTCGAGGTAGGACGGCGTGTCGTACGAGTGGTGCGTGACGGGATAGACGAGCAACTGGAACGACAGCGCCGGGCCGCCCTCGTCGCGCACCAGCAGCGCGAGCGCCGCGGCGAGGTTGCCGCCGGCGCTGTCGCCGGCCACCGCGATGCGGCGCGCGTCGATGTCCAGATCGGCGGCGTGCTCGGCCAGCCAGCGCAGCGCGGCGTGGCAGTCGCGCAGTCCGGCGGGGAACTTGTGTTCGGGCGCGAGCCGGTAGTCGACCGAGACGACCTTGCAGCCGGACGCGTTGGCCAGCGCGCGGCAGGCGGCGTCGTGACTGTCGATGTCGCCGGTGACCCAGCCCCCGCCATGCATGAACATCACCAGCGGCAGCGGCCCCGGGCGTGCGCCGCGCGGCGTGTACGCGCGGGCGCGCACGGGCTGGCCGTCGCCGCCGGGGATCTCGAAGTCGCGTACCGCGTCGACGGCTTCGTCCGAAGGCGGCGACTGCTCGCTGAGGTTGGCGCGGGCTCTCGCGACGGTCAGCTCCGGGATCGGCACGGGCGGGTCGAGAGTGGCCAGGAAGGCCTGGGCCTGGGGATGCAGCGGCATGAGGGATCTCGGTGGACGGCCGACGATGGCGGCCAGGTCTCATCGAATATGCGCATGCGGCGGCGACCCGTCAAACCGGTCTAACCATGATGACCGCGGGTGCTCGCGATGCGCCTGGACGATCGCGAGGACGTGTGCGCGTCCACGCGATCGCGAAGATCGCGGCCATCGTTGCCCGCGAAGGCGCGGAATCGACGCTTTCGAGGAGGCCATGGCCGGGGTGGATCCTGCGACTGCGCGCAGGATGACGGCCCCTGCGGGCTTTCGGAGCTTCAGATGGCGGGCGCAGCGGGTCCGGCGCGTCAGCGATGTTCGTCCGGGCGCTCACCGCCGCCACGCTCGCCACCACCGCCCGGGCGCGGGCCCGGTTCGCCGCGCGGCGCGCCTTGCGGACGCATCTCGTTGCCAGGACGTACAGGCTGCGCGCGCATCTCGGGCTGCGTGCGCACGTGCTCGACCTGCGGATCGCCGAAGCCGCCCGCGCGCGGCGTGGCCGCGGTCGGCGGCACGCCGTGGTTGTTGCCCATGCGCTGCTCGGGCGTGGCGATCGAGCGGGTCTCGTGTTCCACCTGCGCCTGCGTCGGGTTGTTGTGGGGCGCGCTTTCGAAGCGGCGTTCGCTGGCCGTCGGCTGCACGTGGTAGTGCGACTGTCCGCCGTTGAAGCTCTCGGCATGCACGGAACGCTGCGGCACAGCGGCACGGTACACGTTGTGCACGCGGCCCGACGGGATGTTGTTGACCGCCGTGTTGTAGCGGAAATGGCCGCTGTCCCAGCGTCCGCCCGCGTAGCCGCTGCCGGTGTAGCCGTAGCCGTAGTTCAGTCCGCCGTAGTAGCCGACGTGCGAGCCCCAGTAGCCGCGATGCCAGAGATAGCCGCCGCCGCCGAACGCCCAGTAGCCCGGCGTCCACAGCAGGCCGATGCCGGGCGGCTCCACCCAGGTGCCCGGAACCCAGACATAGTCGCCGCTGGCGGCGTCCCAGGCCCAGTAGCCGGGCGTCCACAGGTAGCCGTCGCCGGGGATCGGCGGTTGCGCATACAGCGGCAACGGCGGCGGCGCGATGTTGACGGACAGGGAGACCTGCGACCACGCGGCCAGTGGCGCCATCAGGGCGATGCCGAGTGCGAGGGTCGTGCGCTTGAATGCGGGGGGTGTCATCGGACGGCCTTTGGATCAGGGATGGCGCCGCGAAGACGTCGCGATGCTCGGCAGTCGATGGGGCAATCGGTGCGCCCGGGCCCCGCCACGGATGCCGTGGCCTACGTCGTCTCTTGCCGTGTGGTGGCGGCTTCGCCCGTCGAGGGCACCGCGCTGGCCAGCAACACCGCGGCGGCGGCGCCGAAGGCCGAGACGCCGAACGGGTTGTCCGCGATCGCGCCGGCCACCTGCTGCAGCGCGTCCGGGCTGACCTGCTCGACGAAACGTGCCAGCTCGAACACCTGTTCGCGCGTGAAGTCGGCCAGCTCGTCGATGGGCAGCGCCGCGCCGAGTGCGCCGGCGCGGTTCAGCATGCCGGCGAACGCGCCGGAAGCCACCGCGACCAGCGCGAGTGGCCCCAGCGGCCGCACCAGCGCCGCGACGATGCGCGAGCGCTGCACCACGCTCGCCCCGGCGTACAGCCGCGACGCGAGGCGCGCCGCGCGCGAGCGTTCGCCCGGCTGGCGCGTGCGGATGCCCAGCGCCGTTGCCCGGCGCGTGACTTCGGCCTCCAGGGCCGTGTCGATGTCGTCGCTGATCACGTCTTGCTCCACCATTGTTTTCTGCAGGGATGGAGTGGCTATGGCGCGCGTGGTTCCGCGCCCGGGCGCAAGTCAATGTAAATGACGATGTCGCCGCGGGCACATGGCGCCGCGATGTCATGCCACGTTCATGGATCGGTCACACCTCGTCTAGATGATTGCCTGCGGCGCGCGGCGTGGCGTGCCTTGGAGCACCCATGGACGACCTCGCGATCGACGTACGCCAGTTGCGCAAGACCTTCGGCACCGCGCCCGCCTTGCGCGACGTGTCGCTGCAGGTGCGTCGCGGCGAGATGGTGGCGCTGCTGGGCGCGTCGGGCTCGGGCAAGTCGACGCTGCTGCGCCACCTGAACGGACTGCATCGCGCCGACGCGGGCATCGAGTCGAGCGTTGAACTGCTTGGGCGCCGCGTGCAGCAGGGCGGCCAGCTTGCGCGCGACATCCGTGCCACGCGTTCGCGCGTCGCCGTGGTCTTCCAGCAATTCAACCTGGTCGAACGCCTGCCGGTGATGGTCAACGTGCTGGCTGGCGCGCTGCACCGGCTGCCGCTGTGGCGCGGGTTGCTGCGCCGCTTTCCGGCCGCTGAGCTGGCGCGTGCGCACGAGGCGATGACGCGCGTGGGCATCGCGCGCCTGGCGTGGCAGCGCGCGTCGACCCTGTCGGGCGGCCAGCAGCAGCGCGCCGCGATCTCGCGCGCACTGGTGCAGGGCGCCCAGATCATCCTGGCCGACGAGCCCATCGCGTCCCTGGACCCCGAGGCGAGCCGCAAAGTGATGCAGTCGCTGGCCGACGTCAATCGCGACCTCGGAGTCACGGTGCTGATATCGCTGCACCAGGTCGACTTCGCGTTCGCGTTCTGCCCGCGCACGATCGCGCTGCACGAGGGCCGCGTCGTGTTCGACGGCCCCACGCGTGCGCTGACGCCCGCGCGCCTGCGCGAGCTGTACGGCGCGCAGATCGACGAGCTGCTGCCCACGCGGGCGATGACCGCGCCGGAATCCGTCCCCGCCACCGAGTTCTCCGACGTCGCGTTGCGCGTCGCCTGATGCCGTCTTCCGAACCCTTTGAGGAGCCCGTCCATGATCCGTCGCCACGCACTTGCCGTCCTTGCCGCCACATCCGCCCTGTGGTTCACCGGCGCGCAAGCGCAGGGCAAGGAAATCAACTTCGGCTTCATCTCGACCGAGTCGTCGGCCAACCTCAAGAGCGCCTGGGAGCCGCTGCTCGATGACCTGCAGAAGTCGACCGGCCTGAAGGTCAACGCCTTCTTTGCCACCGACTACGCAGGCGTCATCGAGGCGATGCGCTTCAACAAGGTGCAGGTCGCGTGGATGGGCAACAAGTCGGCGATGGAAGCCGTCGATCGTTCCAACGGCGAGATCTTCGGCAAGATCGTGGCCAAGGACGGCAGCCAGGGGTACTACGGCCTGATCATCGTCAACAAGGACAGCACGATCCGGTCGCTGGACGACGTCTTCAAGAACCGCGCCAACCTGTCGCTGGGCTTCGGCGACCCCAATTCCACCAGTGGCACCGCGGTGCCGTCTTTCTACGTCTTCGGCCCGGCCCACGTCGACCCGCTCAAGGACTTCAAGCGCACGGTGCGCGCGAGCCACGAGACGAACCTGCTGGCGGTGGTGAACAAGCAAGTGGACGTCGCCACCAACAACACCGAGAACGTCGAGCGCTTCCAGCAGACGCACCCGGAGCAGGCGAAACAGGTGCGAGAGATCTGGCGCTCGCCGCTGATCGCCAGCGATCCGCTGGTCTGGCGCAAGGATCTGGACGACAACACCAAGAAGCTGATCCGCGACTTCATGCTGGGCTACGGCAAGGATGCGCGCGAGAAGGCCATCCTCGCCAACATCGAGTACAGCGGCTTTCGCGCGTCGTCCAACGCGCAGCTGATCCCGATCCGCCAGATCGAGCTGGCCCGCGCGCGCGCGGCCGTCGAGGCCGACACCACGATCAGCGCGGCCGACAAGACCAAGAAGCTGTCCGACATCGATGCGCGCCTGGCCGACCTGGGCCGCCAGATCGCCAGCGCGAAGTGACCCGCCGCTGATCGCCCCGACGTGAACCAGCCGTCCGTCGCCGCGCCTGCGGGCACCGTCCCGCCGCCGCCGCCGCGCGCGTCGCTGCAGTCGCTGCTGCTGTGGGGCGTGCTGCTGGCGCTGCTGGCCGCGAGCTGGAAGGGCGCGGACATGCGTCCGCTCGAGCTGATCCGCTCCAGCGGCAACATTGCCGAGTTCGTGCACGGCTTCTTCCCGCCGCAGTTCGCGGACTGGCGTGACGACCTGTCGGAGCTGGTCGTCACGCTGGAGATCGCGTTGTGGGGCACGGCCCTGGCGGTCGTGTGTTCGATGCCGCTGGCACTGCTGGCGGCGTCCAACCTGACGCCGTGGTGGATACATCACCCCGTACGCCGCGTGCTCGACACCTTCCGTGCGATCAACGAGATGGTGTTCGCCCTGCTGTTCGTCTCGGCCGTGGGGCTGGGGCCGTTCGCCGGCGTGCTGGCTTTGTGGGTGCACACCACCGGGGTGCTCGCCAAGCTGTTCTCCGAAGCCGTCGAGTCCATCGATCCCCGGCCGGTCGAAGGCATCCGCGCCACCGGCGCGCATCCGCTCAACGTGATCCTGTACGGCGTGATTCCGCAGGTCGTGCCGCTCTGGGTGTCCTACACCTTGTACCGCTTCGAGTCGAACGTGCGCTCGGCCTCGGTAGTCGGCATGGTGGGCGCCGGCGGCATCGGCGCGGTGCTGTGGGACGTGGTGCGCGGCTTCGAGTACGGCAAGACCGCCTTCGTGCTGATCCTGCTGGTGCTGTCCGTGACGCTGATCGACATGGCCTCCGCGCAGGTACGAAAACGATTGATCTGACCTTTTCCAATTCCCATGCCCTCCGACATCCTCGAACGTATCGAACACTGGTTCGCGCTGCACGGCGCCACATCCTACGAAGGCAACCGGCGCGAGTCGGTCAGCGCTCTGAACCACGCGCTGCAGTGCGCCTGGCTCGCGGAATCCGCGCACGCCGACGCGCCGCTGATAGCCGCCGCGCTGCTGCACGACGTGGGGCACTTCGTGGCGATCGCCGACGTCGGCGACACGGACCTGGTCGACGACGTGCACGAGCTGCGCGGCATCGCCGTGCTGGTGCACGACTTCCCGCCGGCGGTCATCGAGCCGATCCGCCTGCACGTGGCCGCCAAGCGCTACCTCACCGCGATCGAACCGCACTACCAGCGCGCGTTGTCGCCGGCCTCGGTGCACACCTTGGCACAGCAGGGCGGCCCGATGTCCGCGGCGGAAGTCGCGCGCTTCGAGAAGCTGCCGTTCGCCGACGATGCGGTGCGCCTGCGGCGCTGGGACGACTGCGCCAAGACGCCGGGCCTGGCCACGCCCGGCCTGGCCCACTACCTGGCGTTGGTGGACGAAGTCAGGCTGCTGGCCAAGCCGCTCCCGGCGCACTGAGCGGCCCCGGGTTCGCTGGAACCGGCCGTCGGCTCCCTTGTTTGCAGCGCCGTCGCCATCGACTGGCGCGTGCGGCGCGGCAACAATCCGCAGGTGATGACGCCTTGCCTGCCCGAGCGGCGAGCGCGCATCGCGCATTGGAGAAAATCGATGGCCACGATAGACCACTTGTTCGTCCTCGCGCTCGAGAACCGATCGTTCGATCACTTCTTCGGGCTGTCCGGACGCTCAGCCATCCCGCGCCCCACGGACAGCGGCTTCGGGCCGGGCGCGACCGATCGTGCGGCCTTCGATCCGCCGCACGAATTCGAGGACGTGCGCACGCAGATCGCCGACGGCGCGATGTCGGGCTTCGACAGCCGCGCCAAGCTCGCGTTCCAGCCGTCGCAGATCCCGGTCATCAGCCAGTTGGCCGACGAGTTCGTGCTGTTCGACAACTGGTTCGCCTCGGTACCTGGGCCGACCTGGCCGAACCGGTTCTTCATGCATGCGGCCTCCAGCGGCGGCTTGTCCACCAGCCCGACCCAATTGCAGGCCAGCGGTGCCGTCATCCGGCCGGGTGGGGCTTTCAAGTTCGAGAGGGGCAGCGTATTTGACCGGCTGACGCAACAAGGCAAGTCCTGGCGCGTCTATCACGGCGACGTGCAACCCCAGGTGCTCGCGTTGCCCGGCATGGTGGATCTGTACCTGAAAGGCGGCGACCACTTCTGCCCGCTGTACGACGGCGACCCGAACTTCTCCAATTTCGCGGCCGACGTCGCCGATGCCGCCTACGCGCCGGCCTACACCTTCATCGAGCCCGACTACGCGATCCAGCTGTTCAGCCAGTTCGCCCACGGCGATTCGCAGCATCCACTGGGCCAGGTCAGCGCGGGCGAGGCGTTGGTCAAGCATGTCTACGAGACGCTGCGCAATTCGCCGCTCTGGCCGTCGAGCGCCTTGCTGATCGTCTGGGACGAGCATGGCGGCTTCTTCGACCACGTCGGGCCGCCCGCGGCCACGCCGCCCGGCGATGCGCCGCTCAATGCGCCGCCGGGCAGTCCGGTCTTCGGGTTCGACAGGCTGGGCGTGCGCGTTCCCGCGTTGCTGGTCTCGCCGCTGGCTCCCAAAGGGAAGCTGGGAAGCGACTTGTTTGCAGGCCGGCATTTCGACCATGCCTGCGTCGCGAAGTCCTTGTTCGAGAACTTCGCGGTCGGCGAGCCGCTGACCGCGCGCGACGCCGATGCCCCTAGCTGGAATGCCTGTCTGGATGGCAGTGCGCGAACGGCCGGAGACGTCGGGCCAGCAACGCTGTCGGCCACGCCTGCCGCCACGGTGCCCGATGCCGCGCGTGTCGTCGCCGCGGCCGCGGTCCCGAACGACGTTGACGGCTTTCTCGCCGGAAAGGCCCTGGTCGCGGTCGATCTCGATCGAGGCATCGCCGATGCAAGCGGCAAGCCGGCGCTGGCGCCGACGACTCCGCAGTCGCCCGCCGAATACGAACAGGCACGCAGCGCGGCCGTGAGCGATCCGGCGTTCCGGTCGCATGTCGTCCAATACATCAACGAGGTATCCGTCCGGGTGCAGGCGCATCGGGCGCGCGGGCGATCAAGTTGATGGTCCCACGCAAGCCAGACCCGCGAAGGAGCTGTCATCCTGCGCGCAGTCGGATCCACGTGGGCCGATGCGCTTTCCCGGGGGCGGATCCTGCGCCCGCGCTTCGCTCCGCGCAGGATGACAGGCCTTTCGCAGTGCGCCGAACGCATCTGCAAGGCCGCCACCACCTCTCTTATCCGGTGATCGCCAAGGCCTTCGCGGCCGCGATTCGTCGCAGAATCACCCGATCGCCTTCCACCCTGCACAGGCCTCGTGCGCTCCTTCGCGTGCACGATCGTCCCCATGTCGTTCAACAATCGCACTCCCCTGACCATCCTGGTCGTCGATGACGACAACGCCGCACGCGTGCAGCTGGCCGCGATCCTCGATGCGCATGGCCATCGCGTGATCGAGGCGCACAACGCCGAGTGGGGGCTGCAGCTGTTCGACCGGCACCGCCCGGACGTCGCGCTGCTGGACGTCAACATGCCTGTGCACGACGGCTTCTGGCTCGCGCGACGCCTGCGCGAGCGCGAGTCGGGCAAGTGGACGCCGATCGTGTTCCTGTCGGCGCGCGCCAGCGACGAGGATCTCGATCGCGGCATCGAGGCGGGCGGCGACGACTACCTTTTCAAGCCGATCTCCGCCGTCGTGCTCAATGCCAAGCTGCGCGCGATGCAGCGCCTGTCGACGATGCAGCGCCGCTTGCTGGAGCTGTCGTCGCAGCTGGCCGCCAGCAACGACCACCTGCTGCACCTGAGCGAGCACGACGAGCTCACCGGCCTGCTCAACCGGCGCGGCTTCGACAGGCGCCTGGGCGAAGCCATCGCCATCGCCCGCGGCGAACAGTCCGCGCTGACGCTGATGCTGTGCGACCTCGACCACTTCAAGGCCTACAACGACGCGCTGGGACATCCGGTGGGCGACGCCTGCCTGAAGTCGGTGGCCGAGCTGGTGCGCACGATGTGCCACCGACCCGCCGCCCACGCCGCGCGCTATGGCGGCGAGGAGTTCGCGCTGATCCTGCCCAGCACGCCCAAGTCCGGCGCGATGACGCTGGCGCGGGCGGTGCGCCGGGTGTTCGAGACCACGGCATTGCCACACCCTGCATCGGCGACAGCACCTCACGTCACGCTGTCCGGCGGCATCACCACCTGCGTGCCCGACGAGGCGACCACCGCCGAAGGCATGCTGATCCGCGCCGACCAGGCGCTCTACGTCGCCAAGGAAAAAGGCCGCAACCGCTTCTTCAGCTTCGAGATGCAGCTCGATTCGGTGGAGCAGCGCGAGCGCGAGATGGAGTGAACGCGGCCGCGCGCGCTCTCTAGGCCACGCGCCGCCCCGACGCATAGACCTCGCGCACCACCGGCCGTGCGTCGACCTCGCGCACCCGCACGAGATCGGCGCGCAGCCCGTTGGCGATCTCGCCGCGGTCCTCGAAGCCGCAGGCGCGCGCCGGCGCGCGGCTGACGACGCCGACCGCCTCGCTCAGCGAGAAGCCCGCGTCGCGATGCAGCATCCACGCCGCGAGCAGCAGGCTGGCCGGCACGTAGTCGGACGACAGCGCGTCCAGCACGCCTTCGCGCGCGAGATCGAGCGCGGACACGTTGCCCGAATGCGAGCCGCCGCGCACGACGTTGGGCGCGCCGGCGATCGTCGCGAGCCCGCATGCGCGCGCGTGACGCGCGGCCGCGAGGCTGGTGGGAAACTCGCTCATCACCGCGCCGAGCGCGACGGCCTCGTCGACGTGGGAGACGGTGGTGTCATCGTGGGTCGCGAGCGCGATGCGGGCGTCGCGTGCGAACTGGGCGAACCACTGGCGATGCGGCTGGGCGTATCTGGCCTGGCGTGTCGGCGCCATCTCCACCTCGGCCTCGAACTTCTCGTTGCTCCAGCCCTTCTTGCCGGTGTAGTAGATGCGCGCGTGCTCGATCTCCGACCATTGGCGCTGGCCCGGGGTGTGGTCCATCAGCGAGATCAGGCGCAGCCGGCGGTGGTCGCGGAACGGCTCGAACAACGCGAGCGTGTTCGGCGCGGGCAGCTCGGCGCGCACGTGGATGTGGTGGTCGGCGCGCAGCGCGCCGGCCGCGTCGAGGCGGTCGAGCACGTGCAGCAGCTCACCCTGGTCGCGCGAGCGGAAACCGTCGTCGTAGGGATCGCCCACGCCGATCGCGTCCAGCACGGTGGTGATGCCGGCCGACGCGATCTCGCCGTCGTGCGCCTGCACGGCCGCCTGCATCGGGAACATCACCCTGGGACGCGGCATCACGTGGCGCTCGAGGTTGTCGGTGTGCATCTCCACCAGGCCGGGCAGCAGGAAGTCGCCTTCGAGGTCGTGCGCGCCTGGAACGGCCGTCGGGCCGCTGCCGACCGCGCCGATGCGGCCGTCGCGCACCACCACGTGGCCGTGGACGATCTCGCCGGCGAGGACGAGGCGGGCGTTGGTGAGCACGATGTCGTTCATGGAGTCCTTCGTTTCAACCGAGTTCGACGCAACGATCGGCGACCGCGTCGCGCACCTCTTCGTCATGGAAGATCCCGACGACGGCCGCGCCGCGCGCCTTCGCCTCATGGATCAGTTCGACCACCACGCGCCGGTTGGCGGCGTCCAGCGAAGCCGTCGGCTCGTCCAGCAACAGCAGGCGCGCGGGCTGGACGAAGCCACGTGCAATGTTGACACGTTGTTGCTCGCCGCCCGAAAAGGTGGCCGGAGGCAGGTCCCAGAGCGCGGGCGGCAGGTTCAGGCGGCCGAGCAGCGCGCGGGCCGCGTCGCGAGCGACATTCATGCGACTCTCGTGATCGGCATCGTCCAGGTCGTCCGCTGCAGGTGCCGGTTCGGCATCGACCAGGCGCTGCGCCACGATGTCCAGCGCGGGCACGCGCGGCACCGCGCGCAGGAACTGGCTCACGTAGGCGATGTCGCGCCGGCGCAGTGCCAACATGCGCTGCGGGCTGGCGCTGGCGATGTCGACCGGGCCATCGGACGCGTCCAAGCGCAGCTCGCCCGCATCGGCACCGTAGCTGCCGAACAGGCATTTCACCAACGTCGACTTGCCGCGGCCGGACGCACCGACCAGCGCGACGCACTCGCCGGCCTGCACGTCCAGCGAGGTATCGGCCAGTACCTGCAGCCGCGCGCCGCCGCGCAGGTGCAGCGTGAAGTGCTTGGCCAGGCCGCGCACTGCCAACCGCGGCGACGCATGTTCGTTCATGGCATCACCACCGAGGAGACCAGCAGTTGCGTGTATGGATGCTGCGGGTCGTCGAGCACGCGGTCGGTGAGCCCCTGCTCGACGACGCGGCCATGGCGCATCACCAGCGTGCGCTGCGCCAGCAGGCGCGCCACGCCCAGGTCGTGCGTGACGATCAGCGCGCACAGGTGCATGCGCGCGGTCAGCATCCGGATCAGGTCGAGCAACTTCGCCTGCACCGACACGTCGAGCCCGGAGGTCGGCTCGTCCAGCAGCACCAGGCGCGGCCGCGTGACCAGGTTGCGCGCGATTTGCAGCCGCTGGCGCATGCCGCCGGAGAACGCGCGCGGCGAGTCGTCGATGCGGCCGGTGTCGAGTTCGACGCGCGCCATCCAGCGCTCGGCGGTGCCCCGCAGTCGGCCGTAGTGGCGCTCGCCCTGTCCCATCAGGCGCTCGCCGATGTTGGCGCCAGCGCTGACGTCCAGCCGCAGCCCGTCGCTGGCGTTCTGCTCGACGAAGCCCCATTCGGTGCGTGCGAGAACGCGCTGCTGGCGCTCGGTCAGCCCATGCACGTCCAGCCAGCGGCCGGTGGCGTCGCGGTAGTGCACCTCGCCGTGCGTGGGCGCGATGCGGCCGGCGATGCAGTTGAGCAGGGTCGATTTGCCCGAACCCGATTCGCCGACGATGGCGACGACCTCGCCCGCGAACAGGTCCAGGTCGGCGTCCTGCACTGCGTAGCGCTCGTCGCGCGCAGCGGCGAAGCGATGCGACAGGCCGCGCACGCGCAGCAGGGGTTCGGCGGCCTCATCCATGGGCGTGTCCCTGGTCGACCCGGTCCGCGCACCAGTCGGTGTCCGAGCAGGTCCAGTGCACCTGGCCGTCGGTACCGGCGACTTCGTCGAGGAAGCTCGCCGTGTCGCCGCAACGCTCGCAGGCGTGGCCGTGCGGCTCGATGCGGAACGGGTGGTCCTCGAAGTCCAGGCTCTGCACGTCGGTGTAGGGCGGGATCGCGTAGAGACGCTTCTCGCGGCCGGCGCCGAACAGCTGCAGCGCCGGCATGCGGTGCATCTTCGGGTTGTCGAAGCTGGGGATCGGCGATGGCGACATCACGTAGCGGTCGTCCACCTTCACCGGGTATTCGTAGCTCTCGTCGATGCGGCCCCATTGCGCGAGGTCTTCGTACAGCTTGACGTTCATCAGGCCGTATTCCCCGGCGCCGTGCAGCTTGGTGGTCTCGGCGCGGCGCGGCTCCAGCTTGTAGAGGGGCTCGGGCTGCGGCACCTGATAGACCAGCACCTGGCCTGCGACCAGCGGGGTTTCGGGGATGCGGTGGCGCGTCTGGATCAGCGTGGCCTCGCGCGTGCGCGTGGTCGTGCGCACGCCCGTCGTGCGCGTGAAGAACTGGCGGATGTTGACGGCGTTGGTGGTGTCGTCGCTGCCCTGGTCGATCACCTTGAGCACGTCGTCGCGGCCGATCACCGCGGCCGTCACCTGGATGCCGCCGGTGCCCCAGCCGTAGGCCAGCGGCATCTCGCGCGAGCCGAACGGCACTTGATGGCCGGGGATCGCGACGGCCTTCAGAAGCGCGCGGCGGATCATCTTCTTCGTGCGTTCGTCCAGGTACGCGAAGTTGTAGCCTTCGGCGATGTGGGTCGTCATTCGAGGTCTCCTTCGGCTGCCTTCGCGGCGCGCGCATGCACGTCCTCTCGCAGCTTGCGGATCATCTGCAGCTCGGACTCGAAGGTCACGTAGTGCGGCAGCTTCAGGTGCTGCACGAAGCCGGAGGCCTCGACGCTGTCGCCCTGCGGCAGCGCGAACTCCTGGTGCTGCGCCGGGCTGGACGCGTCTTCGCCGAATTCGCCGGCGCGCAGCGCGCGGTCGACCAGAGACATCGCGATCGCCTTGCGCTCGCCGCGCCCGAACACGAGGCCGTGGCCGCGCGTGAACACCGGCGCGACCTCGGCGCTGCCAACGAACTGGTTGACCATCTGGCACTCGGTCAGCTCGATCTCGCCGATCTCGATGGGGAAGTCGAGCTCGTCGGGCACCAGCTCGACGGCGACCTGGCCCGAGCGCAGGTCGCCCGCGAACGGATGCGTGTGCGCATAGCCGCGCTGCGTGGAATAGCCCATGCCCAGCACCCAGCCTTCGTCGGCGCGCGCCAGCGTCTGCAGCCAGCCGGTGCGCGGCAGCGGGTAGACGGGCGGATCGCGCGTGATGTCGGGCGGATCGGGGTCGCCTTCGGACGGCAGGCAAGGCTCGACCAGGCCTTCGCGCGCGAGTTGCGCCAGGGCGTTGGGCACGTGCTCGGGTGGCGCGTTGCCTGCAGCGGCGTCGGCGGTGAGCGATCCATTGGCCAGCGCGCCCAATTCGAGCAAGCGTTGCGTGTAGTCGAAGGTCGGGCCCAGCAACTGGCCGCCGGGCAAATCCTTGAAGATCGCCGAGACGCGCCGGGCCACGCGCATGCGGTCGGTGTCCACCGGCTCGCTGTAGGCAAAGCGCGGCAACGTCGTGCGATAGGCGCGCAGCAGGAACGCCGCCTCGATCGCATCGCCGCAGGCCTGGCGAATGGCCAGCGCCGCCAGCCGCGGGTCATACAACGAGGCCTCGGCCATCACGCGGCCCACGAGCAGGCCCAGCTGTTGCTCGATCTGCTCGGCTTGCAGCGCCGGCACGTGGACGTCGCCGCGTCTTGCGGCGGCGAGCAGTTGCCGCGACGCCTCGATGGCACGTTCGCCGCCCTTGACTGCGATGTACATGTCAGTCCTCGATCTGGATGCGGGTGCTGCGCGGGATTGCTGCGAGCCGCGTGCCGCAGGTCAGCACCAGGTCGACGCCGCGCGGCAGCTCGGCCTGCAGCGCGCCGCGCCACTGCCAGAACGCTGCCGGCAATCCGGCCACGGCCAGGTCGCGCGACGACTCGATGCCGGCGCCGCGCAGCCTCAGCGCGATGGCGGCGCCGGGCAGCGGCTGGTCGGACAAGGCGTCGACTTCGACGAACAGCGTGGCGCCGGACTGCGGTGCTTCGTCGGTGCCCAGCGCCAGGCGATTCCAGAGCGCCGCATCGACATCGCGCGCGGCTGCCGCAGTCATGGTTGCGGTGTCCGATGTTTCGCGCGCGCCGGTGTGGAAGCGCAGCCACGCGCGCGACTCGTCGTTGGCCAGCACGCCTGCCAGGTGCGCGGGCGTGTCTGCATCCAGCAGCGTCAGCAGCGTCGCGGCCATCGCGGTGCCGAATGGCGGCCGCATCTGGGCGTCCTGCGGCTCGAGGCCGGCGGCGGCCGACGCGGGCAGCGCGTGCAAGCGGCCCGGCTCGGCCATCGCGCCCAGCAGCGTGCGGAAGGCCTGTTGCGAACCGTGGACCGGATCCGCGAAACCGTTGCCCATGCGGGCGAGGGTATCGCTCATGGTGCGAGCTCCGAAGCCAGCGTGTCGAACGAGACCCGCGATGCGGCCGTCAGCGCCGCGGCGGCCGCGCGGCGCCGCGCGGTCTCATCGGCAAGCGGGGCGATCACGTCGCGCATCACGGCGTCGTGGTGCTCGGGCTGCTGCAGCAACGCGTCCAGTCGCGCCACCCATTCGGCGCGCGCCTCATCGCGGCCGAGCACGTAGCCGACGCCGGCGACCAGGTTGCCGTCGATGCCACGGTGGCGCAGCACGCAGCGCGTGACGGTGGCGTCGCCGACGTTGAATCTGTCACCCTGGTTGCCGATGCGCGCGCGTACCATCGTCAGGCCGACCTCCGGGGCGCGCAGCCGCGTGAACGCGTCGCCGGAGACGGCAGAGGCGTGACGTTCCAGAAACTCCCGCGGCGCCTGGGCCAGCACGGCGAGCCAGCGTTGTCGCAGAGTACGTCCGGCGGTATCCTGGTCGGCGTCGGTCATGAAAAAGTCATCTAGATGACTGAAGATGAGGGCCAGTATAGGAAGGCCGCTGTGACAGTTTCTTGACCGATTTGCAAAGACGATGTTCAAAACCGAAGGCAACCGCTCGACCCCGGCCGCGACGGATGGCGCCGACAGCCTGGCGCGCTGGCAGGTCATCGCCGCGCAGTTGCGGGCCGACATCCTGGCCGGCCGCGTGGCGCCCGGCGAGCGGCTGCCCAACGAGCAGGCGCTGGCCGAACGCTTCGGCGTCAACCGGCACACGCTGCGCCAGGCCGTGCAGGCGCTGGTGCGCGAAGGCCATCTCGACGTGCGCCAGGGCGCGGGCACCTTCGTGCGCGAACTCGTGCTGGACTACGCGCTCAACCGCCGCACGCGCCTGACCGAGAACCTCGCGCGCATCGGCGAGACGGCTGCGCGCGAGCTGCTGTCGCATGCCGTGGTGCCCGCGAGCGAATGGGCCGAGGCCCTGAAGATGAGCGGCCGCGGCAAGGTTGCCCGGATCGAGATGCGTTCGTCGGTGCGCGGCCGGCCGGTGGCGTTGTCCACCGCCGCGTTTCCGTGCCCGCGCTTCGCGGGGATCGCGGCCAGGCTCGAGCGCAACGGCAGCATCACCAAGGCCTTGCGCGAGCTGGGCGTGGCCGACTACACGCGGTTGCGCAGCGTCGTCTCCACCCGCTTGCCCACGCAGGCCGAGGCGGACGCGCTGGCACGCCCGGCGACGCAGCCGGTGCTGGTGGTGCAGTACGTCAACATCGACCGCGAGGGCGTGCCCGTGGAGGCCGCGACCACGCTGTTCGCGGGCGACGCGATCCAGTTGGTGGTCGAACCGGAAGGCTTGTTGGCATGAGCACGCGCTACGCGCTCTATTTCGCGCCGGCCGCCGAGCATCCGCTGTGGGCCGCGGGTTGTGAGTGGCTGGGGCGCGATCCAGAGAGCGGCGCGACGCTCGCCGGCCACGCCCATCGCGCCGAGCCGCGCCGCTACGGCTTCCACGCGACGCTCAAGCCGCCGTTCGCGCTGCGGGACGGCGCGAGCCGGTCGCAGCTGCTGGCCGCGCTGTCGCACTTTGCCGACGCGCGCGCGCCCTTCCTCATGCCGGCGCTGGCGGTGGCCAAGCTGGGCGACTTCGTCGCGCTGCGGCCGGTCGATCGCGACGCGACTGCCGCCGGCGCGCCGCTGCGCGCGCTTGCCGACGACTGCGTGCGCCAGTTCGATGAACTGCGCCAACCGCCGACGGCCGCAGAAATGGCACGCCGCCTGGGCGGCCAGCTCGATGAACGCCAGCGCGCCAACGTCGACCGCTGGGGCTACCCGCACGTGTTCGACCAGTGGCGCTTCCACATGACCCTGAGCGACAGCCTGCCGGCCGACCTGGCCGCCGGCGTGCTCGCCAACGCGACGCGCCACTTCGCCGCGGCGCTGGCCGAACCCTTGCGGTGCGACGGCGTGGCGATGTTCGTCGAGGACGCGCCCGGCGCCGACTTCCGGCTCTTGCGCCGCTTCTGCTTCGCGCGTTGACGGCAAGTCCTGCGGGCGAACTTGCAGGCGGGCGGCGCGCCGCCCTGAACGGTCGGGCTCGATAGTTGCCCCTGGGCCGGGCCAAGGCGGCCTCGTCGCCTGGCACCGACCCGAGGATCCCGCATTGGACATTCCGGCCTGGCAGCACGGCGTGCTCGACCCGCAAGGGCCGATCGCCGCCGCCGAACGCACGATCCTGCTCAACGCCACGGTGATCATGCTGGCCGTGATCGTGCCGGTGATCCTGCTGACGCTGGCGTTCGCGTGGTGGTTCCGCGCGGGCAACCCGTGGGCGCGGCGCGATCCCGATTGGGCGTACTCCGGGCCGGTCGAAGTCACGGTGTGGGCGATCCCGGCGCTGGTGGTGCTGTTCCTGGGCGGCATCGCCTGGATCGGCTCGCACGATCTCGACCCCGCGCGACCCGTTGCCGCGCGGACGACGCCGCTGGACGTGCAGGTGGTCTCGCTCGATTGGAAGTGGCTGTTCATCTACCCCAGCCTGGGCGTGGCCAGCGTCAACCGGCTGGTCGTGCCTGCCGGCACGCCGCTGCGGTTGCAGCTGACCTCGGCCAGCGTGATGAACAGCTTCTTCGTGCCGCAGCTCGGCTCGCAGATCTACACGATGGCCGGCATGACGACCACGCTGCATCTGCAGGCCGACAACCCCGGCACGTATGCGGGGTTGTCCGCTCAGTTCAGCGGCGACGGCTTTTCGGACATGCGCTTCGACACGGTGGCGATGCCGTCCGCGCAGTTCGCGCAATGGCTCGCCGGAGTGCGCGCGACGCCGGCCGTGCTCGATGCGGCGCACTACGCCGAGCTTGCGAGGCCCGGCGCGGCGGTATCAGCGACGGCATACGGCCGCGTCGCACCCCAGCTGTTCCACACGATCCTGTCCGGGTCGACGCAACCAAACGCCGCCATGGCGATGCAATGACATGCTGGGCAAGCTGACCTGGGACGCGATCCCGCTGCACGATCCGATCCCGCTGTTGACCGGGATCGTCGTGATGCTGGCCATCGCCGCCGTCCTCGCGCTGGTCACGGTCAAGGGCTGGTGGCCGGCGCTGTGGGGCGACTGGATCACCAGCGTCGACCACAAGCGCATCGGCGTGATGTACGTGCTGCTGGCGCTGGTGATGCTGGTGCGCGGCTTCGTCGACGCCCTGATGATGCGTTCCCAGCTGGCGCTGGCCGCCGGGCACGCGCAGGGGTATCTGCCGCCCGAGCACTACGACCAGATCTTCTCGGCCCACGGCACCATCATGATCTTCTTCGTGGCCATGGCCTTCATGGTCGGCCTGATGAACTTCGCGGTGCCGCTGCAGATCGGCGCGCGCGACGTCGCCTTCCCGGTACTCAATTCGGTCAGCTTCTGGCTCACCGCGGCGGGCGTGCTGCTGGTCAACGTGTCGCTGGTGGTGGGCGAGTTCGCGCGCACGGGCTGGCTGGCGTATCCGCCGCTGTCCGAGCTGGCGTATTCGCCCGGCGTGGGCGTCGACTACTACCTGTGGGCGCTGCAGATCTCCGGCGTGGGCACGCTGCTGTCGGGCATCAACCTGACCACCACCATCCTGAAGATGCGCACGCCCGGCATGGGCTATGGCCGCATGCCCATCTTCACGTGGACGGCGCTGGCTTCCAACCTGCTGATCATCGCGGCCTTCCCCATCCTCACGGCCACGCTGGGCATGCTGCTGCTCGATCGCTACCTCGGCTTCCACTTCTTCACCAACGAGCTGGGCGGCAACGCGATGATGTACGTCAACCTCATCTGGGCCTGGGGTCATCCGGAGGTCTACATCCTGATCCTGCCTGCGTTCGGCGTGTTCTCGGAGGTCATCGCCACGTTCTCGGGCAAGCCGGTGTTCGGCTACCGTTCGATGGCGATCGCGACGATGGCGATCTGCGTGCTGTCGTTCATGGTGTGGCTGCACCACTTCTTCACGATGGGCGCGGGCGCCGACGTCAACGGCTTCTTCGGCATCGCCACGATGATCATCGCGGTGCCCACCGGCGTGAAGATCTTCAACTGGGTGTTCACGCTCTATGGTGGCACGCTGCGCTTCGAGACGCCGCTGCTATGGGCGATCGGCTTCATCGTCACCTTCGTCATCGGCGGCGCGAGCGGCGTGCTGCTCGCGATCCCGCCGGCCGACTTCGTGCTGCACAACAGCCTGTTCCTGGTCGCGCACTTCCACAACGTGATCATCGGCGGCGTGGTGTTCGGCGCCTTCGCGGGCTACACGTACTGGTTCCCGAAGGCGTTCGGCTTCCGGCTGCACGAGGGCCTGGGCAAGGCCGTGTTCTGGTGCTGGTTCATCGGCTTCTGGCTGGCCTTCCTGCCGCTGTACGCGCTCGGGCTGATGGGCGCGACACGTCGCATGCAGCATTATCCGGCCGAGACCGGATGGCAGCCGCTGATGGTCGTCGCTTTCGTGGGCGCGCTGGTGATCCTGTGCGGCATCGTGCTGACGGTGGTGCAGCTGGTCGTGAGCGTGCGCGCGCGCGAGCGCCTGCGTGACGCGACGGGCGACCCGTGGGACGGCCGCACGCTGGAATGGGCGACGCGCTCGCCCCCGCCGGTGTGGAACTTCGCCGAGTTGCCGCAGGTCGATGGCCTGGACGCGTTCTGGGAGGCCAAGCGCTGCAACGGCGGCGTGCTGGTCGCCGCGCAACGCGAGGGCGGCCAGCCGATCGAGATGCCGCGACCCAGCGCCCTCGGCTTCTTCGTCGCGTTCTTCGCCTTCGTCGGCGGCTTCGCGCTGGTGTGGCACATCTGGTGGCTGGCGTTCGTCGGCCTGGGTGGCGTGATCGCGTCCGGCCTCGCCCGCGCCTGGCAGACCGAGCATGAGTTCGAGGTGCCGCAGTCCGAGATCGCCGCGTTCGAGGCACGCGCATGACTGCAGCGACCACCACCGTCGCCGAGATCGAGATCCCGATCTCCGAACGCGGCCCGTCGCCGCGCAAGGTGATCGTCGGCTACGGCTTCTGGCTGTTCCTGCTCAGCGACATCATCGTGTTCTCGGCGCTGTTCGCGGCCTACGCGGTGCTGTCCGGCCGCACCGCGGGGGGGCCGAGCGGCGTGCAGCTGTTCCATCGCGACAACGTGCTGGTCGAGACCGGCTGCCTGCTGCTGTCCAGCTTCACGTGCGCGATGATGTCGCTGGCCATCGAGGTGCGCAGACGCGGCCTGATGGTGGCCGGCGCGGTGCTGACCTTCGCGCTCGGCGCGGCATTCCTCTGGCTGGAGCTGACCGAGTTCGCCGGCATGGTCGCCCGCGGCGCGGGCCCGTCGCGCAGCGCGTTCCTGTCGGCCTTCTTCGCGCTGGTGGGCATGCACGGCCTGCACGTATCCATCGGCCTGTGCTGGCTGGCCTCGATGGTGGCGCAGGTATTCACGCTGGGCTGGCGGCCCATGGTGATCGACAGGCTCGCCTGCTTCAGCCTGTTCTGGCACGCGCTGGACATCGTCTGGATCGGCGTGTTCACCATCGTCTACCTGGGAGCGCACTGATGAACAACCAGGAACTCGAATCGTCGAACGACGGCGAGACGCCCGGCGACGCGCGCGACTGGAAGAGCGGTCTCGCCAAGGCGCTGATGGGCCTGGCTGCTTCCGTCGTGCTGACGCTGGCGTCGTTCTGGGCCGCGGGCACCCACCTGGTGTGGGGCCCGGGCGTGCCGGTGCTGCTGGCCGCGTTGGCCATCGGCCAGATGGGCGTTCACCTGGTCTTCTTCCTGCACATCTCCAGCGGCCCCGAAGGCACCAACACCATCCTGGCGCTCGCGTTCGGCGTGTTCGTGGTGGCGCTGGTGGTGTTCGGTTCGCTGATCATCATGGCCAACCTCGATGCCGGCATGGTCGGCATGGTCGGCATGGATGGCCTGGCGCGCATGCAGCGCTGACGCGCCTGCGTGCTGCGCTCAGTGTGCGGCGATCGCGTCCTTCGCGTGCTGCGCCAATCCGCCGCTCGGCGCGAGCTGCAGGTAGGTCTGGAACGCCTTCTTCGCGTCGTCGGACTTGCCTTGACGCTGCCGGGCATCGCCCAGGTTCACGTAGGCCACCGCGCGCGACGGGTCGATCTTGAGCGCGGCCTCGAAGTACTTGACCGCATTGGCGTCGTCATTCATCTTCCAGTAGACGAAGCCCAGGTTGTTGGCCGCCAGCGCGAAATCGGGCTGCAGCTTCAGCGATTGCGCGAACAGGTCGCGCGCGGCGGCGTAGTTCTTTTCCTTGAAGGACTGCATGCCGCGGTCGTTGAGCACGTGGGCCTGCTGCTTGTCGCTGACCGGTGCAGCCGGCGCGGCGGCGATCTTCTGGTCCTTGCCCTGCAGGTCCTTCACGGTCACGCCGTCGGTCGCGGCGCTGGCGGCCACCCCGGCCGTGGTCTTCTCGAGCTTGTTGTTCAGCGCGATCGCGTCGCTGGACAACTGCGGCGTGGCGTCGCTGAGCGACTCCTCGTTGGCCGCCAGCGTGAACACGAACTCGCCGCCTTCGGAACCGGGCAGGCTGCCGAACGCCGGGGTCTGCGCCGAGACCGAGGCCACCGCAGGCGCGATGTAGGCCGCCAGCTCGGTGCCGGTGATGATGTTGTCGCCGTTCAGGTCGGCCTTGCCGGACAGGCCCTGCAGCAGCGTCCAGGTGAAGATGGAATGGCCGCCGGGGCCGCCGTCGGCCACCATCTGGTCGGCGCCGCCGGCGGTCAGCATCTGGCGGCCGACGCGGTGCGCGTTGTCGCGCAGGAAGTTGCCCGGGCCGGAGCGCGAGCCGCCGCCGCGCACCAGGCCCAGGCCGCTGTAGCACGCGTCCATCACGAAGATCACGTGGCGCGCGACCAGCGCCTCCGAGATGTTCTGCAGCTCGGTCATCGGAATCGCGTCGTCGGCGACGTGGTCGGTCGCGGCTTCCACCGGGATGATGTAGCCGAGGTCGCGGCCCGAGCTCAGGTGCTGCGTGGCGCCGTGTCCCGCGAAGAACACGAACAGGTTGTCGGTCTTCTTCAGGCCGGCCTTGGGCAGTTGTTCGTTGAATGCCGCCAGGATGTTGGAACGCGTGGCCGACGTGTTCTGCAGCGAGATCACGTGGGCCTGCTTGAAGCCGAGCTTGGAGACCAGCAGGCCTTGCACCGACTCGGCGTCGCGCGCGGCGTGGCTCAGCCTGGGCCAGTGCGCGTAGTCGTCGATGCCGATGACCACGGCCCACGAGTCGCCTTCGGTGGTGGTGTCGGACACGGCGGCCATCGACGCCGCGTTGGAGGCCGCCGGCGCTGCGGCGTCGGCCGCCACGTCGACGAAGCCGCGCGTGGCCCCCGGCTTCTGCACGGTGAAGGACTTGCCGTCCCAGCCCGCGAACTGGTAGCCCTCGGCGACCAGCCGGCTCATCACCAGCGGCAGCGCCTTGACGGTGCGCTCGTGGATGTCGTGGAACAGCACGATGCCGCGGCCGTTCTGGTCGATCTCGCGCATCACGCGGTCGGCGATCGAGTTGGGGATCGGGTCGGCCCAGTCCATCGAGTCGACGTTCCACAGCACCGAGGTGAGGTGCTCCTTGGCCAGGATCTCCTTGCCTTCGGCGTTGCGCGCCCCGTAGGGAAAGCGGAACAGCGGCGGCCGGTCCGGGTCGATCGCCTTGAGCAGCTTGTCGTTGTCCAGGATCTCGGTCTTCAACGCGTCGCCGGTCTTCTTGGACAACTGCGCGTGCGTCATGCTGTGGTTGCCCACGATGTAGCCTTCGGCCAGCAACTGCCGGCTGATCTCGGCGTTCTTGCCCAGGTGCGCGGCGCCGTCGGCCCCGACGGTGCCCAGGTTGTTGCCGACCTCGAAGAACGTGCCCGGCGCGCCGTACTGCTTGAGGATGGCGGTGATCTCGGCGGTGTAGATCGGGTGCGGGCCGTCGTCGAAGGTCAGTGCCACCACCTTGGGCGGCAGGCCGGTGCCGAAGATCTCCGGCCCGGTCTCGGGCTTGCCGGCGGCCAGCGGCTTCGATGCGGGCACGGACGGCGCCGCCGCGGCGGCGACCGCCGGCAGCACGATGCCGTGCGCCTTCAGGATCTCGTCGCGCGTGTAGAACTTGCCCAGGTGCGCGACATAGTCGTCCCACTTCTCGCGCTTCTGCACGATGGCACGTTGCTCGAAGCGCGAGAAGATCGCGCGGATCTCCTCGTCGTAGTTCTTCTGGATCTCGTCGAGCGCGTCGATGTCGTCGCCGATGCGCTTGTGCAGCCGGATCGCGCCCAGCGTCTGGTTGCGCGCGACGTCCGCCTGCAGGCTGGCGAGCACGTCGCGGAACGCGAGGCGGTCGGCGTCGAACAGCGTGGCGTCGCTCTCGATGTAGTCGAGCACCGGCGCGAGCGCGGGCGCCGGGTCTTCCGCCGAAGAGGCGATCGCGTCGAACTGGGCCTCGACCGTGTCGACGTGCGCGCGGTTGTCGTGGAAGATCGCCTGGCCCACCTCGTCGGCTGCGGCGCGCTGCGCGTCGGTCTGCTTCTTCTCGTCGGCGAACAGCACGATGATCTGGCGGTGCGCGGCGAGCACTTCCTTGAGTTCGCCGATGACCTCGCTGGCCGCGGGGCGCGCGCTGCTGGCGGCGGCACTGGCCGTCGCAGCGGCCACCGGCGCGGGCTTCTTGCCGCAACCCTGCAGCGACAGGCAGGCGACGACCACCAGGGCCGGCAGGGTGACGAGAAGGCGTGCGTTCATCGGTGTCGACCAGGGTGGAATCGGCGCCGATGATACGTGAGCGGATGTGGCGCCGCGGGGTGATACGCTGCCCGCCGTGCATCGCGGGCGAGGGGCCTGCGCCGAGGGCGACGACATGACTCGTTTGAAACGCATCGCGACGACGCCTGGAGAAGCCGCCGCGGTCGTCGCGTTGTGCTTCGGTTGGCCGATCGTGCTGTCGCTGCGCGTCGTGCTGGCGAACTTCCACGTCGAGAATCGCGGTTTCGACGACGTTGGCGCGCTGGCCTTGGTGATCTATGAGATCGCTTTCGCGCTGGCGGCGCTCTCGCTGCTGCGCGTTCGCGGCTACGACATCGCGAGCCTGCGGCCGCGTCCCGCCTGGGGCGACACGGGCGCCGGATTGATTCTCGGCCTGGCGGCGATCATGGCCGGGATGTTGGCGATGGCCGCCTGCAGCGCGGGCCAGGCCGAGCAGCCGATCACGGAGATGATGCGCCGCTCCACCATCGGCCTGCCGATGCTCCTGCTGATGGCGATCGTCAACGGCGCCTTCGAAGAGGTGTTCCTGCTCGGATTCCTGATGCGCGGGCTCCAGGAGCGCGGCTTGTCGATCTCGCTGGGGGTGATGGTGCTGGTGCGGGTGTCCTACCATCTGTACCAGGGCCCGCTCGGTGCGCTCTACATGCTTGTCTTCGGGCTGGTGTTCGGACTGTTCTATGCTCGCTCGCAGCGCTTGTGGCCGGCGGTCTTCGCCCACATGATGTGCGACGTGATTCCCTTCGTCGGCTGAAAGCCGGCCCACTTCCTCGGAGTGCTTCATGAGCAACGAACTCGTCCTGGTCACCGGCGGTTCCGGCTTCATCGCCATGCACTGCATCCTCAAGCTGTTCGACCAGGGCTATCGCATGCGCGCCACCGTGCGTTCGCTCGCGCGCGAGGCCGAGGTGCGCGCCACCTTGAAGGCCGCGGGGGCGGACGCCGGCGAGCGGCTGAGCTTCGTTGCAGCAGACCTTACCGCCGACGCCGGCTGGGCCGAGGCCGTGGCGGGTTGCGACCACGTGCTGCACGTGGCCTCGCCGTTCCCGGTCAAGGTGCCGCGGCACGAAGACGAGCTGATCGTGCCCGCGCGCGAGGGCGCGCTGCGCGTGCTGCGCGCCGCGCGCGACGCGGGCGTCAGGCGCGTGGTTCAGACCTCGTCGTTCGCGGCGATCGGCTACGGCCACCCGAAGATGGATCGCCCGTTCGACGAGCACGACTGGTCGCAACCCGAGAACGCGGAGGTGATGGCCTACCCGAAGTCCAAGACGCTGGCCGAGCGCGCCGCCTGGGACTTCATGGCACGCGAGGGCGGCGCGATGGAACTGGCGGTCGTCAACCCGGTGGGCGTGTTCGGGCCGGCGCTGGGCGCCGACTTCTCCACGTCCATCGAGATCATCCGCCGCTTGATGGACGGCGCGCTGCCCGCGCTGCCGCGCATCACCTTCGGCGTGGTCGACGCGCGCGACGTGGCCGACCTGCACCTGCTGGCGATGACGCACCCCGAAGCCGCCGGCGAGCGCTTTCTCGCCGTGGCCGGCGACTTCGTCACGCTGCAGGGCATCGGCCTCGTGCTCAAGCGCCGCCTGGGCGATGCCGCGCGCCGCGTGCCCACGCGCGAGCTGCCGGACTGGCTGCTGCGCATCGTGGCGCTGTTTGACAAGTCCGTCGCGCAGATCGTGCCGGAACTGGGCAAGCCCAAGACCGCGAGCAGCGCCAAGGCGAAGCGCGTGCTGGGCTGGTCGCCGCGCTCCGCCGAGGAGGCGGTCGTCGCCACCGCAGAAAGCCTGTTGCGCCTGGGACTGGTCAAGCAATGACGCCGCTGGACTGGCTCGGCAGGCTCGCGCTCTACGTCGCATTCACGGCGGCGCTGTTCGCGGCCTGCTGGCATTTCGCCGGTCCGTTCGCGCTGGTCTATTCGATGCCGGTGTTGGCCATCCTGGGCCAGCCGCTGGTCGAGGTCATCGCGAGCTTGCCGGGCCTGGCGATGCGCCTGGTGCTGCGCAAGGTCGAAGGCCGCTACCACGAGTTTCGCGGCCACTCGATGGACGTCCACGTCGACCACGACGCGCGCTGCTGGGTCCGCACCGCGGACGTGCGCAAGGTCGTGGTGCTGCCGGCCGACGCGGTGTTGCATCGCATGCTGCCGCTGCAATGCGCCGAGCTCGGCGACCCGCTGCGGTGGCGCATCACGCCGGAAGGCCTGGCACAGTTCCTGGCGCGATCGACCGACCCCGAGGCCACCCGGTTCTGCCGCTGGCTCGAGGGGCAGGTCGCGAGGCCCGCGCGCAACCGGCTCGAGCGCGGCATGACGCTGCGTTAGGAACGCGTCCGACTCAGGCGTGCGCTTGGCCGCGCGCCCGCATGCGGCGCTGCATCCACAGCGATCCCGCAAAGACCACCAGCCCGCCCAGCGACAGCACCACGCCCACCCAGCCGGTGGACGTCCAGCCCAGGCCGCCGGCGATCGCCACGCCGCCCAGCCAGGCGCCGAACGCGTTGGCCAGGTTGAAGGCCGAGTGGTTCAGGGCGGCCGCCAGCGTCTGCGCGTGGCCCGCGGTGTCCATCAGGCGGATCTGCAGCGCCGGGCTGATGGCCACGACGGTGCCCAGCAGGAACACGTTGATGCAGATCGGCACGAGGTGCGGCGCGGTCAACGGGATCGCCGCCAGCACGAGCACGCTCCACACCAGCAGGCCGCCGATCGTGCCCATCAAGGCCCTGTCGGCCAGGCGAGCCCCGACCAGGTTGCCTGTCACCGTGCCGATGCCGAACAGCGCCAGCACCAGCGGCACGGCGTCGACCGGCATGCCGGTCACCTCGGTCAGCAGCGGCTTGATGTAGCTGAAGACCGCGAACATGCCGCCGAAGCCGATGGCCGCGATGCCCAGCGTGAACCAGACCTGCGGCTGGGCCAGCGCGTGCAGTTCGCGCAGCGGGCTTGCGCCGTGCGTGGCGGGCAGGTCGGGCACGCCGCGGCGGATCAGCATGCACGCCAGCGCGGCGATGGCGCCCACCAACACGAATGCGGCGCGCCAGCCCAGGTGCTGGCCCATCCACGCGGCCAGCGGCACGCCCACCAGGATGGCGCTGGTCAGGCCGGACATCACCAGGCTCACCGCGGTCGCGCGCCGGTTCGCGGGCGCCAGCGACGCCGCCACCAGCGCCGCGACGCCGAAGTAGGTGCCGTGCGGCAGGCCGGTGAGCAGCCGCACGAGGATCATCGCGACATAGCCCGGCGCGAGCGCGCTGGCGAAGTTGCCGACCGCAAACAGCGCCATCAACGCGACCAGCAGCGTGCGCCGCGGCCAGTGGGCGGCGAGCACGGCCAGCACGGGCGCGCCGATTACCACGCCCAGCGCGTACGAGGTGATGACGTGGCCGGCCTGCGGAATCGTCACGCCCAGGTCGCGCGCCACCTCGGGCAGCAGGCCCATGATCACGAACTCGCCGGTGCCGATCGCAAAGCTGCCCACGCCCAGCGCCCACACGGAAGGCCAGAAGTGGCGCTCGCGCTCGGCGGCGCTGTCGGGGGGCGACTGCGTGGTGGCGGGCAGGGCGGATGAAGCGGAAGTCATGGACGAGGAAACCTTGGCGGCGCGACGAGGGCGTGTCCATTGTCCCGTGGCGCGCCCGGCCGCGCAGGCGCCAGGTCTCCAGGGTGTCGACCATCGGTTCGGCATGTGCGCCCTTGCGCCGCGGCATGTCTCTTGCCGCTGCGTCTTCTTGCATTCCTCTGGAGCTCGCGCATGACTGCTGACACCGCACTGAACAGCGCGCCAGGGCACGACGCGCTCGTGGCCGGCGACCGCGTGCCCGACGTGACCTTCCGCCTGCGCAAGGGCCCTGCCTGGGCCGCGACGTCGACCGCCGAGATATTCAGCGGCCGCACCGTGATCGTGTTCTCGCTGCCGGGCGCCTTCACGCCCACCTGCTCGTCCATGCACCTGCCGCGCTACGAGGAGCTGGCGCCGACGTTCGCGCAGCTGGGTGTCGACGAGATCGTCTGCGTCTCCGTCAACGATCCGTTCGTGATGGAGGAGTGGGGCCGCAACGAGTCGGTTGACAAGGTGCGCCTGCTGCCCGACGGCAACGCGGCGTTCACGCGCGGCATGGGCATGCTGGTCGACAAGAGCGACCTGAACTTCGGCGCGCGCTCGTGGCGGTACTCGATGCTGGTGCGCGATGGCGTGATCGAGAAGCTGTTCGTGGAGCCGGACCAGCCGGGCGATCCGTTCGAGGTCTCGGACGCCGACACGATGCTGCGCTACCTCGACCCGTCGGCCGGCCAGCCGGACGAGGTCGCGCTGTTCAGCCGCGAGGGCTGCGAGTTCTGCGCACGCACCAAGGCGGCGTTGACGCAGGCCGGCATCGTCTATGCCGACATCTCGCTGCCGCCGCTGCAACGGGCCCGCGCGCTGCGCGCGATCACGGGCGCGCAGACGGTGCCGCAGGTGTTCGTCAACGGCCGGCTGATCGGCGATTCGGCGGCGACGCTGGAATGGCTGGCGTCGCGCGGCTGATCGGTCAGTGGCCAAGCCAGTCGCGCAGTTGCTCGAAGACTTCGAGGCTGGACAACAGTTGCAAGTGGTTGGTGCGTTCGAACACGCGTTGACGTCCGGGCGGAAATTTCAACGTTCGCTTCACGAGCCGATGCTTGCCGAACGCGCTCGCGACCGACACTACACCGTCGCCGGGAACCTTGTCCTTCGAGCCGTCTTGCAAGTCCGCCGTGCCGGCGATCGCGTAGCAGCGCGGGCCGGCGGGCAGCGGCACGATCGTGCGGCGGTCGGTGGCGTTCTCGGCGCGGTCGCCGGCGAGCCAGTCCTCGTCGACCAGGTTGCCGTCGCGCAGGTCGGCGATGCCCGCGCTGCCGAGCCTGGCCAGCCTGCCGAACGCTTCGGCGCAGTGCGTCGCGACCAGCAGCAGGCGCATGCCGCGGCCGTCGTGTGCGGGCGGCGCGCCATGATGCGGCGTGCCCAGGAAGGCGAGGTCGTCGAGCCGATCGGGCCAATGCTGGGCAGCGGCCCGGCCGTAGTGCAGCGCGCTGCGCGCGACCAGGCCGCCCGTGCCATGCGTCACCATCGCGAAGCGCGCGAGCGGCCGCGGCCAGGCCTGGAGCAATTGCGCCAGCTGGCCAGCCAGTGCGCGGCCGTTGGTCGACACGTGCAGTCCGCTGTCGTAGTGCAGGTAGACCGGCGTGAAGCCAAGCGCGGCGGCCAGCGCCTGGCCGTGGTCGTGGCCGTTGGCGCCGCGCCATTGCAGGTCGTTCATGCACAGGTCGTGGACAAGCACGAGCAGCTTCTCGCCGGCTTGCGGCAATGCCGTCTCGAGCGCCGCGCGATGTGCGGGCAGCGTGTGGCCACCGTGGCGCCAGGCCATGCGGATCGCGAGCGGACTGGCCGTCTTGGCAAGGTGGCTGCCCAGGACGCCATTGAGCGCCGCGAGGATCGTCTCGCGCTCTGAGTCCGGCAACGCGGACCCGGCACCGGGACGTGGCGACAGCGCCGGGACCAGCGCGGCCAGCAGCATGTCCACGCTGCCCGCCGCATGCGTGGCGCGACGGCCGCTCTTGTCGACGCGTCCCGCGCCGTCGTCGGCCGGCCCGTGCAAGCTTGCGACGCGCGCCTGCACGGCTTGGACGATGTCGGCCAGGGCGTTGGTCGTCTCGGTGGTCCGCTTCGCGGCGCCGCGCAGCGCGCGCGCCTGCGCGGCCGCTTCGGCAGCGGTGGGGCCGTCGTCTTCGGTGGTGTCGTCGTTGTTGGAAGGCGGCTTGGGCATGGCGGGACGATGCGCACGCGGGTGCGCGCTCGTCGCAGTGTGCCAGTGCCGGTCGGCTGCCTGATGTCGCGTTGCGCGGGCAGGCGTCAGAAGGTCCGCCCGTCGAGTCGGCGTGGCGCCCACAGGGAGGCTTGAGCGCTCGTTTCGAACCCGACACCGCGTGCAACGCGGCCACGCGGGCGGCAAGTGCCACGACTGGAAAGCCGCAGCGAAGACGATTGTCGAGACGAAGTCCTTCGTCAGCCTGAAGCGACGCAGTCGCGAGACAATGCCTCGCATGAACAACGTCAACTTGTTCCGCGATCGACCGGTCGCCGTGATCGGTGCGGGCGTGATGGGCATGGGCATCGTGCAGGTGGCGCTGCTGGCCGGGCATCCCGTGCATCTGCTTGACGTGCGCGAAGGCGCCGCCGCTGCCGCGGCCGAGCAGCTCATGGCCACGCTGGACAAGCTCGCCGGCAAGGGCAGGCTGGCGCCCGCGGCCGTGACTGCCGCGCGCGGCCGGCTGCGCGTCGCGGCTGCACTGGCCGAGTTGCGCGACGCGGCGCTGGTGATCGAGGCGATCGTCGAGGACCTCGCGGTCAAGCAGGCGCTGATGCGCGATCTCGAAGCCATCGTCTCGCCCGACTGCGTGCTGGCATCCAACACGTCGTCGCTGTCGATCACGGCCGTGGCGCGCGGACTGCGGGCGCCGGGCCGCGTGGTGGGCATGCATTTCTTCAACCCGGTGCCGTTGATGCGCCTGGTGGAAGTGGTGTCCGGCCTGGCCACCGAGCCGGCCGTGGCCGATGCCATCCACATGCTGGCGCAGGACTGGGGCAAGACGGCGGTGCACGCGAAGTCGACGCCGGGCTTCGTCGTCAACCGCATCGCGCGTCCGTTCTACGCCGAGACGCTTGCGCTGCTGCAGGAACGCGCCGCGACGCCGGCCATGCTCGACGCCTGCATGCGCGGTGCCGGTTTTCGCATGGGCCCGTGCGAGCTGATGGACCTGATCGGCCACGACACCAATTTCGCCGTCACGCAATCGGTCTACGAGGCCAACTTCTTCGACAAGCGCTACCGGCCGTCGCTGATGCAGCGCGAGATGGTCGATGGCGGCCTGCTCGGCCGCAAGTCGGGCCGCGGCTTCTACCGCTATACCGAGGGCGGCGCGAAGGCCGGCGATGACGCCATCGAGCCGGCCCAGGTGCCGCTGCCCGCCATGCCGCTGGTCTTGCGCGGCAACGGCGCGATCGCCGATCTGCTGGCTGCGCGCCTGGCCGCTTCCGGTCTGGGCTTCACGCGCGAAGCCGTGGCGCAAGACACCGAGGCCGGCCTGCAGATCGGCGGCGGCTTGCTCATGCTTACCGATGGCCGCTGCGCCGGCGAGCGCGCGATCGAACGGGGCATTGCCGATCTCGCGCTGTTCGACTGGCCGGCGGGTCCCGCTGCCGCCGGGGCGACGACACCGGCCGCGACTCTCGCGTGGAGCGTCGCGGCGCAAGCGTCCGCCCAATTCGCGATGCAGGCGGCCGAGGTGCTGCGCGCGCTCGGCTGGCAGCCGCAGCGCGTGGCCGACGTCCCGGGCCTGGTGGCGGCGCGCACGATCGCGATGCTGGTCAACGAGGCCAGCGACGCGGTGGAGCAGGGCGTGTGCGACGAAGCCGGCGCCGACGCGGCGATGACGCTGGGCGTGAACTATCCGGCCGGGCCGTTCGCGTGGCTCGCGCTCTGGGGCGTCGATGCCGTCGTGCGTGTGCTCGACGCGCTGGACGCGTTCTACCGCGGCGAGCGCTACCGCGTCAGCCCGCGCCTGCGCCGGGCCATGTGGGCGGCGCAGGAATCGAGGGAGTCGCGGGACTGGCCAACGGCACGCTGACGTCGCAGCGCACGCCGTCGGGCGTGTTCTGCTGCCAGGCGATGGTGCCGCCCAGCGTCCTCACGCGCTTGCGGATGCCGCCCAGGCCCAGGCCGGTGGCCCAGTCCTTGGGCGTGCCGCCGATGCCGTTGTCGGCGACGGTCAGCTTCAGGCGGCCGTCGCGCAGGTCTGCGTGGATCGTGGCGTGCGTGGCCTTGGCGTGCGCGATGATGTTGCTGACCAGCTCGCGCAGGATGCGCGTCAGGCCCGACCATTGCACGACGTTCAACTGGATCTCGACGTCCTGCGTGAACGACCACTCGAGCGTGCAGCCGGTGGGCGCCAGGCGCTGGACGATGTCGGCCTTCCATTCGCCGGCCGCATGCGAGAGCAGGTGCGTCGTCGCCGCCAGGCCGCGCGTGAGCGTCTTCAGGTCCTGCAGCGTGTGGCGGACGTAGTCCTCCATCTCCGGGTTGGGCGCCTTGTACATCAGCGTCAGCAGGCGCGCGCCGATGTCGTCGTGCAGATCCTGCGCGATGCGTCCGCGCTCCTCGCTGCGGCCCTGCTCGATCGCGCGGTCGTGGGCGACGGCGCGGCGCAGTTGTTCGACGATGCGGTCGGCCAGGCGCGCGTCCTCCGCGGTGAACAGGCGCTGGCCGCGTTCGGCAAAGCGCAGCACGATCAGGCGCGGCTCGGGCGGCTCGCCGTCGTCGAACTGGGACGTCGTGCCGACGCTGTCGAAAGACTGCTCCACGGCCAGCGGCACCAGCAGCCCCGCGCCGCCTTCATACCAGCGCGTCGTCTTCGTGAAGCCGGGCTCGTGGCGCGCCACCAGCGGCTGGAACACCGCGTGGAACAGCTCCAGCTGCCAGTCGGCGGCGCGCGCAGGCTGCTCTTCCACCTTGCGGGCGATGCGCAGCAGGTGCTCGAACAGGCGTTCGGTCGTCACGGCGCGCGTGCCGATCAGCTGGTCGAGCAGCCATTGGCGCGATGCCGCGTACACGCCGAGCGCGACGAACAGCGAGGTGGTGATTGACGCGAACTGGTTGAACGAGAACACCGCCACGAACAGCAGGTCGACCGAGGTCGCGAGCGTGCTGACGCCGGCCAGCATCGCGAACTCGCGCATCATGTGCTGCGAGCGCGCGAGGAAGGGCGACATCAACAGCAGCGATGCGAAGAACACCGTCCAGATCACCGGCACCGCACTGACGAGCGACTGCACCTCGCCGGGCATGCGATCGTTCAATGCGACCACGATGGTGACCAGCGCCAGGCTGCCGGTGGTGACGATGCTCAGGCGCCGCATGACGGTGGCGTAGGGATGCGGCGTGATCCGATAAGACCAGCCCAGCAATCCCGCCACGAGCAGACCGGTGCCCAGTGACGGCGCCTCGCACCACCACCAGGCCTGCGGCAGGTCGAACGCGAGCGCGGCGACGCTGAACGCGAGCGTGGCCGCCCATGTCAGCCAGGCGAGTGCGCGCCGGGGCGGCAGCGGCGTCGGATAGAGCAGCGTCGTGTTGAGCAGCGCCGCGCAGGTCACGACGTCCAGCGCCATGCGCAGGGAGGCCTCGTGGCCGCCGAGCAGGCTCAGGCTGCCGATGCCCGGCACCGCATCGACCGCGGCCAGCAGCAGCTGCGCCGCCTGGCATTGCGCCATGACGGCGTAGAGCAGGTTGCGCAGATCCAGGCGCACCAGCAGCACCACCGCGCCGACCAGCTCCAGCGCCAGGCCCAGGCCGCACAGCAGCCAGAACGTGATGCCCAGCGTCTCGTAGCCGCGCGCATGCGGCGTCACGCGCGCGCTCGTGCGATCGGTGAATCCCAGCAGTACCGGCGTGCCCGGTTCCAGCAGGCGCGCCATCTCGCGCTGCTGGCGCGCCGCGGCCTGGCGTTCGTCGTCGCTCGCGATCCAGCGGGTGGAATTGACGATGCGGCGGCCGTCGACGTACAGCGGCGCGACGCCGGGCGCGACGATCACGTCGAGCGAGCTGCCCACCGCGGCGCGCAGGGGCGGCAGGTCGCTGGCAGTCAGCTGCAGGTGGCCGCTGCTGTCCAGACGCCAGCGGGCGTCCAGGTCGGGCGTCTGCGCCAGCGTGCGCGCCAGCACCACCACCACCAGCGACGCGAGCAGCGCGATCGGCAACAGCAGCAGCCGCCGCCAACCCATCGGGCGCACGCGGCTCTGGCTCATGGTGTCACGGCCGCGGGATGTCCTTCATGGCTGGCGACACGCCGCACGCTTAGACGAGCCCCTGCTTGCTGGCCAGGACCGCCGCTTCGGCGCGGCTGGAGACGTTGAGCTTGCGGTAGATCGACTTGATGTGGTCGTTGACGGTGAACCACTTGATCGACATCAGCGCCGCGATCTCCTTGATCGTGAAGCCCTTGCTGAGGAAGGTCAGCACTTCGACCTCGCGCGGCGTCAACGCCGGCAGGTCCAGCGTCGGTTCGATCTCCACCGGCGCCGGCGCGGCGAACGCGAGCGCCGAGGTGAATGTCGACGTGGCGGTGCCGGTGCGCAGCGCGTCGCGGTTGGCCTCGTCGGTGATGCGGCGGTTCATGCCGGTACGGGTATGGGTACGGAAGTGGCCCAGCAGGCGGCGAGCGATCGCCGGCGACAGCGGCGGCTCGCCGCGCACGATCTTCTGCAGCTCCTCGACCAGCAGCTCGAAGCGGTCTTCCTTGAGCAGGTAGCCGTCGGCGCCGCACTGCAGCGCCGGAAAAAGGTGCTCGTCGTCCGAGTACAGCGTCGTGACGATCTTGGTGGCCGGGTACTGGCGCAGTTCCTCGAGCAGCTCGAGGCCCGAGCCGTCGGGCAATTCGAGGTCGACCAGGATCAGCTTGAACGGATCGACGCCGTGGTAGCCCTGCGCGCCTCCGGCGATCCGGACCGCGCGGCGCGCGCTTTCCAGGTCGCCGGCCTCGACGATGGTGATGGTGTCGCTGAAGCTCTCGCGCACTACGCGTCCGAGGAATTCCCGCGCCGCGGGGTTGTCCTCGAGGATCAAAACCTTGACTGCCATGTCGTTCCCCTTTGCCTTTGTCGTGGCCGCGATGGAAGCGGACTTCCGCTCGTGGCGCTATGCAGGAATGCTAAC